>JAABUP010011393.1_pt1 | contig 10139 bp, 9 predicted proteins | sample 5559201 | NCBI WGS metagenome assembly JAABUP01 (sample SAMN10711887, study PRJNA513373) | rock metagenome | isolation source: Antarctica rocks | place: Antarctica | reverse complement strand
AGTTCGTTCTAGACTGTCTTGATGTTTTCCACATTTGACCTTCGTCTTCTTCTATATGTGATCAGACTTGCTGGCTGGCTAAAGCATTGTAATCTCTCTCTCTCTCTCTCTATGATCAAAATTATTGGCTCTCTCTCTCTCTCTCTATGATCAAAATTATTGGCTGGGTGACGCATTGTCATGATCTTGCCGGGCTGATTTCATAGTGAATTTGTTAATGTTGATGCTGAAGGCTGCAGTAGAGGGGGAGAAGGGGGAAATTGCACACCCTCACCTCGCTTAGAAATGGCTGTGCATGCTCTTGAGTACCAGTTGAAGTAAGTCAACCAGGTCAGACATGCAGCACTTGCGTACACATTGTGCTTGCACGAGCTGCATTCAGGATATCCAACAGGTCGGAGAAACGAGATGACAGGTGGAAATATAGGACAAATGGTGTGCAGGCACGACTGCTTGAAGAGTTGCTTCAAGCATACTTGCGCATGATTATTACTCACGGCGCACACGTTTCTGATCTGGTTCAATATATTCCCTGAGGTAAGCCTTGTCTACAACGTCCCCAACATCTTTGGCACTGCGGCCCTTGTCTCTCTCGGCAGCTCTGCTACTTGCGGCTAGTCTGTTGTGCTGCTGTGGATGATCGCGCTCATGTACAATATCTCGAACATAGCCTCGCCAAAGTCGTTCCCTGCAAAACAAGGCCTCAGAGTGACTCAAGGTGCAGGTATTTTAAGGTGCAGGTATTTTAAGCTGCACAAGAGGGGAAAAAGCCCTGCCAACTGCGACAGGTGCAGCTTTGAGTTGTGTAACCTGGAGCCTAGATTCATTTCAGGTGCATTGTCAGCAGTAATCCCTGCATGCGCAATCACACATTGCAATGTCTGATTGCACATGCAGGAATTACTGCTGACAATGCACCTGAACTGGTTATAGGCTCCAGGATACACAGCTTGGTAACACACTATCGCTGCCAAGCCCATTCTACAAGTTCTTGACAGGCATCACTGGGAAGCTTGCCTGCAGACATGGGCACTGCGTGACTTGGCAGTAGCAGAGTTTATGAATGTGCAGGCACATGGATGTGACAGCATATACCTGTCACGCTCTGCCACGCGATCCCACCGGAGGTCACTCTCCAGCAGGGCTGAGGCTGCCTCAAAGGTGGCCAAGGGAGCTGGCCGAGTCTTGGCCTGAGGCTCTGGAGGCAGCATTGGCCTCAGCATCTGCAGTGCCAAAAGAGTATACCCTTGAAGCAAGGAAAACCTTCCGAACACATCTTATTAGCATAGGCAACCACATGAGTGCCAAAGCAGAAGAAGCATGCAGAGAGTACAGAGCAATCAAGGCGTGAACTGCTCAGCAAGACTGTAGAATACACTGTCTGTGCTATTATTTAGATGGGCATGACAATAGACAACAAGCTGACAGGTACTGTGACGCCTTTTGATTGTCTTGCGCAGCTGCACAGAGAGCAAATGCAGCATCAGTGTGTTTAAGAGTTTCCATAGTAGACTCATAAGTGGACTATAGTGTATGCAAGAATGCACACAATTGCAGCACCATGTGTGCGAGTTTTACCACAACTGCAACAGGCTGGACATGGCGGCTGTGCACCCTCTTACAGCTTGAGGCAATGCAAGGTGGCTCTCGAGTGCAAGACCCACAGATTGCTAAAACTCTAAGCATGCTGTACCTGGTCCATGAGACTCCTGAAGTCTTGCTCAATCTGGAAGCCCAGCTCCTTGACATACTTCTCGAACAAGGACTGCTGCTCCCTGGGGGCAAAGGCCTTGTTGTCTGCTCTGCCTTGAGGGTCCTTGCCCAGCTTTGTCTTCCAATCCTGACAGGTGCACACAACATATGTAAGTTTTGACCGTACAAAGCTGCTCCACGTTTGCATAACCAGAGTGAGACAGATGAGCAGCACCACTCGATCTGCAGACACTTGGTCTTGCTCATGACCCACAAATGCACCTGCGAGACCAAAGGCTTCGCATTACCCTTCTGCCAGCCAAGCTTCCAGTGTCAACAAATGCTTTCTTGATGAACCCTGTGTTATAGGTTTCAACTTGCTGACTGTACACAAAGTATATGAAGCTTCTGAAAAGACATTGGTCTAGGAACCTCTTGTCAGGCCCTTCACATACTTTAGGTACAGTCAGAATGTTAAACCCTTGACATGCATCCATCAAGGAAGTGCTTGTTGAGATTGAAAGGTTGACTGGTAAAGCTTTGCTGTTGGCCCTGAACACACCCAAACTTGACTCACAGTGTCACAGTCAGAAGCAACACGGCATCATAGGCAGAACGGAAGTCAACGGCAAGCTGCAACAAGCCAAAGCTGCCAAGCATGAAAAGCTCAAACTTCTCCCATCACGCAGCACTAGAGCCTTGAGCAAGCATTGCGTCCTGACACCCATGGTTCCCAAACAGTGCTGTAGCTCCTTTCAGAAAGTGAGTCAACATAACAGCCTACTTTGACACATGCAATCTAGTCACAACAATGTAAGGCTTGACTTCGAAAATATACAACTTTGACATGTTCACCACATCCAGTACAGTCGCTGCAGTGACACACCTCAGAATCTGCAGTCTGTTGCAGGTAACTATAGACTCAAGGGCTCAAGCTTGTGACATGAGCAGATGAGGTGCCCACCTGCCATCTTGCAGAGGAATCTTTGACAGTCTCTGCTAGGAGCGTTTGGAAGGCAGCGACAGCATCATTGTGGGCAGCTTCCCGCTGGCGCCTCTTGGCATCAGCTTCTGCCTTTTTGGCTGCAGTGTCCCTGTCAGCTGTGTCCTGCTCCTGCTTCCTCACAACTTCCTCCCCTTCCTGCACACCATTCAGAAGTCCCTTCATGCATGCTCTGGGTTCAACACCTACCAGCATTAGATAGTACTGCACATCATGTTGAGTGCTTGATTAGATTGATTTGAACGCTTGAAGATTGATTTCATTTCTTTGTTAGCTTGGCATCTGAGACGTCTGTATTGCTGACTGTCTCTTGCCACATGCTACAGATGCTTCGTCTCAGTGTACAGCTTCCCAAGCACACCTAGCAAACTCTTGTATGGTCATTTTGCTTGTTGTTTTTGGTTGTTTGGACCAAGCAAGTCGTCAATTTGCGGCAAGATACTGCACAGGGACAGTCACCACTCCTTCGTGCAAACCCCCTGCATGCAGCAGGTGATCAGTAGATCAAAAGGAGGCGCTTGCTAGCTATTTTGGTGGGAGCTGGTGCAGCACCTCACCTTGTATTTTAGCAGACACACGTGACAGCTGAGCTAGTGTACACAAGGCAGGTTGGTTGCTGGATGTGCCAGCTCATGTCCTCTAGATTGAGTGTGCTTGCATCACGGCGCCGTAACACAATTGCCTGCACTCATTGGTCGCACAATGTCAGTGCAAGTTTACGCCTAAGTTTTGGCAATCATTCAGCTCCAGGTACTGGTAAGCAGGCAGCTGCTGTATACTTGTGCCCAGCTGCACCCACATCTTCTGAAGGAACAGAAAGGGGTTTGTTGGGAACAAATCAACTTGACAGATCAAGTTACAAACAGTTGAACATGTACATGTAGCAGACTGTTACGTTTGCCTGAGCCTGTGTCAAGGCTTGCTTTTAGCCAATCCAGCAGACCAGAAGGGTGCGCCACCGACCGGCACCCTTATGCAGCGGGCTAGAACACTCTGCCAGACATTTCAGTATGTCAGAAGCAAAGCCAAGCATGAGAAGGGGATGGGGCCTGATTATCTGTACTGAGTGCGCCTGGAGCAGGTCCCTTTGTTCTGCATAATGGCAGCATGCTCATGATGCACCAAGGTATTTGCTCTATATGATGGCAGCATGCTTGTGATGAACATAGGGATGTAATCCAGGAACACTCACGGCGGCTAGTCCTAACCCAGCCATTGCTGTGGGTTTGCTTCCTGAACATCGACATGCATGTCTGCTGCCAAACAGCAGCATGCAGACCAGATTGAGAGCACGTGAAGCATGAGCAAACCAGCAGAGACAAAGCAACAATCAGTAAACACAAAATCAGGTCTGCAGCCTATCGTCAAGCAAGGTTCTCAAGTGCAGGGTTTTGTGCTGAAAGCTAGCCTGATGCCTGAGGCACAATAGACAGCTGGTGCTCCTGGATTTTGAACTGTGATGTGACATGGCACATGCAAATGCCCAGGCTGTCAGCTGACAGTCGCAGGAGGACAAGTAATTCAACATGTTGAGCACAAGACTATTCCTGATGCAACTCAGAACTGACCAGCTGGCACCCACAAGCATCATGAGTGCCTCCGCTACACATGTGCAGCAGGCAAGCGACGCAGTTGCACAACTTCTGTATCATGGGTTGAGGTGCGTGCCTTGAGATCAGCTTGATATAGCTTGAAGGCTGCTTCCCGCTGGCTGGAGGACATGGCCCGATAGCGCTCATCACTACGCAGGTCTTCTCTGACTTTTGAATACCTTGATGAAGAGGAGACCTTTGTCTCTTTCAGCAGAGCCCTGCAATGCCAGGCAACATGTATTGCAGCAAAAGCGCACCTGAGACAAGAGCAGGTCATACTCTCAAGACAGCTTTGAGGGACACAGCAAGTGCAGACAGGCTGTTACGGATTCCTTTACTGTCAGACTGCAGACACGACCTGCTTCTGCAACCGCAGTGCTGTACCCTTTCCTGCTTGATGCACTGCTAGATCACTGTGACACACAATGCAGACACGGACAATAATCTATGTACTGGCTGTTGTATGACATGGTGAGGAACATGGCACAAAGGCAGACCTGAAGGCTTGCTCCTGTGCGGCTTTGGTAGCTTCTTCTACCTGCTTGACATCAGCCTGGAGCTGGTCAATGCGGGCCACCAGGAGCCTCTCTCCTACCTTGCTATCAATCCCCTGCATCAGGCTCAGCTGATACAACCCAACTGATACTGATTTGCTTCATCATGATTAGTTGAGTCACTGGCGGCCGCTTGTGTGATGACAGCAATGAAAACTAAATGCTGAACTGGTCGTGATGCAAACCAGCTTATCTGCCACATGCCTAATTGCAATGCAAGCATTGTTTGTCCGATTTTCCGCATGTTGTATAGCCAGTGAAACGCCGCCATTTCTATAGTGTAGACATATGAGATGTCTCATGCACGCAGCAGCAGAGCAAACTCTTCACGGTGAAAATGTCATGCACAGTACAGACTGCACCATTGATATATGTGAATAGCATGCCACAGAGCACAGACCTGCCATCTGGGATCATGACCCCAGGCAGCCTCCATCTGATCGGTCTGAGTGGCAGCAGTCAGGGCCCTCCTGATTACTCTCAGGTCATTGTATGGCTTCTCTGCAGCATCATCTATCATATCTGTGTTGCTGCTGCCAGGCTCTGCAGACAACAGCTCCTTCAAACAATGCCAACAGCAACTTACAACAAGCACTAGTAGCCTAACTAACAGTAACCCAAGCACTAGTACTAGTAGCGTAAGTACTAGCAGCCCAAGTACTAGCAGCCCAAGTACTAGTAGCCCAAGTACTAGTAGCCCAAGCACTAGTAGCCTGAGTACATTTTGCATAGCCTCAGTACATTTTCCTTGAGTGGCTCAGCATGATGGCCTGGATATGCATCACAAGGCTGCAAACCAATGAGCAGCAACATGGCATGTATCTGAAATCTCCTGTGAATATGGATAGGGTTGTGCCATATCACTCCTTGCCCACATTGCACTGCTGTCATTGATGTACGTGATCCACCTGGGTAAACCCAATCTGGATCACGCCAGCAGTGCAATGAGGACAAGGGGTAATATGGCACAACCCTATCCATATTCAGGTCGGTGTCAGCTTTACCCTTGCAGCTGTATCAGACTGACCGACTAAGTGGGCAGAGCATATCGGCAAGTAGATTGACAATGCAGGCAGTGCAGAACCTGCAGCTTCCTGGTCCTCCTCACTCCAGGCCTGTGCCTCATCAAGCAGAGCAAGGAAGGCAGCTTCTGCAGCAGCTGCCTGCCTTTCCTTCCTGTCTTTGCTGCGGTTCTGCTCCTCAGCCACGTTCCGGCAGAAGTCATCAAAGATCTGGCGCCGCTCCTTGGGCTTGTCAATGGCTTTGTAGCGGGAGTCACCCACCAGCTTGGGCAGCTCACGCTCCCACCTTGAGAAGGGAGTCACCTGCACAACAGGGCATGACAGTACTCAGGTGAATGACAGCGAAATGAGGACTGTTGAGAAACAAACATGCAAGCTGACTGCAGTGGACAGGCATATGAGGGGCCTCCTTGAGCTGCTATGGTGCACACTTTGCACCTAGCATTTTGTGCACTGGCTGATGAGTCAAGCTGCTTGTTCTTACTCTTGCTGTGTACCTGCCTAGACAGTCACCAGCAATTGCAGCAGCTCTTGCTTCAAGCTGGTATAAGATAGCAAGCTGTGGTACAGAAAGGCAGGTTGAAGTACTCGGTACTGAAAAATGCTGACATACCTTGCTTTCTAGTAACAGATCTTTGAAATCTTGCACCAGTGAATCATGACTTCGTGCAGCTGGCAGAGGCGGCACTTGCATGGCCGGTTGTGGGGGGTAGGCCCCAGGGAACTGCATGGGCATGGGGGGGGGCCCTGGCATAGGGGGTAGGCTAGATGGCAGGGGTGGATTCTGGGAGGGCTGAGCATGAGTGACTGCTTCTGGCTGGCCAATATCCTGATCTGTGAATGTCACATCATCATTATCCTCCTCAGGTTCTTCTGCTTCTGCAGTGTGCAACAGACAGAAGAGTCAGCAGATGGTATGGGACCCTTTGCTTGTGTGCAGGCATGGGGTATGCCCAGCAAATCAAGGCAGAAAACGGAGTCATACACAGTGTACTGGTCACAATCTGCTGCTGCATGGTCAGTTTCAGGCAAAGCAGCTGCGTACCCTGTAGCTCAGGGCGAAGGTTGAGCTGGGCGTTGTTGGCCTTAAGGCGCGCTATAATAGCCACCTGATCAGCAGTCATGCCTGCCTTCTTGCTGGCTCCTGCCTGCCGAAACAAAGCACACAAACTTACAGGTTTGTTCACACCAACTGCGTCAGGCGTGGTGAATATCCAGTAAACGCCACATGCTGCCAGGTGACTTGTAGTCAAGTGCGGTCGAGTGCAGTCGGAATCACCAAAGTATGTACACAAAGTGCAAGCAGTGCATGCAGGCAGGCCAGTGCTTGATACCTTGATAGCTTTGGCCAGTGCTGCAGCAACTTCTGGTGGCTTGCTCCAAGAGGTCTCCTGCAAAGCAGAACAGCTCTGCCTGATTCTGTAATTTGCGAGGTTTACACAGTCTGGTGTAATCTGCCGTAAAAGGACTGTGAGTCAGCGCTGACGTGCAAGACAGACAGCTAGGATGACCACATGGCGGCTTGCAGCATGTGGTGGTGTCAGTGTGTTCAGCTGTGTTGCTGCTGTCTTTGTCAGCATCTGCCAGCTTATCACTTGAGGTGTCAAAGGTGTGTCAGAAAGTTGCGCTGACCTCTCGCTCAGCATGATAGTAGTACTTGCGGCCATCTGTGCAGGTGACCTCTGACCAGCCTGTCAAGGGGATTCCTTCTGAAGATGCAGGGGTGGGTGTGCCCTTGCCAGCTGCTGTATTGCCTTCAAAGCCTTCAGGCTTCTGCCAAGATGACTCTCCTGTGGATGTGTTGTGGTAATACACCTGCACCCAAATACTGGTGCAAAGACAACTCACACAAAGCTGCTGATGCACCTTGAAAGCAATGGCTAAAAGTCAAAAAACACATTTGCACCAGCTCTCAATAGGTATGCAAAGAAGTGCTGCAGCACACCTGCTCAGCACTGAGCCCCTTGACAAATTCAGGCAAGCATATTCTGCAGTGCATTACCTGGCCATCACCACTTTTGTGAGCCATCCAGCCACCTGTGGTGGGCTTGTGAGTGGCCATAGCCGGTTGGGACCTTGCTTCAAGCTGTTGAAGAGGAGCTGCTTGAGTGACAGGCCTTGCAGGCATCCCATTTAGCTGCATAGGCACAGTTGGGCGGGCCTGCGGCATGGCTTGGGGCCCAGGGGAAGCCATGTGACCTGGGCGGGGGGATAGCATGTTGCCAGTTGACTGAAGGTGCTGCTGGAGTTGCTGAGGCGGCAGCTGCTGAGGTACTGGGTGTTGGGGGGGCATAGGGCGCAGGTGGGATCCCTGCTGATTGGGAGGGGGGCGCAGTAGGTGCATTTGCTGCGGGCCACCACTAAGGTGCTGAGGAGGGGGGCGATGCATAGGATGGGGCATCATTTGAGGTGGTCTTGGGGACCCTTGCTGAGGCTGGCCCCACCCTTGAGGTGGTCGTGGTGGGGTAGCCATGGGCGGCCTCTGTGGTGGGAAGCCTGGAGGTGGCCCGCCCCCTGGAAAGCCTTGCATTACGCCTGGGGGTCGCATACCAGGGGGTGGCCTGGCATGCATGCCTGGTGGCAGACCACGGCCTAACATTCCGGGAGGCATCCCTGGAGGCATGCCTGGGGGACCATTAGGCGGGCCCCTTGGTGGCATGCCCCTTCCACCTGGGCCCATCATGTGAGGTGGTGGGGGACCATCAGGGCTCCCACCCCAAGCAATAGCAGGACCTCGTGGTGGAGGACCTGGCATAGGCCCTGAAGGACCAGCAGGGGGATGACCACCTATGTGAGGGGCTGCAGGACCCATGCCAGTGGGAGATGCAGCGCCTGGTCCTGGAAATGGCTGCAGAGGACCGGCTCCAGGGGGCCGAGTAGACTGCTGAGAGATGCCATTTGGCCCCCAATGCGGGACCTGCTGCTGCATCAAGCCTTGAGGTGGAGGCTGTTGGGCACGAGGCATCTGCTGCTGCTGAGGCTGTGCTGGTATTGCGGACGGCCAAGGGTTAGAGTCCCCTGACTGGCCCTGCCTTGATTCTGAGTCAGGTGCTTGTCCACTCATATGGTTGTCTTGCTTCTGAGCTACAAACTGTATATGGCTTTGGTGGGTCGACCTGGACACAGCATCGTAATCGACCCAAGCTCGTAACATTTTTGCCGAAAGTCCCTTTGACATAACGCTCACCCTGTTCCTCCTTTGTCAAAACCAAGACCTTCTTTGAACATGGCTGCGCCGGACCCCTTGTTTTTGAGATCCACATAGTATGCATGGGCCTGATCCTCCTCCATCGGTGTTCAGGTCGCCTCTCAGGAGGACATACACTTGTGATCCATGCCTCAGAAGGAGCTCTGCCAATTCACCACCGCAGAGCTTAATCGATAGCGTGTCACAGCACACCGCATTGACTACGACGCAAAACTGAACATGTGGAGCATCGCAGCTGATCGTAGGCAATAAAGTCCATCGTTCCATTGCACAGGGCGGAACCAGTCCATCGCAGGGCGGAAACAGATCAGCTCAGTTGACCTATCTGCTCCATTGCAGACTGCTGCCTGTCTTGCGCTTCAAAGATCGCATCCGTAGATTCTCACAATGACCAAGGCAGAGGTTGAGAATGACGTTGTAGAGGTACGCATGTTGCGCCTGACTGTGACGACTTGTGCGCAAGCTGAAGCAGCCGCCAAGTCCCTGCAGCTGAGCGCTCGCCTGCCGACTGGTTGCAGGAGGTCGAAGACGACGATGAGTCGGACATTGACAGCGAAGATGACACTCCTGACTTGGATGACGACGAAGGAGGTAAATTTTGTTCACAGATCAGCTTGTGTGACATGCAAAGCGTGCATCTGCAAATGTCTCAAACATGTAGAGGAGGGAGGAGGCCCCGGAGGTCGTGGCAAGCAAAGCCGATCTGAAAAGAAGAGCAGAAAAGCTATGCAAAAGCTTGGCATGAAGCCTGTTCCTGGAGTCTCACGCGTGACTATCAAGAAGAGCAAAAACGTAAGCACAGAGCCAGGGTAAAAGCATGTTGCTTCAGCAAGCCAATATCCATCACACAAACCAGTGTCCTGCTTTTGCAAGATGTTCAATTTGCTAAGGGGGCTAATGGCTTGCAGATCTTGTTTGTCATCTCCAAGCCTGATGTCTTCAAGAGCCCTGCATCTGACACCTACATCATCTTTGGTGAGGCCAAGATTGAGGACCTGAGTGCACAGGCTCAAGCCAGTGCTGCTGAGCAATTCAGAGCGCCAGAACCAGCTCTGACAGACAGCAAGG
>JAABUP010011391.1_pt1 | contig 10139 bp, 11 predicted proteins | sample 5559201 | NCBI WGS metagenome assembly JAABUP01 (sample SAMN10711887, study PRJNA513373) | rock metagenome | isolation source: Antarctica rocks | place: Antarctica | reverse complement strand
TGCTGACGGTGCTCGTTGATTTGGTGGCAGACGGAGTCAGGACTGTAGTCGAGGTCATGACCGTAGTCAAAGTCGTCACCGAAGTCGAGAGCTTGACTGATGTCGAAGTCGTGGTGGCAGTCGAGGAGGCCTTGGCCGATGTCGAGGTCGAAGTCGGGACTATAATCGTGGTCTTGGTGGTCGTCGACAGCGGCATGATAGTCGAGGTCGTCGTCGCAGCCGAAGTCTTGGTAGACGTCGAAGCCGGGGCAGTGGCCGAAGTCGACACCGCACCCGTGCTGCTCGAGCTAAGCATAGCCTGGCACCCGCTCACACACCTCGCGCCGAGCGCCCCAGGCATGTGGATAGCAGGGTTCACACCGTGCTTCAGGTAGCACGCAGCGCCGTAGAGGACACCGACTTGGCACCCGGTAGTCTTGTCGCACGCTGCGATGCACTCCTCGAGATGCGCGACGTAGATCGGGTTGGTGTTGTAGTCGGTGTCGAAGTGGTCGGTATCGCACTCGATCTCGTACACGCGGCCGGAGACGTTCGGGTCCTTGTACTGGGTCCCGTTGGAGGCTGGGCAGTTGATCTCCTCAACCCGAGTCGTCTGGGTCATACGTGCGCCCCCTGGCAGATGGTCAGTCAACGACTCGGAAGAGCATGCCTAGCGATTGCTTACGGATCTCGCTCTTGTACTCCACAGCGCCGGCGCCCTGCTTCAAGTAGCAAGGTCCAGGGTTGCCCGGAATCTGGCGATCCATGTCAGCGGACGTCCAAAGAGATCATGTGTGCTTAGCAAACTTACCCACGAGACGTCAACGCATTTGGGGTTATCGTTACAGGCGTCGATACATGTGTCGAGCGTAGGCACGTAGATCCAGGCTGAGATCGTTGTCAAAACGGTCAATGCCGCACTCGATCGTGTAGGTCGTGCCAGCGGTGGAGTTGGAAACGGTGGAGCCGTTGTTCGCTGGGCAGCTCAGGGAAGTAGATGCTAATGCCGCACTCGAGGCCAACCCTGAGGCCGATAGGAGCAGAGCGTAGTAGCTTGCCATTGACGAAGTTGATCTAGCCATGGTGATTGGAAAGCGAGACTATGGTGGCGATATAAAGATGAAGTTGGACAGGTGCAAGGTATGAAGCACACGGAAACGGAGAGGAAGAGTGTTTTATGTACCTTTCTGCGGTCGAGCAATCGACAGCGACGTCCAGCTAATGACTATCAGGAGAACAGTCGCAAAACGGAGCTGTATACGTAAAGACATGTGAGTTTGCAGCTTCCGATACTCCATCGTGCGTGGACATGAGGATCTGAAGGGAAATCTGGAGCTGTCTTACCAAAAGTTCGGCTGTCGTTGGAAGAAACGACGATATCATCTGCGGAGACGACTTTCCCCACCAAGTCTGTTGCTTACCTCGTGCACCCTTATACCCACAGCGCCTGCAAACACTCGTGCACTCGCGCTGAAAAGTGGTGCTAGGGTGCATGGAGGACTTCGTGCTCCTGGAGACCGCTGACGTTGGACCGCAGGGAGTGCTTCCGACAATTGCAGATCATCGAGACGGTTGACTCATCCAGAGCACTTGTGCTTCGGCGCGACAGCCTAGTACGCAGTACGCAGTACGGCACCGCAAAGCAGACCGAGAAGAAGGACAAGGCCGATTGCTTCTTGACTAGCACAACATCGATATGCCGAAAACAGACGCCTTGGTCCGCGGTCTGGGCTGTTCATATGCATCCCAACGCCCTGTTATTGTGCTGATGGACCAATCGAGACTCAAAGTCGCACGTGCTTTTCCACATGGGTATGCGCAGTGCCTCAGATGTAGATGGGCGTCCTGGTAGTATCGAGCTGTAACGAGCCACTCTGACTTTAGCAGGTCGCCGGCATGGACGTAGCGAATTTACCTCATTCATCAGCGATTGGTTTGACAAGCTATTATAGAGCTCCGGACAAGGAGCGGAAACGTCCGGTGAGCTTGTCGTCGGGTTCGCAAAGGCTACCGCTCCGAGACGATGAGGGGTGACACCTGCAGAGATCTCGCTGACAATAGACAAGACCACGCTGGCAGGAAGCCTGCCACGATGGTCGACAACGTCTTATTGTTTCCGAGGGCTCCCAAGGTAGGAGATGTGCGGTGGAAGCCAGTCGGCAAAGCTAGCCAGTCGGAGCCCTCTGCATCCCCTTAGTGCTGCTGGCGTTTGCATCTTGGAGCGGTACCAGGGTCTGGCGTGAAGAGATGTGGTCTTGGAGGTCTGGTCTTTGGAGATGTGTTGAGACACCGGCGCGAGCTCCGTCGTTGGGGCCTCAGGCAGAAACCCCGCCGCTGCATGTGAAAGCTCCAGCCGCCAGCGATCTTCCGACGCTGCCGTGCTCTTAGGACGAACTACTACTGCGACTATGGCCAACGTGCATCGGCCGCGGGTCTTTCTGGATGTCAACATCGGCGAGCAGCCTGCTGGCAGGTTGACCATCGAGCTCTTCACCGACAAGACGCCGAAGACAGCTGAGAAGTATGAGATCAGGCAGCCATCTGTGAGGCTCCGTGGATGTGCTGATGGAAGTGAGCACGCAGTTTCCGTCAATTGTGCACCGGCGAGCACGATGGCTTGTCGTATGCGAAGGCGCCTTTCCATAGAGTGATCGATGAGTTTATGATCCAAGGAGGCGACATAGCGAATGGCGATGGAACAGGCACCGAGAGCATTTATGGCGGAGAGTACGAGGACGAGAACCTTGGGTGGAGGGATATGGATGCAGCCGGATTAGTGTGTTCGGCCAACAGAGGCAAAGATACGAATGGCAGTCAGTACGCAACCTTCGATCTCTGGGCGGTCGGACTCGACCATAGCTGACTCATCGGCCTGCGTAGGTTCTTCTTGACTCTGGAACCCTGTCCCCACCTTAATGGGAAGCACACCATCCTCGGACGACTAGTGTCAGGTCACGACACATTGGTGAAGATCTCTAAGGTCGAGGTGGACAACGACGACAGGCCACTTGAACCAGTACTTATTGCGCGATGTGGCGAGCTGGAGAAGCGGAGCAAGAAGGCAGCGGCACCGCAGCCAGAGGATGTCATGAACGAGTCTGGCGCAGGCAGTCGAGGTCGTCGACGGAAGAGCGACGCCTCAGACGATGAGATGGCCGGCTCACCAGCTCCTCCCAGACCCCGACCGTCGCGGCGGAAGAGCGACAACTTGATCGACGAAGGCCTGAGGGGCCGGCCTCGACAACGTTCCAAGTCACAATCGAAGTCCAGGCCGCTGTCGGCGACTGAAGAGGAAGCGACGAGCGACGGAACGCACTCGCCGCACTCACCCGCAGAGAAGCACAAGCGGAAACGTAGCCCTTCGCCAAGCCGACACGTGGAAGAGAAGCGTACGGATGACGCTGATGCAAAGTACGAGCGTAGACGGCGCAGTCTTCCCAACCAGTATGGCGACGAGAGGTATAATCGTAACTATGGCGATGAGGCTCGCTATAAGCCAAGTCCGCGACGCAACGATCATGAGTACGCGGGCAGACGTGGGGAAGATCGCTATCGGCCTTCACATGGCCGATCTCGATATGAAAACGATGCTGGGAGGCTTGATGACGGCGGTGGAAGACTCGGGGGCGGTGGGTATGATGAGCATGAGCCGCCTGTCATGTTCAAGGGGCGCGGTGTAATGGTAAAGTTCCCACTTTGCTGCGAAAGCGGTTGCACGGAGAACGTATGCTGACGGTCGATGTAGAAATACAAAGAGCCTGGCAGGCTGTAGGCTGGACGGTAGGGCCACAGCTCTTCACAACGACGGTGATGCGACTCGAGCAATATGTCGGCAACAAATGCCGCGTGTAATAACATGTATCTTTGATATCAAGACGGCACGTGGATGGGGCTCCAATTCACGCCGTTTGACCGACATGCACCTCGACCTTGATGGTTCCTGCCATGTGGCGATCGGCAGATTTTAGCCTGAAATTCAGGCACAACAAACAGTTCTCCACACGATCCCCGCTTCCTCAATCTGGAGAAACACCTGTGAACGAACATCATCGTGCAGCAGTCATTCCTGCATCCAGATTGCCGACCGTCGCGGGCCACGGCCAATGCATTTGTGCTTTGAGGCAAAATGGCAATGAGCGGAGCTGGTGGCGGTAGTGGTGTCTGTGCCTTGCAGTTCGAACTCCACCTGGAGCTACAAAAGCTTCATGTTCCCTCGATCCTACGTTGAGTTCCCTTGCTTTACTTTGTTGAACTTTACCACCGCCGCAGAACACCGCCTCCATGCTCTCCAAGTCCATCCTCAACAGCCTGGCGCTGCTCGTGGGCAGCGCTGCCGCTTGGCCGCCGAGCTACCCCCACTCTCCGCCCGGTGGCCCCGGTCCTTACGGCCCAGGCTCGTGCGCGGCCTCCAGTCATCACCAATGGCGCCTCGCGAACTTCACCTCGCTCGTCGTCTTCGGCGATAGCTACACGGATGACTCCCGCCTGGGCTACTTCATCAACAACCACGGCGCCGCTCCTCCAGTCGGCTACAACGACCCGGTCTCCTACCACGCTGCCGATGGCGGGCGGGTATGGGTCGAGTACGTGAAGCAGTACACCGGCGCGAATCTGTACAACTACGCTGTCAGCGGCGCGGTCTGCAGCAACGAGATCACGCCGAGGTGGTTCAGCGCTATCAATGCGCCGTTCCCGGACATTGCGGGCTACGAGCTCCCGGCTTACCTGAATGATTCCGCGCTGGTGTACGCCAACGGCACGAAGTTTATGACAGACCCGCCGGATGCGACGGTGTACGCGATGTGGATTGGGACCAACGACTTGGGCTACTCTGCTCTCATCCAGGACGAGCAGGTCGCGGGGACGAACCTTACCACCTATGTCGACTGCGTGTACGATCAGCTGGACAGAGTCTACGCCAACGGTGGACGCTTCTTTGTGCTCCTCAACGTGGCGCCTTTGAACCTAGCGCCCGAGTACGGTATTTTGGGTCAGGGAGGGGCGGGACCGAACCAGTACTGGCCGGACAAGAGCGGCAACATCTCAGAGATCAGCGGGAGGATGTTGGAGGAGGTTGTGTCGGCCAACGCCATCTACCAATACCGGACGCCGTACGAGGTCGTGCTGGCGAACAGGTACCCAGGCGCTGACTTTGCGCTCTACAACGTCCACGATTTGGTAAGACTCCCGCGAAGTTTGGTGTATCTCGATGACGTGTCACTAACCTTCGCCTCCCTCCCAGATGCAAAACATCCACGACAACCCCTCCGCCTATCTCAACGGCACCGCACCTCTGAACGTCACAGGCCACGTCAACGTCTGCAACGCCACCGGCGGCGCCTGCGTGGCGAACACGAGCCCGGATAGCTTCATGTGGTACGACGAGCTGCACCCCAGCGAGCAGACGGAGCGGATCATCGCGCAGACGTTCGTGGACGTTGTCAAGGGCGTTAGCGCGTATGCTACGTACTGGTCGAGCTAGACACAGTGGTTGGACGGAGGGAATGAGAATATTATGTGATAGGATATATGACATACAATGGTTTACGTCTGAACTGTATCGTACGGTCACGAGACCGTTCGTGTATGCTGTACCCCTGCGCGAGCGCTTGGGACCCCAGCCGTCGTTGGGCTGCTGTGCGCTGTGCGGTGGAGATTTGACCCAGTCATGGCTGCCCAACGCACGAAGTTGCTGCCCAACGTAGGCCCATTCGATTCGTCTGGCGTCTCCACCACAGCGGAACGTTGGAAGCCTGGTGCTCCGGTTGGTTGCGTTTCCGCGATGCGTGTTGTGATCTGTCGACGCCGACTTCATGTCAACCGAGTTTTGAGCAGGACGGGATCACTTGGGCAGCCATGGTTTCCGCCGCCGCCTTCGTGTGCGTGATTGCCTGCCAAACGCCTACCAAAAGGCTGCCCGAGGAACGTGACGTGTCAAGAACGGTAGCAGCTCCGTCCCCGGCAAGGTCTGGAGTCGCAGTCCAGGTTGCTGCACGTATGCGAAGGCAGCGGCAGACGCTGATGGCGGTAGGATCAAATTGCCTTCTTAGGCCTCGGATGTGATATTTGTTGCCTGTCTGTAATCGCAGGCGGTCGGGGACGAGGCAAGCGAAGTACAGCTGACAGTTATGCCGGCTGTGCAGCTACAGTATCTCACGAAGCCGATTCACAGTTTGTAGCGGAAGTGGAGGCGCAGCATGAGATGGAAACCACGCGCCAAGCATACAGTACAGCTCGTTTGTTGCCTGAGCCCGGCAGGAGCCGCAGTCGACGCCCGTGACGGGAGGTGCGGAGCAGACATCGCAAACACATCAATATGCCGTTCCGACTGGCTTCGACATTACGGTACGAGCCTTCAGAACAAGGCATTCCACCAGGGTGCAGCTGCCGGATGAAGAGACGCATATCCTGATTTATCGACGGCCTCCGTGTCTGTTTCCACGGCGCAGAACGCCTGTTCACCATCGCCAACCGAGAGATGCTTATTCTCTTCTAGCCCACTCGCCCGGCGTGCTAAGTGACTTGCTCCTATACGAGGCAGCTAAACTGGGTATGCCTTCCGCGTGTGATCAAGCGCGTACAGTAGTAGACAGGCAGTCTGTCGCTCAGATCTCAGGCTTGCCGTCCCTCCTCCTAAGGTGTGAACCTTCCTATCCGAAGATACTCACAGCACCTGTATGTAACGCACTGGGAGGCAGGAGGCGTCTGGCAAGTTCTTCTCGCTACCCGTGGACGTCAATGTCGCCCTTCGGCAAGCGTTCGTGCCCAAGAGGCCGCCCCCAAGTGCGCTGAGGCGGAGACCTTGCGGGTTGCTTGACATATTTGCCGCATCTGCTGCTGAACGTCTGCGGTATAGAAAGGAAGGTTGGTATGATATATGATCTCATCTTTTCTTTCGTTCGCAACGATCACCTTCAAGTATTGCTTGCGCTTTGCAGAAGAGACACGAATGCTGAAGTGTACCCATCCTCGTTCAACAGTCCAGCTCATCACATCCTTGGAAGATCTTTGGTGAACTACACCTCTACTCTCGCCATGGGCCACAACTACAATTCCAGGTCCGGTCACTACACGTCTGGAGCTGGTTCGTGGGCGGACCAGTGGAACACGATCAACAGCGCACCTACTGTAGGTTGTCTAATCCTCGTGGAACAGCGGAGCGCTTACAGTGGCAGCAGGTTGCGATCGCAACGTCGGGTATCAGTAGAGGTGCCACTTGTCAACCCTATATCAACTCACAAGCAGCGCAGTTCGGAATGCTCCAGCCATCACCACCACTACCATACACTATATCTGTACCCTACCCTCAACCCCAGAGACAAACAAACGCTATGCTACATCAGCTGAGGGACGATCGAGGCACGCTTCCCATGATGGCAAGACCGCTGAACTATTACAAGCAATCGGCGGGCCCGTACCGTAATACGATCGATACGCCTGCCGGAGTCGATCCAGCCATTCTACAGCTGGCTGGCGACCAGCTCCAGGTGTTCAGCGATGGAGAAGGCACGTCTTCATGGGAAACGTTCCAGGGCCTCAACACAGGGAACTTGCCAAAGTCGACCTTGTCCTACGCTGAGATTGCGCAGCTATCAAATCAGGCAATCCACAACGTTCCTTACCAGCCAGTCAACAGGATGTCGCCGTACACGAACGCCAATACCGTGACGATGCCTGCTCCAACTTGGCGGCATCAAAATATGATCACTCAAGTAACACCAGTACGACTGTCTATGCACTGGCAGCCTCAGGTCATCCCTCCACCAGCTACCCGACATGCCGCAAAGCACAAGTATCGGGCGACATACATACCGCCGACGCAGGCTGATGCGCCCCCATGGCCATTAGCGCCAGGCGGTCGCGCTCCGTCAAGAGCACAAAGACTCGTGCCAATGTCGCGCAGCGGGAGCAAAGCAGAGTCTTCGACAACGTCCGGGAGACGATCAAAGCAGCACACCTTGTCAACAGTAAGCGAGTACATGTGCTTCAATTGTGGCGCCAGCTTCGAGAGCCTCACGAGCAAAACGTAAGCGATAGATCACCATCAGCGAGCAAAGAGATGAACCACGTTGACACAGTCCCTAGACATCACGAGCGCAGCGTCCATGCTGAACGCAACTACCTGTGTCAGCTTTGCGGGAGGGGCTTCGTCTACCCGAAAGACCTCGAGCGGCATGGGAAAGACGCTCATAGTCCCATCCGACCCTACCTGTGCCCGAATACCGCCTGCTGGTATTCTACCGAGGGTTTCAAGAGGTCGGATAACCTGAAGCGTCATGTTGAGGGCCAAGCTTGTCCCACGCCGTGGCCTTTTGACGTATACTTGGCGTCCGGCCGATGAGACTTCGCAGGCGCACGACTATCGTTGTGCGCCTGCGAATCCTCAAAGACACTGCTGGTGATTGTTCGAACGTGGCCTTCTCCATGCGCTTTGAACTCGCTTGCGTGGACCAGTCCGACCATCGCGAAAGGATCCTACATCCATTTTGGTGGCCGATGGCCTCGTGGCCAGTAGCCGATTCCGCCCCGGGCAAGAGGTCGAGTCCGCTACCACACAAGAGTCTCAACATGCCCGGCGTCGACACCATGGTCAAGGACCTAGTGCTACACATCCCCGGCTGGCCCTTCACCTCCGCACCATTACAACTCCTGACGTGTCCAACTCTATGGAGGCTACGCACCTCTCCCCCGGGGTATACAAATCGTCTCTGCCTCGGTCTCTCGGATGCGACTTAGACGCGTTTGCAAGCTTCGATCCTTCCTCTTGCAGGCAAGACTGAGGTACTGCCCACGTGTATCATCGACATGGAGCTTTGCCTATCGCATGCTGGGGAGAAAGCTGGCGTCACTTTATTCCTATCTTGAGATCGACATGCCGGTGTTGACGTCGCGCACACGAGCGAACCGCCGGAGCTACATTTCTGCGCCTAGAGGCCTGGTGCACCGGCTAGGTACTGTCGTCAAGAAGACGCCTAGAGCGTGGTTCAAACATGGCGTCAGCTTTGAGATCGAAGCCTGCAACTTCAACCACTCTTCGTTGTGAGAAGGCTTTGGGACCTGCACGCTACCACGTTCCGCAACGGCGAGTATGGCTCGCCGGCGTATCTGGCAAGAGAGTCTGCCGACACCAAAGACAGATGTTTGACTACGGACGACTACTACCGTACCCTTGCAACGCGCAGAAGGATGAAGGATTGTACAGCTGTGACGCTTGAATAGCATGCACGGGCCAGCTCTTGCGCAATTTGCCCGCATCGTTCATCCGCACATGATTTGATGTAGATTGCTGATCGTCAGGCAACTCTTCCACAACAACACCTCTTCTCCTTCTTCTTTCATCTCAACTCCACCGATCGAACATGCCACCATGGCTCACCTGACGCTCTGCTATTCTTGTTCACTCTATCGCCCATATCGATGCCCTAAGTTCTCCAGATGCGCATTGGGGGCTGATGCTGCGCCTCATGCGGCTCTGGGAGACTGCTGCACAACCCAAATGTCCAACAAGCCAGCTCTGTCATGGCCTCAGCATGGGTGGCCCCATTCGCGCAGCATATAAAGTCAAGTCAAGATCCTCTCCTTCTACTCTCCTATGTATCGTGTACATATCGCATCATCCAGCCCGTCTTCTTACCAGCACAGAGCTCTCGACCGCGCCCACCACCTCGAGCTTCACCGGTCTCTGCAAGCTAAGCTACAATCAGACGCGTCCTGTCCGTCTCGTCCGACTACTTGTACAAGACGATCGGAAGTACTCGCAGCTCTACCCAACAATGGCATTCAACGAGTACAACAGCATGGAAGGCTACATTGACCCGAGGCAATTGGAATGGGCCATGGAAGGTTCGCACGAGCAGGCTGGAAGCTGGGCCGAACAGCAGTTCAACAACGCGGCGATGGAAGCCCAGGATCCTGTTGCAGCTTCACTAGCGATGGAAGACTTTCCGGGATATCAGGACTTTTTGCAACCTCAAATTGGCTGGCTAGATGCTGCGTACTCGAGCGCTACTAGGCAGCTATTGCCAAATGATGCGAGCACTCTATCAGCTCCTCAACCAACGAACTTCAACGGGTCAATGTTGCAGCCACGAGCAGAAGCATTTATTCCCGAGAGTGTTCGACGTCCGCAGCTTCAATTGCAAACGATGGATATCGGGCTG
>JAABUP010011390.1_pt1 | contig 10140 bp, 14 predicted proteins | sample 5559201 | NCBI WGS metagenome assembly JAABUP01 (sample SAMN10711887, study PRJNA513373) | rock metagenome | isolation source: Antarctica rocks | place: Antarctica | reverse complement strand
GCAACGCGCCTCGGCGCCGCCCCGCCGCGGCGTCCTTCCCGCCCGCGGCGGCCAAAGCCCGCGCCTTGGCCTGCGCCCGGCGTAGCGCCCGGCGGGCGTTGGCCAGCAGACCCTTGGCGTCGGCGGCGGCCCGCCCGGCCAGATCGGCGAGCTCACCGGTGATCCGGCGTACCGTGGCCTGCGCCTCATCGCGGCCCTGCGCGGTGCGCAGCCGCAGCTTCGCCGCGATCCCATGCGCGCGCCTGCCCGCCGCCCGGCTGCGGTCCCGCACCCGGGTGCGGGTAGCCCCGCCGGCGGCCTGGATCCGCCGACCTGTGGTGGCGATCCGGCGGACCGCCTTGGCCAGCAACCCCGAATCCGTCGGGTAGGCCACATCCGCCGGGACCACCGTGGTGTCCGCCCGCAACCGGTTGGTGCGCAGCAACTTGGCATCGGCGGCCTTGGCCAGCAACGCCTCGTTGCAGCCGGCCACCGCCGCGCTGCCGCAGCGAGAGGTCAACTTCATCAACGTGCTCGGGTGCGGAACTTTGCCGTCGATCGGGATCCGGCAAAACCGCCGCCAAGTGATCGAGTCGGCGACCTCGGCGCACAGACTCTCGTAGCCCAGGCCGTAGCGGAACTTCAAGAACATCATCCGCAGATAGACCTCCATCGGCGTCGACGGCCGGCCCACCCGCGGATCGAAGAACCCCACGAACGGCGCGAAGAACGAAGGATCATCAAGCAGCCCGTCGACCCGCGCGAGCTCGGCCGGCAGCCGCAGCACCTCCGGCGGGAGCACCGCCTCCCACAAGCTCACCTCGACCGCTCGCGTCCGCAACATTCGCAACTCCAGGGACTCGTCCAACCCGCGAGCAGCCCATGATCTCGCCGTTAAACCCACCAACGACGCTCCCACGCCGAACAAAACCCCTGCTCTACAAGGAAAGTCACTTCGACTTTTTCAGGTCGAAGTAGCTAGCGGGCATGGCTGACGTGGGGCAAGCGCGGTCGGCGGCTTTTGACACCCGGACGCGGATTGGCGATACGGCGGCGACCCTCTTCCGGCGCGATGGCTACTCGGGCACCGGACTCAAGCGCATCGCGGCGGACTCCGGCGCACCGTTCGGCTCGATTTACCACTTCTTCCCCGGGGGCAAGGCGGAACTCGCCGAGCACGCGATCCGCACCTCGGGCGTCGCGTACGGGCAGTTGGTGATGTCGCTGCTCGAGAGCATCACCGATCCGCTTGAGTCGCTGCAGCACGCCTTCGAGGCGGCCGCCGCCGACCTCGAAGCCACGGACTACGCCGACGCCTGCCCGATCGCCACCGTCGCCCTCGAGGTCGCGAGCAGCAACGAGACGCTGCGGCTCGCGACGGCGGACGTATTCACCATCTGGGTCGACGCTGCGACGGACTGGTTTAGCCGGTGGATTTCCGAGGTCGCCACTGCGCGCCGGTTGGCGCAGTCGATGATCATGCTGCTCGAGGGTGGTTTCCTGCTCAGCCGCGCGCTCCGCGACCGTGAGCCGCTGCTCACCGCCGGGCGCTCCGTCGTCGAGTTGACGCGGGTCGCCCTCGCCGGTCCGGGTTGAAGCCCAAGCGGACAAACTCAGTGAGGCCGACGAATGTCATCGCCGGCAACAATGCAGCGACGGCACTCAGCTCACGATGCGCACGGCACAGCGCTCCAACGTGGTGTCGGTTGGGGAACGATCAGCGGCCACCGAACTGACCATCCGCCACGTACCTGATCTTGTTACGCAGGGGATCCGCTTGTGAACAGGGCGCGTGGGCAGCCTCATGCGGGGTTGCGTCTAGGGCATCGGCCTCTGACGATGTGTCCGTGGCCCCTGACGATCCGGACACCGGGACATTGTTGACTCAGGACCTCGACGCCCTCGTCGGGAGGTGTGGTGGCCATCATGGCCGGGCCGAGGCTTGGTGGTCATCGGCAGCGTGTCCGCCCATAGGTCGACGTCGACCCCAGCGCACGCTGCACCGACCTCGGTGCCAACCGATCCTGCGGTCAGCGCGTCACCGCAACCTCGAGACGCCGAATCGCCGGCCCCTGCGGCCTCTGCACGCGGAGCTCTGCCGGCAGACGACGTGCCGGTCGGTGGCGGCTATGCCCACAGTGAGCGGTTCTGCGCGCAGGCACCCGTGCAGGGAGAGATCTACTACGTGGTGAGCGCGGGCACCGCGTCGTTGCACCTCGACCTCGCGGGACTACCTGCTAACGCGCAGCTCGGCATCGATTGGATCAACAACTCTGTACGGGGATACAACGTCGCGATCTTCGACTCCGACGGTCAAGGCCGCGCCGCATCCGGAACCGAGAGAATCTTTCGCCCCCTGGCGAGGTCCGTGGCAGCAGTCTTCTCGTGACCAAGGATCTCGACAGGGTGGTCCTGTCGAAGTTACAGCCCAGCCAGTAAGGACCCTCCGTCGGGGGTTACGAACGTCAGCCGGCCGCAACTGGGTGAAAGCTGGGCGCCACCGACGAACGATCTTGATGTTCCGCGAAGCGATCGCCCTATGCGGCTCAACACCTCAGGAGGGTGGCGGTGCTGCCTCGGTCCGGTCTCCCCGGCTCGGCGGGCAGCTGATGACGATGAACCGGACGCCGCCGGCCCCTGCGTTCGCGAACTGATGGCGCACCCCGGGCGGCACCTCAATGCCATCGCCCGCACCGAGGGTCCACGCGTGCGAACTCGTGCGCATCTCCAACTGGCCACTGAGGACATAGAAGAACTGACGCGCGCGCCGGTGCTCGTGCAAGGTCTCCGCACCGCCCGGGGGCACCGACTCCTCGATCACCGAGAGGTCCTGCCGGTCGACCAGTCGCCAGCCGTCGGCACCCTGACCCCACGTGTAGTGGTTGGCCGCGTCAGCGCGGACGATTTGTATGCCAGCGTCCTCCTCGCACATCGAACTCTTCGAGCCGCTCACTTTTACACCCTCTCTGGCCAGTTCGTCGGTGCGTCACCGGAGTCCGTCGGCGGAAGTCATCCATCGTGGGGGGTCGTGCTTCGTCGATGGGTGCAGGATACGAGATCCGAGCGAACGCACGACCTCAGGTACCGTCCTCACCTGCCGCCGGGAACCGCGAAAGCAAACGCTGGAGTCCGGGCGGTCAGGTTCGACGTCCTCCTGTGCCACCCTCCCGGAGAGGAACGATGCACGCGCCGATTGGGGACGCTGAGAGTCTCGGACACGCCGGGATGCTTCTATATCCGCCAAGTGGCTGTGCCGGGGTGCGCGGCGGCGAGGGTGCGAAGAGTCTTGTTCCGCAGGGGAACCCCCCGCGTACACGATCGCGACTGCGGATGGCGACGGTTGGTCACGCTCAGCGCCGTCATTCCCGTAAGACCCGCCCGTTGAGATTCGCGGTCGGGGTGCCTTATACGGACGCCGTTTTCGGTCCGGTTGGGCCGCCGCGTCGGGCTGGTCGCCCGGCCCGGCGCCCGCGACGATGTCCGGGTTGGCGGTGAGCTGGTGGAGGGCGACGCCGGCGGCGTTGGCGAGTTGGGTGTCGGTGGGGACGGCGGCGCGGGCGGCCGGCGGCAGGGTGTCGTAGGTGTAGTTGGCGACGGCCAGCGGTGCGGTGCTGCCGGCCAGCGTGTAGCGCACCAGGCTGTCGTTGCGCCCTGCGCACAGCAGGATGCCGATGGTGGGGGAGTGCCGGTCGGGCTGGGGTTACGTGGTGCAGCATCCGAAGGGCACGGTGCTGCTGGACAGCGGGATGGGCTTGCACCCGGATGTCGACGACCACTACCGCCCACGACGCATCGCGCTGCCCGACGCGCTGCACGCGGCCGGCCTCGCTGTCGAGGATCTGACGGTGGTCGACAACTGCCATCTGCACTTCGACCACTTCGGCGGCAACCCGTCGCTTACGGGCCTGCCGATCGTGGTGCAGGAGGTGGAGCTCGCGGCGGCGCATCTTACGGACTACACGCTGCCCGAGCTTGTGGATGCCCCTGGGCTCACCTACGAGAAGGCCTCCGGCGACGTCGAGATCTTCCCCGGAGTCACGGTCATTCCGACTCCTGGGCACACGGACGGCCACCAGTCAGTCGTCGTCCGCCGAGGCGACGGCAGTGTCATAGTGCTCGCCGGGCAGTCCCACGACGCGGCCACGGCCTACAGCGCCGACGCATTGGCCCTCCGCGCATCCGACGACGGCCATCCGCCTCCCCTACCGGTGACGCCGGCGTGGATGAGGCGACTCGTCGACCTGAATCCGTCAAGGGTTTACTTCGCCCACGACCACGCCGTTTGGATGCCGACGTAACTGCTTCTCCGGAGCTCAGGTATCCGGCACTACCCGCCACCACCGGAGCCCGTGAGGTAGGCGGCGTTACCGGCGGTTGTGCGCGCACAATAGACTCGTGTCGAAGGAGCGGCCTGGCGACGACGTCGAACATGTCTGGACGCAGGATGACCGTGTCGCACAGCTCGCCGACGTTGAGTCGCTCTGCGGGCGCATGGCCGCTCTATTCGTGGAGCATCAAGATTCTCGTGCGGCGGAGCTCATGGCCGCGAAGGCCGCGCACGCGGGATACCTCCTACGTGAAGGATTTACACAGGCAGACCTAAACGAACTAGGCGGACAGTTTCCCGACGGAGCGTGGTGGTTGAATCCGAAGGCTCTCGATTACAACAGCCCGCGAGACCTCTGGCAGGATGAGGTCGCCAGGCTGCATGAGCATGCCAGCGCCGTCGCCCTCGATCTCAGGTCCATCGCCACGCTCTACCCCAAGCAGGTGTAGTGCGTGAGACCTCTGCAGGCGCGTATCTCGTCACCGGCGTCGACCCGGGGTCCCAGCGTGACGCTCCGAGGCGAGGACCCAGCCGTACTGATTGACGAGGCGCGAACTTGGTGGCGCGCGCACAAGTCCCTCGATCAGTAGGTGCCGTTAGCCAAGATCACGACCGACGGTGCTGGGTCTCGCTCCGGAAGCCGCTGGAGGAACCAAGGCAGGGTCATGGTGCTCTCGACCTGTTCCCGAATCGGCTACCGACGCAGACGCGGCCCTAAGTCAGCGGAACTTAGCCGCAGGAAAGGATTGTGGTCGAATTGTGACATAACAAAGACTACCAGCGGACGGGCACACACCGGCGTAGCCGACTTACACGGGTAGCGGGCAGGCGGGCTGCGCGCCCGACCACGCGAGGAGGCGGCGTTGTATACGACCGCCGGCGAGAGGCTAGGTCGCTACCCTTGCTCGGTGAGCCTGACAGGTGGGCAGTTCGTAGTCGGACTGGTCGTGGCTGTTCCCGAAGCGTCAGGCATGATCGCAGAACATCTGGACGACTATGACGCGCTCCTGCTGCACCTGCTCGCCGCAGACTTGCTCCGGTTCACGGTCACAGCATGGGAAAACGGCGACAGGGATTTGGCGAGTCGCAGCCTCGCATTCGTTGACCTGGCGCTCCGAGAGGGAGACGAACAGGTGGTGAACGCCATCTGCGTGTCCTTCGTCGAGAACGTTGGCGCGGGGGCGGGCGAGACGCCTGCTTTCATCGCGTCATGGCCCGTCGCCCTGGCGGCAGAACTCGCCAGCCAGCGGGTTGGGTAGGGGCCGCTCCCGAGCAAAGGAGGCGGCGTTCCCCGCACCCTCGGCAAGAATGAGAGTGTGACGGATCCCCTGACTGATGAAGACCTAGCGGCCGTCGAACACAGGGTTCGGGCGGCTAGTCCCGGGCCGTGGCACGTTCGGCACCTGGATGACGACCATGCCATGAGATTCATGGCCGTCAGCACACGTCCAGACACGGGCAACGGTGAACGTTGGCCTGAAGTCGATCACGGCGAGATCGTCGCGGCGACCCTTGTGCAGCAACCTGGATACGTGGATCTCGATGACGAGCGCGGGGATGAGAACGCTAACTTCATCGCCCAGGCTCGTGAGGACATTCCTCGTCTGATCGCCGAGATCAGGCGGCTGCGCCGCGACCATTGACAACTGCCGTGACGCGGCGTTCTGCATGGCCGCCGGCGAGAGCGTAGGCGGCGCTAGCCTCGTCCAGTGGCGTACCAGGAGGGCGACCGGGTCGAGTACATCGCTGCGCCGGTCTTCGACCTCATCATCATGACGGGCGAGGTCGGGATAGTGACCAAGGAGGAAGACGGCTGGGTATTCGCGGACTGGCCGAGGAGCGGAGTTCACAGCGTGCCGGTCGCTCACGTACGAGCGGCCGAGGGCTAGGGACTTTGCTGGGTAGGCGGCCTCCCGGGATGACGAGCGATGCGATGCCTGACAGGGCTGCTCTTCTGACGGCTCTTCGCGACTCAGGCGCGACCCTCTCCCCGGCCTTGACCGAGGCGGAGTTGTTGCGCATCGAAGCGAGCTTCGGCTTCGTGTTCGCCCCGGATCACAGACTGATGCTGTCGCTCGCCCTGCCGCTCGGGGACCGTTTCTGGCCTGATTGGCGCGGTGCCGACGAAACCGACCTTCGGGAACGCCTTGCTTGGCCGACGGACGGCATCCTCTTCGACGTCAAGCAGAACGGGTACTGGAACGCCGCCTGGGGCGACCGGCCAATGACACCTGGTCAGGCACTCGACGTTGCCCGTGCACTCGACGTTGCACGTGCTCACCTCGCTGAGCTGCCGCCCCTCGTCCCGTTGTACGGGCATCGTTACCTGCCCACAGTGCCATCGCAGGTTGGGAACCCCGTTCTGTCTTGCTACCAAACGGACGTCATCCTCTACGGCGTTGACCTGTTGGATTGGTTCGCCCACGAGTTTCACGGGGCATCGACTGTCAATCGAACCCCGCGCGGAATCCCGTTCTGGACGGGCCTCATCGAGGGTGACGAGTAGGTCGGCTTGGCCGGTTCGGCTACCAATGATAAGTGCCGTTCTCCTCGGTGGAGCGCGTGGTTGTGGATGACGGCGCTCCCCGTTCTCGCTCCCGCGCAGGAGGACGAGCACGAGCACCCGAAGCGGCAGAAGCGGCAGAAGCGGATGTTGTTGGCGACAGACCGGCACCTCGGTGGCGTGCGAGGCCACGGCCTTATCCTCCGAGGCCATGCGCTTGAACAGCCAGGATCTGGCGACCCGACGGGCGTACGACGCGGTAGCAGTCGACTACGCGCGGCTGGTGCCCGACATGAGCCTGGAGGCTCCGCTGGATCGCGCGGTCCTAGGCGCCTTCGCCGAGATGGTACGGAAAGGCAGCAATCACCTTGTCGTCGAAGTGGGATGCGGCTCAGGCCGTCTCACCCGACACCTCGCCGACGCTGGCCTGACCATGGTCGGCGTCGACTTGTCTCAGGAGATGGTCAAGCTCGCCCGCGCGTCGCGCCCTGAGGTGCCCTTCGCCGTCGCACATGCGGGTGCCCTGCCCCTGCCTACCGGCCTGATGGGCGGCGTCGTGTGCTGGTACTCCCTTATCAACCTGTCTGGAGACGCGCTTCCCGGCGTCTGCAGGGAGCTCGCGCGCGTGGCCGCTCCAGGGGCGCCGATCGTGATCGGGTTCCAGAGCGGCGACGGAGAGAAGGCGGACCGCGCGAGCTCCTACGGGCGCCCGGTCCCGCTCACCTACTACCGCCACCGGGCAGAGGAGATGACCGACGCCCTCGTTGCTGCGGGCTTCACGATGCACGCCACCGTGCGTCGTGAGCAGACGCTCGCGTTCGAGACCACGCCGCAGACATCCCTCCTAGCCCGAAGGGCCAGCGACCCGGACGACGAGCCCGGTCCCTAGTGCCGACTCTGCGCCATCGCCTGACCGCAGCCGTACGTGTGCTCCTGCCGGGTGACCTGCTGCCGTCGCCACGTCAGCACGAGCGCCGTCAGCGGCTGATGAGGATGTCACTTGACTCACCGGTTCTCAGGCTCGCGAAAGCGTCGGAGGTCGCCAGTACGGTCGCCGCATGAGCGGGTTCACGACGGGTGGCCGGTACGGCAACCGGCAGGTCTTCGAGCTGACGTCGACCAAGGGCGCTTACTGGCACCGCTTCTGCGCCCGGGACGGCTGCCTGGGCAGCGCGCCGAGCGCCATCGGTGAGGCGCACCTCGACCTGCCGGCTTCACCGTCGTGCAGGACGGCGGCAGCTACATAGCCCTCGACGGGCCTGGCATCGCCGATGGCAGCACCGATGGGCTCTACGCCGCTGTCAGCGGCCGCACGTAGCCCCGCCGCAATGCCTGCCGACATCAGGTCATCCGCGGCCGCGGTTGATGTGCCCAGTCATCGTCCACACCACGACGGAGGAGTTGGACGGCGCCGCCGCCAGCATCGCGGCAGATGTGGATGCTGCCTGCACCGCTGCCACGAGTTCGCAGCCGAGCTCGTCCCCGGGCAGACGGGCAGCCCCACCGCGCGGACAGAAGCGGCAACGGCTCGACCGCTGGGCCCACACAGCCAGCAGATGTCCACAGGTGAGAACCGGCTACCCACCACGACCGGAGCCCGCGAGTAGGCGGCGTTCTCATCGGTCCTAACCGGCAGTAGCCTCGCCCCGTGTATCGTCGCAGTAGACCGGGGTTGGAGCCACAACGCACCACCTGACGCTGTTCGCGGACTACTTTCAACTGCACTTGGCCGCCGACGGTTCCGGCGGCGACTTGTCCGACGCTTGGACGGAGGATGCCTCGGCTCGTGGGCTTGCGGTCGCCGACGGCATCGTCGGGGTCAGCACCGCGCGGAACGTTGACGTTTCTGTCGCCGTATCGGTGTCACCCGAGCCGCCCGCCTTGCCGTTCGATGCCGACTCCGTGGTGGAGGGCGACTTGGAGTGCAAGTCGGGACGAGTCGTGGTGATGGGCTGCACCGACCGCTACCCCGAGGCCATGCGGCTGGCCGTGCCACCGGGCTGGTACCGCGTTCGAGCCATCGCTAGGGGGTTGAGCACGGTGCGCGAGCACTGGCTCGATGCTGAGGATGAGTACCGCATCGAACCTTGGCCGGCCTCGCCGACGGACGTGGCCGTCGTCAAGCCGCATGCCTGGGCCTAACGCACAAGTGCCGCTTCCGACCGTGAAGATGTGACGTTCCTCGCGGTCGTTTGCGAGCATGGTCGCGTGGAACCGCGCCCAACGGACTGGCTCGCTGAGGGCTGTGTGATCCTCGCGCCACTTTTGGAGGCCAACGGGTTCCGGCTCGGGCAGCCTGAGACAGGTGCGGGTTCGGGCGGCCAAGCGGCCTGGGTTCGTTGGACGAAGGGCGAGCAGTACGTCGAGACACACGTGCGAGGTGCGCTCGGCATAGTTAGCTACGGTTGGGCCGGCGAGTCGTTCAGCCATCAGGACTACTTCCGCCTACGCGGCATCCACGGTGACTATCCGGGGTTCAGCAACGATCCCCTTGACGGCTTTCGGCATCTGGCCCACGATCTTGATGGCCCGGCTGCTCAGATCCTGAACATGACTAAGCAAGAGTTCACGGCCACCGTCTCCGCGGGCCGGGGACAGCCACGCCCTGCGCTGCCGTAGTGCAGCCCGACGCGACGGAGTCCGCGGCGGTCTCACGGCCGCGTGGGCCATGATCCGTCCATGGCGGAGCCGGAGTGGTCGCACCTGATGCCGCTTGTCGATGCTTTGGTGGCGGTGGGCAACGCGACTGCGCGCGGCGGGCCCAACCGAACCAAGGCGGCTGCGACTGCCAGATGCAGGAGCCTCTCGACCTGTACGTGCTGCGTCCTCTCATCGCCGCTGATCTCCATGCCGACAAGATCAGACTTGGGCTAGATGAAGTGGCGTGCCTCCATTGCTGGTCCTCGATTTTCGGCTCCGACCACCACTTGTAGGTGCCGTTACCGAACAGGTGTCCCGCTGAGCGATCCTCCAGCTCGACCAGATCGATCAGATCGTCCCACCCGGAACCGATCTGACCTTCGACGGGCTGTGGCGAGCACCGGCGCTGAGCGACCCGCTCCTGCGTCGCCGACCACCCAGCGACCGCACAGCTGCCTGAGCCCAGCAGAGCGGGGAGCACTCGTGGCCGGCAGTGATCTCGAGCACGAGTCACCAATACCGGGGCCTCGACGCCACGCACCACGGCCGTCAGGGTGCCCGCCGACCGATGGGCTATCGGATATCCCCTCGGCGCCCGGGCGTCGCGGATAGGTCGAGAGAGCTTCGTCGTGGCTATGACCACAGCTCGAAGGGCTCGTTGATTTGTTCGCCGTCAAGGAATGCGTCTAGG
>JAABUP010011389.1_pt1 | contig 10142 bp, 14 predicted proteins | sample 5559201 | NCBI WGS metagenome assembly JAABUP01 (sample SAMN10711887, study PRJNA513373) | rock metagenome | isolation source: Antarctica rocks | place: Antarctica | reverse complement strand
CGAGGGTGTGCCCCCGGCCCCCATAACGCCGCGCTCCGTCTCGCGCGATCCCACCACATGATCCCCGCACGAACGCGTGACGCGACAGGTTCTCCCCGTCCGCACACTGACCGGCCCGTGACGATGCACCGCCGCGCGCACCGCTCCCCCGCTGCGGCCTTTCTTTCCTACCGGCCCGTGCGGTGACGTAGGACATGTGTGCTACACTATGTACGGACATTACATAACGTAGCGGGCGGGTACGGCGTCCGCACCCAGCGGCACGGGGTAATACTCTTTCGCGGTAGACGTGACGTGATGACATGTGGGTAATGCGCGGAGGGAAGTCGGATGTACGTTGCGTATCCGCAGGCGATTACCGAAACTATCGAGGAAATACGTGATTGTGAACAGCGTGTGCGCGGCACCGCCGCCGCGCCCCGTGTCCAGATGCTCCGTTTGCTCAAAAGCGGCGAGGCGACGAACGTGCCCCAAGTCGCCACGCTCGTCGGCTATAGTCCGCGCCAGATCCAACGCTGGTGGCAGACGTATCGCACCGTCGGTCTGATCACTCTCATGCGGGTCTATCATCCGGCGGGGAAACCGGCGCAACTCACTGAGGAAGCATGGGCAGGGTTGCAAGTCGAGTTGGAGGCGGGGCGGATCGGCGGGCAGGAAGAGGCGCGACGCTATCTCGCCGAGACCTGGGGGTCAGATACCAGAGCATCCACGGCATCTCGTACCAGTTCAAACGGCGCAAGGTGAAGTGGAAGACGGGGCGCCGTCGTCATGCCAACGCCGATGCCGCCGCACAAGCGGCCTTCAAACAAACTTCGCCGCCACGCTAAAGGAAGCGGTCGTCGCGCGCGTCGTGGCCTTCGACGAAGGCCGGTTCGGATTGAAACTGTGGTTTCGGCGGCGTTGGTGTACCTTCGGACATCGCCCGCCGTGGATCGTTGATGATCGGTACGAATGGGTCTGGGTGTACATCGCGGTGACGCCGCAGAGCGGCGAATGCTGCTGCCTGCTGCTGCCGCATGTGGATACAATCTGTCTGAATCTCTTTCTGGCGACGATGCGGGAGGAATGGCCGGACGAACGAATTGGCGTCGTGCTCGATGGGTCGGGCGCTCATCGCAGCGACAAAGTGGTCTGGCCGGAAGAGATGGTCCCGTTGTCATTGCCGCCCTACAGCCCGGAGTTGGACCCGGCGGAACAGTTTTTCCGGCATTTACGCAAACGACTGGCGAATGAGGTTTTTGCGACGATTGAGGAGATGAAGGATGCGCTAACGCGCGAGATGGAGCGATTATGGGCGCACCCGAAGGTGGTGACGCGGATGACGAACTATCCGTGGTGGCGAACAGGGATCAATGCCATCACGCCATCTCTATCGTGAAAGAGTATAAGAAGGGGGAGCGCGATGAGCGCGGAGGGGAAGACCAGGGAGCGTCGCCGCCCCGGACGGCCAGCGAAGGCAGCAGGGGAGCGGCGCAACGCGGTGATCGGCGTGCGCGTCAACGTGGGCGAACGGGCGCTGCTCGCCGACCGGGCAGCGGCGGCGGGGTGGGACGTGGGGACGTACCTGCGGGAAGCCGGGCTGCGGCGGCGTGTCGTGGGCACCGTGCCGTCTGTCAACGTCGAGGCATGGCGCGCACTCGCCCGCACGACGAGCAATCTCAATCAACTGACGGCGTATCTGAATGCGGGCCACCGGCCCGATCCGACCGGCACGAGGCGACTGGGAGAGACGCTGACGGCGCTCGCCGAGGCGGTGCGCGTGCTCCGGCTGGCGCTCCTCGGCGTGACGCCGGAGGCGGCGGAGGCGGCGGGATGATCCAGAAGGTGCGGATCGGGCGGGGCTTTCGCGGCGTCCTGAACTACGTCTTCGCCGCGAGTGCCGAACGCGGGCACGCGCCGGCGCGCATTGTGGAGACGAACATGGCGGGGCGCGACCCGCGCGCGCTGGCGGCGGAGTTCGGGGCGCTGCGCCACCGCAATCCCGACCTGACGCGGGCGGTCTACCACTGCTCCTTGCGCCTGCCGGCGGACGAGCATCTGGACGATGGGGGATGGGCGGGGTTCAGCCGCGACTACCTGGCGGCGATGGGATTTGCGGATGTGCCGTATGTGGTGATCCAGCACGCGCCGGACCATGTGCATCTGATCGCCTCGCGCATCCAGTGCGACGGGCGGACGGTGCCGGACGGCAATGAGCGGTGGCGGAGCAACCGGGTGGTGTCCGGCTTGGAGGAGCGGTACGGGCTATCACACGCCCGCGACCCGGAACGGGAGCGCACGCCGCGACCGCAGCTAAGCCGGGACGAGATCGCGTGGGCGGAGCGGCGAGGGGAGATTCCCCCGAAGCTGGTGCTCGCGGCGCGGATCGACGCGGCGATTGTCCGCAGCGACGGGACACGCGCGGGGTTCGCTCAGGAACTGGGGACGCTGGGGGTGACGGCGCATTGGAATATCGCCAGCACGGGGCGGGTGCAGGGGGCGAGTTACGCAGTGCGCGACGAGGCGGGGGAGACCCAAGGGGTCTTCAAGGGCAGTCAAGTGGGTAAGGAGTACGGGTGGGGCCAACTGGCACAGCGGTTGGCTGCGCGGCAGCAGGAGCAGGACCATGGACGAAGCGACGACGCAGGGACAAGGGAAAATGGCCGACTTGCAGCGGCAGGCCCGCGCGACGGTGCCCGCACCGACCGCGATGCCGATGGAGGAACACCCGCTTCCCGCAGCGAAGCGCCCCGCGCCGAAGCGGGCCGCGACGACGGCCACGGCCGCGCCGAGCGGCAGTCCATCGGTGCAGGTAGTCGAGCCGACGCCGATCATCAAGGCGATCGAGCGGCTCCATCAGACGATCGACGACGAGATGGCGACGGTGACACGGTTCACGCGGGTGCAGGGGGAGTATCTGACCGAACTGCAGCGGGCGCAGAACGCGCTGACGAGCGAGTGGTACAAAGTCGCCGCGCAGGTACCGAGCGTGCAGAGCGCGATGCAGCAGTTGGCGCAGGAGATTCGGCTGCGCCAGCGGGAGATGGCGGCGAGCGCGCGGCTCGTGCAGCGGGTGGCATGGGTGGCCGTGGCGGTGATGACCATCGCCGTCATGCTGACCGTGGGGGTGCTGATCGTGATCGCGCGGCGGCACCTCTAGACCGGACGACCGAGGCAGTGCGGCGCCACCTCGCCGCCATGGGATGCGACCGCTACGCGATCGCGGTGCGCGACCCGGCGCGGGGGATGCTGACGCGGCAAGGGAGCGCGGACGAGATCGTGGCGGGGATCGGCTGGCTCAAGGCGATGAATGTCCAGGGGAATGATATCACCGTGCGCCCCGTGGGGAGTAGCGGGCTCGTGCTGGTGGATGACCTGAGCGCGACGGCGCTCAAGGAACTCAACCGGGACGGGCTGACGCCGGCGGCGGTGGCGGAGACGAGCGCGGGCAACTACCAGGCATGGGTGCGGCTCTTGGACGCGCCGCTGCTGCCCGAGGTGGCGACGGAAGCGGCGCGGGAGGTAACGGCGCGCTATGGGGGCGAACCCAACAGCGCCGACTGGCGACAGGAGGGGCGCTTGGCGGGCTTCACGAACCAGCAGCCCGAGCACACGCGGGCGGACGGGCAGCAGCCGTCTGTGCGCCTGCGGGAAGCGCGGGGCGGAGACGCACCCGCTGCCGCTGTGGCGGTGCTGGCGAAGGCGCAGGAGCGCTTCGAGGAGCGCTTGCAGGAACCGCGATCCGTGCCCAGAGCAGCGCACCCACGCGAGCAAACCGGGGGCGGCAGACCTTCCTCCCGCGGCGCGGCGGATCGGGAGTGGGCGGCGCGGGATGACGGGCGCGGGGATCGGTGAGCGCGGCGCGGTCCGGCCGTGGCGGAAGCGCCGTGGCTGCTCGCTCGCGGGCGCCCGGCTCATCATCCGTGCGCTGCAGCGCGGCGGGTGCCGAGCGATCCGCGTTCGTCTGTTCCTGCCGCGTGAGCGCGACGAGGGCGGCGCCCGATGCGACCGGTTGCCTGTCCCCTCGCCACTGATGGGCCCACGGAACAGGACGACCGCATCGAGAGATGCCGGGCCGAACGCCGTGATAATCTCCGCCACGGCGGCGAGCGCGGCCGCTTCCGTGGCGCACTCCTCCATCAGATTGCCCGTGCGCGTGCTCCACAGCTCCCAGATTGCACCGTTCATCGTGTTTCCTCGTCTTCCTCCACCGGCACGATCCAGGCCACGCAGGCGAGGAGGGCGTCCGCATTGCCCCAGACGGTATCGTGCCCCGCGCGACTCCCCGTGCGTTGCCTCGCTTCCCATCGCGATCTCATATCGGGGGATGTCGCGGGGTTGGATATGATGCCGAGCGCACGCCGGATCGTGGAGGCGTTCATCGCATCGGAGCGGTATGCCGCACTCGCCGTGGCCAGCCCCGAGCGGCGCGTCGATGCGACCAGCGATGGCTAGGCCGATTCACATCGCCATCGCCACTGCACGCGCAGACTAAGCCGACACTTACCCAGCGTATACCTCCTCTCGGAGGAGCAAGAAAAACTGGGCCGCGATGTCCGAAGCAGGAGACGAGCGATGACCTTCCGGGTATGCAGTTACAACATCAAGGACGGCGGCACCAATCGGATAGCCGCGATCGGTGCGGTGATCCGGAACCTGCAACCGGATGCGGTCGCCATCCTCGAAGCGAACAACCGCACCCTTGCCGAGCAACTCGCGGGGGATCTCGGGATGCATCTCGTGTTCGGTGAAGCGAACTGCGCTGCCCACATCGGCTGGCTCACGCGCGTACCCGTCCACCGCTGGGAGAACCATCGCCCGACCACCCTTGCCAAGACGCTGCTGGAGATCGTGATCGACTGGGGCGGCCAACCCCTCCACGTGTTCGCCACGCACTTGGGATCGCGGTGGGAGGCGCCCAAGCCAGTGACCGAGATCCCGGTCATTCTCGATCGGTTGCGCGAGCTAGGCGACGTGCCGCACCTCCTCGTCGGTGATTTCAATGCGCTGACGCCGCACGATCCGGTCGGCACCCCGCCGCAAGGCCAGCAAAAGCGCGGTGACGCAATCGATGGCAGTCCGCGTCTGGCAATCCGGGCGCTCCAGGAGGCCGGCTATACGGACTGCTATCGCGCGCTGCACGCTCGAGAGCCGGGATACACCTATCTCGCCACGCATCGCTGGCTCCGCCTCGACTACCTCTTCGCTTCCCCACAGGTGGCGACCCACCTGTCGGCGTGCGATGTGGACGATGCTACGGGGACGCGCAGTGCCTCCGATCACCTACCGATTTGGGCCTCGTTCCGCTGACAGTTTGTTGCCACCGTGCGTGCAAACAGACGTGACGCGCAGACCCCCGCACGGATGCAGACCCACTATCGAGAGAAAAGCCGTTTCTGTCGACCTCTGGCCCGTGCAGTCTGCGCCGCGATGATCAGCCGATCCGGCCGTGCGATCAACACCGGTCTTCCCCTGGTTCCTGAGCGAGTTGTTCCCGGCCGTGGGTCACGTAACGGGTTTTATGTGTAGTTTCGTTGCGATACTTGCTTCTTATATGGACTTGTCATCTGCCCCGGACTAAGCGTGCTTGATTGTAGTCGGGGCTTCGCGGCGCGTACAAAGCGCTTCACTCGTCGATTAGCGTGCCCGCGCTCAAGAAACCTTGCTCGATATTGTCGCCCGGCGTGAAAGTCGCGAGCAGTCGTGATGGCACGTCGCCGTTCTTGATCGAGTGAACAGTCTTGCGCGGAATAAAAACGAGATCGCCGGTGGATGCCTGAAACGTGTGATTCGCAATCGTATACGTCAGTGCTCCGTCAATGACATAGAACTGCTCATCCGCCTCCTCGTGTACATGGAGACCTGGCCCACCATTCGGGGAGACGACAACCTCCATCGCGCAGTAGCTGCCACCCGATTCCTCCGTCGTGACGAGAAATGAGAAGCGATCTCCATACACCCGATACACCGGACGCGACCCAGCAGGTATGTGGACGAACGTGACAGGCATCTTCCCTCCCTTGGTTGTAATACAGACGCAAGCATAACGTTCCCCACCCCATGTCGCAACACAAGGTTAGCAACGGGCCGGAGACATGACCAAGGCACAGTTTCAAAAAGGAACCTATTCGAGACAACCCCGAACACTGTTAGACGATACCGATTTCCCCGATGGGACGCGTTCAGTTATCCGTCCCTCTATCAACGTCTCATGACGATGTAGGGTTCCTGGCGTTCGTCACACGTCGGAAGGTGACCCGCTTGGCGACGAAGTCGGGGCGATCGGCAACGTACCCGGCCTGCCACCAGCCGCGCGCATGCGCATGGCAATACCGCATGGAGGGGGTCGTGCCCCACCACTCCGACTGGTGGCGCGCTGGATCGGGGAGTGGGCCGACAATTGCCTCGATCTCCGCGAAGGTGAGGATGATCTTCCCTGCGCCGATAGCGCCGAGATGATCGGCGAGGAGGGTGTACGTGCTGGTCATCGCTTCCTCGCTCTTGGTGGACTGGTTACCACCCATCGCGTCGCACTTCTCGATCTTTCACGCGGGCAGCCCGCGAGGAGGAACGTGGTCGGCGGTAGCGGGCACGTGCCACAACTACCGCCTGGTCCCGCGGGTGTGGGGTTAGCAGTAGTGTCGCACGTCAAGATGTATAGCGGATGACAGGGAGGGTGTTCGATCCTTTCAGTCTTGCTATCCGCACGTTGCTGCTCACTGCCCCAGCGTCTCCCCCGGTTTCTGCGGCACCCACCCCCGCACAATCGCCTCCAGGTGGATCGCCTCGACTGGCAGGTCGACCGTACTATCGAGCACGATGAACGCGTCGGTGGCGTCGCTCGACGCACCAAGCAGTGCGCGGGGGACACCAATGGCGTGGCGTTCCCACCGATCAGGCATGAGCCACGTCACGCCGATCGCCTGCTCCGCGCTCGCGACGTCTTCGAGCAGATACCGCAGCAGGTGGCGATCACCGTCTGACATCTGCTATTTCCTTGCCGTCGCGGGTGATGATGACGCGGAGATGGTCACGCTCGTCTCCGACCGCGCGATCGGTCGCGACGGCGCGGGTACGACAGCGGGAGCGAGAAAGCCGCCGAGGCAAGGGCACTGCCGTGTGCTTTGACGATCCCGCGTGTCACTCCCTTGCCGATTCAGCCCGGTGCGGAAGTATCTCCCTACGGGAGCAGATCACCACCACAGCAGCGGGAAGGCCTCCGCGCCGAGCGGGCGGTCCCGCGCCACCCGCGCCAGACACTGGGCAATGGTCGTAATGAGGGACGGACGGAGCGCCTGGCCCTCGGTTCTTGGATAAGCGATGCCCTCGGTGCGCGGTGAGGTGGGGAACCAGCGACGCGGATGCGCCGCGAACGAGGTATGGTCAGGGATGGTCGCGTCGAGCACTGAGGAGAGGGAGTCGGTCCGTTGCATGGGAAACCTCCGATTGTACAGAAAAGCCGCACAATTACGAATATCACAATCGAGGCATTGAGGCAAATAGAGTGCTGTACGTACATATATCGTCTTATATTGTCTTGTAAGCCGATATAGGACGGTAGTAGAGCATCGGTCGTCCGTGCCACTCTGGGCGATCACGGTGGCTACGCGCGCCACATCGCTCTCTATGATTACGTCGTGCCCCGCGCCTGTGGATGCCGATGCGCAGCTGCGGCTCCTGGGGTGCGATGAGTCGGCCAAGAGCCGGCCCCGGTGGACTGCTCCTGGTCATCGCTGCGGGGAGAGCGCGCCCCGTTCGCCACCTGCCTCGCTCTCCGGGTGGTCAACGGAGTGATAGCGCGTAGCGCGAGATGCTCACCAACGTGTAGGCCTCCGCGATCGAGTGGCTCCGGTCCGCGTCAAGCGCCTTCGCCATCGCCACCGTGGGCGGGGTGTCCATCTTCTTCGGCCTGCCGCCACCCTCACCTGGGTGTACTCGCGGACAATCTCCCGCTCGAACAGGAGGCGATGGGCGAACCGTCAATCAACGGACGCGACGCGCGTGACGCAAAGAGACGCGACAGGAAAAGCGTGGCGAGCTGTCAAGGTAGGGTGTATCCCATCCTGTGACAAGGGATGAGCGATCGACGCTACGACGTCGTCGGCAGTTCGGAGAGCGATCCGCGATATTGCCAATCCTTCTTCCTTGCTCGCATGATCGGCATTCACCGAACACGCTCCGATCAGTGATCCGGCGATCGACTTCGTCCGTAGACTGTGCTACGGTGTCGACTGTAGGCTTCGCGTGGCTAAATCGGTGGGAGGGTAGCACATGGGCGATGAGGGTATCTTCGACAAAGACGTATCGCGGCGCGAGGCGATGGCGACGGCGATGAAGGGCACGGCCTACGCAGCGCCGATCGTGCTCGCCGCCGTGGTGCCCGCCGGCGTCGCGGCCGCGTCGCCGGCGCCCGGCCCGCGGGTGACGGTGACGCCGAATCCCTCGCCGCGCGCGGGGCAGGTGACGATCAACGGGACCGGTTTCGCCGCGAATGGCCGGATCCTGCTCCAGTTCGTCTCCGCGAGCGAGGGGACCAACACCGCCGTCACCCCGACGCCGGTGGACGGCACGGGGACCTTCACGCTGCGGGAGGACCTCGGGCAGGAGGCGTTCAACGACGCGACCCTGACCGTCAACATCCTCGACGCGGGCTCCCGGGCGGTGCTCGCGTCGACCACCGTCGCGCTGACCGGCCCGCGGGTGTAGCGCCGTCGCGCGATCCGTCCCGGGTCGCATCCCGCCTCCGCTGCGAGGGCACCGGATCGGGAAGGAATCGTCGATCAGCATGGCGCGCATCCCGCGCCGCGAGAGGAGTCGAGAGCATGTCGAACAGCACTGACCGCATTTCTGGCACCAAAGCAGTATCGCGCCTGGCATCACGACGCACCTTTCTCGCCGGCAGCGCCGTCGCTGGCCTGACCCTCGCCGGCGTGCCGCTCTTCGAGGCCCCGCTCGTCTCCGCGGCGGGCGACCCGGCGAAGATCAAGGCGATCTTCACGGTGGCCCGCACCGCCGAGCAGCTCGCCGTCACCTTCTACAGCAACGGCCTGAAGAACGCCGATGCGCTCGGGCTCGGGCCGGAGGCACAGGGGCAGATCCAGGCCGCGCTGGTCGAGGAGCAGATCCACCAGCAGTTCTTCACCGCCCAGGGGGGCGACTCGCTGGCGGACACCTTCAGCTTCCCGAGCGGGGCGGCGACCTTCACCGATTTACAGACCTTCATCGCCACCCAGCAGCAGCTAGAAGGGGTCTTCGACTCCGCCTTCCTGGCGGCGATCCGCGAGTTCGCCGAGATGGGCGAGCCGCGGCTGGCGCAGATCGCGGGGCAGATCGCCTGCATCGAGTCGGAGCACCGGGCGCTGGGGCGGGACATCGGCAGCCTGGACCCGGCGGACAACTGGACCTACGCGCCGGTGCTGGTCAGTTTCGTGGCGGACGCGCCGGCGGCGATGCAGGCGGCGGGCTTCCTCAGCCCGGTGGCAGGGAACACGTACACGTACGCACCGGTGGACACGAGCCTGGCGGGGATCATGTTCAAGGACGGCCCCTTCAGCAAGCGGCCGTAGCACCGCAGGCACCAACATCAACGTGTTGCATGGCAAGGGCCGCTGTCTACGGGTAGCGGCCTTGCCTTTCCTCTCGACGACCTGCTATGCTCGAAATACGAGACAGAGAGAGACAAAGACCTGCCGCGCATGTAGCTGCATTCTGCCCCTAGTGGGTCCTCTTACAAAACGCACAACGTCGTACGCCTAAGCCGCGACGCAAAGAAACGCGATGGACGGTGCGCGATCGGACGTCAATCTGGAGTCTACCCCACCCTGATGTCAGGTGCCTGCCGACTTGAGCGTCAGCATAGGACGTTTTCTGTCTTTCCCTAACATATGCGGCGGAAAGTCAAAGGGGCTATCCTGACGCTTTGCCACGGTGCCGCGCTCCTCACCCGCCCGGCATGTCCGCGCCTTCGCCGCTCCGCTCCCGCTCATCGTCATCCTCCCTTGCCCCTCCCGCGCGGCGAGCCGGGTTGATGAAGGGGCGACCGCGCAAAGGCGGCAAAGTGACCGTCACCTATGAGCGCACGGCGCGGGAAGGATGATCGTGATCGTCGCTGCGGCCGCCTGCATCACAGAACGGGCGTTCCGTTCACCACGACGGCAGCCGTC
>JAABUP010011388.1_pt1 | contig 10142 bp, 9 predicted proteins | sample 5559201 | NCBI WGS metagenome assembly JAABUP01 (sample SAMN10711887, study PRJNA513373) | rock metagenome | isolation source: Antarctica rocks | place: Antarctica | reverse complement strand
ACCGTGCAAGCCTCTCTGACCGAGTTGTTGGCCCGCACCGGCGCAGATGAGCTCATGGCAACCATGCAGATATACCGGCTGGAAGACCGCACCCGCTCGCTGGAACTACTGGCCGCCATGTCCGGTTCCACGGGCCTCGGCGAGACGCCGGCAGCATAATGGCCGACGACCTATACAAGGTCGTCCATACCCTCCCGCCAAGCGCATCGCTGCGAAACGACCACGACGCAGGCGGCTACGTCCTGAGCATCGTGAGACCTGTCACGAGGTCCGCGGTGATGGCGAATACCCCCACGCGTTAGCTTGTCCGGTCGAAGTGGCGGTTGGTGCGGCCTCTGCAAGAAGAACGTTGCGGCGCTAGCATTCTGCTGTGGAGAACGCGCCGGCCTACGCGATCGAGTCGGTGGACAACGCGCTGCAGCTCCTGCTCCTGCTCCGCCGTGACGGGTCGCTACGGGTGAGCACGGCCGCCGCGGAGCTGGGCGTCGCTCGCTCGACCGCGCACCGGCTGCTCGCGATGCTGCGCTACCGCAACTTCGTCGTACAAGAGCAGGACCGCACGTACAAGCCAGGGCCTGCCTTCGCCGTGCTGGGCTTAATGGGAGCCGTTTCGCTTACCGCGATCGCGCGGCCGCATCTGGACTGGCTGTGCGCGCAGGTGCACGAGACCGTCAATCTCATGACCTTATGCGGCGACGACATCCGCTTCACCGATTCCGCCGAAGGCAGACAGGTGCTGCGCGTGGGCAGCCGCACTGGTGTCGTGCTGCCCGCCCACCGGACCTCCGGTGGCAAGGTGCTACTCGCCGAACTGCGTCGCAGTGAGCTCATGGAGCGCCATCCCGAGCTCGATCCGGACTCCCCCGAGATGTCGTCGTTGTTCCGCGCACTGACCCTCACCCGCAGGCGCGGGTACGGCACGAACTTCGAGGAGAGCGAGCCCGGGGTGACCGCCATCGCCGTCGCCGTGCGGAACGCGGAGGGCGTCGCCGTCGCGGCCCTTTCGATCTCGGCACCGACCGTGCGGTTCCGGCGTGCGCAGATCGTCGAGCTGCTGCCCGTGGCACGGGCTGCGGCCGACCGGATCAGAAACGACCTCATGGGCTACGCCGGCCCTGGGGCATTCCGCGCCTGATCTTCGACGCTGCCGCCCCCCGCCGGTCACACCGAGGGCAGCCCGCGCACCAGGTAGTCAAACACGGCGTGCTTCGAGCTCTCGTAGATGTTGTGGTGCTTCGCGCGAGACTCATCCGGACCCGACCACGTGGGCCAGCCGCCAAACACCTTGGTAAGGAACTGTGCCTCGCAGGCTCGCTCGAGGATGACGGCGGCCACGGCAGCACTGGGCAGGTCAGGCCCGACCGTGACGATGCCGTGGTTGACCAGGAAGCACCCCTCCGCGTCATTGAGCACAGCGGCCACCGCGGCGCCAAGCTCCGGGGTCAGGATCAGGTCGGCGGTCTCGGTGAACCGGGGCACCCCGCGCTGGAAGTAGTTGCCCTCGTGGCTCACCGGCAGGACCGGCTGCCCGCTGGCGGCGAGGGCGACCGCGTAGCGACTGTGCACATGTACCACCCCGCCGACGTCCGGTCTGGCGCGGAAGATCTCGGTGTGGATTGGGTACTCGCGATGCCGTGGGCCGGCACCGGCCACCACCTCACCGTCAGGACCCACAAGCTGCACCAGCTCGGGCGTGATCTCCTCCAGGCCCCAGCCAGCCTGCTTAAGCCACGCACCCTTGCCCTCGGGATCCCTGGCCGAGGCGTGACCCCAGATCAGATCGCCCATGCCTGCGTTGCCAATCACCCGCGACGCGGTGGCTACCAGCTCCTGGACCTCATTCGGCATAGTTGTCCCTCTCGTTGTCGTTGTCTTCGGACGGGTCGCCCACGCTAGAAGTGCAGCAGGCCACCGTTGAGGTGGTAGGTCTGCCCGGTGACCCAACTGCTGTCGTCGGAGAGCAGGAACGACGCCGCGCCGACCATGTCCTCGGGCCCGGCGTGCCGCTTGAGCGCCTGCGCGGCGAGCATCGCCGCCCGCTGTTCGGGAGTCACGGTGCCGCGCTGGACCTCGGTGTACACCGGGCCCGGCGAGATGGTGTTCACCCGCACGCCGAACTCGCCGAGCTCGGTGGCGAAGCAGCTGGTGAGGGCGTAGACGCCGCCCTTGCTCGCGAGGTAGTGGGCGTAGCCGGGCCTGCCCATCCACACCGCGTCGGAGGAAATATTCACGATGCTCGCCGCTGCCGAGGCACGCAGCGCGGGAACGAGCTTCGCCGTCAGCAGCCACACCCCACGCAGGTTGACCCGCATGAGGGCGTCCCACTCTGCGACCGGGATCTCCCAGAATGGGCGCATGGTGATGGTGGAAAACATCGCCGCGTTGTTGACGAGGCCGTCCACCCGGCCGTGTCGCGCCAGCAGCTCATTGGCGATGGCGGCGCACGCGTCCTCGTCGGTGACGTCGAGGGCCATACCGTGCGCGCGTCCCGCGCCCTCGGGAGCGAGGCCAGCGACCACCTCGTCGAGACGCGACTGGTCCAAGTCGGCGAGCACCACCTCGGCACCGTCGTCGAGGAACCGCTGCGCGTACCGCAGTCCGATCCCCTGCGCCGCCCCAGTCACCACGACCAGCTTGCCTGCCAACCCGCTCATCCCGTCCTCCTCCTCGTCGCTGTCACCGCTGCGCCACCTGCTCCGCTCCTCAGGCGAGGCTCCAGCCACGCAGCTCGCGTTCGTCGGACGGCACGATCTCGGTGGCCAGCACCACCAGGCACTCCGGGCAGAAGCGCTGACGCAGCACGATCGGGCGGTCGGTGAACTCCGGCGCAGCGACGTGCACGCCCGGCCCAGCGGACTGGGAGTCCCGCTCGTGGACGATCGCGTCGCGCAACGGTTCCGAACGCACCCCCAGCACGGTGCCGCAGTGTGTGCAAGAGGTCTCGCCGGACTCAGCGAGGTCGATGTTGTCGTCGACGCGCATCTCAGCTCACCGCCACGCGCAGGCCGGCGCGCTCACGGCGTAACACCCGCCGTCGTCGCGCGGTGGCCTCGTCATCGAGCGTCGGCGGGTCCTCGGTGAGCACCACGCCGTACACCTCGTCAGCGGCCCCCAGCGAGATGCGGTGGCGCCGCACGTCGTCGAGCACGCTCGCCGGCTCCCGCAACAACGGGTCCCCGTAACCGCCGCCGCCCTGCCAGTGGGTGAAGTACACGTCGGCTGGTCCGACATCGGTCTCCCGGTGGGCGGGCAGCACGTCCGCCACCCCGCCAAGGTCGGCGAGCTCAGCCGGGATGGTGCCCGCCGCGAATAGCGCCTTGACGTCGGTGTCACGCACCAGCACGTCGTACTGCGTGTTGGCCGGGTACCCCCCGGACAGCCCCGGGGCCTGCGGAATCGCCTTGCCCGTCGCCGACACCACCAGGTGCATGCCGCCGATGGGCGAGTCGTGGGGCACGAAGCAGCTCGACGCACCCAGGCCACCCCGGAACCGTCCCGGACCACCGGAATCCACCTCCTCACGCCGCCACAGGTAGAGCATCGGGAAGCTGAACTCATTCATCTCGACATCGGCCACCCGGCCCATCGCGATGCAGTTCAGGCCTCCGGTGTCGACACCGTCGGCATCGACCCTGGCACCGAGGCCGCCCGCCATGGAGTCGCAGATCATCGTCACGAATCCGTTGCCCCGCTGGTCGACCCCGGCGAGCAACGCGAGGTCCCAGGTGCCGCAGCACACGCTCATCAACGACTTGCTGTGTTCCTCGCTCGTGGCAAGCATGCCCGCCACGCACTCGCTCACTGCGTTCTGCGTCGCCCACGCCGAGGCGACGGAACCCTTGCCGATCCCCGCGGGGAACGTGCAGTTGTTGATGCTTCCCGGCTCGCTCACGATGTCGAAGCACCGCGAGATACCCCCTGGCGCCCAGGGGATGTCGCCGCAAACCATGGTGAGCATGATCGGCATGATGCCGCCACGCAGCCCGGCGAGCGTGCAGTTCGCGAACCCCTCCACCTGCGGGTCGGTGCCGGTGAAGTCGAAGATCAGCGTGTCGTCGCGCTTGGTCATCGCGACAACGATCTTGTAGATCTCCCGGTCGCCCGCCTTCGCACCGTCCTGGTGGGCGACGGCGTTCCAGGTGCCGTCGGGCAGAGAGCTGAGCTTGGCGCGGACCCGGCGCTCGGCGTCGTCGAGCATGCGCCGCATCACGGCCTTCACCGTTGCCGCACCATACTTCTCAACCAGTCGGTTCAACCGCTCGTGCGCCACGTGGTTGGCACCGATCTTCGCGCGGAGGTCAAGCGCAATGAGCTTGGGCACGCGCGAGCGGCGCAGGTAGGAGTCCTCGATATCGGCCCGCAGCACCCCCCGTTCGACCATCTTGATCGGCGGCACTGGGACGGACTCCCAAAAGACGTCCTGTCCGTCGACAGACCAGCTGCCCGGTGACACCCCGCCGAGGTCGACCTGGTGGGCGACAGCGGCTGTCCAGCAGAACAGCTCACCGTCGAGGAAGAGCGGGGCGAGCACGCTGGCGTCGTTCTGGTGCAGGCCACCACCCACCCACGGGTCGTTGCAGAAGAACATGTCTCCCGGTCCGATCCCGGGGTTCTCGGCGCGGTTCTCCAAAGTCCACTTGACCGCCATGTCGAGCGACGAGGCGAGCTGGGTGTTGAACAGCCCCATCTGCACCGCGTCCCCGCCCTCGTCAAGGATGGCGGTGCCGAAGTCGTTGCAGTCGGTGACGACCACCGAGCCCGACATCCGCTTGAGCGCGTCGCCCATCTCCTCGGTTATGGCATCTATCCGGTGGCGCACCACCTCGTAGGTGAGCGGGTCCAGCTCGGCGACGGTGGCCGCGTCGACGTCGTGCAGCACAACCCCGGAGACGGTCTGGCGGAGCTCGTCGGTGGGGATGAGTCGACTGACAAAGTGCTCGGAGCCGGCTACCGGGATGATGGGCATGGCGTGGTCCTCGCTGGTGTGGTGAGCGCCCGACGCGGATGTGGGGACGCGTGGTTCTCGGTCAGTTGCTGACGTGGATGACGAGGTTGCCGAGCCGGTCGACTACCGCTCGGTTGCCCTCCGGGAGCGCCACCGTCGTGGTCGGTGCCTCCACGATCGCGGGCCCGGCGATCTCGTGGCCAGCGGCGAGGTCGCGGTAGTCGTAGATATCCGCCGGCGCCCAGCCGGTGCGCACGTCGAGGAAGACCTCCCGCCGGCCCCGTGGCCGGACCGCGACGTCGCTCCCCGCGAGGGCGGGCAGCTCCGGGCGGATGGGCAGCGTGCCCGTGGCCCTCGCCCGGTAGGTGATCAGCTGCAAGCCGGCGTCGGCGAAACCAGAGCCAGCCCCGAACCGATGCTCGTAGCGTTCCTCGAACCGCTTGCCCAACAACGCGATGTCCTCCTCGCTGAGCACACCGGACGGCACCGGCGTGGACACCTCGGCCAGCTGCATGGTGTAGCGGATGTCGGCCTCGCGGGCGATCTCTACGTCCGCGAAGTCCAGGTGCTGGTCACGCAGCCTCGTACGCAGCTCGTCCTCGAGTGCGGCGAACGCGGCGTTGGCGTCTGCAGCGGGCATCGGGAGGTTGGCGGGCTGAGAGAACTCCGCCGTCAGCACGATGTCCGACGCGGCCAGGCCGTAGGCCGAGAACACAGCCGCGGTGGAGCCAAGCGGGACGACGACCTCGCGGACCCCGAGGTCGGCCGCGTAACTGACGCAGTGCATCGGACCGGCGCCGCCGAAGGCGTAGAGCACGAAGTCGCGTGGGTCCTGTCCACTATCGACTACCACCTTCCTGACGAGGTCGGCGGTCTGCGCGTTCTGGATCGCGTACACCGCCGCGGCGGCGGCGGGCACTGACAGACCCAGGGGCTCGGCAATGTGGGTGCGGATCGCATCCTCGGCGTGCGCCATCGACAGGGGCTTTCGGCCGCCGAGGAAGTAGGCGGGGTTAATGATGCCGAGCACCAGGTCGGCATCGGTCACCGTCGGCTCGGTACCCCCCTCGTTGTAACAGGCGGGGCCCGGTGAGGCGCCGGCACTGCGCGGACCGACGTGGAGATTCTGGCCTGCGTCGAGCCACGCGATCGCTCCGCCACCCGCGCCGATGGTGTGGACGTCGACCATCGGGGTGCTCACCGTGTATTGGTGCAGCGTGGTCCGGGTGGTGCGGATGGCCTCGCCGTCGACGACAAGCCCGACGAGGAAGGTCGTACCGCCCATGTCGGTGGAGATGATGTCGCGGTGCCCCAGGGCGTCGCCGAGCCGCGCGCACCCGACGATTCCGCCGGTGAGCACGGAGCCGATCGTGGTGATCGCGTGGCTCGGGGCGTCCTGCGCGGCGACACATCCCCCGGACCCCTGCATCACCAGCAAAGCACCACGGAACCCCCGTCCGCGCAACCGTTCCTCCAGTGGCGCAAGGTAGGAGCGCAGCTTGGGCCCGACCTGAGTGTTCATAATCGTCGTCGCGCTGCGGGCGTACTCGCGGATGCGTGGGCTCACCTCGCAGGACAGGCCCACGTACAGGTCCGGCGCGATCTCGGCGATCAGCTCACGCACCCGACGCTCGTGGTCGCCGTTGCGGAACGACCACAGGAACGAGACCGCGATGGCCTCGACCCCATCGCCGACGAGCTCGTGGACGGCGTCACGCACCCCCGCCTCGTCGAGCGGGACGATCTCCTCGCCCTTGTAGTCCACCCGCTCGTCGATCTCTTTCACCCGCTCGAACGGAATCAAAGCCGGCGGCTTGTTGGTCCGCGCCATGTGCTGCACCTGCTCGCGCCCCAGCCCTGCGTAGCGGCCCTCGAGGTTCATGATCGAGATCGAGTCGGCGTGGCCCCGGGTGGTCAGGAAGCCGACCCGCGCCACGTCCCCGGTGACCAGGGAGTTCAGCGTCGAGGTCGTCCCGTGGACGATGTACCCGGTGTCCGCGAGCATCGTCGAGGTGTCCAGGCCGAGGTTCGCCGCGACCTCGTCGATGGCAGCGAGGAACCCGTCCGCGAAGTCCAGCGGGGTGGAAGGTGTTTTAGCCCCGGCCACCAGGCCCGTCTCATTGGCGGCGAAGGCGTCGGTGAACGTGCCACCGGTGTCGACTCCGATCACGTAGCCCATTGATGTCTCCTCAGTCCTCGAAGTTGACGTGGACGTTCTTGGGCTCGGTGTAGCTCAGCAGCTCCTCGAGGTCCTCTCGCGGCCCAGGCCGCTGTCCTTCACCCCACCGAAGGCGGTGCCAGGCACGTGGCGGGCCACCTCGTTGACCCACACGTAGCCGGCCTCGACGTCACGGGCGAAGCGGTGCGCCGTCTTTAGGTCCTTGGTGAACACGCTCGCCGTCAAGCCGTACTGGACACCGTTGGCGATGCGCAGAGCCTCGTCGTAGTCGCGGAACTGCATCGTCGCGAGCACGGGACCGAAGATCTCCTCCTGGGCGAGCCGGGAGTTCGGGTCGACGTCGGCGAACACCGCGGGGCGGACGAACATCCCCCCGGCGAACTCACCCTCAGTCAAGGTGTTGCCACCAACCAGCAGGCGCGCACCCTCGGACCTTCCGATCTCGACGTAGCGCTGCACCTTTTCGTACTGCAGGTCGTTGACGATCGCGCCCGTCTCGGTGGACTCCTCCGACGGCACACCCGAGCGCAGCGCGTCGACGTTCTCGGCGAGACGGGTGACGAAGTCGTCGTAGACCGCCTCGTGCACCAGCAGCCGTGACGTCGAACCACACGACTGGCCCTGCCAGGTGAAGTTCATCCCGCGCTGCGCGGCCTCGATCGCCTTGTCCAGATCGGCGTCGGGGAACACAACCAGCGGATTCTTCCCACCGAGCTCTAGGGTGACAGTCTTGACCCGCTCCTCATTGGCGGCCCGCAGGATCGATCGGCCGGTAGCGGCCGAACCGATGAAGGCCAGCCGACGGACGTCCGGGTGGCGCACCAGCGCATCGCCGGTGGTGGACCCTAGGCCGGTGAGCACGCTCACCACGCCGGGCGGGAAGACGCCGGTGGCGAGCTCGGCGAGGCGCAGCGCGGAGAGGCTGGTGTGCTCGCTCGGCTTCAAGATCACCGTGTCGCCCGCTGCCAGTGGTGCCGCGATCTTCGACGCCGCGAACATCAGCGGGTGGTTGAACGGGATGATGCGCACGCAGACGCCGTAGGGCTGGCGGAGTGTGTAGCTCATCCGGTCCCAGGAACCCGGCACCGTCTCGCCGCGTGCCTGCAGCACGAGGCCCGCGAAGTAGCGCAGCTGCGCGATGGCCATGCCTGCGTCGTTGCGCATCTCGCGGATCGGGCTGCCGTTGTCGAGGACGTCAAGCAGGGCGAGCTCGGCTGCGTGCTCGGCGATGAGGTCTGCGAGGGCGTTCAGGGCAACGGCACGCTCGGCCGGCTCGGTTCGCCGCCAGCTCTGGAAGGCGGTGCCCGCAGCCGCGACCGCGGTGTCCACGTCCTCCCTGCTCGCGTGCGGGATTGTCGCGATGACCTCACCGTTGGCCGGGTTGACCGCATCCAGCGTCGCCGAGTCCGACGCGAGCCGTCTCTCACCGCCGAACATCATGGGCGTGACCTCGGACGTGGTCGACATCTGCTCTCCTCTTCGGGACGTCGCACACGGTCGTGGCGGGTCGACCGTGATGGGAAACTAGCTCGGGGCGATCCTGGCGACACGTGAGCGGCGCCACAATTCTTCTCAACAGAACTCTTCCCTGTCCGCGAAGCAAAACTCCGAGTCCGTGGGTGTTCTCTTGTACAGAACCCTGCTTCCCCTGACGGGGCTCGCCGCCGAGTGTGCGGTGGCGGCGTCGAGTGTGCGGTGCTCGATCCAGGGGTAAGGGCGGCGGCGCGTTCGCCGTTGCTGGTGAGGGCTCGCCGGAAGGCCCCACTCGGTGGCCAGGGTGTAGTTGAGTCCTTCGACATTGCCGTTCTGCCAGGTCCAATGCGGCCCGAGCTCTCGGGCTGACCGACGCGGGCCAGTGCCGCCCCGTTGCGCTCAGTGACCTCCGCCGCGGCCTGGGCGAGCACAAGGCCGCCCGGCCTGGCGTGCGCCTCGCCGAGGGACTTCGTCGACTGTGGCACCTGGGTCAGCAGAACAGCGGTCCCGACCTCGTCGGACGAGGCGGCGGCTACGTCAGCACCGCCCGGGCCGCGAAGGACAACTGGCCCCTCACCGATTGGGCGCCGCACGTGCCGACCGGAGTTCCTTGTCCACCGCCCGCGCGGGCGTGTAAGGCCATACGCACCCGACCGCGCACACCTCCGGTCAACCCTGCCGAGGTGGCCGCGAGGACCCCCGCCCCGTCCCGGGCCGTCGCCGACCGAGGCGTCTCTGGCCGGGCGGTGCCCTGCGGGCCGGTCCTGCTGTCGACGGCCCGCCACGAGGCGACCGCCACCGGGCGCAGAGCCCAGCGCGACCGCACGATGACCCCCTGCTCGCAGGCCAGCACCAGAAACTCCGACTCCGACCTCGCCACCGTCGCGGTCGCCCTTCGGCGCCGCCGCTCCCGGTCGGACTCCTGCCGCGACACCGACTACGCTGCACCTCCACCCGGGACAGGGGCGGGGTCCCCTCCCCGACGTCGCGGGTGCGGACCCCCAGCCCGAACCGCTCCCCCATCTCGGTGGCCGACCTCGCGCAGCGCCCGGTAGTCATGGGACAGGTGCACCGGGCGGCCGTCGTCCCGTACCAGGATTGTTTGCAGGTGATTGTAGTTGCGGCCCTACGACGCCTTCTGTGGTGCACTCCGACACCGACCCCCCGCGAGGGTGTCGGTGTCGGAGTGCAGCGCAAAGCAGTGCGAGGTCAACCCGTAGCTGAACGACCTCCTCCCGGGTGGAGCACCCGCAGGTCGCCGCGACAAAGACACTGGTCGCGGCCCGGTCGAGGACAGTCGAGTACGTCGCGGACGAAGGACCCCTGGCCGGACTTCCGAAGATCACGAGCACACGCGGGCTTGATCGGTAGCATCGTCGCAGCTCAGGGACCCGAAAGGGGGCCTGCAACGTGATTGAGTGTAGGCACACGAGTTTGGGCGTGTCGCTCGACAGGGCAGCGTTGATCCGGTTGAGTTGTGAGCATGTACTTGCGGGAGACTCGTCGGACGAACCGTGATGGGTCGGTGGTGGCCTACCTGCAGCT
>JAABUP010007011.1_pt1 | contig 10142 bp, 8 predicted proteins | sample 5559201 | NCBI WGS metagenome assembly JAABUP01 (sample SAMN10711887, study PRJNA513373) | rock metagenome | isolation source: Antarctica rocks | place: Antarctica | reverse complement strand
GCCTGAGTACTGCCTATATGTTGGGCAAAGCTCGCCCAGACCTCAAGATTGCTATCATCGAGGCCTCGGTTTCTCCAGGTAATACCGTTGGCTCTCTTGACATATGTCTGCTAATAATCCCCGCAGGTGGTGGCGCCTGGCTGGGCGGCCAGCTCTTCAGCGCCATGGTCATGCGCAAGCCTGCCGAGACCTTTTTGAATGACCTCGGCGTCCCCTACGAAGACGAGGGCACACACGTAGTCGTCAAGCATGCCGCCCTCTTTACTTCTACTCTGCTCTCCAAAGTTCTGAGCTTCCCCAATATCAAGCTCTTCAACGCCACCGCCGTTGAGGATTTGATCACTCGTCCAGCCGAAAATGGCCAGCTTCGCATTGCTGGTGTCGTGACCAACTGGACTCTTGTCACCATGCACCATGACGACCAGTCCTGCATGGACCCAAATACCATCAATGCCCCTGTTGTGATCAGCACGACCGGTCATGATGGCCCTTTCGGCGCCTTCTGTGTCAAGCGTCTTGTCAGTATGCAGCAGATCGAGAAGCTTGGGGGCATGCGTGGCTTGGACATGAACACCGCCGAGGACGCCATCGTCAAGCATACTCGTGAGGTAGTCCCTGGCTTGATTGTCGGCGGCATGGAATTGAGCGAGGTCGACGGCGCCAACCGTATGGGTCCGACCTTTGGTGCTATGGCCCTTAGCGGAGTCAAGGCTGCCGAGGAAGCTTTGAAGGTGTTTGAGCACCGCAAGGCTGAGAACATGGAGTAGGCTCTCGATGAGAGCTCTGACATGCCTAGAGCGAGAGAAATAATGCAAGACTGGTGGAAGAGGTTCGGCGATCAGTATTTGGCTGTCCATGCGTTAATGTCTGTCACTACAATAAAGAAACCATGGGGGTAGATTAGCAGCATTAGATATGTCGTTAGGTAATCGACGGATATTACTGCTGTTGCAAGAATTACCACCAGTGATGCCATCAGAGCAAGGTAATCCTTGAATGGCCGAAGTAATGAAAGTAAGGAGAAGTATGTACGAGAACACCTTGAACCCTCTCCTGGTCCGGTCTGTAATATTCCCCTTTGTCCATAGTAACAAAGACTAATCTAATTTGGCTCAATAGATGTCATGGGTCCAACCTGGCATCCGTAATTTCTGTGGCCTACCAAGCTCTTCAATTACTTGACAATCGTGGTCGGTATGAGAGGAAATCGATCTCACAAGAATTTGCAAGTAGAAGGAGATCCTTCCTACCAAGTTTCGTTAGACAAGGTCAACATCAACCTCATCAACCCCATCGAAAAGCTCCCAATGCCTCGATCTAAAATATCCAATCCGTTCAAAACATCTTGAACTACGTGATCGAGTCAGTACGAGACCCTCGTGTCTGTACTCAGCGGCTGCAAGATTGTTCCTCGCAGCGCGGAGTAGCTGAAGCAAATAAAGCCCATCTTTGGCAATCTCTTTTGGTGGAGAAACGTCATATATTATGCATAAAGCTTTTGAGTCAATTGGAACACAGCCCTCTCCACTACCGTCGTCATCCAGTCTGGGTATTTTGATAACGTGCTGCGATCCTTTCCCTGCCAGAAGTGGCCTGAAGCCGGTCCAGTACTCCGATGACTTTAGCTTCTCGGTCCTCATCTCGCCCAGCCCTTCAAGTTTATTTCCATCCAGTAGACGACCACGTACTTTTAGGTGACTGGCTGACAGCCAGCTAAAGGTGTTATTACTGATTGCTTCGGCGCTCACGCTTCGTAACACGGCCGTCAACACGATGTCCTTGGGGTCCCTTCCAGGGAAGTCCTTGGTCTCCATTGGTGTGAACTTGACTACCCCTAATTTGGACGCCCATGACCAGGACGGGGCGGAGAAAATGGTAGGCTGAGAAGAATTTTTATCATTCTCATCCTGCTCCAACCTGAACCACAACAGACTGCTAATAAGAGAACTCTTCCAATGGCCTGCAATGTAGTCATCGCCTGTGTGTCTCTGGACGACGGAAGCCAGACCCGAAAGTGCAGGCAAAAGATCGCTTTTGACGCTCAATTGCAGCTTCGTGTATTTCTCTATGATTTGGCGCCATTGCCATCCAAGTAGCTCCTCCGATGGTTCTTTCAAAAGTTTGTTGATATTCAGTAATCCTTGGTCACGAAAATGAGAGTCGACTCGACATTCCAAAGGCTCATACTCTGATGCGCGTCGCTCCGAACACTCCCAGAAGAAACCCTGCATTGTACAGTGCAAGATCCTTGGAGACAGCATTCTCTCCTGCAAAACCCATGCACGAGAACTTAAAGGTGAATTCTGTACGTGATTGAGCCAGGAAGCAGTGGGTGGCTCTATCAATGGCATCCATTCGGAATTTCGTCCCATCATCTTGGAGTACTCATCCCAGTCCCTGTGGACGGGTTTTCCAAACAGAGGGTAGGCGAAGACGTCAAATTGAGACCCCGGTTTTCCTTGAAAGCAGCCCTCCGTGTTGTCGCGGGCGCTACTTGCTGCGATTGTGCAAGTAGAGTTCCTATAAATGTCACCCATTTTTCTTCCTTCTTTATCCCAGTCACTGTTATCTTCCTTTGTCGGCTGAATTATACACATCGAATCGATCCACATATACCTTAGGCCTATAAATCGTGTGATCATGATCGCATCGCGGAAGGTCCTTGGCATCTTTTCGTCGCTGACTCCTGTCATCATAGAGTCCAGATTCTCATGACTGAGTGCCATTGTGTGCTGCGTCTGACCCCAGCAGTGGCTCAGCGTTAAGTATTTTGGATTTTCCGGGTCGCGTTCCTCTGTCCTGATCAAGCGAGTTTGGCTATCCCTGCCCTCCAGGGTACCAACGTCTAGGAGCCGGCTTGGTAACACGGGGCTGTCGCCTGTACTCGGTCTACAGTGGCTGTGATTCTGTATACAATCGGACAACCATCGTAGGACAAGAAAACGGTCGTCACCAGCTTCAGGATTTATCAGAAGGCGTTTGTCATCTGCTTATATCAATGTCTGTGTCAAGTAGCTTTACTGGTCATGGACTACCATATTCACTGAAGGACAACGTACTTTGCACACGATCTCTCTGACTCGTCTCTGAGGTATCAGCTCCATGATCCTCCGATACTTCGTCATCAATTGTATCAGCATCGTGCAGGCTGACAACATCCGCCTGTAGGTCACATAATAGAAGCGGTCCTGCATCATCCTCACAGAAAAGAGCCAACTCATCATCTAGGGAGAGACTGAGGCCTATCCTAACAATTCTGTACAGCTCATATAAAACCTGGATACTCGTTGCTTTCTGGACGAAAGATTTTGGCAAACAGGGCAACGATTATTTGGCAGCGTTCCCACAGGAAGGTCCACGAGCTCCAGCATTGAATCTGACATCGTGTTCGGTATTTAAAATTGGCTAAAACGTGAGTCGCTATGTGACAGCCCAAGTTTTCATTGAAAATCTGGGGTATATGTGGAGCAGAAAAGGAAGTTGATTATACTTCTACTGGAACAAAATTGGATCAGTTGATGGTGTAGCTGGCTGTTGCGATCATTGAGCGCAATCCGTCTCAAGTCTTAGTATGACTCGTTGCAAAGGTATTACTGATATTGCTATAATATGGGACGTCTTAGCGACACTTTTGTACATTAGGCAGCAGGATTTTGCAAGGCTGCATGTACGCCGCGGGTCATCTCACTAGTCATTTAGAGTTAAAACGTGTTGATCTCTCTTACACATTACAGAAGTATAATAGCACGTATGGTAGTTCATGTAGTTGGGAAGCAGTAGTAAGAGTCTAGAGTGCCTAGTATAGCTGTCGTTCTTTGAAGACTGCTCTGATATTCTGAGATACAAAGGGAAATCCTGCTAGTCTACTATTGCCTTATGACGATCACGTGATCTATCCCCTCCACAATTACGTTATTTAAAGATTTCTGCAAGTTTGGGTCAATTACTACGGAGTAAAATCTTGTGGCATTGATTGTCCTTGTCATGCAAGATGGTGGCTCATTGAAGATCGTCCGCCATTCCAACGGATACGTCACTGCTTACTCCCCCATACGATGAGCTACCGTCGTACTCCAAGCAGAAGTCGGCTGATTTCATCACGTCCTGCCAGCAAGGAAATCTCGTATTTCCGGTGCAGATCCGGCTCCACTCGGGCTATGCCTGGTATTCGTCAGAAATTGAGCCTCGGTGATCTCCAAGCCGTCAAGCTCAGGAAAATTCGGCCGCGCATTATCAGCGCCGGAACTCCAGGTTGCAGACTTATCGAGCTCAAGCTGTTGATCACGCGCTATCAGCCTGTCACGTTGCCCGCTAATATATTCTCCCCAGATATCTCTGGTCTCGGAAGTCTCGAAGGTATTACCAAAGTGTAATTGCAAGCTACCCTTACCGGGGTCGCCCTTCCAGCACAGTACGACAGAGTACCCGGAGTTAGGTCCTTTGTAATATACGTTAGTGACATCCTTCAAGTGAAGCCGCCCTTTCAGTTGCAATCGAGGCGCGTGAGTGATAGCTTCAATGCCCGGACTCTTGGCTCTCGAGAGCTTGTGCTTGGTTTTGGTGGGCATGATGGAGTGGCAACATACCAGAATTGTTTCGAAAGCGTAGACCTTAAGTTCTTGCTCGCTTTTGTCGTCTCTGGTGACATTGAGGTCGGTGAAGTGAATAAGGTCGCCGAAGTAATTGGGGTCGAGCCCTTTCCAGTCTTCTATTCGATCGTGAAGTTCTTTTAGCTCAAGCTCGTTCTTATGGTAAGCCTGGTTCTTAGCTCGCTCGGCTGAGTCGCTGTATGACGTTTTTCTTGCATGAAGTGCAGGGGAGACCGGGGCTGTTCGTGGGCTTCTTGCAGCCCAGTCACTACCTAGAAATTCTGGCGGCCGTTTTCCAGGAATTGGTGGGGCAACCCTAGGATGTTCCCACCAGTCTTCTCCCAGCGCAGGCTGCTGACCAGGATCACGAATAACTTCGGTACTATTAGTGACTTCTGCAGCTAGAAGGAGGGCACTGGCGTTCTCAGGAACGGTGGAAAACCGGTTCATCCGGTATGCACGTTGGTTGTGCGCCTTCATACTTGCTAAGAAGGTCTCAGCAGACCCGTCTTCGATAGCCTCCGGAGCCGCATCATCGCCAATACTGGCTCCGAGATCTGGCGAGTGATTGGTCAAGAAAGGCGATTCTATATCTTCAGATATCGCCATGCTTGGCATTCGAGACAAGGCAGAGGATGATGATATGATCATTTCGAGATCTTGGAGTGACCAGCGCATCGAATGATTGTAAGTCGTAACGCTGAGCCGATTGTCCATGCTGGGGATGTAGTCGCGATCGTGATGTTGTCTTTCTCGTGATTGTCGCTCTCTGAGGAACTCTTCCCTTTCTCTATTATCTAGCTGCTGCTCCAGACGTTTGACAACCTTCTGTATGGCATGAAGGCGGTCGTTCAGGCGAGTATCATGGGATTGCATATCCTGGAGAGTAGTCTGGGTTTGGCTGGTGGTCTCATCGATTTTGGAAACGATCTCGTCTGCATGGGAAGCGTAAAGCCTTACCAGTATGTCAGCGTGTGAAAATGTTCTCTGTGAAATCTCCCATCACACAAGAAAACCCAAGCCAGTCTTGTAGCGCTCGAACGATCTATACACAGCGTTTTCTGCCTGCAGGCGCATTCACATCACAGGTAATAGTATGACTTACGCGCTGAGAGCTGCGAAGCTCAGATTGAGCATTGCTTTGTAGGAATTCAAAGTCTGCTGCAACACAATCAAATCATCCTTCTTGAATGTAGCCCAGAGAAACCCCTTGAGCTTCCCTCGACTCGCGTCTCTATGGCTATCCACAAAGGGTGAAATAACCTTTTGGACATCAGTGAAAGACCGTCATACAATTCCGCAATACTGTCTCGAGATTTTCAAGCATATCAGCGATTATTCGATCGTCCTGGCTACAGTTCTTTTGCAGAAGCTGCTGGAAGGTCGCCAGTAGAGTATAGAGGTCCCTTAATTCGGTGGCGAGACTTTGAATGTGGACAGGTGCTTTCCGGGCTTCTTGAACAACCTTGTAAGTCTCTCCGCCCACCTTGATAGCCATTTGGACGATGGCGAACACCGCGACAGCGCTCGTCAACCCGTCCATGGCTTAGGGTCCTTCCCGTTACACTCCTAGGCTTCTACATCTGTATAGAAGTTGAGCGCTGGTGATTCCATTTAGGATGCTTCGATGCGCAAACAGTCCAGTGTAGCAGCAAGACTTGATCTACTAATGCAGGTCGGCATCACATCTTATCAATCTTCTTGAAAGGAGGATGTCATCGCTAATCTACATTGATAAATGTTTCGAGCTAAGAAGTGAATAGCATTAAGCAGTATAGCGAAAGTATGGCATTTAAAGCTACAGCAGAATAATCAATGATGAGAAAGAAGATAGACTATCACGTGACCTTTGAGCTAGTGATCATTAGCGTCAGACCCTTATATGTCCAGCAAGACCAGAATGATACTTAAGGTAGCAACCTGGCTTGTAGTTGGAGTGAGCTGTGAGGACTAGGACCCTTCTTCACCTCCAATGATATCGAAAACTTGAGGGTATATGCCTTAATGGTGGTTTTTTGCATTCTCAATTTATGATTCCACCATTTGGGTTTTGAAGTCCCCCGTAGGCGTTTACATAGTAATTGGCGTTTCGAAAGAGGACGGAAGCTCTACCGTTCTCAGGTCCTTGGCTGGTTCCACACCCGTCTGGCAACGCTTGTCAAGTTTCCTTCTTAACCCAACGGCAGCCACTCTTCCCGCACCCCACTTCTCGGGCGTACTTCCCTTTTCCTCAACTGGCGGGAGGTCGCACTGGCTTCCCTGGTCACAATCGTCCAGGCTAGAGACATCTGAAATGTAGTCTCCCTGAAATATACATTAGTCTCCATGCCATGGGAATCCAATCCACTAGACTTCTCATCTGTTTTCTTGTCGTCAAGCAAATTAGATTATCATTATTACATCCCATTAACACTTCCGGTGTGATGTATCATACTTTGTATCTGGCCGTCTAAGTTCGAGGACCTGAAGTGTGCTGTTCAACGAGCCTCTTACTCAAGCACTCCTGAGATCTCTAAACAATCCACCTCTCTTGTTAGTTAGAACCCGCCATGCAGACCAAGCACATCGACTCAATTAGCGTCGTCGATCAAGGTCAGAACACCTTCTTGCGGCTCTAACACTGGCGCTTGTCTTCATTCGCAATGTTGCCAGCACAACCCCGCGTCACTAGCCTTCCATGTTGGGGACGGGCATTGAGAGCTGCATATTCGCTAAGACCAAAAGAGCCAGAAAAAGTGGCGCGACACGGACCCCCAACAATGATGAACCTATCAAAGACGCCTCTTTAGCGAACTTCACCAGTGGGGTCTCTCCAACCCTCACAGCCTTGTCACCATGTTTTACGTGTAGAAGAGTGCGCTGCCCGGGTCCTTTGCATTTCTCTTTTCTTGTGTCGTTCGAGTATTCGATGAAATCGTACCTCTTCAGAAAGGTCAAGCACTTGTTCCACAAATGAAACATTAGTACGCCTGCGGATGCACACAGTCCTACTCCATCGTCCACATCCTCCTCAATTTCTTCTTCCATCTCGACCTCAACACCTACCACATCCTCGACTTCATCTTCCCCTGCCTCCCCCTCCTCCTCCTGCCCCTCCTTCCACACCGCTTCAAGCTCTAGCTCATCAACAATGACTCAAACACCTCTCGTCGATTCTACGACTCCCACACCGGTCCCACAGCCAGCTCAAGTCCTGAGTTCGAGCGCCAAAGTCGGAATTGGGCTCGGTATACCCTTTACCGTCCTTGCGACAGCGTTGTTCACAGCTCTCGTTCTGCGCCACATGAGACACAAAGAGCAGTCGCGCATAAAGGATTCACAGTATCTTGCAACTCCTGGAGGCAACAATGAACACACGCGGGAGAAAGGGACAGCTGGACCAACGGTGGTCAATGAGCAGGCACACGGTGAGCCCAGGGGGATTAGGGAGCTGCATCAAGACGCAGTACAAGCGTATTCGACGGAACTTTCTGGCGTACTTGGTCCTGTAAGAGGATAGCGTAGCTAGATGTTACTTAGGCGGAGGATTTGCTACTCTCATCACTGTGATGATCTTTGTCACATAGGACACGAGCGCAATAGTTTCGGACTATTTGTCACATGATTGAACTCATCTTGCCCGGACTCGAACCATCAGAGATCAAGCCTATGCTATGTGACCCCAAGAAGACATAAAGAGGGGTGTATCAGTGAGGAAAGTTTGGTGCGTGGTTCTTGAGCCCTACAGCGTTGGGTCCATTGCCACCCCCAGATTGATGTCCAGAACGCCAGAAAATTGCAATGCGTGTTGATTTTATGTATCCCAGCATAACAAGGGCTCGCTGCTTTAGAGGGACTGAAAAAGCTCCGGGGATTTTACCACTAGAAGTTGATAATAGGACTAGGGCCAAGAAAGATCGTAACTTGTCACATCGGTCATCTTAAGCTGCGAAGCAGAGGAGCTGTTAGAGTGAGTAGCAGCTGCAGATTCGCAGCAGATTATGGGCAGAAGCGTAGTCTTAGGTTCATCAGCGCTCAAGATGTGTTTCGATTGGATAATTAATTGCTCTAATTTAAGCTTGCACGATGGCGTACTAAACTGCCAGCTATTCTGCGGTACAAATAGAATCTTGAGACTGATTCGATGGCGAAAGGCAACCCTGACGCTAAGCCTCTCAGAGCTGTGCATGCTGACGTAAGGAAGTCCTACATCACCGCCGTTGCCAAGGACAGTGTTTACATTCTGCCAACTTTGCCTACGGATGGAGGGCTCGGATCTCCCTCAACAGGATCTGCACATGCCCAATGCTAATTTGCGATGGTCAAAATGCGTAAAGCGCTCAGTGCTACAATATGCCGGTACGACCGAATCCCGATTATGCACGTCTCACTCCCGGCTGAGGCGGAGCTCGCAAGGTTTATTCCGACTCGTATGTTGGCCACGAGCTCAGTCCACAATCATTCCTTCCCATAAAATGCTAATCGTGCTTGCCTCAGCCCAAGAACGATGCCCTCCAGCGATAGTTGTGGAGCCATGAGCTCGATGCAGACACGTCTAACTCCTTGATCATAAGAGGCACACGACCCAGAACAATCTCAATTCTAGCCATTATATCTTTGAATCGATAGCAATGGCCAGCACAAAGATCAGGGAGGAGACAGAATCGATGGCAGCTGATACAGGCAGAAGTGCCCCTGCGAGCATGCCATTGCGCCTACCGTTGCCAGAGCCACGCTTCCAACCCATTGTACCCTCCGAGCAAGGGGGTTCCTCCCCAGAAGAGCTGGATCATATACGTGATGATTCCATACCAGAGGAAGATGCAAGATCGGTTGTTGGAGTTAGTATCAGCAGGGCGCAGACAAGACTTATGTCGCCTCAAACACCCGCAGCAGAGAAGGCCGCGGCATTAGCAGACATTGGAGGAGGAGGGCTCTTTGATGGGGCGGTGGACGAACCAGAAGAAAGTCAGCTGGTTACTGGTGGCAAAGACCCTCGGTCGGGAACCCTGGAAACGAAATTCACACGGCCATCAACACCAAATGAAGGACATGACGTAGATCTCCCTTCGCCATGGCGAGCAACGCCCAAGACCTTCGAAAGGTCGAAAACGAATCAACAGAGCTATCAGCATTCGGGTGCTACAAGTATGCTCTCTGACCTCAATGTCAGGCGCTACCTGGCCAACTTCATTTTGCCGTCTCTCCCCAAGACGCCGACCTTCACCAGCTTGAAGGACTTCTCGGTTCCAAGCCTCGCGTCTATACTCAGCAGTACTCGATCACATTCACCATTGCGGAAGAGCTCGGTACGGCCGAAGAGGGCAAGCACGTACGCTGAACCGGCGCTGAACACAAGCTATGCCAGTGTAACCGATAAGCCATCAACCCAAGATCGTGGTAGAGGGCGAGGCGATTTGCCAGCAGGTGACAGATCTTTTGCGGCAATCGGAACACAATCGCCCGGAAATTGTGTAGAGACTAGAGCTACTGCTCCTGGTCAGCAAGGACATCGCAGGTCAATCTCAGATGGGTCCCTTATATCACCCGTGTCCCCACGGTTGCGCAGATCTA
>JAABUP010011386.1_pt1 | contig 10143 bp, 12 predicted proteins | sample 5559201 | NCBI WGS metagenome assembly JAABUP01 (sample SAMN10711887, study PRJNA513373) | rock metagenome | isolation source: Antarctica rocks | place: Antarctica | reverse complement strand
TCTCAGCATACTGTAGTATCTCCGTCTGGGACTTAGAACTGACACCCTGCAGAGACCGCTTGAGAAATGTGCTAATATACTGGGCTTGACCGCAGCCGCGAGGTCTTTCTTAGTTCTCTGATTTCGCAGTTCCAGCAATACGGTAGCGAATAAGACTTCGATACGTTTTCGTCCATTTCCGTCTCGATACGTCATATTGAGTCTCTCCCCTCACCTGATTGCCAATGGCGAAGACCGCATCATGTAAAAGTGCTTCTCACGCAAACTTCCTGCTGGGATGCGACCCAATCCTTGTAAACACCACTTGGAGTTACAGATATCTGTCGCGTACAGGGTTATACGCTGACCCTAAGCTTCTAGCCAGCTGACGGAACTTGTGCTTTTCGATTCGGGGATACCGAGAGCCGTTGTCGAAGGACGGGACTGTTCCAATGGGGACATCGATTTGGAATCGATTTGCACCACCTGAACGCACATTTGCGAACTTCTGCCGTTGCTAAGCTCGGAAGAGAATAGCACAAATGGTATAGAGCCGGCTGAGTAAGCCAAGCCTGCTATCTCAGCGACTTGTGTGGTAGGTCAATGTTGCCATCGCAGAAATCTCGACGCAAGAATACAACCTTGTACGGCTGAAGCACTTCCACCGTTTGATTCCCATCTTTGGCCTCCTTGGCCACCTGGGACCGGAACATGCTACAAGAAACAACGTCTGTCGAGCTCGAAGCTCCACCGCCGTCACGCGCAACGAGAATCAACTCCGCCGATCGTGAGATCCAAGCCCAGGAGTCAACGTGGTCACAAACGAGGACCCAGCCAGAGGTACGACGGAACCACGCTATTGTCGTTATCCTGCAATTGACGGCTGTCACCTTCCTGACCAGTATTACTACCGGTTTGATCACTGTCTCTATTCCACATATTGCAGTTGAACTTGCTATCCAGCCGCAGCTTTATTACTGGTGTGTAAACAGCCTCTATCCACGCTGAGGGATCTCCTTGTCATATTCTGGCTATGTCCTCACTGATCACACTTCCACTGCTAATACCATTGAAAGGCCCTTGTCAGTCTATGGGTAAGTCCTCCTCTCCAGCCCCTCTCTCCTTCTTTTTCCGGCCTTGTTTGAGCCGCCCTAGAAATGCATTAACGGCCACTACACAGCTTGACAAGTGGCTCATGCCTCCTATTTGCCGGAGCTATCGCAGACGTTGTGGGGAGCCGACCCGTCTTCCTTACTGGTTGTTTCTTCCTCGCTTGCTTCATACTTGCATGTGGTCTAGCTCGAACCGGCATCCAATTGATCATGTTCCGCGCCATGCAAGGGATCGCGGTGGCACTCTGTCTGCCTACTTCCGTAGGCATACTCACAAATGCTGTTCCAAGCGGTAAGCGCCGCAATGTGGGATTCGCCTGCACGGGGCTTGGGCAACCGCTGGGATTCTCTGTTGGACTTGTGCTGGGCGGTATCTTGGTCGACACCATAGGATGGAGGGTTGGGTGGTACATATGTGCTGCAACGATCATGGTATGCGTTATTGTAGGCGTATGGACTATACCTCCGGACAACCTGATCCATCGGCCAACTTTGAAGCGGCTGAGCTCCGATGTTGACTGGATCGGCGCGATTTTGGCAACAGCTTGCTTGGCTTTACTTGCCTATGCGCTAGTGTGAGCTCACAGAACTCCCTTCAATAGTCTCTATCTGGGCTTTAATGACGTCTCAATAGTATGATCTCAACCAATGGGTCGTACATCAGACATGCTAGCGTCATTGCACTACTAGCTGTCAGTCTCCTACTCATCGTAGTCTTTGTCCTTTGGGTCGGCAGGCAGGAGCGACTACACAAGCCAGCTTTGATACCGAATTCGCTGTGGAGGATACTACCATTCACCAGCATGTGCATCATGGTCTTACTCTCTTATGCAGTCATGCAGACCATGGAGCTCTTCTGCGGCCTCTTGTAAGTCTACCTCACCCTGCTCTCTGAGTCTACAGAGATCACTGACAGATCTGGTAGTTGGCAAGAAGTGCAATTACTTTCGCCTCTTGAAGCGTCTATCCGCTTCCTGCCGAGCATGATCCTGGCTGCAATATTGAATCTCGCGACTGGCCTCATCGTTGATAAAATCCCAGTAATCTATCTAGTGCTGATTTCATCAGCTCTAGGTGCAGTGGCTCCTTTACTAATGGCTGTCAACTCTCCACGCTGGCCATACTGGTACGCTGCATTTCCCGCCCAGCTTTTCGAACCGCTTAGCCCAGACGGTGAGTCGGATCCCCATAGGATTGGTAAAGACGTGTGGTCAGCTTAGCTAATTATATGCTCCCTAGTAATATTCACGGTGGGTATTCTTCTTGTCTCGGAAGTATTCCCAGATCGAACACAAGCACTCGCAGGTGCAGTGTTCAATAATGTTGGCCAATTCGGCCAAGTAATCGGACTGGCTCTGATTGGGGTCGTGTCCGATGCTGTGACACAGAATTCAAAGTATGTCAATAAGAGCTCACCTGATGCGCTTTTGACCGGGTATCGAGCCGGTTTCTGGACTTGTACTGGCTGGATGATCCTCACCTGCGTCATCGGCGCATTTGGCCTTCGGAAAAGCGGCAGAGTGGGTTTGAAAAGGGACTGACTCGTCTTCATGAATAGAAGAATTATATGAAGCTAGGATATACGGCACTCTAGAAGCTAGAGATTATAACGGGGGTGGGCATGGAATCTACTGATTAGAAGCCTCTCATGTCTAGGGAAGCCTTGGTTGTTCATATGGTGTCATCTAGCCCTGTCAGCCGCAAAAGAGTGATCATTTTGCTAAATTTTGGAGATACGATTTGATGATCTTAGGTAATCGGAAGACGATCTTCTCTAGCTAATTATGACTCAGGCTTGTTGAAGTTGAGTGAAGATAGCAAGACCCGGCATTAGCCTCCCGTGAGTTCTTTTAATCGATGCAATTGGTGAGTTGATACTGTTGCTTTCTAGGCGTTAATTGATTAACGCATGAGAGAACCCTTTCTATACACAATAACGTTCGTCGCTCATCAACTTCCGTCGTCACCATAAATGCACAAACTAATGAACTGCCCACAACGAAGCAAACAGCAAACACCGTCCGAAGCCATTTCAGAGATCGCGGACAAGTCTCATAGTGACCCAAGGATAGAGATAATTGAGCTGCCACCAATTAATGCTATGCCTTGTCAGCAATACTCGAAAACTCAAGCTTTTCAACCTACAAGCTCTTGCGACCAGTAATACGAGGGTGCGTCGCCCAAGATCCTCCCACGACAATGTTGTGTTTACCATCCATGAAATCAGCTTAATGAACTGTAAGTAGTGGCATCTAGATTCACTCTCGGGACTGGCATACCTGTGTAGCCAGGATAGATATCCATAGGCTTGAACGACTTAAACGGCTCTAGCAACGAGCTCGTCCATTCCCAGGCCCCGCCCATGTCACCTAATCCAGATAGCCTGTTCCCATTCTGAGTGACTGGAATTGGATGGAAATGCTGCAGTCCAATATTACAGTGACTGAGGTCAACGAGGCCTGATTCGCAGGAAAGCATCCAACCGCGAAATACCTGCAAATGCTTCAGCTCCAGCCAAAATTACTACACCGGAATTACTTACATAAGAGAGAACGGATCGTTATTCTTCTCAAAGAAATCAACCGTATTCAGTCTCGTCCTGCTCCAGGTGTCAGCGCGGCTTAAAACCCTAGTCGTGCCATCAGTCTTGCTCGTACCTTTCGACAGATTTGTCATCGACAACGTATACCCCAATCATGCATACTGCCAGGAACAATCGGTAAGTTCTACAGGTCCAATGTAGCCAAAGGAAAGGGCGGAAGGCATCATACCAGTTGGCTCGGGGGCTGCTTCCTGATAGAATTTGGTCCCAATTGCAAATTGGCCGCTCCCTCCTTGAAGGGCCCAGAATAGATCCGAGTACGCATTCGTCTTGGTCGCATAGACAATCTTCCCAGAGAGTAGGAATATCTCCATAGCGCGTAAGCTATCGATTGCATAACCATAAGCACCAGCCAGGAAGCCAATGCCAACCCCCAGTGGAGAAACCTCCAACGCCGACAGTACTCGGACGAGCTCCGACTACCATGTAGCCACTTCCACTTGTGGCTGTTTGCACGCCAAGCCAGTCGCTACCTCCTTCGTACTCCACCACTGTTAGATCCTGCCGTCAACATCATAACCTGGAATAATCTTGGTCTTGTTCAGCCATGATAGATCGATGACGATGCCGTACGAGCTTGAGGCATTGATCATGCTATGTGCGCCGCAAACGAAAGCAAAATCCTTTCCTTTTGGGCTTGCATTTGCTGCCTGTACTATTAAGCTGACATCCTTCGTTGACGCTGGGTAGACGACCACAGAAGCGTTTTTGCCGAATTGGACCCCCCAATATCTGTTCACATTGTGTTGCTGTAATGGTGATCCTAGGCAGGAGATGGCAGATTCCGGAGATAATTCCTTTGACAGCCGGAGTAATGCACTGTCGTTCTGGAGGCATTTACCTTCCACGAGAGGACGAGGACCTGTGGTGTCATCCCATTGGCTTGCTTCAGCGGCTGACCCCTCTCCTGCAGGGTGGGACGAAACTGCTGGGATAAGGGTTAAGGCTGTGAAGACGCAGGAGAAATGCATGGTACTTTGAGCCACAGAGTGTCCGAAGAGAAAGCTATTTATTGGCTTTGTTCGACAGCCAAGATACGCCCGCTAAAGCGCTCGAGCTGTATATCTCCAATCAAGTTTAGTCTGATCTAAAATGCGATCCACCCGCATGGGTAGGCGTGTCGGCATTCGTCACAACTTAGCACACCGAGAGATGTACCCTCATATTGACAAAAGAAGAGACGCACGTTCAGCATAAGAAATCATTGGGTACTGAATCGATGAACGCGGCATCTCTCGTGGAAACGATGATTGATAGGCTGTCTGCCGGATAAAAGTTTTTCAACATGATGTTGTGTTCGTACACCTTCTGGAGACGGAGGAGGAGAATTCCCTTCGGACTGCAGCCACATGCTCGAACATGGCACAGCCTTGATGTGCGATGCATTTGGCATCGAGTGAAATAGGTGAAGCGCACCAGTAGTGGTAGACTGAGGTCGTGCGAGATATGCAAGATGGACGAGATCGACAATCACAACGAGCGGGACTCGGCCGGGCTGATGCCAAGACAGGCCGTTGAAACCTTATCTGTCACTAAATACTGACAGCACATCCTCCACCTGCAATTCCAAGTCACGCACCGAGGGGACTAACATTTTGCATGTCGGAGGAGCACGGCCATGCTGACGACCTTGCTCCACTGCAGGAAACCAAGGTCCAGGGAGTATCCCAGAGAGTGGCATCGCTGCCCTACCGGAATAAGAAAAGGTCCGAGCAAGTGTGTCTATGACCTACCTAGTGGCAATTAGGCTGTGCAATCCAATGTTCATTGCCAGAAAGAAGATCGGGGATGTGTGTTCCACAACAGCTGGGTAATGGAGGAGGACTCACACTTTTGCTCAAATCTAGTCGCTGTTGTCAACCTTTGTTTCTCTAATTTGCTGATTGTCTCGGTAATTTGCAAGGGATGAAAGCAAGATTATTCGTTGCCCTCCCAATGCTTCTTGTGCCAAAGTCAACAGAGCAATATTGCCACTCGGGGAAGCAGAGAATCTAGACTCCAACTATGCAACCAGAAGCCTTTCTACGGCATCTCAACCTTTCATGCTAAACGCTAATTCAAGCTGCGTGGTTGACAACGAGAGTCCCACGGAAGCAAGTAGCATCAGGAGGAGGCAACAACTCCCGTAAAATCTGGCACTGAGCGGCTTCAGCGACAAGTAACCACTCACACCTTGCTTTGCGGTCAGCTCCCCCTCAGGCCGCGGTAGAACCGTAATTTGCCTCGTTTGCCGGACGATGTTGTGCATTCTCCCCAGATATCCCTGCGAATTGAAGCTAAGACGAAGGGTAACATAAGCATTGAGCGTGACCATTGCTTCGTGGTTGATGGTAGGGTAAGAGACAGGACAAACCTCCAATTTAGGTTTGCGAGAGCCACATCTTGCACTCCTTGGATGTACTTTTGCACCTGAGCATCAACTTCTTCGCCCCATTGTGGTAGGCTGGCCATGGCAAGGTACCAATCGAGGTAGCAGTCTCTGAGCAATCTGTCTATACTGTCAAAGGCTTGCTGTGCTGGCATACCATTCATCCGGCAGATAGCCACCATGTTGTGGTTTACGCCCTCAGCCTATGGAAGATCTTTCATCAGTGAATGCTCGGGACTGCGGGGATTGTCTCAAGAGTTCGCCTACCTCCTCCTTACAATACGATAGTATATCATTCTGCCTGGAAAAGGATCAATTCTTATGCTCAAGCAGGCCTTATCGGGGTCCTCACAGGAGCACCAAACCCGTTCCAATTTTTTCTATTTCCTCAATGGATCGCTACTCGAACACCTCGTCCGGCAAATTGAGACGGAGAGTGTATATGGATCACCAAAGAATCAATGCCTTGGGACTGGCTTGTCAACGGAGGACTATCATATTCGACCAAGGCAAACACTGGAGTTACACCGGCAGACCGTCTGCGGGTTGCCAGCTGTTCCCCAATACTTGGTATCTTTGCATGGGTCTCTTGGTCGACGTGCTCGAGCGCTTCACTGCAATAGCTTATCATAGCCTTGTAGAAACGACGTTGGACATCTTCAATTATCAGCTCGATCCTGCCAACAATCCTGAGGCCTCTTGATGTTGACAGACTTACCGATTGATGATGTCTGCGGAGAGGGTAAATGGTCAACCTAGAAGTCAATGAATGCACATGAACAGACCTTTGCAATACGATGCCAAACTGAGTCATGTAATTCGATCAAAGCAGGCTTTGGAATAGGAGATTCTTCGTTGCGCATGGTTGAAAGTAGACTCTCCATCATTTGTTGTGCCTTTCCCGGAGTCTGTCTTAGGTGGCCATTATCGAACACTGCAGTCTCGGTGAGCTTCAACCTATATTCGATCGGGAATTCAACGGACTGTCATCCCATGGCAATACCTAAATGAAGATGCGTCAGTCTACGGTAATTACGAATTCTTGAAGAAATTTCGAAAGTAAAGGTGAGCCTACCCAATTCCCCCAGTCACACATTGTTCGTAGTTCTTCTGGTCTCGCGTCTGGGGCAGCGATCGAGCAGAAGAAAGAGAAATTCGTTCCACATATCCTTCTTTTCATCCTCTCATCGATTACATATGCTATTGTTTCGAGTCATCCATTTCAGCCTACAATGATAAATCAATCAACGGACCTGTTGATCCATGCTTCCGACTCGATCTTAGTTTTCTCATAGTGGGGGTTCAGTATCGGTTTTCGTGCAAAGAAAGACACAAACATATCAGGGAGAAGGACAGGGATCCTTGCTGCCGCTGCATCTTGCTCAGGTATCGATGTCTTCTTGGTGGCGAGTGGTACAGCTGAGGATGCCTCAATTTCAACCGCCATCGCGACAGACACAGTCATGAGAAGGGTTCGATAGAGCCTGCAGAGAAGGTTTTGTATACGACCGGGAGATCTTACGATTTAGTCAGGTTACCTTCGACGCGCAAGGTAAAGCTATATTCATCCTTTGGCTTTGTGCAGTATCTGGGAGCGAATGCCAGAGTGTGTTTCCATCCACGCAGCCTAAAGACTAACCACTTGTTTCAAATCGTTTGGTAGTGGGTGGGCTCTGCAGGGCCTCGGGAGCCGAATCGTCCGCATCTCCTCGATAACCGCACCTCTTACGCGGCGTCGGCATACGATACCAGGTTCTGCAGCGGTGAAGCAGATTCCTCAATCCCCACTGACTTAGTCTATAGCGTCATACGTGCATACATAGTATACCTTATCTCGCCAAATGCCCCGATTTGGTGCCAAGCCAAGAGAGACAAGACACGATGAATACAATCCTCGCATCAAACTTTACTGAGCGGACCACCACTAGTGCGAGGATAGCTACATGATTAGTCGGACCAATACAACAGATGAATGTCACACCGGAGTCCCAGAAGCCACGAGGTTGAATAAACTATTCGCGGACCCTCGGAAATGCCCCTTGTCTGGTCTCAGAATCTCGTTGATTGACAATGAATTCCCTTTTTCACAAGAAAGCCTAGCTTAGTGCACCTGAAAAGAAGATAAGACTGTGGGGACTTCCGCAACGGACATCCTCGCTTTCTTTTGGAGTCGCCTTGTAGCTGTTCAGATACTTCGAAATCATCCTATCAATTCACTGCTTGTCATTCTGTCTGGCCCCGCCTCCCTGCACCAAAATCGGGCATTGTTTCTCACTGTCTTCTTTTCACCGAGATATTGGACAGTAGCTCAGAATGAATAGTGCTTCTCGGACGAAATGGAATTATACGTTCCAATGGACAGATAAACATTTTTCTCGCGAGCAAACAGACCCATTGCGATACAAGTATGACGAGCTAGGCGCAGCTGCACTTGGAAAACTCCAGGAGATTTCTGCACAGAACGCCGGCGAAAAGAATGGGCAAGGACCTCACCCAAGACTCGATCTCTATGCCGTTCTTTGTGACAACCACCAAACAGACCCAGTACTTTCCCAATTCTGGGATGAGCTTCATACAGTCCCAGATTGGGTCGATTGGGAACAGATCAGGCGGGGTCAAGAATTCTTCTACCGGTATGCCGTAGCGAATCTCACGGGCTTCGCCCTCCAAGGCTTTGTTGGAGAGAACTCTGTATGCACCTGATCACCTGAATTTATTTAATTTGAGCAGTCTCCTGCTGATACATTTATCTCCAGGCTGCCACTGGGGTCGTAGAAGTCCTTGTCCGTACGGGAGGTTTCTCCACAAGAGTACTCCTTCACCGCCTCATGGAAACCTTCCAATGGCTTCTCCAAGTCACGCATGGTCTTCAAGACATTCAACCGTACGGTGAAGGTCATGCGTCCACCATTCGAGTGCGACTCCTGCACGCCTCTGTCCGCCCGCGAATCATGAAACTCGTCCAGTCTCGCCCCGACTACTTCAACGTCGAAAAGTACGGCGTTCCAGCAAATACCCTCGACTCGATCCACTCGATCACCACATTCAGCTGCAACCCGATGTGGTTCCAGCTCCCAAAAATGGGCATCGTACCCAGACAACAAGAAGTGGACGATTACATCGCACTATTCCGCTACCTCGGCTATCTCTTAGGAACGCCGCCCGAATACTTCGAGACGTCGGAGAAAGCAAAGGCGGTTATGGAGTCGATATACCTGCACGAGATAGAGCCGACGCCAACATCAAAGATCGAAGGCTACAATTTCGTCAAGTGTCTTGAAGATATCCCACCTATGAACATATCAGGAATTCACCGAAGCCGGCGGTCGATGGTTCAACGACGACGAGCTCTGCGACGCGCTTGATCTTGGAAGACCGGGTTGGTGTCACTCGATGCTGATGATTGGACTCAACTTCGTCGTGATGACGCTGGCATTCTTCCAAAGACTGATCCTGTCATTTGACCGGTACATGATCAACGTAAGCTCCCCTCAACCACCACAAATCAATACAGACAGCTAACCAGACAATTTCCTCTCCACAGTATTTCCGCGACCTCCTCTAAAACACCATCATCCTAAGTAAATCCGGACTCGGCCAACCCTCAGTCTTCGACTTCAAGCACGTACCGCAGCTAGGCAAGAGCACCGGAAAAGAGAAATCACCGTCGCAGGAGCAGAATAGTGAAAGGAAGCGTTTGAATAGGCCGGCAGAGCGATACCTCTTTGTGGCATTTCTGATGGGGTGTGCGGTTACGTTAATGGCCGCTGCGTTGAGTGTCAAAGCTGGTATGTTGATTTGGAGGATTGGCCAGCGATTCGTACTTTGAGCCGTAAGGAAAGTAGACACTAAAATAGATTTTGACACTCGATATAGTGATTCAAGCTACCTCCTCTTCCTTGCAGAAAGCTACAGTCCTTCTTCTCCAATAACATCAGCCCTGTTCAGAACGTCATTCCGCGGAACAATGAACATTGTATAACATCTCAGCCCTACACCAAGACATATCGCCCACCAGTCTACCCTTCATATATCTCTACCACCATTCCCTCGTCTTCAGATGAAATGAACCCACAAAAAAA
>JAABUP010011385.1_pt1 | contig 10145 bp, 8 predicted proteins | sample 5559201 | NCBI WGS metagenome assembly JAABUP01 (sample SAMN10711887, study PRJNA513373) | rock metagenome | isolation source: Antarctica rocks | place: Antarctica | reverse complement strand
CACTTTTTCAATTGAATAACACAGTCATCAGAATCTCTCATTTAGCTGATGTCAATTGCAATTCAATTCTTAAATTTGTGACATTTTCAGAAGTCATCTTAATGTCTCACTTGATGTCAGAAAACTTCAAGGTAATCAAATGATCATATAAATCTAGATTTGATTCTTGTCACAAAATCAATGTTAATCTTTTCTTGAGGATCTTCTCTTTTCAGTTTATTACATCAATTGAACATTCTTCACTGAGATCTGCTTGATCTACTGACTGAACTTTGTCTGTCTTGCATTTGTATGCAACACAGGCCTGACTGCAGAAAACATCAAATTCTGAGTCTCATCATCTTGATAAACACGCACACCTGCCTATAACTGAAGCAGTCAGTCAAAATATAAGTGCTATATCATTTAAACTGTGGTTTCTGACCGTCTGATTGACTGTGTGATTGTTTTGTGACTGTGATGAACTTGTGGGTTCAAACTCATGAGTTCATTCTACTAACATCAGCAAATTTTGTACTGTCGCGTCAGCGACCTTAAAACTTGAATTTTGATATTTCAACTGACAATGACAAGTAACAACGTCAGTCTTGTTGCTTGTCAGTCTTTTTCCTTCTTGAATTCAGCCTTTAAAAACAAATGCAACAAGAATTTGATCTTTGAGCCTCTTCTGACAGCCTAAAACTTCACTTTTCTATTATTGTGTGAGCTGCTGATTTCAATATTCACTATGCTGAATGAATCTGATCATGTCATCATTGATGTTGCTGCTTGATATGACATGCTCAGAATCATGAGCTGACTCACTTTCTCTACAATTAGCAAGAATTGCAATACTTCTATCAGGTCAATTTAAATCTTAATGTTCTTGCAAATGTCATGAAGCACAGTCTTTTGATCATTGATGTCAATCAATTGTAAACAGCCATCTACTGTATAAAAGACATTGAGTTTCTGAAGAATGCATTCTTTGACAAGATTCACTTCTGTGTCAGTGTTGATCAATGCTGATACTTGACCTTTTTCAACCTTCACAATTGTTTTTAAACTGATGAATGAGTAAAGAACATTGAATAACAGAAATGTTTGAAGGCTGTTGATGTTGATCTTCTCAGTCTCTGAAATCTTGAATATAATGTTTGATTTGTTCAATTTGAACATTAGCTTATGCATCATCAGTTTCGATGTCAATATGTTCTCAACAGTTATATCTGACATTACAGCTCAAAGCATCTTCTGCACAACTTGAGTAGAATTCTGCTCTGTCATTTGTTGAAGAACATTCACTAACTTCACATTCTTGATCTTAGGCACACCTGAAGCATTGCAGCTTTTTTCAACACTTTCTGACTCAAAAAACCTAACTGTTGACCTGCTGCCTTCTTTATCCTCATTCATTGTCTCATTGCTATCTTCATTCATATTTAATTCATTGTGTCACACCTCAAGGATCACAACTTGTGAAGTTCATCATTTGTCAGAGTGTAGAATTTTTGATGTAAAAAGATTCTGTTTCTTCTGAGCTCACTGCTTTGTGATCTTTGTCTTCTGCTTCAGAATCTCACAAGAACATTCTTGTGATTGTTTGTTCTGACTTTTCTGTGATGCTGCTGTCAGATCAGAACTATCTGCACTCAGAACTTGATATTTAAATGTAGAGAATAGATCATCCTCTTTTAAATCACTGTCAAAATTGCATTGTAATTCAATTAAGTTTGCTTCATGATGATCAACCTGAGTCTTGTGCCGTCTTTCTTTTTTCTTCAGTAACAACTGCACAAAATTCAATTGCTGCATTGAGAAATCTAATGACATAAGAGTATTGTCTCTGTCTGATGAGCCTCAAACAATACATAATCTCTTGTTCAGATGTACCTTTTCTGTCTTGATCAACTTCAGAAGATGTGAACATATTCTTTGATGATGGCCTCATTCAGTGCAAAATCAACAGACATTATGATCACTTTTCTGTTCTGAAGTTCTGTCTCATGTTTCTTGCTGGTTTGTCTGTATTGATGTCACACTACATTCATAATTTGCTGATGATGAATATGATTGTGAAGGATAGCTTTGTGACAAATATAATTGATATGACTTGAGAGAAGCAGAATGAACAGCTGTTGTCATGACTTTGTCTATTAAATGCTCACAGTGATCAAGCTTAGCTTGCAATGACAATGTCAAGTTCTGAAACTTTGTGACCAACTCATCAATATTAAGCTCAGGCATAATAGTAGGTCTGATATGTGTAGTGAATGCTCCCTTATTAATCACTGTTGTTTTTTCTCATTGCTGATTTATTAACCTCTGCAGAGTTTTCATGCTATTGTTATTATCACACAACACATTCAGACTCTTCTTCTCTTCACACATCTGCTCTGCTGTCTTCAACATGGCATTTAAATGAAATGTGTCTGAAACTGACATCTTTATCCTGATCTGTCTAACTATCTTTGCCTGCTTCTTCTTTGACAATTCTTTCAGAAATCATAAGCACACAGTATAGTTATTGAGTTCTTGTTTCACAATCAGATGACTCAATATGACACAATATTGAAGACAATAAGTACAAAGGTCTTCCTTGCTGAAGAATTGCTTGTATTGCTCAAGATATGCACGCAAATAGTATTGTTGCTTGATATCCTGCTGTATATAGTCTTTCTGCAGACGTTCTTTGAGTTGCTCTCAATTTCTGCTCTTATATTCTGACAGAGATTTGATATGCTTGTCAATAAGATCCTTACAATATAATAACAAGCACTGCATCATGAGCTTCTCAATAAGATCATGATCTTGACAGATATTCTCTTATGTCTCAAGAAAGTCTGTGACATTCATGTCATCAAAATGTGAGGCTTCTGTTGATTCAGAAGTAGAAATAGACATATAGATAATGAGTTGCTGCATGACTAGAGAACTTGAAGATGTGTTCTTGATTGACTTGTTCAAAGAAGAAGAAGAAGATTTTTAAGAATCTGACATATAGTTGAAACCGCATTGTATGTATGAAATAAACTGAACAAGTACAATGATAGTAAGCTGTTGCTGTCACAAGAGAAATTGTAATAATGAAAACTGATTATGATATGAGAATTCTGTCTTTTCTAAAGCATGATGATGTCAGTATATTTGCTTCATTTTCACCTTCTGAAGTAGCTTTCATTGCTTTTTCATTTCAAGAAATACCAATTTCCTTCTTAATAAATCTTATTCAGATAGTGACTTTTCAAGGTCAAATAAGATGCTCACTTCAAATTCTGTCTGCTTGTGATGTCATATCACCTCATGATTGTCAGTTGTTGAGAAAATAACTGTTTGTCTTGTTTCTAGATAATGACAATAGACTCACAACAAGAATAATTATGAAAGTTATTTGCATGATGATGTGCTCACTGATCTGATAAAGAAGACAAAGTAGTAATTTAAACAAGAAGGGCCTATCTAAAACTGTTTGAAACAAGTGCTGTCTCATGAATTTGAACCCTCATGTGTTGTCTATGATCTTTCTCTTTCTATATGATGAAGTTTTTCAATTTAGCCCTTCTTTGCTTTCTGTCATCATACACCCTTTTGGTTTTCACAACAACATCTTTATTCTTAAATTAAGATTCTTCAAAATCTGCAGCTTAATGACATTAAATCTGTTCTTTATTAAGATTTTGATCTGTATTTAATAAGAAAGCTGTAGATCAGATTTCAGCATTTAAAAAAGCTTTTAAAGCTCTGCATTCTCAGTTAATTAAAAGATAAAATTAAGAACAATAATGATGGTAATAAGTTGCTGTTTTTATGTCACTTTAATGAAGACTAATATGTCAACTTATCTGTAAAGATGCTTTTATTACAATGTCAATACTTTTAACAATACATTTTAATGAACAAAGAACTTACTTAACTGAGAAGTGTCTTTAATGTAGTTTGAGAGTTTCAACATTTAATTAAGACTCAGCATTTATCAGACTTTAGATAATTCTTAAAAATACTGATGTTACTGCTCTTTATGTGTAATGATAAGATCACACATTTAGCAGCAAACAGCTGATTCATGTCAGACACACATACTGTGAGCACATAGTCAGTGAGGCTATGATGTGCTGTCAATATGACATATATAGCAGCTTAAAGTACTGAATCACATTAAGCAACCAGCATAGCAGTCTTTTAACTCAGTTAACTAGTGTGTAACTCTAAGTGCACACTCTCACAACTCATTTGTTTTTTAATGAACAATTTGATAAAAAATATTTCAGTAGTCACTTCTTCATAAAGTTGAGTTTTAGTGTGAGTTCTGCTTTTTTTTATGAGTGACAGCAATACTGTATGATGTTTGCTTTTATCAGTCCTTAAATTCTGTGACTTTATTAAAGATTTAAAGAAAGTGTTTATCAGTTATTGTTTTCTGTAGTGTTGATGAACTGAAATTAATAAAAAAGAAAGAGATTAAAGAAGTAGATAAGTGTTCAGTGCTATCAGTAATAAAGTTAACATTGAGAGTTAATGTATTAAATGTGCTTAAGATGTCTTCAGCTGTCAGTCTCATCATAAAGCTGAATGATATTGTTATAACTGTTTAATGTATAACATCTGAACATATGATGAGAAAATTGATAATATATATACATAATATCTGTCTCATCACTTTATTGTGACTTGCTTAAGTAAGTATGATCTATAATTATAATTAAACAGTTCTGTTTTATCTTCTTACTGACTGATGAAAGAGCAATATGCAGTGAAACAGAAATTTATCTCAATCTTAAAGTCATCACAGCATATCTGCATAAGTCAGTTTTAAAACAGCAGTCATACTTAAAAGAATAGACTTTCTTCATAAAGACAGATGTAAAATTAAGAACTTAAATAAAGAATTTATAATGAGATGTAATAATTTGCAGTTCTTCTTACAGAAAATGTCAATGAGATGCACTGATAAATACAATATTTTAAGTAAAACTGCATTTGAATCATCACATACTTTGTTAAAGTCAGTATTATTAAATGAAGAAAAGAGTAATATACAGTAAGACTTTAATAGTTATGTATAAAATCAGAAATAATGTAAGAGCAGAATAAAAAGCTCATATATATAAAAAGATAAAGTCAGTAAACAGTATAGCTGCTTTAAAGAATGAAACTATGTTCAAAAGTATTGTTAGTAATATTGTTAATAAATAATATCAGCTCAATAAATAACATAATGAGCATAGTAACTGAATAAGAGATAATGATGCTGTTGTGAATGTTGATATTCACTGCAGAAAGATCTTAAATATGCAATGCAGAAGAATTATTTAAAAATTAACAGTCTGTTTGCAAGCAAGATATTGCTAATAGTATTGTTAACAGTCAGCTTTAACATTCACTAAAATGAATTAAGATATAAGTGAAGCTGAAAATAAGAAACTATGTTATACAGATCAAAAATTTCTATCATGATCTTTTATATGCTGACTGACAGAATTTATCTACTAAAATAAATGCTGCTAAGTTGCAGATCTATTACTGTCTTTAAATGATTTAAAAACTCATTTTATCTTCTTTTTTTTCATCTCACTCACAGTTCTCACTGTATTTGTCTTTATCAGTTAATTTATTACTTTAAACAGATGCATTCTCAGTTTTTATCTTCTTGTTACCTTTTCAAGAAATTAATGTTATCATTATTGTTAATCTCAGTAAAGACTCAAATGCAACAATAATGAGAAGAAGTAAAAGATTTCAGTGTTTTATTTATGTTTACATTCTTATTAACAATGATGATAAAATTGTTAACAGATGTGAGTGCAGCTGTTTTGAGATTAAACAGTGCTTTAATGTATTAAAATAAAGTATCAGCATCATATAAAGATCATAATAATACTTTTAATAATATTTATGTTCTTATCATTCTCAGAAAATGTACTCTCAGTTATAAGCAGATCTTTAATTTTAAGTTTCTTTTCTTCATTCTCTTTACTTTTATTCTCATTAACTATAACAAGAAGTTCATTCTTTAGAATTTTATTATAAGACTCATTCACTGCATTATTTATCTTCTTTACTTTATTCAGTGATACACTAACATAATTAAGATTAAGAATTTGATCACAGAATTACTGTGAACAGTTTTAACATTTTGAGATTGAATAAATTAGTACATTATTAATACTTTTAATAATATCTCTTATATCTTCATTTCTGTCTCAATCAAAATATTTTCTTCACACTGAAATATGATTCACTTAAGATGATAAATGACAGAGTTTAAGTAATAAGAAATAACTTTATGAATGTTTTTATTAATGATCTCATCATACTGTATATGTTAAATTAAGATCAGTAAGTTATACTTAATTACAGCTTAACTCACAGCATCAGAATCATTCTTTACTGCATTTTGCATCTTCTCTCAAGCAGCTCTTATATTTTTCATAAAAAAATCATTCATTAGATTTTGCTTCTTCTTAATTTACTTTTTAGATTTATACTTATTTATCTTTTTTTTAAGACTTAGCTCAATTGCTTTCTTTAAATTAACATGTCAGTGTTGTGAAAACAAAAAGAGTGTATGATGAAAGAAAGCAAAGAAGAGCTAAACTAAAAACTCTGTCATGTAGAAGTACATCAATCATACACATCACAGACAGTTTTTCAGTTCTTCAAACAGTACTTGTTTTAAACAGTTTCAGATAGGTTCTTCTTGTTTAGATTACTATTTTCTCTTCTTTATCAGTTCAGTATAACTCTCATAATCATTCTTGTTGTGAGTCTATTGTCATTATCTAGAAACAAGACAAACAGTCATTTTCTCAACAACTGACAATCATGAGACAATATAACATCACAAGCAGACAGGATTTAAAGTGAGCACCTTATTTGACCTTGAAAAGCCACTGTCTGAATAAGGTTTATTAAGAAGAAGATTGGTATTTTCTGAAATGAAAAAGCAATGAGAGCTACTTCAGAAGGTGAAAATGAAGTGAACATACTGATGTTGTTGTGTTTTAGAAAGCAAAAGACAGAAAAGAAAAGAACAGCAAAAAGAATCAATTGACACATTTCTATTGACAGAGACCAGATTCTCATATCAGTATCAGTTTTCATTATTACAATCTCTTTTGTGGCAGCAACAGCTTACTATCATTGTACTTGTTCAGTTCATTTTATACATACAATGCAGCTTCAACTATATGTCAAAATCTCAAAAATCTTCTTCTTCTTCTTCTAATAAGCAAATCAAGAGCACATCTTTAAGTTCTTTAGTCATGCAGCAACTCATTATCTATATGTTTATTTTTACTTCTGAATCAACAGAAGCACTGCATTTTGATGACATGAATGTCACAGACTTTCTTGAGGCATAAGAGAATATCTGTCAAGATCATGACCTTATTGAGAAGCTCATGATGCAGCAATTGTCATTATACTGTAGTGATCTTATCAGTGAGGATATCAAATCCCTGTCAGAATATAAGAGTCAAAATTGAGAGCAACTCAAGAAACACCTGCAGAAAGACTATATACAGCAGAACATCAAGCAACAATATTATTTGCGTGCATATCTCAAGCAATACAAGCAATTCTTCAGCAAGGAAGACCTTTGTACTTATTGCCTTCAATATTGTGTCATATTGAGTCATTTAATTGTGAAACAAGAACTCAACAACTATACTGCATGCTTATGATTTCTGAAAGAGTTGTCAAAGAAGAAGCAGGCAAAGGTAGTTAGACAGGCTGAAATAAAGACGTCAGTTTCAGACACATTTCATCTGAATGTTGTGTTAAAGGTGACAAAGCAGATGTGTGAGAAAGAGAAGAGTCTGAATGTGTTGTGTGATAATAACACTAGCATGAAAACTCTGCAGAAGTTGATAAATCAGTGATGAGAAGAAACAACAGCAATTAAGAAGAGAGCTTTCACTATGTGTGTCAGACTCACTGTCATGTCAGAGTTTAATGTTGATGAGTTGGTGACAAAGTTTCAGAACTTGACATTGTCACTGTAAGTCAAGCTTGATTACTGTGAGCATTTGATAAACAAAGTCATAACAACAGCTGTTCATTCTGCTTCTCTTAAGTTATATCAATTATATTTGTCACAAAGCTATCCTTCACAATCATATTCATCATCAGTGAATTATGAACATAGTGCAGCATCAATACAGACAAACCAGCAAGAAACATGAGACAGAACTTCAGAACAGAAAAGTAATCATAATGTCTGTTGATATTGCACTGAATGAGGCCATCATCAAAGAATATGTTCACATCTTCTGAAGTTGATTGAGGCAGAAAAGGTACATCTGAACAAGAGATTATGTATTGCTTGAGGCTCACAGAGCAGAAACAGTACTCTTATGTCATTAAATTTCTTGATGCAGCAATTAGATTCTGTGCAATTGTTATTGAAGAAAAAAGAAAAACAGAACAAAACTCAGGCTGATCATCATGAAGTGAACTTAATTGAATTACAATGCAATTCTGACAGTGATCTAGAAGAAGATGATCTATTCTCTACATTCAAATATCAAGTTCTGAGTGCAGATAGTTCTGATATGACAGCAGCATCACAGAAAAGTCAGAGCAAACAAAAATGAAAATGTTCTCATGAGACTTTAAAGCAGAAGACAAAAATCACAAAGCAGTGAGCTCAGAAGAAACAAAACCTTTTTACATCAAAAACCCTACAATCTGACAAATGATAAACTTCACAAGTTGTGATCTCAGACATGTGACATGATGAATTAAGCATGAATGAGAATAGTGATAAGACAATAAGCAAGAATAAGAAAGAAAGCAGGTCAACAGTTAGGTTTCTTGATTCAGAGCACGTTGAAAAAATCTGCAATGCTTCAGACATGCTTAAGATCAAGAATGTGAAGTTAGTGAATGTTCTTCAGCAAATGACAGAGTAGAATTCTACTCAAGTTGTGCAGAAGATGCTTTAAGCTGTGATGTCAGACATAACTGTTGAGAACATATTGACATCAGAATTGATGATGCATAAGCTAATGTTTAAATCAGACAAATCAAACATTATATTCAAGATTTCAGAGACTGAGAAGGTCAACATCAACAGCCTTTAAACATTTCTGTTATTCAATGTTCTTTACTCATTCATCAGTTCAAGAACAATTGTGAAGGTTGAAGAAGGTCAGATATCAGCATTGATCAACACTGATGCAAAAGTGAATCTTGTCAAAGAACACATTCTTCAGAAACTCAATGTCTTTTATACAGTAGATGGCTGTTTGCAGTTGATTGACATCAATGATCAGAAGACTGTGCTTCATGACATTTGTAAGAACATTGAGATTTGAATTGTTCTGATAAAAGTATTGCAATTCTTGCTAATTGTAGAGAAAGCAAGTCAGCTCATGGTTCTTGACATGTCATATCAAGCATCAACATCAATGATGACACAATCAGATTCATCTGACATAGTGAATATTGAAATCAGCAGCCTGCACAATGATAGAAAAGTGAAGTTTCAGACTGTCAGAAGAGGCTTAAAGATCAAGCTCTTGTTGCATTTGTTTTTAAAGGCTGAATTTGAGGAGGAAAAAGACTAATGAGCAACAAGACTGATGTTGTTTCTTGTCATTATCAGTCAAAATATTGAAATTTGAGATCTAAGGTTGCTGACACAGTAGTACAAAATTTGTCAACATCAGTAAAACAAACTCACAGATCTGAACCTGCAAGTTTGTCACAGTCACAGCACAATTACACAGTCAATCAGATGATCAGAAATCAAAGTTTAAATGATATAACATATATATTTTGATCAACTGCTTCAGTTATAGATGAATGTGTGTGTTTATCAAGACAATGAGACTCAGAATTTGATGTTTTCTGCAGTCAGACCTGTGTTGCATACAAATGCAAGACAGACAAAGTTCAGTCAGTAGATCAAGCAAATCTCAGCAGAGAATGTTCAATCTATGTAATAAACTGAAAAGAGAAGATTCTCAAAGAAAGACTAACACTGATTTTGTGACAAGAACCAAATCTAGATTCATATGATCATTTGATTATCTCAAAGTTTTCTGACATCAAGTGAGACATTAAGATGACTTCTGAAAATGTCACAAATTTAAGAATTGAATTGCAATTGACATCAGCTAAATGAGAGATTCTGATGACTGTGTTATTCAATTGAAAAAGTG
>JAABUP010011384.1_pt1 | contig 10145 bp, 8 predicted proteins | sample 5559201 | NCBI WGS metagenome assembly JAABUP01 (sample SAMN10711887, study PRJNA513373) | rock metagenome | isolation source: Antarctica rocks | place: Antarctica | reverse complement strand
CGTCCTTCACTTACGGGGACTTCCGCACGCGCGACTACGCGATGGAGCTCCTGGAGCCGATCGGGATCGCCGACCATCGGCGCCTGCTGCCGCCCGTCGTGGACGGCTCCCGCGTCTCCCACCCGCTAGCATGCGGCGGGGGCGCGAAAGATCGGGTTACGCGAGGCGAGGGCACGCCCGTGATCCTGGCTGCGTTCGACGTCATCTGCGTCGGCCTGGGGGCCGGCGTGCTGAGCCCGGAGGGCGATCGCGGTTGTACCACCCTGGGGTCGACCGGCATGCACATGCGCCCAGCCAGGTCGGCCGACGATGTAGTCCTGAACCCGGGCCGATCCGGCTATGTCATGGCCTTCCCGCGCACCGCCATGGTGGCGCAGATGCAGTCCAACATGGCAGCCTCGCTCAACGTGGACTGGGTCGCCGACCAAGCCCGCGAGGTGTTGGCGCAAGCGGGCCTGGAGCGAAGCCGCGAGGAGGTGCTGTCCGGTTTTAGAGGGCCGTGCTGGCCGAGCCGCCGGCCGGGGTGATCTACCATCCCTACATCAGCGAGGTCGGCGAGCGCGGGCCGTTCCTGGACCAGCACGCGCGTGCCCAATTTACCGGCCTCTCGCAGCAGACGACCTTCGCGGGGCTGCTCCGCAGCGTCTACGAGGGCCTCTCGATGGCGGCCCTCGACTGCTATGGCGCGATGGGCCCTGTCCCCAGTGTCGTGCATGTCGCGGGCGGAGTCGCCAAATCTCGCGCGGTGCGCACGATCCTGGCCTCCGTGCTCGGCACGCCGGTCAGAACCCTCAACCGGGAGGAAGCCGGCGCCGCGATGACCGCGGCCATCCAGCTCGGGCTCTACCCCGGCATGGCTGCCTGCGCGGCCGCCGGGGTGATCCGCACCTCGGTGATCTCGTGCGGCCCGATCCGCGGCTCCAAGACATCTACCGGGACGCGTTCGCCGTCTATCGGACCCTGCGGCAGGCCGTCCAGCCGAGTTGGAAGTCCCTGTCGGACCTTCGCGAGAAAGCCGCCCTATGACCCACGCCATCGCGATCGTCGGGGACCGCTTCATGCTGCCGTCGTTCTTCGAGCGCGCCCTGCGCGACAAGACCAGCGATACCGTTTCGACGCGAACGCTCGAGCTGCCCTGGCCGGATGAGCCCATGCATCACGGCTACGCCGAAGAGGGCCTACAAGGGCTCAAGGAATACATGGGCGACCCCCAGCAGGTCGTCGACTTCTTGGGCGACGCCGACATCTTCATCACGCATCTCGCGCCGATCTCGGCCGACATGTTCGACCGCATGCCCAATCTTCGCCTGATCGGGGTCTCGCGCGGCAGTCCGGTCAACATCGACATGGCGGCGGCGCGTGCCCGCCACTTGCGGGTCGTGAACGCACGCCGCTCACAACCCTGGCAGCCGGCTTCAGCCCCGGGCCGCGTCCGTTGCGCCGCCTACTCGGCCGTGCCGGATCCGCCAAATCTCCATAGAGCGGGGCTCGCCTCCCGAGGGTTCGTCCTTGGGCGGTTTCCGGACGCCGGCCCCAGCCCAGACGCTCGCCGTCCGCCGGCCGGCATCCGGAAACCTTCACCACAGCACGTATTGGACCGTCCTTGCAAACCTTCGTTTATGGGAACGGTTTGGGCGAGTCGTGGCCGGAAGCTGCCGGTCTCCTTTGGGGCAAGCGGCGGAACGAAGCGGACGTAGATGCGGGCCGGTGTCGATCCAGTGCGAGCCGAAAGAGCCGTCCTCGACGCCGCCGCGATGGCGTAGCCGCCTTTTCGCCTGCCGCTCGGCAGCGACGCGATGAGGGCCATCGAGCAGGCCGATTTCAGAAAGCTTGATGCTTCGAAAGTGGCGCGCTTTCAGCCTGTCCACCGACTTTCCCCGGCGGAGCAGATAAGGGTTCGAAGTAGGCGGTCGCCTCGTATAGAATAAAGATTTACCTTGGAATACGCGACAGATGAGTGTTTTCGCATCTTGTTGATCTCGGCCACGGCGGCTCACGTGCTACTGTGATCTGACGACCATTCTATTCGGGCAGCATTAGAAGAGGCGCCGTTCTGCAGTCAATCGGGAGACGTTGCACTCTTTGCAAGGGCCCATGCGGGGTGGTCGCGTACCAACGTGGCGTAGCTGACGAGGGCCTGAGCGATTGTCTGACCGAGCCTCGTCGCGATCACTTGGCGAATTCCGAAGATCGATCTGACCGGGCTGCAATGGCGACGCGCCCGCCGCCACCTTGCGAAGGGAGGCTATCGCATCGCCGTAAATCGAATTAGCCTCCCCTATGGCCGGCGAGGGCGGGTCATCCGTTGTCTCGAATCTCCGGCTTCGCGCCGCGGTGTGCTGCATCGGCCGGCACCGTCGACGAACTTCGGGCAAGGGTCGGGCCGGTGCTGACGCGACAGCACCGAGTCACATGTGCTGCTTCGAGAGGATCGGGTCTATGGATCGCCAGTCCAGTTGCGTCGTTGCTGTCGTGGGAGCCGGGATTTTCGGGTGCTCCACCGCGCATCACCTTCAACAAGCGGGAATAAAGGACATAACATTGATCGATATCGGCCAGCCCGGCGGTGGGACCACGGGGGCAGGCGCGGGATTCATCGGTTATTGGTCGGCCGGATATCTCGAATTCTTCGGTCGGACCGGCAGTATCCTCCAGCGTTACGGCAACGAGTTCTATATCCGGCTATCAGACGAGGGGCACGAGATAGAATGCCGGAATAACGGCCACATGTACCTTGCCTTAACCCAGGGCGGCTATGACAAGTACATCCACAGAATGGTCGATCATCCGCTGTCTCCGCCGGGCAGCCGCCGTCTGGAGCCCCGAGAAATCTCTGAGGTCACCGGCGTTGTTCCCGCCACAGAAGTCGTCGGAGCGGTCCTGCACCCTGGGGCCGTCCAGGTTGAAACAGGCCTCGTCGTCCAGGTGCTGGCACGCCGGTTTGTCGAGGCGGGCGGCAAGCTGCGGACCGAAACGCGAGTTCTCGGACTGGACACCAAAGGCGGGCGCGTCGTGGGCGTTCGAACGGACCGCGGGGACGTCACGGCAGACGTGGTCATCCTCGCCGCTGGCGCGTGGAACAACGCGCTGCTCGCGGAGGTGGACTGGCAGTTGCCGCTGCTGCGGGCCGTAGCCTCGCGTGTGACGACCCGCAAGGTTGGCGCTCCGGCCAGGATGCCGGCAATGCTCATCCCCGAGATCGGGGCCTGGCTGCGGACCAAAGGTGACCGCTACACCTACGGAAGCTATGCGGGATATGAGGCCCTCTATCGGCTGGACGACAAGACGGCAGAACTGGGACAGCCCCGCGTGGCGCGGCTCGTCGACACCATGATCGAGAAGCTCTCGCCGACGCTGGACCCGGTCTTCCCCAACCAGAATGCCGGCGACGTAGTGGAATGGGTCCAGGGCATCCCCTGCTACACGCCGGACCGCAATTCGCTGGCCGGACCGGTCCCCGGGTGCGACGGCCTGTTCGCCATGGGGGGCGACAACGAGGCCGGCGTGACCCACGGTCCCGGTTTGGGTCGCATGATCGCCGAACTGGTGGTCGGAACGGCGCCACCCTTTGTCGACCCTCGCCCGTATCGGCTGGACCGCTACGCAGCCCATGAATTCGCGGACGAACGAGCGGTCGAGGCGGCGATGATCCCCGCGGATTCAGCGCTCACGACTTCATAAGAAGCCGTCCCGAGATCCGTCGCCATGTTCCGAAAGGACGTTCACCACGTCCTAGACCGGGCGTCGATCGATGGCATCGGGCCGACTTGGGCCGACGTCAGCTTCGATCCGGCCCCGCAGCGGCGGGGGCGGAATTGATGTAATTGTAGACAGCGGTGCGGCTCACGCCGAGCACCGACGCGACTTCGTCGACCGCGCCGCGCATGCCGAACACGCCCCCGTCCCGCAACCGCTGGACGAGGTCTACGCGGCCGAGGCGATCGAGCAGCGCCACCGGTCGGCCGGCCAACCGGACGAACTCTCCGACGATCCGGCTGATGACGTCGCGAGGCGACAGGAACGTCTCCTCGATCCGCTCGCTGCGCGGCTCGCCCTGGACGAGCAGCGCGAGAGCCTGCTGGGCGACCACGAGGTCCTGAACCAGCAAATTGAACGACAAATAGCCGATGACCTCGGCCTGATGGCTGATCGGGATCAGCGAGACCCGAAGCTGCCGACCGTCGGGCGTCTTCGCCGGATAGCCGAGAAGCGGCGATTTGGAGTTCGTGGCGTCGGTGCCGTCCACGTCGATCTTGGTCATCAAGTCACCGACCATTCGCCCCGTCACATGACCGTTGGCGATCGCGCGGATCGTCGGCGGGTCGGACGTGCACTCGTGCACGACGACCTCGCATAGCGGCGAGATGGCGCGTGCCAGCAACGGCACCAGCTCGCTCAGGAACGCCAACTTGGCCTCGGCACCAAGGTCCAGGCTGCCCCCGGCCCGCCTCGAATGCGGCTTTCGACCGCGACCAGGTGTGGCGCTCATCTGCTCACCTTGCTGAGATTTTGGATCGAAATGGCCAAATTCTGTTCTGGACATCCGGTCGGTGAGGGTGAAAGATCAGTACAGGTTTGGTCATTTTGTCAACGGAGACTGCAGGACGGCTTGTAGGTCCGCGTCTCTCGAAAAGTGAGCAAGGCATGACCGTACGAGTGCCGAGTCCTGGTGAGATCTCCGAACTGGCGGCGGATTTCGGTCTGCATCTGACGGAGGAGGACGCGGCGTCGTTCCGTGGACTGATACGGGGCATGCTGTCGTCCTATGACCGGATCGACGCCCTCAGCGAACCCAAGCCGCGGGTCAAATATCCGCGCGCGCCCGGCTATCGCCCCGAACCGGGCGACAACCCGCTGAACGCGTGGTACTGGCGCACCGAGGTCAAGGGCGCGGCGCAGGGGCTGCTGGCCGGCAAGACCGTCGCGCTGAAGGACACGACCTGCCTGGCCGGCGTGCCCATGATGAACGGCACTGCGGTCCTCGAAGGATACGTGCCCGATGTCGACGCCACGCTGGCCGAGCGCATCCTCGATGCGGGCGGGACGACCCTCGGCAAGGCGACTTGCGAAAACCTGTGCTTCTCGGGCGGTAGTCACACCACTCATCTGCCTGCCGTGCACAACCCCCACAAGGCCGGCTACTCGGCGGGTGGATCGTCGAGCGGCAGCGCCGCGCTGGTCGCATCCGGCGCCTTCGACAGGGCGACGGGCGGCGACCAGGGAGGATCAATCCGCATTCCCGCGTCCTGGTGCGGCGCTTACGGACTCAAGCCCACATACGGGCTTGTGCCTTGCACGGGCATTTTCCCGATCGAAATGACGCTCGACCATGCCGGGCCGATCTGCGGCTCGACCGCCGACGTAGCCTTGCTACTCTCCGTTATCGCCGGCAGAGACATGCTGGACCCGCGCCAATCGGAGTGCAAGGTCGGAGACTATCGAGCGGCGATTGGGCAAGGAGTGAGGGGCCTCAAGATCGCCATAGTAAAGGAGGGTTTTGGCAGACTGGAAAGCGAGTCCGCGGTGGACGACAAGGTCCGCGCGGCCGCACAACGCTACGAGACTCTCGGCGCCTCCGTCTCCGAGATCTCGATCCCGATGCATCTCGACGGGGTTGCGATCTGGACCGGCATCGCGGCCGAGGGTGCGGCCGACCTCATGGTGAAGGGCAACGCCGGCGGCACCAACTGGCAAGGGTATTATAATACCCCCCTGATCGACGCCTATGCGCGCGGGTGGAGGTCGCGTCCGGACGACTTGCCCGACACCGTGAAACTGGTGCTGTTTGCCGGCGAGTACATGCACCGCGCCTATCATGGCCGCTATTACGCCAAGGCTCAGAACCTGCGCCGCCTCTTGCGCCAGGCCTACGACGACGCGCTCGCCCACCACGACCTGCTGCTCATACCGACGACGCCGATGAAGGCGCAGCCGCTGCCCGAGCCCCACGCTCCGCGCGAGCGATACATGGCGCGCGCGCTCGAGATGATCAACAACACCTGCCCGTTCGACGCCTCAGGGCACCCGGCCATGAGCGTGCCTTGCGGCATGATCGACGGTCTGCCGGTCGGCATGATGCTAATCGGGCGCAGCTTCGATGAAGTCACGATCTTGCGGGCCGCCGACGCCTTCGAAGGCCTCGGCGACTGGAAGCAGATGTAGGTTCCGAGTTCGATCCACCGACAGAGAGGATTGCCATGGGACACGGGCATGGACACACGATCCACGACCATCAACACCGACATCTGAGTTGGGACAATTCGCGGCCGCCGGCGTTCACTATCGCGCCCGGCGACACTGTTGAGTTCGAGAACATCGACGCGACCTCCGGCCAGCTTACTGCCCAATCGACCGTCGACGAAATCCGCACGCTCGACTTCAGCCTCATCAATCCGATCGCCGGCCCGGTCTATGTCGACGGCGCGGAACCCGGAGATGCCCTGAAGGTCACGCTGCTAAGCTTCGCGCCTTCGGGCTGGGCCTGGACCGCCATCGTGCCCGGCTTCGGGCTGCTGTCGGACGACTTTCCCGAGCCTGCTCTCAACATCTGGTTCTATGAAAAGGGCTTCGCCACTCCCGCGCTCTACGGTCCAGGAGCGCGCGTGCCGTTGAAGCCCTTCTGCGGCACGATCGGGGTTGCACCGGCGGAGGCCGGATCATTCAGCACCATTCCGCCCCATTCGGCCGGCGGGAACATGGACATCCGGGACCTGACTGTTGGGGTCGACCTCTACCTGCCAGTCAAGGTCAAGGGAGCCCTGTTCTCCCTCGGAGACACCCATGCGGCGCAGGGCGACGGCGAGGTTTGCGGAACCGCGATCGAGTCGCCGATGGGAGTGGCGGCCAAGATCGATCTCGTCAAGGGAGCCAATCTGAGGTTTCCCCGCTTCGTGACGCAGGGCCCCGTGACCCGCCACCTCGACCAGATGGGCTATGAGGCGACGACGGGCATCGGGCCCGACCTTATGGAGGCGGCCCGCAATGCAGTTCGCGGGATGATCGACCTCCTCGGGTCGCAGCACGGGATGAGCCCCGAGCACGCCTACATGCTGTGCAGCGTCTGTGCGGACCTGCGGATCAGCGAGATCGTAGACCGGCCCAATTGGGTGGTCTCGCTCTATTTGCCCCGCTCTGTATTCGACTGAACCAAATCCGCCGTCACCAACCTGCCCTCTCAAGGAGATCTCGCCGTGAAACCTGTCATTTCCCGCGTCCTCTCAGCGGCGGGAGCCGTTGTCTCGGCGTTGCTGATCTGCCTCGCTCTGTCAGCCAAACCGGCGGCAGCCGCGGAGTGGTCGGTGGCCGACGCCGCCAAGCCCTACGCCGGGCAGACCATCCGCTGCGTCGGCGACGGCTATGCGCCATTCCTCGCCTATCAGAAACTGTCCGAGGAATTCACCAAGGCGACCGGCATCAAGGTCGAATGGGAGGTCGCCGATCTCGCCGTGATGCAGCAAAAGATGATTGCCGACGTCATGAACAAGACCGGCGTCTACGACTGCAACGAGGTGGCCTCGATCGACGTCGGGCTCTGGATCGCCCGCAACTTCGTCAAGCCTATCTACGGCTTCCTGGACGACCCGAAGCTGCACGACCCGGCGTTCGATCCGTGGAAGGCCTATATCCCGGAGACGCTGGCCTTCTCCTCGGTGCAGGATGGCAAGATCTACGGCTTGCCGTATCACTTCATTCCGCGCTTCATGGTGGCCCGAAAGGACATCGCGGAATGCCCGGCCGAACAGTCGGCCTTCAAGGCAAGATACGGTTACGATCTCCCGCTGAAACCCGATACTTGGGCGAAGTTCCACGACATCGCCGAGTTCTTTACCCGCAAGGCGGGACAGCCGGTGTGCGGCAAGCCGCTCACCGAGGATTTCTTCGGAACCGCGGTATCGTTCAAGCGCTACATCGCCACGCAATATGATTTCGAGCTCTTTCTCAATGCGTTTGGCGGGGTGATGTTCGAAGGCGACAGTCCACTCAAGACGGCCGAAGGCTTCAAGAGCAGCGATATCGTCGCGTTCGACAGCCCCAAGGCCGTGGAGGGCCTTAAGTACTGGGTCGGACTCCTGGCCTTCGTTCCGCCCGGCTATCTCGAATATACCTGGGACAACACCTTCTCCGACATGTGCAAGGGTAAGGTCTACACGATCCCGACATGGGGCGACACGACGCCGTTCATGGAAGATAAGGGTGACCAGGGTTGCCCGGCGATCTCGGGCAAGCTGGCTTACTTCCCGGTTCCGGGAACGCGCCAGACGGGAGCCGAGGGTCAGGCCTGGCTTATACCCGCTTCCTCCACGCACCCGGAAGCGACTTACCTGTTCCTGCAATGGCTGGCTTCGGCCGATGTTCAGCGCCGCTGTCAGGCCATGGGCTGCACCTCCCCGGAGCACGATCCCTGGTACGCGCCCGAATACGCCGATGAAGGCCGCGCCCAGGTGACGCGCGAGATCATCGACAATCACTATCTCGTCGCTCGCGCCCATCCGGCGGCGCTCAGCAAGATCTCTACGATCCTCATAGACGATCTGCAGGCGGCCGCTCGCGGGGAGAAGACGCCGGAGGACGCTCTGGCGGACGCGGGCAGAAAGAGCCGCGCCCTACTCGGGAAATGACGCATCGAGCTGGACGGGAGGTGTTTCGTCCGGCTCCTAGGGGCAGTGCCGATCGATGACTGTTTCGCCCGCCATCACCATCAGCGAGGACGCGGAACCGGTGCATCCGGTTCCGTCGGCCGCGCGGCAGGACGCTCGCCGCTTCATGCTGATCTGCATCGCGCCAGTCTGCGTGTTCCTGGCGATCGTGTCCCTAATTCCCGTGGTCATAGCGCTGATCGACAGCGTCCGCGAGATGAGCCTCACAGCCATCAACGAACCGGGCTCCTTCCTAGGGCTTGAAAATTATCGCACCGCCCTGGCGTCCGATTCGCGTCTGCTTCATTCCCTGCGGCTCACCGCCCTCTTTGTCCTCCTGGCGGTTCCCTTGGAATTCGTCTTGGGGCTGGCGCTGGCCGTCGTGCTCAACCGGGAATTTGCTGCGCGGCGCCTCTGGGTCACGGTTATTCTGATTCCCACCATGATCGCTCCGGTAGTGGTCGGAATGATCTGGCGATTCATGTTGATGCCGAGTTTCGGCTTTCTCACCTATTACCTCAACAAGTTCGGCATGTTTGGGGCAGTCCCGATCTTCTCCAATGCCACCACGTCGTTCGTGGCGCTCGTCCTGGTGGACGTGTGGGAGTGGACGCCATTCATGATGCTGTTCATGCTGGCGGGCCTCTTCGCCATTCCCCAGGACCCGATCGAGGCTGCCTTCATCGACGGAGCATCGCCCTGGCAGATATTTCGGCACGTTCAGCTGCCGCTGCTCCGCCCGATGATCATTCTTTCGCTGCTGTTCCGCACCATCGACGCCTCGAAGACTTTCGATATCGTGCACGTCCTCACCGGAGGCGGTCCGGGCGATTCCACGGAGTTGATGAGCGTGTTCGCCTACCGGACCAGTTTCGTAACCTGGGACCTCGGCATCGGCGCCTCGGTCTGCCTCATCATCGCCTTCGTGTCGCTCCTCATCGCCTCCGTCTTCTACAAGCTCGTCGCGAAAGAAACGACGAGGGGAGCGTGAGCGTTCGTCGCCAAAGCCCGCTCTTCTGGGCCCTGCTGATCCTGATCGCGCTCATCGCGCTCTTCCCATACGCCTGGATCGTGCTGACGAGCTTCAAGGCGCGCAGTGATATCCTGACGACGCCGCCGGTCTGGATCCATCAGCCGAGCTGGACCAACTACAGGAACATGCTGTTCGAACGCGGCTTCGACCGCTACCTCCTGAACAGCATCATCATCGGGCTCTCTAGCACGATGCTCGCCCTGCTGGTCGGCACGCTCGCAGCCTATGCCTTCTCGCATTATCGTATTCCGGCCGGCAATCATCTGTTCTTCTACATTCTGGCGACGCGGCTCGGGCCGCCGGTCGCCTATGCGCTGCCGATGTATTTTCTGTTTTCCGAACTCGGCCTGCTAGTGCACTGACTCAGACGGATGGTTCAATGCGAGTTTGGTCGCAATCGCCTTGGCGGTTGCGGTCCAGACGAATGGTTCGGGGTTTCTGTTCGTGGCGGCGATGTATCGGGTGATCGCCGTTTC
>JAABUP010011382.1_pt1 | contig 10149 bp, 10 predicted proteins | sample 5559201 | NCBI WGS metagenome assembly JAABUP01 (sample SAMN10711887, study PRJNA513373) | rock metagenome | isolation source: Antarctica rocks | place: Antarctica | reverse complement strand
GCGCGTCACGCCCCCGCGCATCTCGCTCTGGCTTGGCCAGGCAGCCGATCTGGCTCAAAGCGAGGCTGCTCCCAGCACCCTCCCGCGTCTCTGTTTCACAGCCCTGCGCACTTGACACCTGTAGCTGAGGCCATGTCCGGATGCCCCAGATGCGCACCCGAAAGGCACGCTGATGCGCATGGCCCAGCCCTTACATTTTAACACACAATGCCTCTTTGCAGCGGCCAACGCAGTGCAACATTGAGCTCAACGCTCTGCCTTGCATAAAGTGCAATTGGGTGCGCCCGCGGGCGCCGCACCGAGCCCAGCTTGTCCAGCACGGAGCGCCGCACGCCGCGGCGCGGGTTATTCGCGTCCAGCGCGAGCAGCATCTCGTACGTCGGGCCCGCCTCTGCCGCGCGCGGCGCCAGCGCCCCCAGCCCGCCCGCTCGCAGCAGTTGCTGCGCGCGCCGCTCCCCCGCTCGGGCCCAAGGTCGGGGCACTGACGCGCCCCCCACCGCTCGCTGCACCACTGCTCGCCGGGCACCGCTCGCGCGCTCAAGGCACAGGACGGCCCCATCCTGTGCCGGTGGGACCCCACATGCGAGCAGCACAGCGTCGACTTGCCGGGCGCCCCGCAGCACGGCCTCGCGCTTGTCCGCCTGGTCCGTCGCTGCGCCCAGCGGCTGTGCCAGGTCGGCCTGCAGGGCGCCCGCCGCGCCTCCGCCGCGCCTCCGCCGCGCCCAGCTGCTGTGACAGGCGCCTTTGGCAGCATCTGGGCGTGGCGGAGGCGCGGGCGGACGCCCTGCAGGCCGAGCTGACTGAGCAGCTGGGCGCAGCGGCGGAGCAGGCGGGCGCGCGCGAGGCCATGCTGCGTGCGCCACGGTAAAGCAGCGCAAAGCAGTCATGCCGCTGCCCTCAGCGCCCGGACCAAGGGGCGGGCTGCTTGCGCACAGGCAGGCGGCGCCTGATGGCCACCAGCCGGTGCGCCAAGCAGGAACAGACCCCGCCGCTGGAGCTTCATGTGACGCAGGACCTGCGGCCGCGCGGATCGCCCGCGCACCACATGGAAGGGCACGCGCGGCACGATGGACGTGAGGATGTCTATTTCCAGCTCGGGGTTGATCTGCGCGCGGTGCCCGCGCCGCCGCCGCGCCGGGCTCTCATGCCGGATGTCCGAGGTGGCTGCCGGCTGCGCGCCGGGCCGCACTGCATCGCGCAGCGCGGACGGTCAGCAGCGAGCCCGCGCAGCCCATCGCCGCCCGCAGCGGCTGCATGGGTGCCAGCACCCGGCGCGATGCCCGCCCTTTTGGTCATTGGGACGCGAGCACGTCCCCGCTACTCGCCGCGCCCGGTGCTCGTCTGCAGAACATCTTGCGTCCAAGGGGCTACAATGTGGGGGCCCGGAGCGGAGCTCAGCAATGCTGCCCTGTCGAGCGCAGGCGCTTGGCGGGCCTGATTACACTGTACATCCTCCTGCCTTGGGGCGCCGCAGGCCCGCCGCGCACCTGCGAGCTCCGACGAGCGAAACAGGCGGAAGAATGAGCTCATGCCGCCCGTGGCGCGGTCAGCGGTTGCGCTCCAGCCTGGCCACCGGTGGGCCGCTCGGGTGCCCCATCAGGCGAGGTCGGCAGCGCTGGTGCTGCCACCCTTGACGAGGATCGCTGCCAGCGTGCGGGTTGATTCAGGTCCCATCGACTAGCTGCGGCCGCAGCTTGACAGGCCTCGGTTTGGGTGGCCTGGGCGAGTGAAGCTGTTAGGGTCCGAGGAAATTTGGAGCTGCCGCAGAGGATCCGCAGCCACCTATGCACTCGAGAGCCTTTTCCTTTCCTATGGTCTATGGTCAATGCATCGCACAGGTTGTCTTGCAGCACACAACACTTGCTCTGCACAAGCGGCCCAGCAGCTGCCACTGTGCTGGTGCCACTTCAGGCCTCCGCTGTCCAGTGTCTTACGCCGTTCGAGCCGCCCTGCTCTCCCTCAGCCGCGCCACACCCGCCGCCCTGCGACACGCCCTTGCACAGGAGCCCAGCCGCCCCGCCCCCCGCCGCGCGCGGCTCCCCGCCCTGAAGTGCCCCAGTCGCTCCGCCGAGCGCGTCAGGGCCGCCGAGCGCAGCAGCGCCCCCCGCGCCGGCCTGTTCCGACGTGCGCAGGCCCGCGCCCGCCTCGCTGCAGGCGCTGGCGGCGCCGCCCGCGCTCGCGCTGGCTGTGATGGCTGGCACGGCAGCGGCGCCGCCGCCGTCCCCGCCCGGCGCGGCCCCCGCGCAATGCTCTGCACCCACGTCGGCGGCCCCGGCGCCGCCCGGCGCGCCGCACGCGTGCGCCACTGCGGGGGCGCCGGGGCCGGGCCGCGGGCCGCGCGCAAAGGCCACGCCGGCCGGCAGGCGGAAGCTGACGCAGAGCATGCGCTTGTTGGGCGCGACCTCGCGCACGTGCGCCACGCGCGCGGCCTCCTCCAGTGGCCAACCTAGCGCGGCCTCCACGCGCCGCAGCACGTCTGCGCGGCCGGGCCGGGCGTGTCACGCAACACGTCAGCGCGGACGGGCGTCACGCGCAGCACGTCTGCACGGCCGGGCGTCACACGCAGCATGTTGGCGCAGCCGGGCGTCATACACGGCAGGCACAGTCCAGGGCGCGCCGTGGAGCGCACGCCCACGGTGCCTGCTCCCCCGGAACTCAACACTGCATGCCCTTGCAGGACCGTACGGCGTGCCGCATAGTAGGCGCCGCAGCACAGCAACGGGGATGGGGCCTGGCTTGCCCAAGAGCGTTCCCATGAGCAAGGACCAGACTTGCATGTGCGCTCTGTCGCCCGCCCAGCGCTGTGCGAAGCGCAGCGCCTGCGTCGCCGCGCCGGACAGCGGTCACGGCAATCAGGCGCGCGCCGCGTGCGCGCCCCCGCGCACGGCGGGCCGCCCGGGCGCACCCGGCTCGAACTCGTCGCCGCGCGCAAAGGTGTAGCAGTGCACCAGCGGCCGCGGCGCGTCGGCGGGCGCAGACGCCAGCACGCCCCAGAACGCGTCCAGGAACTCCACGCCGCTCACGGGCAGGTTCATGACGACGTGGTCGGCGCGCACGCGCCCTGGCGGCGCCCCGGCGCCCTCCGCCGCGCCCCGCACGGCGCCCTGGGCGCCGCCCGCCGGCGCTGCACAAGTCTCGTGGTCACCCCCCGCGCCGCCCAACGCTGCCCCGCCGGCCTCGCGCGGGCCCTCGCCGCCCTCGCATGCGCCCGGGGAGGCGTCATCGCGGGCCGCTGCCTCATGCTCGCTTGGCTGCAATCCGCGCGCCTGGGCGGCGGCGCCGGCGGCCGCCGACGCGGCCGGTCCCGCGGGGCCGCCAAGCAGCAGGCGCACGAACGAGCGGCCGTCCATGCAGAACGGCGTGACGCGGCTGGCCACCTGGCGGCCATGGCAACGTCACGCGCACGCTGTGGGGAGGCGTGCCAGGCGCCCGCTATGCAGACAAACTGGCTGGCCGCTTGGCAGCACGAAGCGGCGTGCACGTGACACATGCGCAAGCGTGAATTGCGTCACGAGAACCCACCCAGAGGGTACCACTCCCCGCCATGTTTAAATTTATGCAGCTGCTGCTTGGGCATTGATGATGGGCGCTGGCGCACTGGAATAGTTGCACACTCAGGACTTTCATGTAGCTGTGCATCTGCGGGCTAAGCTCTGTTTGCTCTGCAGCAGAGGCGACCCTGAACCTCGAGAACGCGCTGGCTTGGCAGCCCCGCACCTTGTTCAGCGCGATGTTGTGAACCAGCCAGCGGTGGCTCGCGGGGTTGAGGTCGTTGGCGTACACCTGTCGCACAGCCCGCCCTCTCAGCAGAGCAGCGCGGGTCCTTGCTCAACGCCGCGCCCTCACCGTGAGCCTCATCCGCAGTCCACTCATGTGGCACCTTCGCAGTCCCCTCATGTGGCAGCTTGCAATCAGACAAACAGGAGGGAGCGTCTGTCGCCACAGGCAGGGTGGGGAACGCGGGCGCGCGCGCACGGAGCAGCCCTTCTGCGCGGCCGGCACGGCGAACGGGCCGATGCCGGCCATGACGTCGACCACAACCTGGCCCGGGCGGAACTCGTCGACCAGGCGCTTGTGCTCGGCCTCCAGGCGCGAGTTCCAGTACACCTGCGCGCGCGCCCGCGGGGCGGGGCCGGCTCGGGCACCGGTCCCAGCGGCTTTGTGTCCGCCGCGCGTCTCTGAGCATGCAGGCCTATCCTTGCGCGGTCTGCTTGAGGTTGATCCCATATAGGCTACGCATGCATCCAGAACCCCTCAGCCCGAGAACCTTTCCGTTCAGGTCGCACAGGGTTCAGTCGCGTGTACCCTCGCAACCAGGGGTCTCGGCCCACACGATGACTTATGGCATGCGTACAGCGCACAGAGGCGCATGCCAGCTGACATATGCCAAGTAGTTTGTTGCATCATTCTGACGCAGCTATCTCCCTTCATGCAGACAGCCAACTGCAGCAAGCTGCGCGCGCCTGGTTTTTTTACGTGAGGGCCACGCCTATCCTGTCTGTACCAGCCTGCGCCTGCAGCTTCGCGCACCTCTGCGAAGTTGAGGCGGAAGCGCGCGCCGTGCTGCGACACCTCCGCCTCCAGCGAGGGCGGCCCCGCAAGCACCTCCATCGCAAACACGCGGAACTCGTTCTCGATCGTGCCGACCTGCGGCGCTGCTGGCGCCGTTACAGCACCTGCGGCGCATTTCCGATGCGATGATCATGAGCATGACTCCCATGCTCAGCAACACGTGTGTGCCGCTGAGCGCCGCTGGCAGCGCTGCCACGCCCGAGGTGTGCTGAAAGAGGGGCCCTACCCGATCAGCAAGTGGCCTCGCAACGACCGCCCGCGATAATACTGGCTGGACAAAGGAGCAACTCATCGTTGATACTGGTCGAAAGAGAGACGGTATGGCTGGTAGCAGATGTGACGGGCACGCGCCTTGTTGACGACCGTGCGTATATTAGGGTTCTTGTCCAGCAGCACCTGCCCGACGAGGTGCTTGTACGGCAGCAGCTCGTCGCGCAGGTTCAGGTGCGCGATGTGGCCGACCGTCTCAAAGGAGCTCGGCACCTCCGCGCCCGGCGGCAGCAGCCTCTGCCGCGCCGGGCCAGCCATCAGGGGAGCGCCACTGCGCGGCGCCTCTTCATACGCCCTCCTTGTCGGACTTTTTGGGGCTGCTTTTCACGCTAACTCTACTTCAAGGAGTGCAGAGTGCGCCACTGCACAGATGCGACCCTGCTCCGTCTGCACCGACCGCAGTTGCTCCGTGACAAGGTCGAATGGTGGCACCGTCCAGCAGCTGCCCCCGACCGCGGGTGATGACGCGTGTGAATGATAAGCCCGCGTTTGCGCACGTGTTTGCTCAACTGAGGTGCTCACTGTGCCACCGGGGCTGCCGAGGTAGCCGAGGCCATAGCAATCACGTGCTATGAGTCCCGGCAGGACCTCTGCTATGAGGATCCCAGCTGACACCCAGCCCCACATCTTCGACACTACCAGGTATGTCAGTGGTCGGGGCGCCGCACCCGCAAAACCTGCTCCACAGTGTGGTGCGAGTAGTCCAGCGCAAGCTCGTAGGGCACCACCGGCACGCCCGCCGCCTCCACCGCCGCCCGCTGCTTCTCGCCCAGCCCCTGCAGGCCTGCCCCCGCGCGGCGCCCTGCTGTCGGGCTTCCCCCTTTTCTGTGCAGCACTTTGGGTACTGAGCTCTCTGCGACGTGGCCAGTATGAGCAGTGTCAACAGACCGCGCAGCCCTGCCATATTGCTACTCTTTTGAAAGGCCGCCAGGCCTCGTCAGTATAATGACCAGGTGACGGTGGCCTCCTGCCTTGGCGAGTCACCTGCGGCTGGTTGGTGAGGCTGGGTGATGCTTGCACAGTCTTGGTGCATGCTCGCGGCACAGTGGGTGGCAGCACCCCCTGCCGCCTCAGGCAGGGCGCTGCCCTTTCACGTGCCAGAGCTCGCCCACCTTCTGTGCCGAGGTCCTCGCGCAGCAGCAGCAGCCGCGTGTCAGGGCTGCCCTCGTCGTGCACCATGCAGCGCAGCTTGGGCTTGTCCAGAGTGTACCTGTTGAGCCATGACGGCCTGCCTCGTCAAACGGGACGACAAGACTGCACAAGGACGGGCGCGTGCTTCGGTGCATCAGAGCGAGCATCCCCAAGCTGCCATAGCAGGCAGCTGAGCAGTGCCACAACGCCTGTGCGCCGCTTGCGCCAAGCCTCACCCAGTCATGAGCCTCAAGTAGCGCTGGCAGTCGCGCGTGGGCACGCGGAGCGCTTGTATTTGCACCGCCTGCGTAAACGCTGCCCGGTCCAGCGCAGGCACGCCGCCGGCAGCGTGCTGCGCCTCTGCTGCCATGCTGTGGGGCGTCGGCAGCCTGCTGAGCGAAGCCCAGCACTGCGGAGGCTCGGCGCTGCTGCGCAACCGCCACTGTGCACCTGCGCCTAAGCACCAGCGCACCATCCGCATGCCCGCTGCATGTCGTCCAGTCCTGCCAGGCGGTCCACCTGCTTGCTCCTTGGAGCCAGCAGCAGACCCTACCTTCAAAGCTTGCTTGCTCTCTCTGCGGTTTCGTGCTGCGCAAGAAATGAAAAAGCGACTCTGTAGTGAAGCAAACTGCAAGCACAAGCTCAGCAAAGCCGCAGTGCAGGGCGATGCCTGGCCACCACGCGTTTCAGTTCTTGGACAGCGGGAAAGCATACACCTTGGTGTCAAGCGTCGAGGACCCCGGCACACAGCCCCGCTTTGCGCTCGCGCTCACCGACGGCTCGTTCAGCTGGACCGCCGACAGTGCGCCCCGAGTACACGTTTTCCATGCAGGCATGCTTGCAGCGCTTTGCAGCTGAAGGCGTGCCAAGCAGCGGCGCAGGCGCGAGCGGCAGGCCTGAAGAGCCAGCGTCGACTTGGGAGGCCAAGGTGGCGGGCGGTCTTCTTGGTGCTGAAGGTTACGCTTTCAAGCTTATCAGTGGCTGCCCCCCTAAGGCGCGGCCCGCCCTGCAGCCACGCTGCACGTGTGGCCGCAGTACCAGCACCCCTCCTTGCCAACACAAGCTCTTGCCGCGTGTCCCACACCCCGAATCGCTCTTTTTATCTGACAGTCTGCTGCGAACATTGCACAGCTCGCCGGCCTGCACGCTGGCTTGACGGCCCCACTGTCCGCGCCGCAGCTGTTCCTGGACTGGCACGGCCAGCGGTACCCCGTGCTGCTGCAGCCCTGCTGCCAGCCCGCCAGTGCCGCCGAGCGGTTTGCGTTCGGGCAGGCGCTCGCCCTCGTGCGCGTCGTCGCCGGCCAGCAGGTGCGGCGGGCCGCCGGCAGCGCTGCACTTGGCCCAGCACAGGCGCCGGCCTGTCCGGACAGCGCCTGGGCAGACCCGCGCCCGACAAGGGCTTCACGATGCGGGCTGTGCTGGCTGCGGCAGAGCGCGCTGCAAATGGCAAAGGCGCGGGCCACCGAGGCGGAGGGCGGCATGGCCGCCGCACGTGCTCTGCTTGCTGGGTACACCGACGTGCAGAGGCCGCGGGACAGGGCGCTCATCGACAAGGTGCGCTTGGGCACGCTCTGCAGCACCTCTGCTACGCGCTCTCTTGCGGTCCCACCACCCGCGCAGCAGCGGCGACGGCAGCCCAGAGCCGCCTGGGATGCGCCGGTCAGTGTTGTTTGGCCTGCCACACTCTGTGGTAGATCGTGTGCGTTCGGTCACCAGAGCGCGCTGAAGGCTTTAGCCTCCAAGGACCGCTGCGCGCGCGGACGCCGCCCTAGACGAGCAGCCAGTTGTGCTGTGCTGCTGGCGCGCAGCTGACGGGTCTCCTGCGCAAGAAGAAGGCCCAACTGATGACGATGGAGGCTCAGCTTAAGGCCGCGCGCGAGGCACCGATCGAGGCGAAGGACAGCGATGTGCGCCCTACCCGGCCCCGGCCAAGCGTGCAGTCTGAGGTCCGCTTTGCAGATGTCCGTATGAATACTTTTCACCAATGAGATTGCCGCGGCCCCAGGAGGATGTCAACACCGACGACGGGGAGCCCAGTGGCGCCGAGGACATGCCGAGCAACGACACAAAGCCGGACGGCAGCGGCGCGGGCGGCAGCGTTGTGCAGAAGTGCCGCGAGGGGGCCTCGCAGGGTGCGCACACGTCCGGCTGCGTTCATGACGGTGGAGGCATACTCCCACCGCTGCTGAGACCCCGTTTCGCGACTCCAATCGGGAGACAGCCATGCGTGCAGGGGATGACGACATGGTCCTGTCCATGCCGGAGTATAGCGGCAGCGGCGCCGCCGCCGGCCAGAGCGCGGCCGGAGCCAACGGGGACAGCGCAGCGTCCCCGGATGTCTGGGCGCCGGATGTCTGGGCGCGCGACGGTGGGGGCGCGCATGCTGCGGAGCGCGGGGCGCCAGCAGTCGCGGCGCACCGCCCCAAGGACGCGCCAGGCTGCATGAACAGAGGCGCGGCGCCACCGGGCCCTGCATGTGGAAGGCGCGGGCTGACGCAGCGAGGGTGTAGGAACACAGCTGGCCTTGCATGGCTTGGAGTGGTAAGTCAGTGAGTGATTGTGCAGACCTCGTGCCTGTGTGCTGCGTAGGAGCTCAGCGCAGGGGGTGCCGGGGCGCGGCAGAGGCATTCATGAGCCTGTCCACGCAGCAGCTGCCCGAGCATGCGGCCGACGCGGACATGCCCGATGCGGCACCGCCTGGCGCCAGTCGAGGCCCTGCAGCCGCGGGTCCCGGCAGCAGCGCGGCTGCAGGGGCCAGCGCGGCTGCAGGGGCCGAGGAGCCGCTGCCGCCGGCGGAGGAAGCGGAGGCGGCCGCAGCAGCGCGCCCCAGCCGCCCCATGGTGATGGCCAGGCGGCGCAGGCGCCCGGCCGGATGAGGGCCGGGACTGGCAGGGCGGGGGGCTGCATGGCCCAGCAGCGCGGCTGCGGGGGCACGGCATGCGCCGTGCGACCGCCATGCAATGCTAAATTCGTATCGGAACGCAGTACTGATGTTTTGTCGGAATGCGGGAGTGCCATCCTGGCAACATGTGTGGCACATCCTGGTTACTTGCATGTAGTCCTGTATGCTTGCATCTCGCATCGCTCTTGTTGTGTCAGCGAATTTGCCTGGGACTTTGGTGCTGCTGATGAAAGGTAGAGCGCGGAACGGGCTTGTGACCTAGGATGAATGAGCACAGTGCGATCTGTCACAAGTGAAGTGCACTGCACGGCTGCCACAGCCAGGCTGCTCGCATGTGACGCATGCGGCAGCACATGCGTCCTGCTACCTATCCACCCCCTTTCCCCCTCACAGTCCTTGCCGATGACAAACACTGAATATACCTCATACGCTTCTCCAGCTGCTTCCAGCCTGCCCTCATGCGTTGGCCGCGCGCGACTTCGGGGCGCCACGCACAAGTGAAAGCCCAAGCACAGAGAGGTTGCAACGCCCCTGACTAACAGCCTCAGTTGGCCACGAGGTATGCAATTCAGTTCTGAGGCAGGACGTCCTCGCTCATATTCAATCGCATCGCACAGCACTCAAACCTGTAGGCACAGCGATCCCTCACCCATCACGGCGCCCTATCAAAACAGAACAAACAGTACCAAAGCAGGGCACGAAGGGGCAGCCAGGGGCACAACACGCGTCCCGAAAGAACAGTCACAGCGGCAGCCGCGCCCCGCTCCCTGCAGGCTCATATGCCTGGACACCCCACCTGCACCCACGAACACGCGCACCGAACAGACTTTCAAGCTGCACACCCCAGCTTCTGCCGTCGTCATGGCAAGGGGCCATCAGCGATGCACGTCGCAGCTTGCAATGACAAGCACCAGGCTGCACAGGGCGCACCAGGGGCATACAGCGACCCAGCTGGCAGCAATACAGCGTGCACCTTCATGACTCGCTCTCTACCTGGAGACAGAGCCTGCATGGCCTCATGCACTCGCAGAGGGCTGCACGCCGCACCAGCGATGCACGCTCGCACCGAGCGAGCCCAAGCACTGGGCAGTGCAGGGGCATGTCCGGGCGCAGCAGCGGCCTAGCTATGTGGCAGGCGCAGCGGCCTAGCTGGACGGCAGCGGCATGGGCTTCACGTCCCAGATCTCGTCCGCGTACTGCTTGATGGTGCGGTCGGAGGAGAAGAAGCCGCTGCCGGCGGTGTACAGGATGCTGCGCCGCGTCCACTCGTCCTG
>JAABUP010011381.1_pt1 | contig 10150 bp, 9 predicted proteins | sample 5559201 | NCBI WGS metagenome assembly JAABUP01 (sample SAMN10711887, study PRJNA513373) | rock metagenome | isolation source: Antarctica rocks | place: Antarctica | reverse complement strand
AGCAAACAGTCTCACCGCCAGGGCTGTACCCACCCAAGCACTACTCCAAGGCCACAAACACTACAGCCACAGCATGGTCACCTGAAGAGCAGCCAACCAGTGAAGAGTTCAGCCAGGTTTTTCACAAAACTGAACTCAAATTTCGCCCAGACGAGATCATATACACGGACGGAAGCAGAAAGGAAATCCCAGGCATAGGTCTTGTCACTGGCTCAGGAGTATATAGAGAACACAAGCATGCACACCTGAGTCTCAAGGTGCATCCATATGGGCAGGGCATGCTGAACACCATCAACAGGGCCGAACTGGTGGCGCTTCTGATTGCAGTGAGGGACTGCAGACCGGGAGTGAAGGAGAGCATAGCAACAGACTCGAAGTGCTCGATGCAAAAGATTGGCATGCACCTAAGGTCACCGTCATCGACGGTCGACGGTTGCCACAGACCGCTGCTCGAAGCGATAGGGCACGAGATCATGCAACGAGCAGAAGCAGGGGATGAGACAATCCTGCTTAAAGTCAAATCGCATATAGGCATACACGGCAATGAGATGGCTGATAAGCTTGCAAATGAAGCAGCAGATGAATGCTGCATGAACAGGCACTTTGACTTTGACCTGTCTAATGACTACATACAACCATTCAAAGACAAGTTCTGGTTTCAACATACCATTCAAGTCCAGACAGCAGAAGGGCCAGCAGAAACCAAAGCATGCATAAGAGATTTGGATGACTCACTGAGAAAAGCTTTGCATGATAAGCACAAACTAGGCCAGTCAAAGCAAGACTCACTGTACTTTCAGCTATGGGACAAGGTGCAGCCATTCAGGGTCAAGCCACACAGTGATGCGCTGTGGACCATGCCATCAATCCCAGAATCACACAAGAGAAATATCTTCAAATACAGGACAGGTCAAATCTGGAATAAGAACATAGCCTTCAAGAGGCGTATGCCATACATGCCCGGGCAGCCAATAGCCAGGGACACACGCTGCCCACTCTGTAGAGGTGATGACTCCCAGGGCCACATCTTCGGGAGCTGCATGCACCCAGACATGAGCAAACAGTATATAGCTAGACATGATAAAGCCATGCGCACAGTGATTCAGGCCTTCACTAAAGGGCAGTGTGGTAGTCACTATCTGATTGCAGATGTTGGAAAGATTGAGGGACTGAAAGACATCGGCGTGCACAGTAAGAGAGTTCCAGCTTTTGTGCTCCCAGACAGGTGTCTACAAGAAAGGGGCTTGGACCCTACGGTGGAGAGGGGTTTCTTGCAGGGGGGAGCAGCGGACACACGGAGCAAGATGAGGCCAGACATGATGATAGTGGAAATGACAACAGCAGAACAACAGCGATACTTACATCATGATGACAGCTCTGGATCCAGATTGACAACCTTGACACCAGTAATGCCCAATGGAAATCCAAGGAGCATACAGATTGTGGAAGGAGGATATTGCTCTGATACAAGATATGAGGAAAAGCTGCAAGAAAAGGGAGTACAACATAAAGCATTGGAGGAAGCTCTCAAGGACTATGGATACAATGTTATCACTCTGCCTATTATCATAGGACAATCTGGGTCACAGTATCACACTACATCTGACGCTTTAGCAAAGATTGGTATAGAGCATGGACCTGCAAACAAAGTTATGTCCAAGTTGCATGAACATTCTGTTTTGACATTTCACAAGATTTTGACATCTAGGAGAGTGTTAGAAAGGGAGAAGTCAGACAGAAACAGACAAAACAGGCCAGATTCACCTTAGGTTTAGGATTTGCTTCCTTTCCCTTAGGGCTATGGCCTATGGTCATAGCTCCGGGCTGCCGCCTCAGGAGGCTCCCGTTATGATCGCTGAAAAGCGATTTTTTCTTTTTTTCTTTTTTTTCTTCACATGTCCACATGTGTGCTCATTCAACGCTTAGACCACATGCTGCACTGTTCAAAAGCAGTGAATGTTAAGGCTTGAGCTATCCATGACTAAGCGGCTCAAGCTCTCCGATTCATTCCTGGCAAGAGCTCAATGGCACACAGCTGTCACTATAATTTATGTTGGCATGCTGGCACGGTGGGCACGACCCAAAAGTAGTATGCTGAAACTTGACAAATTTTTGGATTAGTTGGTTACTACCAACAAACAACAAATTCTCATATGTAAATTTTCACATACATGTGAGAATTTGTTGTTTGTTGGTGTTGAACAAATTCACATGTAAATTTTCACATGTAACTTTGTTCTGCAATAGAATTGAAAACAAATTTGCAAGTTGCAAAACTACTCAGGATTTGTTTGCAAGGGCTTTGCCTCATGAGGCAATACTGTTTAACTGGGGCCAGCGTACATATCTCAAGCACTGCCATATCAACATATGATTCAGCAGGGACCCTATGCAACAAGCTCCTAGTTGTGCTTGAATTGATGTTATGCGCATCTGAGCGCTGCAATTGAGTCTGTTAAAGCAAGGAGATAATGCAATATGCTGCAGATCCCAGCTCATCAGCTGCTGCTTCATATAAACAAGTGCACAAAGATCTTGTGACTGCTGTTCACAATCCAGACCATATGTGCCCAGTTCAAGTACAGCGTTCAGATGTGCAGAACATCAATGCAAGCACAAATGTGTGCTTGATGTGCTGACACTCGTTGCTCATGGTGGCTGCTGATTGAGACAATATGGTCAGAAACATCATCAGTTGATGATGAGGATGCTGCACATACCAGATCATCAATCATTGCTGAATCTGATGATACAAACGGTGTGACCGCTGTGCACTGGAACCTCAGCATATGTGCCCAGGTTCTGGTACATCGCTCAGATGTGCATAGAACCAATGCGAGCACAACTGAATATGCTGATCAAACATCACCAGTTGATGAAATATTGCAGATCCCAGCTCACCAAGCACTGCTTCATCTGACTCAACACACAAGCCTTGTGACCAATGTGGACTGAAAGTAAGTACAGCGCTCAGTCGTGCAGAACACCAATGCAAGCAAAACTGGGTGACACTTGCTGCGTATGGGGCTGATGATTGTGACATTTGTTTGTGAAACATTATCACTTGATGATCATATAATGCTGCACAGCTGAGGGGGTTGCTGACTCAAATATTCTGCTCAGAAAACATCATCAGCTGATGATGAAACATGCTGCGCAGCCCAGCTCATCGATCACTGCTTCATCTGATGATACAGATAGACCTCGTGACTGGTGTGCACTGGAACCTCAGCATATGTGCCCAGGTTCCGGTACAGCGCTCAAATGTGCATAGCACCAATGCAAGCGCATCTGGGTGCTTGATGTAGTTGGGTCTCATGCACACAGCCTGTCACTGCTTACTGAGACATGATATTCAGTGAAAATTGCATTGTGCTGCAGATCCCAGCTCACCATGCACTGCTGCAATCAACTTGACACACACAAAGCTTGTGGGTCATGTGTACTGAAAGTTATATGGCGCTCAGTTGTGCAGAACATCAATGCAAGCACAATTGGGTCACACTTGCTGTGTGAGGTGCTGACTGAGACATGTTTTCATCAAAGTTCATCACTTGATGATCATATGATGCTACGCATCCCAGCTCAGCAATTACTGCTGAAATGTTCAACAGTAATTGCTGAGCATGGGGACACATGCTCTGGTTCCAGTGCGCATCAGTCACAAACTCTGTCTTTGCGATCAGGTGACTGTTGAGCCGGAGTGTGCAAGACATCAGATCATCAACTGATGATGTATCACAAAGTTCAGGGTGCAGTCAGCAGCATCTGGGCAGCAAGTATCAGCAACAGATGCATTGATGTTATGTGCATCTAAGTGCTGCACTGGACAGGGAAATAGGCTGTGGGCCCAGTGCACGACGAGCGCAAGGGCCATAACATCATTGCTTGTCTTGGTCAGCAGTTATCATGCAGCAAGCATCAGCGCATCAAGCACTCAGCTAGGCATGCATTGATTTTATGCGCTTCTTCATCAAGAGCAGCATGTGTCATGATCAGCTGATGGTGGTGTACGAGCGATGTTGAATGCAGTGTGCGTAGGTGCCAGCAACTTGACCCTGACAAGTTGAACTGAGCTGACAGCAACTGGACAAGTGGCAGTGAGCTGATATATGCAGCTGCGCTAGGACATGACTATTGAGCTGACAGAGCCAAGCTGACAGAGCACAGTCTAGCTAACAGAGTGCAGGTGAGCGTCCATAGTCCAAATGAGGAGATAGACTACAGCTCTTTCATAACATTGCAGCTGAAACTGTCAATGTCATGTGAGCTGATAGGGTGCAGCTCAGCTGACAAGTTGCAGCTGAACTGACAGCTGAGTTGACAAGTTGCAATTGAGCCTTCAGATAGCAGCTGAGCTGAGCTGAAACACATCGCAGCTGAGCTACCCCTGTTGCAGCTGAGCTGACAGACTGAGCTGACAGACTGCTGGCAAGCTGACATATCATGACTGAGAAGACAGACTGCAGCTGAGATGACAGATTGCAAAGGATCTTGCACTTCATAGCTGAGCTGATGTCTTGCAACTGGTCTGTCACAGTAGATGACAGAATACGCTAGAGCATATAGATTGCAGCTGAGCTGACAAAATATAGCTGAGCTGACATAACGCAGGCAGAGCTGCAAGTTGACACTGTGCAGCATTGCTGACTGACTGCAACCTCGCCGATTGATTGCAGACGGGCTAAAATACTGCAGCGGGGCTGAAAGGTGTGCACCTGAGCTGACAGTTTGAAGTTGACTGGGAACGTGGCAGCCAAGCTGAGAGAACGAGTCTGAAGAACCAACTTGTTGCAAGCTCATCAAGGTATTGTGCCTTGAGTAGCTCAGGTGCTGGAGGACTGTTGCGCTGGTACATGTAACAGCAGTGGCGTAGTTATTGTAACCATGAAATGACAGGTGGACAGAACCTTTGTAATGACTTTGCACTCACTCCCATTGGCATGAGGATATCAGCTCATCACTCACAGAACTGAATGTCCAGTCCAAAGACTTGTGCGGATTGTGACAGCCTCATCATTCAGAAATGCCTGATGATTTCCAGCCCAGGCAGTCATTTTTGCGGCCTGTGTCAAGCAGAAACGTTTGCAGAGATGAGCTCACAGCTGAGCATACTCAACGCTACTGTCCCCAATGCAGCTGTAGTGCTGATTTCGGCTAGACAAGAACAATGAATGAGACACTGTCAGCTTGACATGTGCTCTCACCTTCAAGATGGTGCACAGCCCCAAATATCATTTCTGCGGACTGTGTTAAGCGACAGTCTGCAAAGATGAGCTCACAGCTGAACCATACTAAACACTGATATCTCCATTGAATGATGTAGTGCTGACTACGGCTAGACAAGAACAATGACTAAGACAATGCCAGTTTGATATGTGCTCACAGCTTGATGTGGATGTACAGTCCAGAGACTGATTTGTGTGGGCTGTGACAAGCAGTAGCCTGCAGAGCTAAGCGATCTCATTGCTGGAATTAAAGGTACAGCCCAGAGACTGATGTCTGCGGACTGTATCAAGCAACAGTCTACAACACTATTTGCTCTAGCGTTGTTAATCTTGAACACAAATTTGTTTTAAAGTTAAATGAATGACTTGCGGGCAAGTTGTGAGGTTGGATTGACTGTCTTAGCAGTTTTGTCTGACGCAAACTGCCCACAGTCAGTCTGTATAGGGACTTCTTCTTGCTAATTTGCACAAGGCGGCAGCGCTGCTCATCGTCATGCATGCAATGCAATCTCACAGACAAGCAGGTTGGCAGTCAGGGGAGCTTGAAGGCCACCAAAAAAGACAAATATATAAGCCATACATGGAAAGCGCAGCACCATGAGCTCCATACCAATGTAACTCTTGTAATAGAAGCAGTGCTGAATACCCAACGCCTAAGTTCCGCAGGGCAAGAGTCATATTGGGTTCATGACATGGGACTTGCATTCAAGCTGAATGGTTCGTGTGAGGACGTTCTTAGGTGTGTATATGATGAGGCAGTGCAGCCACACTGAGCTCAAAATCTGATCAGGCCAAGGGAATGTTCAACACCTAAGTCTCAACAATATCTTATTCTGCAGAATAGGCTGCCAAAATTTGTCACATTTGCTAGGGGATTGAGCAGGTTTCTAAATTGTGGTTTTCGATAGATTTTATCATGTTCTCTGCACGATGGAACGGAGGGAAAGTGTAGATGGATCAAATTTTGTATTGTTTCTGTACACCATGAAAAACAGCGTAGAATACAGATTTTTGTTCTTTCTAGCAATTCAAAGTAATAAAGAGTACGTCCAAGAGGTTAGACACTCATGGAGCCTTCTGTCTTTTTATTAGGAACATACTGTAAAACAAAAAACACACAAACAGTTGGTTGAAACTTCAGTTTGATTTTGAATAACATCATAGTCAAAAACAGAAAATTTAATACCGTAAATAAAAATGATTTTTTATTACAATTTTATCATGTCAACTTTTATAATGCTCAACTGAAACCGTGCAAAAACAGTGAAATATTTGATTGGAAGCAAGATAGTTTTATTCGAGTAACAACGCTTCTCAACTTTTGTTGTTTTGATGCTCCGCTTGCCAAAACCAGGATTTTTAGAAGATGATACTCTGATCAAAAAGTTCTGCTACTGCTTGATGGTAAATGTGAAGTCAACCTATTGATTGCAAAGCCTTGTGAAGAAGTCAGGACACACCAAATATTACAGTATGTGGAGAGAAGAGGAATAAAGATTGTCACCAAACTGATGCATTTTTTTCCCAATAAGAAATGCATGTATTGGCGACATTTTCTTTGGCTATGTTGCTTGTTACCTGTACTTCTTGGAAGTGTCCAAGTCAGCAGCAACAATGTAACAATGCCTTGCCCCATTCATAATCAGGCAATGACTAGATTGGAAGACATGCCCACCAACCAAATTCTAGATGCAGGCAAAATGCGCAGATTTCAGGAGTTTCGAAAACCGAGCTGGCGGGGCTGATGTAAAAGTTATGAGAACTAGACAAATTTGATTCCATTTGTACTGAGCTGTCTTTTTTGTGGTTGGTCGTCACAGTCCGAGATTGTGATTGAATCATCATAATGATCACGAGATTGAATCTACAAAAGGCAAGAAAAATCTTTGACTCTTATCACCACTTATGGAAACAGAAATGCATATAAGACATCACAAGCAGGACAGGGTATGCTCACGACATGACAGACACTCACAACCCGTCGGCGCAAACAGTTGCAGACCCCACTAATACAACGTGCCTACAATGTCACCACACCTTCCAATCCCTATCAAAAGTCCAAGAACATCAGACAGAAACCAAGAATCAATGCAAGCACATCGTCAAGGACCATACTTGTGAACACTGCCATGCTCCATTTGAAAGCGACAAGAGTCTGCAAAGGCACCTGCAGCGCAAGCAAGACGTTTGTGTATTGATACAAGAGCTAAAGGCTACACACAAGGAGGAGTTAGATCAAGTGCACCAAGAGATGGCCGTGCATAAGGAAGAGCTGGGCAAAGTACAGCAAGAGCTAGGTCTTGCCGCTACAACCGTCCTTGATTTGCAGAACAGACTCAAAGCTGCAACAAGTACCCCAGAAGCTGTATCAGAAGCTGCTGAACGGCGGCTAATGCAGAAGCTGATAGACATTGAGCAGAAGGTGACCAATGTTGGCAAAAGCTGGGACATCAAAGCTGCTGTGTGTCCAGAGACTCATGTGCATACTGCTTTGACAACTTTTGACACGTTTGTTGAATCCTGCGAGTTGTCTATTCCAACAAAGGATGCAACCGTTGATGTCAACGACCTCAGGAGCTTGATGAACGTGCCTGGCATTGACAGCCACAGTAATCCAAAGCCTCACCATCTCGAGGATGGTGCTGAAATTGCACGAGCTCAACAAACAGCGCATGGGCAAGTTGCCTTTGAAAATGCCAATCTTTTGCTGTCAGCTGAATGCGGAACTGAGACATTAGCAAGTACCACAAGGTCGCAGAGGCAGTCACTCCGTGCACACTTTTCTCATAACAAGTTTAAGCAAGAAGACTGTGACTGGACCAATCATGACTGCAAAAAGGTCATGAAGATGTTGGGTATCAAACAATGCAAAAAGGAGCCTTGGTTGCCAGACAACTGTGTTTTTGTCAACTTGCTCAAGGAAATCCATTGCAACAAAGACTGTCCCCAAAACTGGAACTTTCTGTTGCCCTCCATTGAAAGCCCCCATGTTTGGGTTTCCGATGGCAAGGCCTTCAACAAGAAGGCAACTGGCCGCATGATGTATTAAATGATTGGCCAGCTTGCATTACATTTGGGCAGCCTTGAAGACAAGCTTCGTGAAGGTATGAAGACCAATGTCGTGAATAGTATAGAGGGCTACACAGACAACTTTAAGCTATGGGAAGACATTGCCAATGCTGAGAGTTGTGAAGGCTTTGAGTCTGAGTTCAACGCCCTATCAATGCACATCAAGGATGTTCTCTACAAGCACTTTCTGTTTATTGAGGGTCGCAAGCTAATTGAAGGCCATTGACTGGGTGTGCTAAGCAAAGCAAACGGAGCTGTTCTGAGTGCACGCAAATCCAAGGCAAGCATGTACATGACGTCTTTGAGCTAGCAAATGTATTTGACTACAATTTGATCACAGAAATGCATGGGTATCAAACTGGCATCAAGAACAAATGGAATGGTGCTCAAAATGCATATAGCAGATGCTGTTAAAGCACCCATCATCATCATTTCGTGCAAATCGGTTACTGAGTTAATCCACCAACATGCTAATCAATTATTGCAAACCCTTCCCGACATTCATGCTAGCGACAATGCCTCAACTTTTGTTCAGTCTTTCGGATATCCCATCAGTTGCTCCGGCTTGTCCAAGCGCCTCCATATTATATATCTATATTGACTGAAAATAGCTCCAATGCTTCAATGCTCAAAATGTGACAAGCTATTTCACCCAGAATGTCTCGAAATACCCGTTTCAGGGTTTACCGAGCACAGATCTATAGGCCGCAGGTGTCCAAGGCCCACATGCAGTGTGTTGGGCATCGCTTAACCCTAAATATAGTTGTTGCAAGGGTACATTCAGCGTGACGATGCTGCCCACCAGCATTGGCAAAGTGCCCAGTCAATTGATAAGCCTGCAAATGGCCCCTCACGAATGTTGCATTGAGTTGCAACAATGTAAATGTTGACGGTTGTTTTCTTACTGTGTGAATGAAATGGCAACCGTCCCCGGCTACATTTGATTTTTTTATCGACCACGAACATCACTCTTATGTTATATGCATTACACAGCAGTTCCACATCGTCCTCACACAAGGGTAGGCTCTCTTGACTCAAGCAAAATGCCTTCAGGGCCAGCCATGAGCTTACTATCAGCGATTTTGTGTCTTGTTCCACAATCACGTTTGGAGCCTGATCCGTCTTGGCATGATCCCGCAACATTGTCGCTAGGTTCTGTACCCTATGCTTGACTTCGTTGTTCACTGTACAGCAGGGCTCAAACCATTTTCTGACACCTCCGTTCGCTTGCAAGTGGCGGATGACAGCATCCACTGTAGAATTGTTGCGTAGGTTGATGTCATGAAAGAGGCGTCGGATCATGTCACCACGAAAAGCCTTGCGAACACTGTCAATTTTGTCTTTTTGCAAAATCCTGGATCTCAATATACTAGAACACACCGCAAGAAGGAATTGATCATGTACACGTGGTACGTCGAATCTAATAGCTTGTTGAAGCTTGTTGTGAGAGCACACTGTGTTTTTGAAAGTCTTCAAACATTGCTCAAGAGTGTGCCCTGAAAATTGCTACAGTGCATTGGTGCTGGGTCACTGCACACCTGTATGAAGAGCAAAGCTCCATAGGTGTAACTGCAGTGACACACTGCCTGCTGAGAGCCTGTTTTGCAGAGCAGCACTGAACAGTGCAAAGTGCATTTTGCCCTGAACAGAGCTACAGTGCATTGGTGCTGGGTCACTGCACACCTGTATGAAGAGCAAACCTCCATAGGTGTAACTGCAGTGACACACTGCCTGCTGAGAGCCTGTCTTGCAGAGCAGCACTGAACAAGGCAAAGTTTTGCCCTGAAGATTGCTACAGTGCATTGGTGCTGGGTCTCTGCACACCTGTATGAAGAGCAAAGCTCCATAGGTGT
>JAABUP010011379.1_pt1 | contig 10150 bp, 17 predicted proteins | sample 5559201 | NCBI WGS metagenome assembly JAABUP01 (sample SAMN10711887, study PRJNA513373) | rock metagenome | isolation source: Antarctica rocks | place: Antarctica | reverse complement strand
CGGTCAGCGTGAACCCCGCGCCGCGCCCTACGCGGCCCGGGCCTCACCTCAGGCAGCGACGAGCGCAGCAGTACGCGAGAGTCACGCCGCGTGCATGTCGCTGCGCCTGGAGTATCCGCCCCCGACCTTAAGAGACAAGGGCGCTGCTTTGCAGCGGGACTCTGCCCCAGCCACGCCGGCGGCGCGCGGCCGTGCTTTGGCGCGGGGCGGGCGCGGCCGCACGCATGCGGCGCCTGTCCAAAAGGCAGGGTACTGTGAGTACTGACCCTGACAGGTGCGCGGCACCCGCCAGTGCCATACGCTGCTGGAACTTGACGGGTTACGCGGCCGCGCAGGCCGCGTTCACGTCACCCAGGTCCCAGGTGCCTAGCCCTATACCCTAGCCTCACCCCAACAGGTGCGGCGCACCTGTCAGCGCCACGCGCTGCTGGAACTTGACGGGCGAGGCGGCGCCGAAGGCCGCGTCCACGTCGTCCAGGTCCCAGGTGTCAAAGTCGGCGGCCGCGTGGCGGCTGAGGTACTGGTCGTACATCTCCAGCTGGCCCATCTTGTGCGCGGCGAGCGTGATGTGCACCGGCGCGCGCAGGCCGCGGCGGCCCACCTGCGCGCACGGGCCTGGGGTGGGCGCGCGGCGCCAGCATGTCGTGTGCCGGCGCGCGCGGGGGTTGGGCGCCCCGCCCGTGCGCCGCGCGACCCAGGTGGGGACACGGCGCCGCCGCAGCTGCGGCCTGACGTATGCTACCAGTGCTCCTGATGGCGCGCAAGCCCACGCCGTCTGAATGCGTACGGGGCAGGGCTTGCATGCAAGTCTGCAGCGGCCAGAAGCGCATGAGGCGGTGCTCAGTGCCCCGAGTCGCGCAGGCTTGCGCTCGCGGTGCAGGAACGACCGCATGGGCGGGAGGCGGGGAGAGCCGTGGAGGCATGCGGGGTCAAGCGGGGGTCAGCACAAACATGCGGCGGGCAGCTAGGCCTCCAGCGGCAGCACGAGCGCGCGGTCGCATGCAGTGTCCCAGCGCATGCGGGGGCAGAGGCGGCGGACTGAGGCCACCGGGAGCTGCCGGGCAGGCTGGGGTGCGCACGAGGTAGGGCAGCGCGCCCAGGTGCGCGGGGTCCGGGTGCGAGACGATCACGCCGTCCAGCGAGGGCAGCAGCGCCTCCAGCGGGCGCAGCAGGCCGGGGTCGTACGCATCGTCCCAGCCGCAGTCCAGCAGCAGCCGGAAGCCGTTGACCTGCCGGTGGCCGCCCTGCTTAGGGCTGCGCGCCGCGCGCGGGGCGCGTCCGCGTCCGCCGCCGGGCCGCGGCGCCGTCTGTAACAAGCGCGGCCTGCACTCCTCACAGGGGCTGCCAGGGTCGACACAGGTCCTTACAGGAGGTCCTTCTAGGTGCCACCGAGCACTCTCGGGGCAGCAGAAGCGCGTTTGCCAAGAGAGCGCGGGCGGCAGGGGCCGCACCTCCAGCAGGCCGCAGAGCGGCCCGTCTGACATCGCGCCGTACAGCGGCGTGTATGCAATCTGCGTTCCCATGCTGTGTGGCGGCGTGCTGCGTCAACCAGCCGCCTGCTCTGGTGTCATTGGATGTTGCAGTGCACCACCACGCGGCTTTTCCTAGGCGCCTACATTGATAGTGTGGAGCCTATTGCTGGCTGGCTGGAAACAAGGCAACTATTGCTGGCTGGCTGGAAACAAGGCAATGCAGGAGCACTGGCGTCAGCAGAGATTGTCAGGCTGACATGGCATCAGCTTGCTGCTTGACAACTGCGAACACCGTGGCCAGGTGCGCAATAGCCGGTATGGCTACACAAACAGCGATCTCCAGTCCAGGAGTGAGGTGCTCACAAAGTCGATCAGAGCTCAAACTCTCTTAAAAACCACCTGGGATTGCCTGGGAAACCAGGTCTGTGCAGATCCTGGCTGTGTGGCCCCACAAGCACGGGCTCCTGGTGTAAAAGCAAGCAGGCGCCCAGGCCCAGGCAGGTCATCAGCACAGGGACCACTGCCGCACGGCGGACGCTGCTGCCCAGAAGCAGAGCGCTGCGGAATGCATGCACAGACAGCAGGGCGCCTGATCCCGACAGCCTGCCGCGCCAGCCAGCCGCGCAGAGCGCTCGTCGTTCCCGCCAGGTGACGGCACGCGCGCGGGCAGCCGCGCCCTGCTCAGCCGCTGGCAAGCGCCGTCCAGGAGCCCACACGAAGGTACACCTTATCCGGCGCAGGTGCCTCTTCCGCGCCACGCGCCGCAGGGGGGGGTCGGGCGGGCCCGCGCGCACGCCGAACAGCGTGGCCGGCGCGGAGCTGCTGGGCAGCATTGCGAGCAAGGAGCTGAAGAATGGCGCAGAAGGTGCGGCTTGCGCTCCCGCCGCCTTGGGTCAGCCCGCGCGCAGGCGCCCTGCGCAGCAACCGTTCCGCCCGCCTGCGAGCCCCGGCTTGGGCTGGCTGCCTGTCTTGTGCGCGCGTCGGAACAAGCTTGTGGTGCATGGTCCGACGCCCTTGGCGTGTGCTTCGCTTCGTGCCTGAGTTTATGCTGTCACAGCGGCAACCGTATGTTGCTGCTGGCGTCAGGCAAGCTGGTGATCCATGGCGTCCACCATGTGGGCGTCCTGATCAGTGACCTGGAGCGCTCGTTGAAGTTCTACACCGAAGTGCTCGGTGTGCTTCTGCCTTTGCCAAAATGCGTGTGTTGGTGACGTGCGCGCTGTGCTTGGCAAGTACATTGCTGCGCTGCTCTACTAGCCGTGTGCTTTTGGCAGCCCGCCAGCGGGCAGCCTGTGACTGAATTGCACTCAAGTGTGCGGCGCCTGGTGGTGACAGGCTTGGAGGTAAACGACAGCCGCCCGAACAACAAACTGCCGTACCGTGGCACGTGGCTGCAGATTGGTCATGACCAGGTGCGCTCGCTTTGGAGCCTCCTATGGGAGCATGGTCAAGGACCCACGGGGTCTGCAAGAGGGGGCGAGTCTGCAGGTGGAGCTGATGCTGAGTCCGTGCTCATGCTGACGCAGATCCACCTGATGGAGCTGCCCAACCCCGACCCCACCGCCCCTGAGCAGCGTCCTGAGCACGGTGGGCGGGACCGCCACATCTGCGTGGGTGCGCAGCCCTGCCGGGAGCGCGTGCCGCACGGCGCGTTCACCTCTGCCATCACACAACCGCTACCTTGTCAGGAGTCACTGTGCTAGGTCCGGCAGTGCAGAGAAGAAGCGGCGAGTCACGTCACAATGCAATGCACTGCCAGTGAAGGTGTACTCTCTTGTCAGGCAGAACAGGCTTGTTGCTCGCGCGGCTTGGCAAGCAGGGAGGACATTGCGGTGCTGGCTAAGTGCATACATCGGACATGGCAAGCCCGCACAGGCAGGGTACGGAGCTGACACGCCCGGCCGCGCATGGCAGGCGTGCAGGACGTGGCGCCGCTGGCCGCGCGCCTGGAGGCCGCGGGCGTGCCCTTCACGCGCTCAATGTCTGGCCGCGCGGCCATCTTCTTCCGCGACCCGGACGCGAACGTGCTTGAGGTCGCTGAGGTGAAGCCCTGGCGTTGAGCGGGCGGGCGGGGGGCCGATCCGAAGAGGGTGTCTGACTGGACGCCCTGCGCCCCGGCGGTTGATGGCCTGGCGTCTGGCAAGAGTGCGGGCGTCAGCCCAAGTTTTGACTGCAGAGTGCTGGCTGCGCGCCGGTGTTGAGGGCCGACGTAAGATAGCTTAGTTGAAGATTGCGGCAGCGCGGTGCACAGAAGCCCTGTGTGGCTCTGCATGTTCGCAACTTAGGTCTGCACAGGGTTGAGCTGGGGGTGATGGGGAGAGGGGGTCTCGAGCCTGGAGACAGAACTTTGCGCCCGTGAACTTCTGAGCATGAGTGTGTGAGGACTGTGTGGACTTAAGACGGCCTGAGGTGTCTGTGACACAGGTGTGAGAGATGTGCTAACAGTAGGGCGCATGGATATATTGGGAGGGGCTGTACATTTTCGGGCGTCTTTGCAGTCAAGCAGAGGGTTGCCTGCATGTACATTAGTTGGCACACTGATAGATGCATTGACTGGTGCTAGGTGCAGTCATCGATGACTGATAGTGCTACATGTTCACTGGTGCGTAAACGTCGTCATCACAGACCTGTTGATATGCTGTAACAAACGCCTTTCCCATGATCTGGGGCTTTCTTGGACAGGAGCCCTGGCTCTGAGCCAGAGAAGGCGGACATGGCACCTCAAGTGTGGCTCTTGACTGCACCCGGCTACACCCGCCACAACGGACTGCGTGCCAGGGAGCATACAAACGTAGCTGACACAGCGACAGGGGCGCGACAACGCCTCGCTATGGCACAGCTTACCTACCCGCCTCCTTAAGCATTGTCTTCAGCTCCCCAGCCCGCTGCAGCTTCTCTATGTCGTCGTACTTGCCCACGCACTTGCCTGCACCAGGCTGGTCTGCTATTGCGCAAGCAAAGAGCTGGTTGTGGACGAGATGGAGCAAGGCAAGGGAGCACACCGCGCAGGAACAGCCACGGCTGGCTCGGCACGCCCGTGAGCTCTTTCAAGTAGTCCATCAGAGCTGTCTGCTCCATGCCGGGAAGTTTATCTACCTCCCTGCACCAAGCACGAGACACAGACGTGCGCTGAGTTGGGCGCAACAGAGAACCAAGCTGGTTGCCGCAAACGCAGAGCAGGCGCACGCACATAAACTTGTAGCCTGTCCGCCCAAACTCCTTGTCGATCGTCCGCTTCAGCGCTATGCAGTTTGCGCAGCCGCGCACTATGAAGATGTAGACCGGATTCTCTTCTGTGCTGGTTTTGACAATCTCCTGCGGTGTCATACTGCGCGCGTCTATGCGCCTTTGGCTGACGCTAGGTGGGACTCTTCGTCCTTATTTCAAAACCCCCACGCTGCTGTCCAGGAGGTGCAGGCTTGAGGACTTGCTGCCCATGAAAGCCTGGAGAGGCCTCTGGGCCCAGAGGGAGGTAACGCGAATGCCATTTTTGGGACCATTCTGGGGCATGCGATTGGGTCCAACGGGTCGTTTGCAGTAAACTGTTTGCGATGTGCTCAACGGGTTGCAAAAACTCTCAGCTCAGCAGGAGTGCAATAAGACCGCATATTGTTCTGGGGCCCTCAAGCTGAGGGCAGTGGTCTGCATGCAGTCGCCTCACAGCCTGGGGACATTGAGAGCTGCAGCAGAGCACTGGAACCGCTTGAGGCAGGCAGTACCTCTTCCTTGCACATGACAGCATGCTCTGCAGCAGGGTGAATGTTGCAGCAAGGCGCAAACGCGCCAACGCTGAAGCAAGGCTGCAGCAAGGAGTCGCACGCTGTGCTGCCAAACACCTTGAGCAAAAATTGCGGACAAAACAGGCAGCATTCACAGCCGACCCCCACTTCACTCCCAGAACCACATGCACTGCGCCTGCTTTCAAATATGCAGCCAGGTTGTTATTGAAGCGCATACTAGCAGCTGATGAGGCATCACACCTTCAACACTCCCAGTGCAGCCAGACAGCCAGGCAGCCAAGCCTGTCTGACAGGCAGCCCCCTGGCAGACGCCTGCATGGGCGCGGCCCCGGCGCCCTCCAAGCGGGCGCCGACGGCCGCCGCCCATGCAGACGCCCCCGGAGTGGCTGACATGGTGGATGAGCGGGGCGGCACCGGTGCGCGCGCACTCCGTCGCCAGTGCCACAGGGCCACTCCCCTCCCGCCTGCTGCGCTGCGCGCTCCGCTGGCTGCCGCACGCTGCACAGCCGGTGGCTGCTCTGGCGCCTTGCCGGCCCTTGACCAGCCTTCTGCGCCAGGCCCAGGCGCAACAGGCGCTAGCGCGCATGCAGCTGCGAGGGCTGCATGAGTGTCTCCGCGCCGCAGCGAGCTGCTCCACCAGCAACGCGCGCTGGCGCAGGGCGCCGGCCCCTCGCGCCGTGGAGCCCGGGGTGCTCGCGGGCCTCAGGGTGACATGCGCTTCCCTCGGCAGCCGCGCATGCCCACGCATGGCTCACCGCGCCCGTGGCTCGCGCTCGCGGCCAGGAGCGCGCCCGCCCACCTCAGCCAGCACGCGGCTAGACGCCGGCATGTGGCTGGTCGGCAAAAAGGTTTGCATCAATTGCAACAGTCCCCTGACAGACTTTGGCTTGAGCTTGTGCTTCTGCGCGAAGCCGTGGAGCTCTCTGCAGACCTCGCCCAGCGAGTCGGGCGCCGGCCGGCCAGCCAGCAGCACAAAGAGCGGCTGGTCCAGGTGCACGCTCAGCTCGGCCACTCGCGCGCTGAGCCGCGCGCCGCTGCCCCCTGCGTCGCCCTCCTCGTCCTCGTCGCTGGCCAGGGAGTCCGCGCTGTCCTCCGACGCCGCCCATGGCACCCGCTCCGGCTCGTCCTCCGCATCCTCCTCCGGCTCCAGGCCGGCGGCGCCGCCGCTCGCGCCAGCTCCTGCACCAGCAGCCGCGCCGCAGCGCGCGCGCGCCGCAGCGCCACCGGCGCCCTGGCCGCCGCGGCGCGGCAGGGCCCCGGGGCGCACGGCCCTGCCCTCGCCGCCGGCCGATGCAGGGGCGCTGCCGGGCCCGCCGCCGCTCTTGCTGCCGCAATCGGCAGAGCGCGCGCCTGCAGCGGCACGATCAGGGCGCGCTTGCGCCCTGCGGGCACCGCACACGTCCACGCCAGTCTCACCCAGGCGCAGGCACTCGCGGACGTGGCGCTTGTAGAACGTTGAGCTGGAGTACGCGCCCTTGCAAACGTTGCACCTCACCCACTTTCCCGTGCCCAAGCCATGGCCCGCGGGCAGCGGCGTGTACCACTCGCGCAGCGTGGTGCTTGGCCGCGAGCTGTCGCGCTGCATGTCCGCGCGCTGTCACGCTGCAGGTCTGCGGCTTGCGGTGGGATGGCAGTGGGGCGTGCAGGAGCCCGGCAGGGCGCGGCGCCGCCGGGGATCAGGCACGCCTCCTCCTGCGCAGGCAGTTCCGCGGATGCATTTGCATGGGGGCAGAACTGGGGTACGCTTTGAAAAGGCACGCAGCACACGAGAATGTACAGTATTTCAAGGGCTCAATGGCTACACGCTACGGCAATGTTAAAAATGTTGTGCTTGGGCACCTCAGAAGCGGGCTCGCGCACCGCGTGGCAAATCGCTGCGGCAGATGCAAGAGTGGGGTGTGCTGTGGCGTGTTCGCGGAGCAGCAGCGCTCACATCCAGTTCCTGAGTTCTGGAAAAACAAATACCAAACCTGTCTGTCTAATGACCTTTATTTTCAAATGAAACTCTGTCAAAATGGACTTACATGCAGTCAAATGATGGCCAAGAGGCTGCAACACCATCTAGTAATCTCTATGAGGTCACATCTGCTACTTCTGAAGCCATACGTATCTTACAGAGCCTTACAGAGCCAGCCAAGCCACCCCATATGATACACTGCCTGCCAGCTAGTCCTCGCCATGTCAAGGCAATGCAGTCAGCGGGCTACTCCTTGGCGAGGCCCTCGAACAGCGAGTCCAGCTGACGGGGCCGCGGCAGCCCAGCCTTGCTGGAGAGCTCGAAGGTGACGTTGGCCGCGTTTGAGTCGCTCAGCGCGGCGACTGCCACCGCTGCAACGTCTGCCCGTGAGACGCGCCCCGCAACCCTGTCGCCCTGGTCTGCGCGCATGCATGTGCCTCAGAGAGCTTATGGGCCAACATGAATTTGCAAGCATAGGACCTGACGTAACTGACGTCCAACTCTCTGGCCTCGTCAACTACATGCTGAGCAAACTCCAAGCACACCAATCGAGCGCGTGACCATGTCCTCCAATTCGACAAAATACTTTACGGTTTCCAAGCTTCCTCAACGCCAGCAACACACTAAACGTAGGCCTTATGCTGGCGCGCGAACTCACGTGGCAGCACGATACCCCGACACATGCAGGCCTGAGCACCGAGGGTCTATTGCATCGGGGTGCGCACTGACTACAAGCGCCTCCGTCAGCGCGGGCCCGTTTGTGAGGCCCCCTGGCCGCACGACGGTGTAGGGTACGCCGCTCCTCCGCAGCAGGTTCTCGCCTGGCCATTATACAGCAAGTGTTTAAGTGCTCTGCCGCCCGTAAACAGCCAAAGTTGGCTGATAGACGGCTGTAACTCTGTCATTTGACGATCCATTCAGACTCTTTGAAGGCTGCAACGCCATCATCGGCTGCACCAGCCTTCCCATAATGTGTGCTGTGCCAACATCTCAGGCAGGCGCGAGCAGGCACGCACCGCGGTACTTGCTATCCATCAGTCCCCACCGGATGTTGTTCAGTAGCAAGCGTATCGGGTGACACCTGAGCGCAGTTCTCGTGTCAGCTGCACGCAACGCTTAATTGACCCAACAGCCGTGCGAGAGTGCAGGAAGCAGTGTTGCATACCACTAGGAAGACAGAGTGTAGACTGCCAAGAGCTCTCGACTTCTTGATGGGAAGCACGGACCAGCTGCAGCCAAACAGGCGAGCGTACCTGTTGTGCGGGGAGACCAGCGCTGACGAGATGAGCACGACGCGCTTGGCTCCAGAGGCCTTTGCAATGTCCGCAACGGCGCCAACGCCCTGCATAAGCGCGCTGCGCAGTTTATTAACCCCCAAAAAAAAAAACATTGTATGTGCAGCGCATGTGTGCGAAACCACTGAAGGCCGTACCAGCTCGTCCACAGCTCTCGCTGAGAAGTACCCCTTGCCCGAGGCTGCGAAGATGATGTTCTGCACGCCGGCGAGCGCCTCCCGCAGCGAAGCGGGGGCCTCCACGTCGCCCTTCACCACGCTGACAGTGCTGCCAAGGTTCTGAAACGCGTCCTTGTACTTGTCTGGGTTACGTACAACCGCCCGAACTGGTCGGCCCAGCTGCGCGAGGCGCTTGACGCACTCCAGCCCGGTCGGGCCCCCCGCGCCAATCACCGCATCCATTACCCTTGCAGTGACGCCTGGGACAGTCCGCCTTCTGTGTATACGCCAGGGGATGAGGTGGGAGACCTCGATCATCCCAAGCATGTATGCAGCGAGCCTATTCAGGCTCCCTTTTTCCTTATTAATTGTCCAGCTAAAATATAAATAGTGTGCAGCAGTAGCAGCCTTCTCTGAACAGGGACGGGTGTGGTGCCGTACAACATATGCCGCAATGACCCGAGCTGCAAAGCGACTGCGCAGCGCCCCGCAAGCAGATGCTGGAGTGCTAGGGGAGGAGGCAGAGCGGCAGGACTGCCCAGCTGCCTCCGCGGCCGTCCCAGCAGCGCCAGGCAATAGCCTGGACAAGCGTGGGGCGGTGCCAGGCGAGAGCGCCAGCGACATAGAGCAGAATGAAGGGGATGCGCCGCCTGAGAGTCCCAGCGGCAGCGGCTCAGATGAGGAGGACGACGGAGTTGGCCCCAGCGACGTCAGCAGACCAGTGAACTCTGAGCTGGCGAAGAAGCGGCTGAAGCGCTTGCAGGAGGCGTATAGCCGACGCGGTGCGTGCGGGGTGGAAGTGCAAAGGAGCAGAGCAGCCCAAGACCAGTTGCAACTGAGCAGCCGGGTTTGTTGGGCTGCAGGCATACTCTACCTGAGCAGGATACCGCCGCATATGGCGCGCCACCACCTGCACTCCTTCTCCTTAGTCTCCTTCCTTTGCAACGAGTATGGAGCTCAGGAGGCTGGCTGACGCCAAGATTATGTGAAGTGCAGAAGCCACAGAAGCTGCGACATCTGCTGAGCGAGTATGGTGAGCTGGGGCGCGTGTACCTGGCCCCTGAAGGTGCGGAGCCCACGCCTGCAGTGTGTGCGCTCAGGACGTCTGGCACACGTTGTCAGAGACGAGAGTGGGAAGCCCGCCAGCCAGCACGTTGAGCACCTCATGAGGCCCTCCTTGTCGAGGGCGCGCCGCCGAGGCCACTGTTAGCTTGCGAGCAAGTGCGTGGAAATTGTAGCAGCTGCTCGGCCCTGAGCATGCCCCGCTTGGACCCTTGCACCACACCTGGTCGCCACACCCGGTGAACACCTCCGGCAGATCCCCTGGCGCGCAAGCGGCGCAAGAAGGCCGGCGGCAACAGCGGCAAGAACTTTGCGGAGGGCTGGGTGGAGTTTGAGGACAAGGCCGTCGCCAAGCGCGTGGCCGCCCTGCTCAACGGCCAGCAGATGGGCGGCCGGCGGCGCTCCGCGTACCACTACGACCTGTGGACGCTCAAGTACCTGCCCAAGTTCAAGTGGGACCACCTGA
>JAABUP010011378.1_pt1 | contig 10151 bp, 11 predicted proteins | sample 5559201 | NCBI WGS metagenome assembly JAABUP01 (sample SAMN10711887, study PRJNA513373) | rock metagenome | isolation source: Antarctica rocks | place: Antarctica | reverse complement strand
CCGGTGCCTCCATCGACACCCTCACGATGGTCTGGCTTCTGCACCTGGCGCAGGGCGAGCGGTCACGGATCTGGGATCTTTCAACCAAGATGCCACCAAAGCCCTCGGATCGAAGGTCCGTGCAACATCTCGTGCAACATCTCTCGGCCAATCGGGGTAGCTGAGGGCCACTCACGGGCAGTGGCTCCGCCCATGACGGAGCATCTCGATCTTCCGGTCGCCGGTCGCCACCCGGTGACCGCACGCCGCCAGGCGGCAGCTGACAATGCCGGTTCCGCCCGCGACGTCGAGCAACGTGCCCGGATGGGGCACCAAGCTCAGCGACCGCCGCCGCCGCCGCTTCGGCCCGCTCCTGCCCACCTCTGGTGGCGTCGTTGCGGGCGGCCTCGACCGGGTAGTCCAAGGGCATCGCGGCTACCTCAACCCTGCTCCGGGTCGATCGGGCCGACGGCGCTGGCCGCTGTCACGGTGCCGTGCACGTCACGGACCTCGACACCGGCGTTCACACCAGCCTCCCCTGCCAGCACGGTGAAGGTCTGCGGGCCGATCATCGGCGAGACCAACCGATAGACGAACTGCCTGCCAACCAGACCGTCGCCGCATCGGCGAACCAGCTCGCCCATCATCAGCGCCTGGAGCGGGCCGTGCACGATGAGGTCGCCGTAGCCCTCCTCGCGGACCCAGTTGTGGTCGTAGTGGATGCGGTGAGCGTTGTAGGTCAGGGCAGAGAACCGAAACAGCAACGCTTCGTCGGCAGTGAGCGTCAACGCGGGCTCGCGGGGCGCGGGCACCGGCTCGTCCTGGAGCGTGCCCTCCCGTACTGCGAGGCTGGACCCCGGAGTGCGGTAGACGATGTCATTCGCGTCCACGACGCAGACCCGACCACCCTGGGTGTACTCGTTGCGGACGGTGACGAACGTGAGCGGCCCGGTGCTGCCCTGTTTCTCCTTGGTGTCTGCGACCCACGTGGTTCGGGTGGCGGGTTTGCCGAACATCAGCGGCGCGTGCGTGCGGACCCGGCCACCGGCGAACATCCGTTTGCGGCCTGGTCCGGGCGGGGCCGGGATGCCGAAGGTGGGGTGTCCGTCAGGGCCGAGGTCGGTGTGGGGACGCTTCTCCAACAGGTGGATCCAGTGCCACAGCGGCGGCAGTTCATCGGTGGGGATGTCGGTGCCGAGCAGGTTCGCCAGGGCTTCCGACGGTTCCGGGGTGATCAGCTCTGTCCTGACGACTGTTTGGGCGTTCTGGCTCACGCTCTCTCCTCCGCTTGGGCGAGGATGTTCTGTGCCTTGACGATGACGGGCGCGTCGACCATGTGACCGTCCACGCGCACCACGCCCCCGGTGGTAGACGCCTCGATGATGCGGCGCGCCCAGGCGATCTCCTCCTCGCTGGGGGTGAAGGCCGCGTTGACGGCTTCTACCTGGTTGGGGTGGAGGCAGAGCTTGCCCGTGAAGCCGAGTCGGCGAGCCCGGGCGGCGTCCGCCCCGGACAACGCCGGATCGTCCAGGGCGGTGGTGACCCCGTCGACTGGGCCCGGTAGCCCCGCGGCTTTGGAGGCGATCACCAGGGTCGAGCGGGCCATCAGCATCGCTTCGTCGTCGATCGAGGAGTCGATGTCAGCGGCGAAGTCGAGGTGGCCGAATGCCAGACGGCTCACGCCGGGGGTGGACGCGAGGTCGACGGCGCGCACGACGCCAAGGGCGGTCTCGATCAGCGCCACGATCTCAACGTCGCGGCCCAGTCGCTGATGCAGTGCGGCCAGCGCGGCCGGGTCGTCGGCCATCGGAACGACCACCGCAGCCAACCCTGGCAGACCAGCCAGAGCGGTCACATCCTGTTGGTAGTGAACGCCTTTGGTGCCATTAATGCGGACCGCGGACCGGCCGTCCGCGCAGAGCCACTGCGTCACGAAGTCGCGCGCGGTCGCCTTGCTGTCCTCAGGTACGGCGTCCTCGAGGTCGACGATGACCAGGTCCGCGGCGCTCGCGGCGGCCTTGGCGAAACGCTCCGGCCGGTTGCCCGGCACGAACAACAGCGTTCGCGCCGCCGCGGCCGGACCCGGGGCAAGCGGAGAGTTCCGTGCTGTCAGGTCAGGGCGTGCTGTCAGGTCAGGGCGTGCTGTCAGGTCAGGGCGTGCTGTCAGGTCAGGGCGCGCTGTCATCTCAGGGCGCCACCGATCCACGCTTGATGAGCTGGCGGGCGATGACGTTGCGCTGGATCTCGTTGGTGCCCTCGCCGACGATCATCAACGGCGCGTCGCGGAAGTAGCGTTCGACGTCGAACTCGTTGGAGTAGCCGTAGCCACCGTGGATGCGCACAGCGTCCAACGCGATCTGCATTGCGGCCTCGGAGGCGAACAGCTTCGCCATACCGGCCTCCATGTCGGCCCGCTGCCCGGCGTCGAACTTGCGGGCGGCGTACAGGGTCAGCTGGCGGGCGGCGGTGAGCTTGGTGACCATCTCGGCCAGGTAGTTGCCGATCGACTGGTGCTTCCAGATCGGCACCCCGAAGCTCTCCCGCTCCTGGGAGTATCGCAGAGAGTCCTCGAGGGCGGCGCGCCCGACCCCGAGGGCGCGCCCCGCCACCTGCAGCCGGCCGACCTCGAGCCCACGCATCATCTGGGCGAAGCCGGTGCCCTCGGAGTCGCCGAGCAGGCACGACACGGGCACGCGCATCTGCTCGAAGGCGATCTCGCAGCTCTCCACACCTTTGTATCCGAGCTTGGGCAGGTCGCGCGAGAGCGTGAACCCGGGACCCTTCTCCACCAACAGGATCGAGACACCTTTGTGCTTCGGGCGGGCCGCAGGGTCAGTCTTGCAGAGCAGCGCGATCAGGTCAGACTTGCGGGCGTTGGAGATCCACGTCTTGGAACCGTTGATGACGTACTCGTCACCCACGCGCGTCGCGGTGGTCCGCATCGCCTGCAGGTCGGAGCCGCCGCCGGGCTCGGTCAGCGCCATGGTGGCCCGCAGCTCGCCGGTGGCCATCCGGGGCAGGTACCCGTCCTTCTGCTCGGCCGTCCCGTAGTCCTGGATGATCTTGGCAACCACGGTGTGACCGCCCATCGCCCCGGCCAGGCTCATCCAGCCGCGGGAGAGCTCCTCGGTTACGAGCACGTAGCACGGGGTGCTCACCTTGGCCTCGCCCCACGGCTCCGGGATGGCCAGCCCGAAGATGCCAAGCTCCTTCATAGTCTCGATGAGCTCCTCAGGGTAGGTGTTGGTGTGATCCAGCTCCTGGACGACGGGTTTCACATCCCGGTCCACGAACTCCCGGACGAGCATGACGATCTCGCGCTCCTCGTCGGACAGGCCTTCCATGGTGGATCTCCTCGCTGTGCGCGCAGTCCTGCACGTTGTCGTCGCCCTCGTCGGTTGCTTGGGGTGGGTGATCGGGGGCTCACCCAGGGGCACGGGTCAGGTGAGTGCGCAACAGGCCCGCCGCGGATGCCCAGGTGATGTCGTCGGACTGGACGGGTATGCCGGCCAACGCCGACGGGGTCGGGCGAACCATGGCGCTCGCGATCCCGGCGGCCGGCTCCATGCAGTCCGACCACTCGGCAAGGCCGTTCGTGATGTTGGGCCGGTCATGCTTCCCGAGGCTCATGAGTCTTTCCCTGTCCCGCTCAGGCCGAGCTCGGCCAGGATCTTTTCGGTGTGTTGGCCGGGTGCGGGGATTGGCCCCATCACTGGTTCGTCGCCGTCGAGCGTGGCTGGCGGGACGAGCGCCTTGATCGGCCCCACCGGGGAGTCGACCTCCCGCCAGCGGTTTCGGGCCGCGAGCTGTTCGTGCTCGACCAGCCCGGTGAGGTCGCGCAGCCGTGCGTTGGCGATGCCGGCCTCCTCTAGCCGGTCCATGGCGTCGTCGGCGCTGACGGTGCTGATAGCCGCCGCGATCTCTGCGGTCAGGTCTTGGCGGTGGGTCACCCGCAGGCTGTTGGTGACGAACCGCTCGTCCGTGGCCAGCTCGGGCGTGCCGAGCACCTTGGCGCAGAAGATCGCCCACTCGCGCTCGTTCTGGATGCCAAGGAAGACATGTTCGCCCCCGGCACACGCGAATGGCCCGTAGGGGGCGATCGTCGCGTGCGATGCGCCGCTTCGAACCGGGGGCTTGCCGCCGTACCAGGAGTAGTACATCGGGGATCCCATCCACTCTCCAAGGGCCTCCAGCATGGAGATCTCCACGGTCGCTCCCTCGCCGGTGCGGCCCTTGCGTAGCAGGGCGGTCAGCACCCCCGTGTAGGCGTACATACCGGCGGCGATGTCCGCCACCGAGATGCCCGCTTTGGATGGTTCGCCGGGCGAACCGGTGATCGAGACCAGGCCCGCCTCGCACTGCACGAGCAGGTCGTAGGCCTTCTTCGTCGTGTACGGCCCGCCGGCGCCGTAGCCCGAGATCGAGACGTGGATCAGGCCAGGGTGCTCGCCGCGCAGTTGCGCCGACCCGAGACCGAGCCGCTCGACGGCCCCGGGGGCTAGGTTCTGCACGAAGACATCCGCTTTGGCGACCAATGCCTGCATCGCCCGTTGGCCTGCATCGGTCTTCAGGTCGAGGGCGATCGAGTCCTTGGACCGGTTGAGCCAGACGAAGTACGAGGACATCCCCTTGACCGTCTCGTCATAGTCGCGGGCGAAGTCGCCCCGGCCCGGGCGCTCCACCTTGATGACCCGGGCGCCGAGATCGGCGAGCTGTCGAGTGGCAAACGGGGCTGCGACCGCCTGCTCAATGGAGACGACCGTCAGACCTTCGAGTGGGCGCATGTGATTACTCCTTGGACACGAGGTCAGGAATGCACGGCCATATGGGCAGAAAATTACAGAGCGACGGTCAAACGCCAGCAACAAACCCTCAATGGTCACAGGTCACAGCTGATCTGCGGAGCGGATGTCCACTGCTGCCAGTTACCGTGGAGGACCTGGGTGAGCGCTCCGTCATCGAACCCAGCCCAAAGTACCCGCTTGAGTTCAAGCTCCATGTTGGTCAGAGGCGCAGCGCTGGCATACATGAGCCGGTGCGCACCGTGGTCACTCACGATGGCTCTTAGGAAGTCCTCCCTGTAGACGCCGTTGCTGAGCAGATGCAGGTTGGGTGCTTCCCTCAGTGCGAATTCGGCGTCTAAGAGGGACAGTCCCCAGATGTTGATGTTGGCGCCGTGGGTGGCGACAAAGGGGGTAGAAGGGTGCCGTTTGGCTAGGTCAGCCAATTGCAGCGGCTCTGACACCCAGGGGAAGCCGCCGGCGACGACGATCGGGCGCCCTGCGCGACTGGCAACCTCAACGACTGCATCGATTGTCGAGGAGGCCAGCCTGAACCGCTCCTCCCACGGATCGAGGTACAGGCCGTCCATCGCGAGTTCGCCTAAGGCGCGCTCTGCCTCGATGACCGCGCTCTTCCCAAAGTTAGGGTCTACACGGCCTAAAGCGTAGTGACGGTCTGGGCGGTCCGCACGCCACTCTGCCACGCGATTGTTAGCCGTGGTCCAGTCCCCGCCGACGGGATGGAACGGGCAGAGCACAGCCCGGTCGATCTCGAGTCGATCCATGTTTGAGCGGATGTCTTGGACCCGGCTCACCGGTCCAAAGTGCGACGTCCCGACGAAGACGAGGCTATCAATCCTCATGACACCCCCTCGAGCAGGCGCGCGGTGTTGCCCCCCAGCACAAGTGCCTCGTCAACGGGCTCAAGTTCTGCCAAGCGTACCTTCTCCAACTCGAGACGGGGGGAGCATGCCGGCCCGTCGCTGCCGAACAGGACCCGCCCGGCGCCGATACGGCGGACCGCGTCGGCGATGGCTATGGGATAGGGCATTGCCGAGGTCTCTAGCACAATATTGTCGAGTCGTTCAGCCACCTCGATTGCCTCGTTCACGTGAAAATACCCTCCCATGTGTCCAAGGATCACTGTCGTGTCTGGGCATGCGCGCGCCGCGGCCGCCACAGCCAACGGGGTGGTCATCGGTTCGTCCCCACAGTGAAACAGTACGGGCGCGCCGTGCTCCCCGGCGGCACGCATCAGCCGGATGCTTACTTCGGCGGCCGGATGTGTGATCGTGGTGACTGGATGTAACTTGATTCCCTTGAACTTCAGCTCGCCGAACACCCGATCAAGTTCCGGCAGGATCTCATCGAGGTACCACGGATGGAAGCGAGCGTAGGGGTAGAACCGCCCTCCAGAGTCGAGGCACACCTGGGCGAGCTGCTCCAGCGAGCCCCGGTTGACCTCCGGCCAATCAGTGATTGTCATGATCCCCGCGCAATCAATCCCGGCTTCCTCCATCCGTTGGAGACACGACTCGAGGCTTAGATGCCATCCCAGCTGAGGGATCTCATCGAGGTGCATGTGATTGTCAATCAGCACGGACGCCCTCCTTTCGCACCGGATCCCGTCAGGCGCGGAAAAACCACGACAGACCATCCAACGCAGTTGAATCGGCACGTTGCCAGGTCGAGCGGCTGTGTCCCAGACGTAATTGAGACAGTGTCTGAGCGAGTTTGTAAGAAGCGGGACCAGGGTTAATAACTGGGACCGGAAGGTTGGCCGCAAGGAACGGGTGGGCTTGGTGCATCGTCGTCGAGCCGAGCACGATAGCTCCAGCCCCGTCTTCCACGCACCCGTGTGCTTCTTTGAGGAGCATCGGGAAGACCTCATCCTCTTTGCCGCCCAGAAGATTCTGCAGGTCAGGGCGCACCTCAATGGAGCGCATTGAAACGCACTTGTCTCTCAGCCCATAGTCCTGCAGGCCCTTTTCGTAGATTACGAACCACGGACGCCACTGGGTAAGGATAGAGAAGCGCGGGGCGGTGGCCAGGGCGAGCAGGTACGCCGCCTGCCCGGCGCCCACCACGGGAACGTCCACGACGGAACGCATTGCGTTCACGCCAGCGTCGCTCAGTGTGTCGATGCAGATCGCGTCGAAGCCCTCCTGCTGTGCATTGCAGCCTGCGTGCACGATTGCGGCGTCGGCCACGAGCCAGTCCACGTGAGTGTCGTATTCGCGCGGTCCGTGCTTGACGCCTCGGAACTCGAAGTCGATCCCGAGGCTCTCACCCAGCATGTGCGCTTGCCCTGCCCGGTTGTCTAGCGACTCCTGGTCGAGGACGAACGGCGCTAGTACGAGGATTCTCATGCCGCACCACCGGCGGCAGGCGTTGAAAGCATCAATCCAGGGCGGTGCTCGCTCGCATACCAGTCGGCGATGCTGCTGCCCGTCAGAAAGGTTGCGTCGGAACGGTCACGAAGTAGATCAAGTAGCTTCGCCAAGTAAGGCAATCGGTGCGGCACGCCGACGAGATGGGGGTGAAGCGCTAGGGTCAGTATCCGCGGCTGGTCGGCCATTTCCGGCTCGAACACGTCGAGCGTCGTGACGGCCCGCCGGTACATCTCCTCGGACGGATACTCGTGCGCAGCCCAGAGCACGCTGTCATTAAGCTCGAGCGTGTAGGGCACGACCAGCAGCCACCGCGGGCCTACTTGCATCCAAAGGGGGAGGTCGTCGATCGCCCAGTCGAGCACGAACTCCACCCCTTCGTCCAAGAGTTGGCCCGGTGTGGCCGGACTTTCCTGCAAGCCCGGGCCCAACCATCCCCGCGGACGTTTGCCGCTGAACCTCTCGATTTTGTCCAGAGTGCGTTTGATGGTGCCTGCTGCATCCTCATCCGCTAGGAGCGACTTCTGGCTGAGTCCGTGCCCAACGAACTCCCAGCCGGCGTCGCGCATCGCCAATGCCGCAGGCGCGTAGTGGTCGATCACGTTGGCGTTCATACTCACCGTCACGGGGATGTTGCGGCTAGTCAGCATTGCCATGAGACGGGGGAGGCCGGTGCGCATCCCGTAGTCCACCCAGCCGAAGTTGCAGACATCCGGCACGTCACTGCGCCCCTGAGGGCTGGGCAGGATCGCCCGGGGCATCGGTTGATTAAACGCCCAGAGCTCGACATTCAACACGACGTGCACAATCAATGGCCGACCGTCAAGAGCGGTCACCCTGGGTCGCTGAGACGGCAAGAAGTATTCGATCCCTGGGTAGTCGGGCACAATCATCGGACCCCTCCCGCCGTGGTGGTTTCCCGCGACCACATGTGGGTCAGTTCGTCCACGTCACACACGGTGGCGTAGCGTGCGGCCGCCGATTCGAGGCTCGCGTCGTGCAATCTGCGGTCCCACGACGCGCATGCGTTAGACGGGAGGACGACGTAATAGTCATTGCTGAACGCGTCGCGTGCCGTCGATTCAACACACACATTGGTGGAGACGCCGCAGACTACGACGGTCTTGAGTCGGCGGGCTCGCAATAACATGTCGAGGTTGGTACCCGGAAACCCGCTGTATCGGTACTTCACGACGCACGGTTCGCCGTCACGGGGGGCGAGCTCGTCGCAGATTTGGTGACCCCAGGTGCCCTCAACGCAAAAGTCGAGCATTCCGTAGCGAGCTCGCGAGCGGGCCTCGAGCCAGGGCTCAGATAGCGAGCTGTAGTCCTTTGGCGTCGTATACTGCACGTGCACGGGGTAAACGCCGGCCTTTCTTGCGCTCACCAAGAGCGCCTCGATATTCGGCAGCACCTCGAGCACATGCTCAATAGGCCTTCCGGCCTTGGAGGCGGCCGCGCCCTCCAGACGAACGAGGTCGTTCTGCATATCGACGATCACCAGCGCGGTGTGCTTTGGATCGGCGATGTTCTTCAGCGTCGACAGGTAATTAGGCACTAGAAACTTCCTCCTGGTATTTCGGGTTTCGCGTCTAACGGTTAGCCACGTCCACGAGTTCTGGACAAGGCGCAATCGCGGGTTGCCCCGCTGGCGGAGCCGCGAACGGCGCATCCTTAACCCTGAACGAGGGTCCCGCCCGTCACTGCCTAACGTCTCGGGCCGACATCGACCGCGAGTGGCCATCGGTTTCACCTGCTCGGCAGCGGCACGGTTTGTCCGCCGATAGCGCGCATAATTCTGTCGGGTTCCTCGAAGATTTTTAGGGGCAGCACTGCGGTGACACCGACATTGGGCAAGTCGACGATTTGCCCAATACGAAGATCAGCAGCAACGCTGCAAATAACATATGCCTGCTCGCGCGACCATCCGGCCGCCGCCAGGATGTCTATGAGATTGAGCACCGCCTGCCTAGCGGCCACGGTAGTGCTTTCCGAGTGGTTTTTACCCTCCTCTACACAGTAGCCCACCACACATAAAGAGGAGGCGTCCGCTGCGGCATCCGCTGCGGCATCAAGGATTACTACGGGGTTTCGAACGGGGCCATTTTCAGCGGCCCCTTCGAGCACCCGAAAGCGTAACCGTGCGCGTCCCCGCATTTCGATAGCACAGCCGCAGGATTCCCCGTCGCCCTGAGCGTAGTGAGGGTCACCGGCCGAGAACATCGCGCCCGGCACAAATACCGGCAGCAACACACGGCTCCCGACTCGCGCCTGCTTGACGTCAAGGTTGCCGCCATTCTCTCGTGGAGGAATCGTTCGCAGGGCCTCGCTGGCGTACGGCTCCATCGCGGGCACAGCCTCCCGAGGATCCGGCGGCAGCACCGTGCCACCGGCGGCCAGGAGCGAAGATTCTCGCTCCACTGGGCGTAGTCGCTCAACGAGTAGTGACGGATTGACGTCGACGGCGAACTCCCGAAGTAGGTTTGCACGAGGATCGTAAAGACCACGATCTCGATGATCCAAGCTCCGATCAGCGCCCAGCGCTGGACGAAGTCCGCTTGACGTCGCGCGCGCACGGTGGCCCCGGGGGACGGGGGCTTGACCTTTCTCACCGCGCTACGCGCCAAGCGCTCGCGACTCCCCTTCTGGACACCTTGTTCCGGTGGCGCGTCCGGACCCGCAGCATTCTCAGTCATGACGCTTGCGTGCCCTCCCTCTCGATGTGCCCGTGGGCCCGCAGGGCCGCTGCGGCGATGGCCTCCTCGACTGCAGCAGCTGGGTCAGCTGGGAGTCCGAACTGGCCAGCGGCGGACCCTCGACCATCTCGCCACCCGCCAGGCGCAGCATCGTCGGGTACGTGCCATTGAAGAAGATGTCCTCGATGTCGGTGCGGTGCAGCAGCGGCTCCAACGGCCCCAGGCCACCGAGAGCGGCCAACACCGCCGCGACCAGGTCGTCCTCGTCCGAGTCGGTCAGGATGCTCAGGCCGACCTGGGCGCGG
>JAABUP010011377.1_pt1 | contig 10151 bp, 8 predicted proteins | sample 5559201 | NCBI WGS metagenome assembly JAABUP01 (sample SAMN10711887, study PRJNA513373) | rock metagenome | isolation source: Antarctica rocks | place: Antarctica | reverse complement strand
GCTCGGCACGTGGCAGATCGGACAGGCTGGCGGGCAGCGGCATGCAACGAGCGAATCGTACACGACCGCGTCGGCGCAAGCCCCAAATCAGTGCTCCCCCGGAGTTTTGCCCCGATTACGCGGGCCCAGGCAAAGCCCTTGCTTTGCCTAGAGTTCGTGGGCATCGAGTCGAAGACCTGCCGCCACGTGTCCCGGCCATGTGTCCCGGCGGCCGGACGATGCTGCCGTCCGGACCCGGCTGCGCGCTCTGGCGCCCGAGCATCGCCGGTTCTCCATGCTGACCGAGGGCTGGGACACCAACACCGTCACCCACATCCTCGGCGTCCGCGCCTTCGGCACCCAACTGCTGTGCGAGCAGGTGGTCGGCCGCGGCCTGCGCCGCCAGTCCTACGAGCTGAACGCCGAAGGGCTGTTCGACGTGGAGTACGCCGACATCATGGGCATCCCGTTCGACTTCGCTGCCCAGCCCGTCGTGGCGAGGCCGAAGCCGCCCAAGCCCTCCACCCGCGTGCAGGCGATGCGCGAGCGCGCGGCGCTGGAGATCACCTTCCCCCGCGTCGAGGGCTACCGCATCGCACTGCCGGACGAGTGGGTCGAGGCGGTGTTCACCGCCGACTCGCGCTTTGTCCTGTCGCCGGAGACGGTCGGCCCCTGCCGGGTGCGGATGGAGGGGACCGTCGGCCAGGGAGTCGAGCTGAACCTCGCCGTGCTGGAGGCGACGCGGCTCAGCACCATCGGCTACCTGCTGGCCAAGCACCTGCTGTTCACCCGGTTCCGCGACCCTGGCGAGGCGCCGAAGCTGCACCTGTTCGGCGACATCAAGCGCGTCGCCAACCGCTGGCTCAGCGAGGGCCACTTGGTCTGCCTGGGCGGCACGGCCCCGGCCATGGTCGGCTACCCCGAGCTGCTGGACCAGGCGGCCGAGCTTATCTTCCTCGCCTGCCAGTCCGGCTCGCCCGGCAGCGGCGCCATCCGGGCGATCCTCGACCCGTACACGCCGCAGGGCAGCAGCCGCTTCGTCAATTTCGCCACCGCCAAGCCGCTGTTCACCACCAGCCCGGCGCGCTGCCACGTCAACCACGTGGTGCTGGACAGCGACTGGGAGGCGGAGTTCGCCCAGGTGGCGGAGGCGCACAGCCAGGTTGTCGCCTATGTGAAGAACCAGGGCATGCAGTTCGAGGTGCCGTACCGCGACGGCACCCGGCAGCGGCGCTACTGGCCGGACTACCTCGTGCGCGTCGACGACGGGCGGGACGAGCCGCTGAACCTGGTTGTGGAGATCAAGGGGTTCCGCGCCACCGACGCGCAGCTCAAGGCCGAGACGATGCGCAAGCTGTGGGTGCCCGGCGTGAACGACCTCGGCACCGCCGGCCGCTGGGCGTTCGCGGAGTTCACCGACGTTTACGAGATCGAGGCCGGGTTCGCGTCGCTGATCCGCTCGCCCGACGCCTCTGCCCGCCAAGCCGCCTGACGCAAGGAACATCCATGGCCCAAACGCCGAAGCCGTCCAAGGGTCCGCGCCCGGTCGAGGCGCTGCAGCACCGCGCCGACACGCGCCCCAATATCCCGACCGCCGAGTTCCAGTCGATGGCGCAGCAGATGGAGGCCGGCACGCCGGCGGCGCCCGTCCGCTACAAGCGCGCCGCGCCGCTGCCGCCGGGCGAGACCCGGCCGCGCAACGCCGACCTCGACCCGCAGCTTGTTTGGCAGGGCATGAAGATACGGCTGAGGCAGGCCTCGAACGGATCGTTTCCGTACATCGTGCAACCCGCATTCAACACGAACGGCTGGACCGGCTGCTGCTGCACCTGTTCCAACACCAGATTCACCATCGTGGGCAGGCCCATGCAATGCTGAGTGGCACTTCGGTTCGTCCTCCCCAGCTCGACGAGTTTTTCACGACCAACGAAGCTCCTCTGCGCGCGGAGGAGTTCGGCGCCCTTGGCTGGACAGAGAAGGTAGTCTGGGGACCCGAACCGACCAGACCCAACCCCATCCGCTGAACGAGCGAAGGTCTGCTTCGTATCGACTCCGGCCGACTGCCATCGCCATCAACGAAGGTCCGCTTGTCGCCTTCGCCTGCCCAAAGCGGAACGGCAGAGCTCAGCCAGCCCCCGCCCTGGAGGAAAGCAAAAAGGCCGGGGCGCAAAGCAAGGGCGGCGTCTCATTCCTGAAACGCCGCCCACGCCGTCGAAGCCCCCGAACGAAGACCCGCCCGGATCAGGCCAGGTCGAACCGGTCCAGGTTCATCACCTTGGTCCACACGGCCACGAAATCATGCACGAACGCCTCCTCGGAGTCGCCGCACCCGAATACCTCCGCGACGGCCCGCAGCAGCGAGTTCGACCCGAAGATCAGGTCGACGCGGCTGCCGGTCCACTTCAGCTCTCCTGTCCGGCGGTCGCGTCCCTCGAACCGGTCGTCGGACTCGGACACCGCCTTCCACGTCGTGGTCATGTCGAGCAGGTTGACGAAGAAGTCGTTGGTCAGCGTCCCCGGCCGCTTGGTGAAGACGCCGAGCTCGGAGCCTCCGTGGTTGGCGCCCAGCACGCGCAAGCCGCCGACCAGAACCGTCATCTCAGGCGCGCTCAGCATCAGAAGATGCGCCCGGTCCACCAGATGCACCTCCTCGTGCCGCCCGCGCCCATCACCGAGATAGTTGCGGAACCCGTCCACGGTCGGCTCCAGCACGGCGAAGGAGTGCGCGTCGGTCTGCTCCTGGGACGCATCGGTGCGGCCCGGCGTGAACGGGACCTCCACGGCGTGCCCGGCATCCTTGGCAGCCTTCTCGACGGCCGCACACCCGGCGAGCACGATCAGATCGGCGAGCGAAACCTCCTTGCCGCCAGACTGCGCCGCGTTGAATTCGGCCCGGACACCCTCCAGCGTCTGCAGCACCGTCGCCAGCTCGGCCGGCTCGTTCGCCGCCCAGTCCTTCTGCGGCGCGAGGCAGATGCGTGCGCCGTTGGCGCCGCCCCGCTTGTCCGTGCCGCGGAACGTGGACGCCGACTTCCAGGCGGTCGAGACCATCTGCGAGACGGACAGCCCCGACGCCAGCACCCGCGCCTTGAGCGCCGCCACGTCCTGCTCCCCGATCAGCGGGTGGTCCACGGCGGGGACCGGATCCTGCCATAGGAGCACTTCCGAGGGCACTTCCGGGCCGAGGTAGCGCGCGAGCGGCCCCATGTCGCGGTGCGTCAGCTTGAACCACGCCCGGGCGAAGGCGTCGGAGAACCCGTCCAAGTTTTCGTGAAAGCGCTTGGAGACCGCGAGGTAGGCCGGGTCGGCGATCATTGCGATGTCCGTCGTGCACATCATGGGCGCATGGCGCTTCGATGGGTCGTGCGCGTCGGGCACCTGGTCGGCGGCCACACCGTTCTTGGGGGTCCACTGCCAGGCGCCGCCTGGGCCTTTCTGCAGGTCCCATTCGTAGTTGAAGAGGTTGTCGAAGTAGCCGTTGTCCCATTTGGTGGGTTCGGCGGTCCAGGCGCCCTCAATGCCGCTGGAGATCGTGTCGGCGCCCTTGCCGGTGCCGAGATTGTTCTTCCAGCCCAGGCCCATCTGCTCGATGGGGGCGGCCTCAGGCTCCGGCCCGACATGTTCGCCGGCGCTGGCCGCGCCGTGGCACTTGCCGAACGTGTGGCCGCCGGCAACCAGCGCCACCGTTTCCTCGTCGTTCATCGCCATGCGCCCGAACGTTTCGCGGATGTCGCGGGCCGAGGCAGCCGGATCGGGTTTGCCGTTCGGCCCCTCCGGATTGACGTAGATCAGCCCCATCTGGACGGCGCCGAGATGGTCGGCGAGCTCCCGGTCGCCGCTGTAGCGCCCGTCGCCGAGCCAGGTGTCCTCAGGACCCCAGTTGATGTCCTCCTCCGGCTCCCACACGTCCTGGCGACCGCCGGCGAAGCCGAACGTCTTGAGTCCCATCGACTCCAGCGCACAATTGCCGGCGAGCACCATCAGGTCGGCCCAGGAGATCTTGCGGCCATACTTCTGCTTGATCGGCCACAGCAGCAGCCGTGCCTTGTCGAGGTTCGCGTTGTCGGGCCAGGAGTTCAACGGCGCAAAGCGCTGCGTCCCGGAGCCCGCGCCGCCGCGGCCGTCGCCGATGCGGTAGGTGCCCGCGCTGTGCCACGCCATGCGGATGAACAGCGGCCCGTAATGCCCGTAATCGGCCGGCCACCAGTCCTGCGACGTGGTCATCAGCGCGAACAGGTCCTGCTTCACCGCCGCCAGGTCGAGCGTCTTGAACTCCTTGGCGTAGTTGAAGCCCTCTCCCATCGGGTCAGAATTGGTCGAGTGCTGGTGCAGGATTTTGAGGTTCAGTTGGTTCGGCCACCACTCCTGGTTGGACCTGGGCCAAGCCGTCGAGTTGTTGGGAGCCACGCCCCTCATCGGGCACTGGCCGACGCTGTCTCCGTCCATTCTTCTCTCCCACTTCTGTCTGCGTCGATCGACGCGGTCCGCGCGCGAGGTCGCTCTCGCAGCCCTGCTGAGTGTAGCGGCATCACTGCCACGAAAGGAAGCCAATCCACTCAATGGATATGATAGTCAGCGTCTATGACGACGGCCGGACCCGCCCGATGAACCTTCGCGACCTCCGCTATCTGCTGGCCGTGGCCGAGCACGCGCATTTCGGCCGTGCCGCGCAGGCCTGCGGCGTCAGCCAGCCGACGCTCTCCGTGCAGCTCCGCAAGCTCGAGGAGCAGCTCGGCGTCACGCTGTTCGAGCGCGGCGGCAGGACGGTCGCGCCAACGGACGCCTGCAAGCGGCTGCTCGGCCACGCCCGCGCCGCCGTGGCCGAGGCGGAGGCGATCCTCGCCGCGGCGCGCGACCTGCGCGACCCGCTGTCCGGGCGCTTCCGGCTTGGCATCATCCCGACGCTGGCGCCCTACCTGCTGCCGCTCGTCTTCGCGCCGCTGCGCGACGCGCTGCCCGTGCTCGAGATCGAACCGTGGGAGGACCAGACCGACGCGCTGCTCGAGCGGCTGCGCACGCACGAGCTGGACGCCGTCCTGCTGGCCACCGAGGCGGACTCGCCGGGCCTCGCCAGCCGCAAGCTGTTCGACGAGCCGTTCCTCGCCGCGCTGCCGCCCGACCATCCGCTCGCCAGGCGCGCAACGGTGGCGGAGACGGATCTGGCGCGCGACATCCTGTTGCTGGGCGACGGGCACTGCCTGAGGGACCAGGCGCTCGCGGCTTGCGGGCAGGGCGGGGCGCCAACGGGGTTGCGGGGGAGCGCGATGCGCGCCGCGAGCCTGCCGACGCTGCTCAACATGGTCGCCGCCGGATACGGCACGACGCTGATCCCCGGACTCGCGGCTGGGGCGGCGCAGGACGCGGGGATCGTGCTCCGGCCGCTCGCGGCGCGGGCGGGCCGGACGGTGCGCATCACCTGGCGCGCTTCCTTCCCCCGCCGTGCGGCCGTGGACGCGGTGGGCGACGTCGTCACCGCGCGCCTTCGGGGCTTTGCGGAGGCGGCGGGGACGGCCTGACGCGCTCGCCGCAATGCGTCCCGGTGGGACAACCCCCTCTACCCAGTCCGGCAGCACGTTGAACAGCGCCGCGTCATGCGACGCAATGGGTCACGGCCGTCGGGTCCAGCGGTCGGCGTTGACGGCTCCATGCGGAGCCTGCCCCTGGAGGATGGCCTCCACCTGGCGCACCGTCTCCAGCGCCTGGGCAGCGATCGCGGGCGGCGTCAACCCGCCGACATGCGGCGTCGCCACCACGTTCGGCAGGGCTGCCAGCGCGGGCGTCGGCATCTGGTCCGGTGCCCGCCCGACATCGAGCGCCGCACCGGCAATACGCTTCTCGCGCAAGGCCGCCTCCAGCGCCGCTTCGTCCACCAGCCCCCCGCGCGACACATTGATGAAAAAAGCGTCCGGCCGCATGCGGGCGAAGGCGGCGGCGTCCATCAGGTTCTCGGTCTGCGCATTGGCCATGGCGAGGCAGGCGACGAAGTCGGATTCGGACAGCAGGCGATCCAGCGCCACGCCCGATGCTGCCGTACCCGATGATGCCAAGCGTGCTGCCGGCGAGTTGGCGGCCCATGACAGCCGCCGGCGGCGCACCCGATCGATACAGGCCCGCCGCCGTCGACACGCCCCGCGCCAGGTCCACCATGAAGCCGACCACCAGCTCCACGACGGACGGCACGAAGCCGGGCCCGGCCCGGGTCACCAGCACCCCGGCGCTGGTGGCGGCCGGCACGTCCACGTTGCTGATGTCCACGGCGACCCGGACGAATGCGGACAGTCGCGGCAGCCCGGCGAACACCGCCGCGGGCCCGGTCGTCATGCGGTCCGCCACGATCACCCGCGCGTCGCCCGCGGCGGCGGCGAGCTGCGCCGGGTCGAGCGGCGCGTCGCCCTCGTGCAGCCGCAAATCGCCGAGCGCGCGCAGGGCGCCGAGCGCCTGGTTCCCATAGTAGTTGCGCCGCATCGTCGGCGTATGAGTGAGGAAAATGATGGGCGCGGTCATTGCGGCCTCCTACCGGTCCTGACGGGCAGAGCTCCCGCCGTCACAGAACGCCAAGCCAACGCGGCAGGGCCAGGGTGATGGCCGGGACGAACGCGATCAGCAGCAGCGCCACCGCGATGATGGCGAGATACTTCGCGATCGGCCGCGCGACGGCCTCCATCGGCACCTCGCCCACCGCGCAGGCAGTGTAAAGCCCCACGCCGAGCGGCGGGGCGAACAGGCCGATGCCCATGGAGATGATGAGCAGGATGCCGAAATGCAGCGGGGCGACCCCGAGCTTCTGCGCCGCCGGAAACAACAACGGGCCGAACACGATCAGCGCGGGCGCCCCTTCCAGCACGGAGCCCATCACGATCAGCATCGCCATGGCGATCAGCAGGAACACCCATGTGCCGGTGCTCGCCCCGATGCCCGCCAGCGACGCCGCCATCTGCTGCGGGATGAGGTTGACGGTCAGGAGGTAGCTGAGCATCTCGGCCGAAGCGACGATGAACAGGATCATGCCGGACAGCGAGGCGGAACGGACCAGGAAATCCGCGAACGAACGCCAGGTCATCTCGCGGAACGCCAGGCCACCGACGACCAGCGCGTAGATCACGGCGACCGACGACACCTCGGTCGGCGTCGCCACGCCCCCTACGATGCCGCCCACAATGATCACGATCAGCAGTGCGGCGGCGAGCGCCCCGGCGGCGATGCCCAGGATCGTGCCCGGCGAGCGACGGGCCGCCCCGGTGCGCGTGCCGTTCCGCCGCCCGGCCGACAGCACGGCGACCAGGATCAACCCGGCCGCCATCACCAGCGCCGGCAGCAGTCCCGCAATGAACAGCCCGGCGATCGACACGTTCGCGACGTAGCCGAGGATGATCATGTTGATGCAGGGCGGGATCGTCTCGCCCATCACGGCGGAGGCGGCCAGCAGCGCCACGCCGTCATTCTCGTCGTAGCCGGACTGGCGCATCGCCGGCAGCATGACCGAGCCGATGGCCGCGACGTCCGCGCTCTTGGACCCGGAGATGCCCGAAAACACCGCCATCGCGACGACCATCACAACGCTCAGCCCGCCGCGCACGCCGCCGAACACCAGGTCCAGGAAGGCGACCAGGCGGCGCGACATCCCGTTCACTCCCATCACCAGCCCCGCCAGAACAAAGAACGGGATTGCCAATAGGACGAAGTTCGCCACCCCAGCCTGCATCTGCTGGGAGAACTGCACGACGGGGAGCACGCCCGTGACGGCGATGTAGGCAAGGCTGCCAGCTGCGAGGGCGAAGGCGACCGGCACTGCGGTCGCCAGGCAAAGCGCATCGACCGCCAGCATTACCCAAATGCCTGGTCCCGCCCTGGCCGGCAGCCACGCCCCCCAGGCAGCCGCCAGCGCCACTCCGCCGACTGCGACGGCACCGGACACCAGCATGGCGTGCATCGGCACGCGCGCGAGCTGGAACAGCGCGAACGCCGTCATCGCGCTGCCACCTATGAGCAACGGCCAATAGTCGATGCTGGCCGGCAGCAGGCCGCTGATCGTGGTCTGCCCGGCGACACTGTCCAGCAGCGGGACGGAGGCCCAGGTCAGGCAGGCCGACACGACGAGCACGATCCAGGCCACGAAACCGTCGGCACGCTCGACCCAGCGGCCGGAGAGGCGGTTGCGCAGCGCGCGGACGCCCAGGTGCTCCGCGCGATGCAGCGTCAGCGCGCCGCCCAGGAAGGTGATGGCGATGAGCACCGCCATCGCCACCTCGTCACCCCACTCCAACGGGCTGCCGAACCCGTATCGGAACACCACGTCTGCGAACACGACGCCCACGCCGGCGAGCAGGACGAGCGCGCAGAGCACGCCGACGACGCCCGCCAAAAGGCGCTCCGCCACCGAATGCCGCGGCGGCCGGATCACAATCAGCCCGGTTGCCCCCGGGCCGCCAGGACCGCGTCCACCACCGGCTTCGTGGCCGGATGCTGATCGGTGAAGCTGGTCCACAGCGGCTTCACCTCGCCGGCCAGCGCGGCGCGGTCGATCTCGACCGTCGTCACGCCATTCTGCTTGAGCGCATCCAGCGCGGCCTGCGCGGCGGCCGCTGCTTTCGGACGCTGGGCAAGGATGGCGGTCGCCGCCGCCTCCCGGGCGGCCTGCTGCTCCGGTGCGGACAGGCGGCCGAGGGCGAGGGTCGAGATGATGGGCGCCACCGAGTCAAAGATGTGCTGTGTCAAAGTGAGGCTCTTGGCAATCTCGTAGAACTTGAACTGCAGGATTGTCGGCGGATCGTGTTCCAGCCCGTCGATCACGCCAGTTTGCAGGGACACGTAGATCTCGCCGAAGCTCATCGGCACCGGGGATGCGCCGAGCAGGCGGAAGGTCTGCACGAAGGTGGGTGACGGCAGAACGCGGATCTTCACCCCGTGAAACTCGGCAGGTGTCGTAATCGCTTTCTTGGCCAGCACATTGCGTCCGCCGAAATTGAACCCCCAGCCCAGAATCTCGGCTTTGGTCTTGCTCTTGAAGATGGCTTCGAGCTGCCGGCCGGCGCTGCCGTCCATCACGGCACCTTGCTGCTCCAGCGAGGTGAACAGGAATCCCAGGGTCATCACGCCCAGCTCGGGGACGATCGGCGTCCAGTCGGACACGGTCAGCATCATGTCCATCGTACCGAAATTGATCTGGGTGGTGTACTTGTCCTCGGGGCCGAGCTGGCTGTCGCCGTAGAACACCGCACCGACATCGCCGCTTGTCTTGCTGGAAAGCTCGGACACGAAGTGGTCGAAGAACACGGTGTGCGCATTGTCGGTATGCGTCGGTTGCGACGAGCCGAGCTTCAGTGTGACCTTCTTGCCTTCCTGACCGCGGATGCCCGACTGCGCCCCGGCACCGCGGCTGTCAAGCATGGCGCCGCACGATGCGACCGCCGACCACTTGAGCAGGTCGCGCCGAAAAACCCTATTTCCATCCGCAACGGACATGGACATTTCCCCTATGGGGATGTTCTCGCGCCTTCGCAGCGCCTCCCCTTTTCCGGCTTAGACCGGGACGAGGATCGCGTCCATGCACGACTACCTCGACCTGCGCGCGGCCGCTTCCTAGACGAACAACGCCGGCCCTTTACCAGGCCCGACCTACTTCCCCAGGCGCCACGACGTCGCTGAAGGACGAAGCGCGGTCCCGCTCACCAGAGTGCGTCCCGCGTTGCTCAGGCCGCCGAGCGCCTGCACAACCTTCACGAGGCAGACGAGATCGGATGACTGGTCATATCCCAGCTTGCCGCTTTCCTGGCGGCGGGGCACTAGGCCCGGCAGCTCTGGCAAAAGCTGATTGGTGGACGGCGAGTCTGGGGCGTGGTTCAAAACCGGGTCACACGTGAAGCTGGGTTGGCGCTGCTAGGACCAATACCGTTCATTTAGGAGTTCAGAAGCCCTATATCACTGACAGGGTTTTCTGGGATCGACAGCGATGGCGCGTGTTCCTGCCGGCCTTCCGGCCGGCGTTCGTGTAACTGACCACATTAGCCTCGGCGTGATCGCCCGGGCGTTTCCGCCTGACCGAGTGCAGCAGGTCCTGGCCGAGACCGGCAAGGCGAGCGAGCGCGAGCGCGACCTGCCGGCCCACGTGATGGTCTACTACGCCATCGCGATGGCGCTGTACATGGGCTCGAGCACCCGCGAGGTGCTGCGCT
>JAABUP010011375.1_pt1 | contig 10152 bp, 6 predicted proteins | sample 5559201 | NCBI WGS metagenome assembly JAABUP01 (sample SAMN10711887, study PRJNA513373) | rock metagenome | isolation source: Antarctica rocks | place: Antarctica | reverse complement strand
AGCCAAGCACCAGGTACAGCAACTTTGCTGCTGGTTCCTCTTGACCTGCGTAACATGCAATGCTGCTTTGCAACTTGTGTGCATTCTATCTGTGACTCGCATACACTGCAGGTACAGCTGTGGCAATATGTTGGCTCCCTGTCAGGCACCAGCCAAACTCTGAGTGCTACCAAATGGTTTCGCAGTCCGTTTGCCCTGGCACATCATGGGAGGAGTCCTGACCACTGATCTTGTCAGCAATGCTGAGCTGTGGGTTGCACACAGCAGTGTTGCTTTGCTATGCGTTTATGATTGTACAGTTGAAGGTCGTCACTGTCTGTCACTTTGTTGATAAGAATCAGCAGTGAGGTGACGTGCCTGGTGCAGGAGGCCAGGAAGGAGCTCAAGGTCTACCAGGGGCTCAAGAAGGCAGCCAAGGCTCAGAAGGTAACCGTCAATATGCCTGTCTGCGACGTTGATTGTCTGCCATCAGCGCAAAGGTTGTTCCGGGTCACGACTTATGTTGTAGCATAGTTTTACATTGAGCCTGTTGCTTGGGTGCTGCAGCCGTGTCGTCCTTGCAAACCATGGACAGGACTTTTGTGCTACAGTGCTCACAAGTTTTGGAGTCATGTTGGATTTTGTAGTCTTTGTTCTGCGGCAACATGCTGATGCTGTCCATACACACACATACAGACACGCACGCACGCACGCACGCACGCATGCACACCAATAGACTTGTGCCTGGCTGCATCAAATCAACCGCTGCAGGAAGTACACTGCATGTGTTACCTGCAGGCGACAGCTTCCCCCCTGACCACCCCTAGCACCCCACATGTACCCCAGTCATCATCAGGAGGGGTCTGCAAGGGCAGAGGGTCCAACATGTTCAGTGGGGATGGCAGCGGGGACTACTGTGGGATTCTTGCCGCCAAGTTGCAGCAGTCTCAGCCTCATGATGACCTTGCTGCCTCCGAGGTAGACCCACTTTCATCTGCTGTGCGGCCAGATGACCAATCCGTGCAGCAGCTGCAGCAGCAGCAGCAGCCTAAAGGAGACCTTGGTCATGCTATTGAGGGCGCATCGCCATCTGCCAGGCAGCCAGGCAGCAAACACATGCAACCAATGTTTCAAAACACAACATTTGAGCAGCAGTCACAGCACAATGGCAGCTTCAGGCAGCAAAGGAGGCTGCCAAGGGAGCAGCAGGTGCAGGCCACTGAGCAGCTGCTGCAGTCCAACCAGAACCAGCCTATACAACTTGGTGGGCAGCAGATACCAGATGAAAGGCAGCAGGTGCAGTTTCAAGGGCAAATTGAGGAGGGCAGTCCCAGCAGGCAGACGGAGAAGGCTACAGGGCAGAAGAAGGGCAGGAAGAAGAAGCAGCAGGGACCCAGTCAGCAGGGCGATGTGTTGCAGCGTGAAGGTGCTTTTGAAGATGGCAATATACAGGGTGGTCTGGGCAGGGGTCAAGGGAAGATGAGGGGCCTGGAGTGTGAGAGGGTTATTAGATGGGGCCATGACAAGTTTGAGGAGACTCAGGTGTTTACTATATGCTGAGTAATCACACTCTGAGCTGGGCTTCCTTTTGTTGTGAGTCTGTATATCTTGATCTGTGCAGTTGGAGTTTACCTGTCTGGGCTTGTGTATGCATGTGTTACATGCATGAGACTAAGTGCATCAGGTCTCAGACCTGCTTTGATTTTCTGTACAGCCATTTAATATGCACCTGGATGATGCGTGCTACAGAATGCCGAGCCTGAGACTGCAAAGGCTGAGTTCCCACCGGCTGAGAGTGGTCTGGTTGAGTCTCCTGAGCCTGAGGCTGAGATTGAGGTTGAGCCGCCTCAGTGTGTGGAAGAGAGCATCTCTGAGACTCCTGTGACTGAGGCTGTGGCTGAGTCCCCTGATGATGAGGCTGAGTCAGCAGCTGAGCTTTCCAAGGCTACCCCTGCTGCACCTGACCAGGCTGTCATCGATTGTACACAAGAAGCCCCTGAGGTATGCTTCAGATTTGCAGCACTGGTGAGCCAACACTTTGCTTTTGCGCACATGCACTGTAGATCAGGTGGCCCTCATAAGACCAAAATGAGTTCTGCTGTATGCATATGGCATGTAGGGCTAGAATGACTGGACTTTCTGAGCGCTTGCAGACTTGTCTTTACACATCCTTTTCAAGACTGTTATGCACATCCACATGAACCTTCTCACCACATGCGCTGCCCTCAAAACATGAAACAAAATGAGTAACCAGACGTCACCACTCAACTCCACACCGGACTCCTGTCGGCTGGTCAGCTCATGATGCTGACCAACATGCGCACACTTCAGGCAGTGAAGGTGTCCCCCCAAGCCCCGCTACATGTGCCATCCTTGGATGACCTGCATGTGAAGGAGGGTCAAAGGCCGCGCACCACCATTGCTGTTGCGAGCGGTCTGCTCATGTCGCACCTGGGCCTCAAAGAGGGTGACAAGCTGAAAGCCAAGCACCAGGTACAGCAACTTTGCTGCTGGTTCCTCTTGACCTGCGTAACATGCAATGCTGCTTTGCAACTTGTGTGCATTCCATCTGTGACTCGCATACACTGCAGGTACAGCTGTGGCAATATGTTGGCTCCCTGTCAGGCACCAGCCAAACTCTGAGTGCTATCAAATGGTTTCGCAGTCCGTTTGCCCTGGCACATCATGGGAGGAGTCCTGACCACTGATCTTGTCAGCAATGCTGAGCTGTGGGTTGCCCAGTGTAGCTTTGCTATGCGTTTATGATTGTACAGTTGAAGGTCGTCACTGTCTGTCACTTTGTTGATAAGAATCAGCAGTGAGGTGACGTGCCTGGTGCAGGAGGCCAGGAAGGAGCTCAAGGTCTACCAGGGGCTCAAAAAGGTAGCCAAGGCTCAGAAGGTAATTGTCAATATGCCTGTCCGCGATGCTGATTGTCTGCCATCAGCGCAATGGTTGTTATGGGTCATGACTTATGCTGTAGAATAGTTTTGAATTTAGTTTTGAATTGAGCCTGTTGCTTGAGTGCTGCAGCTGTGTCGTCCTTGCAAACCTTGGACAGGAACTTTGCGCTAGAGTGCTCACAAACTCTGAAGTCATGTTGCATTTGGCAGTCTTTGTTCTGGGACAACATGCTGATGCTGCCCATACGCACGCACGCATGCACACCAGTAGACTTTTGCTTGGCTGCACCAAATCAACCGCTGCAGAACCCACACTGCATGCATTACCTGCAGGCAGTAGCTTCCCTTATCACCACCCCTAGCACCCCACATGTACCCCAGTCATCATCAGGAGGGGTCTGCAAGGGCAGAGGGTCCAACATGTTCAGTGGGGATGGCAGCGGGGACTATTCCGGGATTCTTGCCGCCAAGTCGCAGCAGTCTCAGCTTCAGCCTCGTGACAACCTTGCTGCCTCTGAGGTAGACCCAGCTTCATCTGCTGTGCAGCGAGATGACCAATCTGTGCAGCAGCAGCTGCAGCAGCAGCAGCAGCCTGACCGAGAACTTCCTCATGCTAGTGGGGGCGCATCGCCATCTGCCAGGCAACCATGCAATGAGCACCTGCAGCCGCAGTCTAACAGCTTACCTGTCGAGCAGCAGCCAAAGCACAAGGACAGCTCCAGGCAGCAAAGGGAGCAGCAGGTGCAAGCCACTGAGCAGCTGCTGCAGTCCTATCAGCACCAGTCTATACAACTTGGTGGGCAGCAGGTGCCAGATGAAAGGCAGCAGGTGCAGCCTCAAGGGCAAAGTGAGGAGGGCAGGCTCAGCAGGCAGGCGGATAAGGCTACAGGGCAGAAGAAGGGCAGGAAGAAGAAGCAGCAGGGACCCAGTCAGCAGGGCGATGTGTTGCAGCGTGAAGGTGCTTTTGAAGATGGCAATATACAGGGTGGGCTGGGCTGGGGTCAAGGGAAGATGAGGGGCCTGGAGTGCGAGAGGGTGATTAGATGGGGCCATGACAAGTTTGAGGAGACTCAGGTATTTACTACATGCTGACTCATCATACTGCAAGCTGGGCTTCCTTTTGTTATGAGTCTGTACACATTGATCTATGCAGTTGGTGCTTACCTGTCTGGGCTTGTGTATGCATGTATTGCACGCATGAGACTGAGTGCACCAGGTCTTAGACCTGATTTTCTGTACAGTCATTTATCATGCACCTGGATGATGCGTGCTACAGCATTCCATGCATTTCTGCGTGCTGACGTTTTTTTTGCTTGTTGTAGGCAATGGTTTCTCCAGAAGCAGGCTCAGCAGCCAATGCTGTTCTGAACGTCGCAGGGAACCGTCAATCGATTTAGCGCCGTGTCATTGTGATAGTTATAAAGTGACCTAGAGAGCATGTCAGTGGAGTAGACTCGAGACAGATGTGCTGTATAGTCATGCATCGCATTTAGTACATCAGCCAAGATAGTACAGCAGCCCCTAGTAGTCACTGCAGTAGTCGCTGAAGGCATGCCTCATGGCAATAGACATCTACAGAAAGTACTTACAGAATTCACTTAGCTTTGGCAGGTACTGGTACATGTCAACAGCTCACATAATTTGGATAGAGAACGCCTCGATACCTGTAAGTGGCTAAGCTATATGCATACATTCATATTTTGCTCGTGGAGTAGACCACTTGTCTGCTGCCCAGTAAGCATTGTTAGACCTTTGCAGCAACTGGGTAAATGGCTGGTGAGTACAGTAAATATACAGGAACTGCCACAGTAGTAGATGCTCGAGGCCCATTGCAAAATGCACAAATTCATGTAACATACCTAAATAGACGTACAGGCTGCTCAATTAACGCATCATATTGCTGCAAGCAATCCAAAATGGAAAGAACAATCTCATCGCTTCACACTGTCCTGTCAGTTAAGGTGATTAGCCCAATTATGTAGCTGCGCTTTGCATCATCTCTCTTTTGCAAAAGCCCTGGCACCACCTCTTCTAAGCTAGCCTTAGCCTCCTACAAGCAACAAGGCAATGTCAAATGTTGGATCAACTAGGTCCTTAAGCATGTTCTGTCCGCTCTGCAGGTCAAAGGCTGAATCGTCACTGGCTTTGCCAGCATAGAAAATGTGGCAGAGCAATACGCCGTTCATTTGCTGTTCTCCACAGCCAAGATTGTTTGACACATAACCACACACTGTATGCAGTTGACTGACCTGTGACAGCATGTCCAGGAGTGTGTCAGTGACCCCTCTTGGTCTGGTCAACCACAGGCGCGCTGCATGTTGCTTGCAAACTGAACGGCCACCAGCTTGCGCAACACTCAAGCTAGTGATCAAAGGCTGACCATTTCTGCAGCCACACAGAAGCATTCAGCGCTTTCGCAACAGCTCTTGACCATGAGTGGCAGTGCATAACAACATATGCAGCCGCATCCTGTCAGAAATATGGAATGCAACTCCGGGCATAGAGCAGGTGATTGACACATGGACACAAACCAATTCGCTGTGTCACAGCGTTGTTTGCCTTGCAACAGCAGGTCGTTTGATTTTCTGCATGTTGCATTTTTGAGCATGGCTAGTCAGCCTTGTGCTAGCCATGTGAAGCATTCAAGCTGATGACATGTATGCATCTCACCTAGCACATGCCCCACTAAAGCAACACTATGTATGTCATCATGCACGCTCACACAGCTTTTACAAGTTAACTCTATTTTGTCCAGAATCAACAGATAGCAAACCACAAATCTGAGTCAGCACTCCTTAATAGACCACAAGTCTGAGTCAGCTCTTCTCAACAAGGTAAGAGGAAAACAGAGCATACAACAGTACACTTGTGACCTACCTGAGCAATTTGACCACACGAGCAAGGTTCACACTTGCTGTAGCTGCTTGCAAGCGATTTGCAGCGACCTCTTGGGGCAGAGTGAAGACCACCAGATTACCATCCCACCACTCACACAGCGTAGACTGCCATGCTGAAGTGCTGAGGCTGCCTTCTGATCTTAGAGTCTCCATAAAGATAGATCGCATCAACACGCTGTTGAGGGGAGTATCTGTGCACCCTGCATTTCAAAGCGGACTACTGTAACACTGCAGCCGGTACAACAAGTTGCAATTGAACACAATCTGTGCTCAGTGCAAAGCCAGGCACCGATACAGGTATATGCTAGCAGGCCTGAGATGGATGCTAATGGTGCAAAGATGAATTCTTGTTGTGTCTGTCTTTCACTTGAACACCAAGGCATTTAGCAGTGGCTAACACAGAGCTCGCAGGCTAGCACGCCAACAACTGACACAACAGCACAGATCTTGACAGGATACTGCATCAGATGCGATGACAGCATATGCAGAGTCTATGCAGTCTGACCTGCGCCAGCCCAAGATCTGCCTACTCTGTTGGTAGACCAGCTGTGAGCCATCAAGTCTAGTACCCCTGACACACTGCTGTTGGTGCCCCACTTGTATGACAGCTTTACCCTCATGCTCTGAGGCTGTGCTGAGATGGGTGTGAGCCGCAATGTGCCACAGACATGACTTTGACCGCCTGCTTCTGAAGTTGTCTGAGACAGCAGCTGAGAAGGCTGGGGATGCTGGTTGCTGCCTTGGGGAGGCTGGTTGCTGCCTGGGGGGTGCTGTCTGGTGTTTTGCAGCGCTGAGAATGGTCCCTGGGACTGCAGCTGGGGTGGTTCCCTGACGCTGCCTTGGGGCTGCTGGCTGCTGCCCTGAGGACGCTGCTTGGGTTCCTGGGGATGCTGGCTGCCATCTTGAGATGCTGACGACCCCAGGGTCTGCAAAGAGAGCCTGCACTGTTGCCTCTCGCTGTAGCTAGCAGACTGCCTGGGATTTGAAGAAGCTGTTAGCATCCCTGGCGCTTGTGGGGATGGCTGTTGTTGAATATGACGATGCTGATCTTGACTGTGCTCATGCAATCCCAGGGACCGCAGAAACTCATGAGGCTGTTGCCTATTCTGACCGCTGGGATGCTGACTGGGATGATGAGTCACCCCCCCAGCTGCCTTGCTACCTTCACCAGGCTGTGGCAGCTCATGCGACTCATTGAGAGTCTCAGAAGGCTGAGTGGTCTCAGGGGCAGGGCTGCGCAAAGCGCCTTGCCCTGTAGCATGGGCCTCAGAACTCTGCCCCTGTGCATGCACAGGAGCAGCAGCAGCACCTGATCCTACACCAGAGATCATTTGACCAGATGATCCAGGCATACTCTGCAGGCCTGGAGCGGGCCAGGCTGAGCGGCCTGTGCCTGCCATGTATGGAGGGCAATTCCCCCACGGCCCTGCCCCAGCAGCAGGGGCATGACCAAAATTCCATACGGGAACGGCGCCACCCAAGGGCTCTGCCCTAGTGCTGGGGCTGTTGCCAACAGGCTCTCCTGCCACATGAGAGTTTGCCCCAGACGGCCCTGGCCAGGAGGGCAGGTGTTGCGAGTTCCGCCCTGCCCAGTAGGGCTGATCCTCATCCATCTGCTCCTCAGTCAAAAGCCCTTCGGGAGGACTGGGCTTGGCTTTGGGCAGAGGTACTAAAGAAAGGCCGCCAAAGATTGCACTGCTTTTCTTGGCAGCACCGTCGCGAGCTGCAGCTTCTGTCGAACGCTTGCGCTTCGTGTTGATCTTCTTCTGAGGTTGAGACCCTGTCTTCAGGTCCATCTTGCCAACTGCTGCCACCTCTTGCACTGGGCTCACAGCTTTAGCGAGGGCATCCCCTTTTACAGATGGCTGAGGTGCAGTTGCTGCTGCTGCTGCTGCAAATGGGTTTGGCGGCGAGCTAACCTTCTCAGGTGAGGTGAGTGCAGACGCAGGGGCTGGTGGCGAGCGAACCATCTTGGACAAGGCTGCCACCGATTGGGAAGATGGGTTTGGGGGTGAGGCAACCTTCTCTGAGGAAGTCTGCCCTAAGTCACGACTAAGGACTGCTGCCAAGCTGATCTGCTTACGAGAGTTCATTGCAGACTTGTGAGAGGGGCTAATTGGTGAGCTAGGGCTCTTGGGAGACCGCAGCCCATTGCTGGGGGATGCCTCAGGATGTTCATCATCACCCCCATCTGCTGCTAAACCCAGGTTGGAGCTGCCTTGAGGGCGACTGACCCCTGGCAGCAACCCCTCGCCCCCCTTTGTCAAGAGGGTCAACCCAGGCTGTGTGCCCACCCCTGCCTTGACTGACACATCAGCGCCTGCTTCTAATCCTGGCCTAGCTGCTTCAGCTGACTTGATGGCTGCAGAGCCTATGCCTGCGCTGTTCTTAGCACACAAAGAATCCAGCTTGGGTCCCACCGATCGCTTACTGACTTGGGCTGATTTGGTGGGCTTTGACGAGCTGTGCAGCTGAGCTGTTGATACCAGTTTTGGCGCCTTTGTTGCCTGGTTGCCTATGCACGCACGCACAGACCAGTCAGCTGTCTACACTCAGCTTGCTTGGTCGTCTGTCAAGAAAAGCAAAGCAAATGAGATAGAGGTGGTGAGGATCCAACACTTGCTGCAGAATTTTGAGCTTGACCTGCAGAGGGGGTTTCCTTGAAACATTGTGCATTGTAGCAGTGCAAATTAGTAACAGTGTGAGCTGCTGATTAGCCCCTTATCGGATAATTGGAGAAAACCTTCGCTCATTCCACGGTCATAGCTACAAGCAGACTCAGCATCTACATATGTTTTGAGGATGCGCAAGTATCTGTGCATTTCAATCATCTCACCAACAAGCAGCTATCACTACAAGCCTTGACAGTGAAACACACAGACTATGTGCATGGCAATACCTGAGCCCAAGAATTTGAGAATTTGTTGCGCAGCAGCCTTTGAAAAGGGGCTTGTTTGCTTTTCCCCAATATCCAGCTCTACAGGCACCCAGGCAACCCCCTCTGCTGCCACACTGCTGATCTGCCCATTCTCAGTCACGACAGCCATTGAGGAGCCGCCATGCTGCCCATCAGGGCCTTTCAGCTTTGCAGCCTTGGCATCGGTCACAACCTCTGTGGGTGAGGCTTCCCCTTGTGGGGTAGACCCATCTTGTGTGAGTTGGGCTTGACGCTGAATTCTCTTCTGGCGTCTGGCTTCCTTGTAGGCCAGGCAGGGTACTCCAGGCTTCTTGTGCTCCTGCAAACATATACCGTTACATGAGAGAGATCCTCGTACATATACCGTAACATGAGAGAGATCCTCGTACAGCATGATGTCATACAGTGTATAATGTAACCTATGTATTGCGTATATGAAGACAATACAGCTTTTGATCACCATGGTATGAAATCATGTAATGTGATATGATGCATTATGATACAATAGAGTACAAGACAATGCATTACAATACAATACGCTGTGCTACCAAAAGATGTGATATGATGTGACATTTGTGGCTGACTGATCTTGCCTGCAGTGCTACCCGCCGTGTATGTGCACACAGAGGGACAGACAGCAGGACACTTGAGCAGACGCAAAGTCAGACAGTCAGACATGACATATGCGGATGGACTAACACACAGATGAACAGACTGATGAACAGACATAGAGACAAACGGAGCCAACATGCCCTGGTTGGACTGTACAAAGGCAAACATGCCTCATGCTTTGTGTACACAGAAGACGCTGAGATGCATAGAGCCAGTATGACATGATCAATGCAGCCACAACAAATTTTACTGCAAGATGCAACAATGAGCCAACTGCATGTTCTGCAATGGTGGGACGCACTTAAACCAGCCGGGCTACTCACATGCTTGAAAAGCTGTTTGGCCCCAGCCTGAGTCTCAGCTGCTTTCTCATTGGGTGAACTCTCAGCATCTGGTGCTCTTTCAGAGCTAGCTGGGCTCTTGACATGGGCCTGCTGATCACCAGAAGGGGATGCCTCAGAATCAGCTGACATTGCAACATCCAGAGCATCAGACCCTTCTGGAGATGCTGCTCCGGCCTTTGCAGCCTTGTTCAGTTTAGGGCGGCCGCCGTTTCGCTTGAGCCCGCTGCGCTTAGCCTCCTTCAACCAGCAACCAATAGCAATCCCGGGGACTCCCTCACCATCATCCACTTTGATGGTTTCCTTCCATTTGCCTACATGGCCCATGCCAGCAGACTGCACAAACACTGATGGTCTGCACCGTTTGCCAGTTGACGGCATCACCATGGTGTATGTGGCATCAAACACGCCTTGCATGCCATTGCATACAATTTGCACTCTCTCGGGCCAACAATGGGCAACCCCCGCCCTTTGTCTCTCAATTGGAGACTGCCCACTGTTGG
>JAABUP010011374.1_pt1 | contig 10153 bp, 14 predicted proteins | sample 5559201 | NCBI WGS metagenome assembly JAABUP01 (sample SAMN10711887, study PRJNA513373) | rock metagenome | isolation source: Antarctica rocks | place: Antarctica | reverse complement strand
CATCAAGTCAAGTCGTCGCTGCGCGACGCCTCCCACCTGCAATCCTCGCGCTCATTAGCCCCTTTCGCCACACTTCTCACACGCATGCTTCGCATTCTCGTACCTCCCCCTTACGCTTCGCGTTGCGACCTGCCCACAGCCTCGCACGCCGGCGTCGAGCCCGTCAAGAGGCCGCATTTATGCAGCCGACGTGCATGGTTATGCACCGCGACGCCGGCGGCCTGGCTCCGCTGGGAGCCGCCGCTAGGGCGCGCGCGGCCCCACCGCGCTCCGGCCGTCGACGTCGCCTCCGCTCGTCCGCCGGCCGAGGCCCGCAGTTCCCCCCCTCTGCTGAGAGAGATAGGGATAGGGCGCGAACTGAGTCTTGAGGGTGTGTCTTGATTGTCGGCAACGGGTGTCCCCTCACGACGGTACTGCGTGGCCCCTCATGCGCCGCCCCCCGTCGGCATGGCGTGGCCCCTCATCCACCAGACAGCAGCCCCCGCCAGCGCCGGCACGGGCGCCGGTGTGACAGAGCGTGGTACCCTGGCTACTCCCCCCGCTCAGGGCGCGCCCGCGCGCGCCCCCTCTGCAGCCGCCGCCGTAGCGAGGCGGCGACGTGCGCGCTCTCCCGCCTGGCCCCCGGACCGCCGGCCCAGCTCGTCGCCCAGCGCGTGGCCCGGCCGAGGCCCCCAGTTCCCCCCGCCCGCGCGACAGCGCGGGGCCTATGTTCCTACCAGCGCGGCAAAGGGACAGAGCACGCCAGCGTGGTAGACTGTGACCGGCTGTCGGCGGCACGTTTAATGGGGCGACGCGCCGTCGGTTGCCTCTGATCCTGGCCCGCGCGCTGGTGCTCCTCGTCTACTCTAGCCGACGCGCGCCTCAGCTAGCGGCACCCCAGCCGCGGAGCGCCGCCGGGTCCTCCCCGCCCCCCGACGTGCGGTACAGCCCGTGCACCAGCAGCACCTGCAGGGCACATCACCCCTGCACCACGTTTATCAGCACGCAGGAGGCGAGACATGAGCAACAGTCAGCAAGCCACCGGCACCTCTGACCCCCTCTACAACGTCGTTAGCGTCTATTACCACGCCCTCAAGGCCGCCGCCGACGCCCAGCAGTACATCCAGGACGCCCAGCAGGCCGGCGATCAGCAACTCGTGCAGTTCTTCCAGCAGTCTCAGCAGTCCGCCCGCCAGGCCGCCGAGCAGGCCAAGGTCACCCTCCAGCAGCAACTGGGCAAGGGCGCCAGCTAACAGCTGGCCCGTCGCCGTGGAGGGCGCGCCCCACCGCGCCCACGGCCGCCTGTAGCCGCGCGCGGCTACAAGGGCATAAAGGGGCACACCACGGTCCCCAACGCCCGGCAGCAGCGGCCACCACAGCGCCTACGCGCCCGCCTACGGCCACGTCAGCCCCCTACAGGCCCTTCATGCACCGCTGTCGCTCGTTGAGTGTAGAAGGTGAGTTTCACATCATGCGCACGCCCTGTCACCGCCGCTATCCTAGTGGTCAGTAGGGGGTGGACACGCCGTTGTGGGGACGCCGGTGTGGTCACCCCTTATGCGTTCTCCCCCCGGCCCACACGCCGACGCTTGACATGTGGCGCTGTAAGATTTCACATAACGTGCGCCGTGTCGCACATAACCTGCGCCCGTTGTCGCACAGACCGTGCGCCCATCCGCCGCTGCCTGCTCCCACCTCCCCTCGCTGGAGCTGCACTACACCTGAGTGAGGCCTCGTCCGTCCCCTGAGCCCACCCCCACGGGCACCCCCTCGTGCACGGATCGGCGCACCGTAGGCGCGACAATGTGAGGATCAGCGCATCTTCTGTGCGATAAGCGGCGCACGTTATGCGCCCCACGGTGCCAATTCAGGTGTGGCGCCGGCGCATCTTATGTGCATTCTTACACCAGTCCGTTAGATCCCCACGGGATTATGCGCACGCTATGTACGACGTGATAGTGATGGTAGGGCTGCGTGACAACACCGAGAGAACAAGGAATTGCCGGCCAATTTTGGCCTTGACAAAGCACCTGTGCAGGTGCTATGATTAGGATGTGAGGAGCGTATGGCTCCCACAGACAGAGAAGCGATAGAGGAGCTTTGAGACATGACCCGACAAGAGCGACGGCGACAGAGCAAAGCTACCGCCCGCGCGGCCACCATCCGCCGCACCGGCGTGTATACCTTCGAGATCGACAGCCGCACCCGCCCCGGCCACGTCCACACCATCGACGCGCTCCGCTTGCAATGCAGTTGCGAAGCGGGCCAGAAGGGGATGCGCTGCTGGGCACTCGCCCTCGCCCTCATGGTGGAGCAGGGCTATCGCGCCATCGCCCCCAAACGCGCGCGCCTCGCGCCGCCCCCCGCGTCCACTCAGCCCGTCCGGCCCGCCGGCACCGCCGCCCTGCTGGAAGTCTTCGGCCTTTAACCAATAAAAAAGTGGGTGGGGGATAGAGGCCCCCGCCCACTTACATGGACCACAGAAAGGACAGACAGAGATGACCCTCGAAGCCATACCCGCTACCCACGTCGCGGCCAGCACCCCCAGTATACCGGGCCGGCCCCGCCCCGCTGTCGCGCTCTCCGACGGCGACGTGTCCGTGACCGTCACCTTTCGCCCCTGCTCCCCCGTCGGCAGCACCGAGGTTGTCACCTCCCCCGATCCCCTGGACGATACTGGCCTGCTTGCCCTGCTCGACACCACCATGACCCGGCTCACTGTCTACCGCGACGCCTTCCGCGCCGCGCTCGACGAGGACACGGACTCCGCGCCCACTCGTGCTCCGCTCCCCCTGCCCACCCCCTGGTACGCCTGGTAGCGTGCGTCGCACCCCGAGGGCTGGCATCCCCGCCAGCCCTCCCCCCCTCTTAACCGATGGAGCCTAGACCGATGATTGTGCTGACCGTGGCCCACCTGGGCCAGATCGTCGCCACTCCCGGCGCCCTCGCCGCCCTCGCCGCCGCCGAGACCGTCCCCTCCTCCCTCCTGCGTCGCCATCTCGCCCACGATTGGGGTGACCTCGACGCCCATGATCGCGCCGCCAACGACACCGCCCTCCGCGACGGCTCACGTCTCCTGAGCGCCTACACCATCGCCCAGGGCGTCATCCTCTGGATCATCACCGAGGCCGCCGACGACGACGGCCACCGCCCCGCCACCACCCTCCTCCTCCCCGAGGAGTATTAGGCCCATCGTTATGTCGAGGGGACGGCTATCGCCCACGGTGGCCGTCCCTCCCACAAGGAGCACACACTATGACCCCTATCGGTTACCTGATCCATGGGCATCCCCTCTGCCTATCGTGCGTCGGCGACGACAACGGCCTCGACGCCAACGGGGCGGCCTACGAGCGCGACGCCGTGGCCGTCGCGCTCGACGTGGCGCGCGACGGCCACGGCGTCGCGCTCGACGTGGCGCCCATCCACCCCGACGACCCCGACGACGGCGCGCCCTGTGCTGGCTGCGGCCAGTCTCTCGCCGCGCCGCCCGAGGCGAGCGTCGTCTGGACCTGCCCCGAGTGCGGCAGCGCCGACCTCTGCGTCTTCTACAGCGAGCGCCGTATGTGCCGCGTCGGCGCCCGCGACGACACCGGCGACCCCGCTGACGCCGAACCTTGGCCCACCTACGAGGGTGACGAGTTCGTGGACATCGACCCTGCCACGTTCGCCTTCGCCTGCGACGCGTGTCACACCCACGGCATCGCGCCACGCAAGGGAGGAGAGACCCATGCCCTGGATCGTTGTCAAGCCGCGTGACGCCTGGGTGCAGCAGGCGACAGACGCCTGGGCCGCGTTAGCGCCGCAAGCCCCCCAGGGCGCGCACCTGCGCGCCCTCGCCGCCATCGACCACGACAACTTTGCCCGGCTGATGGAGGCACTGACCGCCCTCAAACCCGGCGAGGTGAGCCAGGAACTACAGGACCTCGCGGGCTTGCGCCCCGTCGGCGAGGTCCTGGGGATGCCCGACCGGAGCGACGCCGACGATACCAACGCCGAGATATGGGACTGGTAGGAGGGACACCCGATGGACACCGTTGACATAACACCGACGCCCGAGGCGTGCCACCAGATCGCCCGCCTGTTCCGCGCCCTGAAGGCGGACGCGGAGGCGCTGGCCACCCGCGCCGCGCACGCCTTGGACGCGCTCGACGCCACCGACGACGATATCCTAGCCCTCTGGGGCCGCGCCCTCCTGGCCACCGCCTTCGTGGCGCTGCACGACGACGCCGCGCGCGCGCGTCCGGCACATGGACGACGGATTGGAGGCGTTAGGCCCCTACGCCGACGCCACCGACGGGGAGGGCTCCGACGATGCGGCCTAACAGCCCCGCCACGACGCGCCGCGCCGGCCAGCACGCGGCGCTGCGTCGCCTCCAACGCGCGCAGCTCGCCGAGGCCCGCCGCATCCGCCGGGTCGTCGCCGACGCATACACGCTCACGCCGGCGCTCCTCCGCTGCCCCCGCCGCCCGGCCACGCTCGCCGAGGCCCGCCAGGTCGCCATGTGGCTCATGCGCACGCGCCTGCGCTGGCCCCTGCCCGCGCGCACCACGACGTTCCCCTGCGCGCGCATCGGCCGGCTGCTCGGCGGCCGGGACCACTCGACCGTGCTGCACGGCGTCGCGGTCATCGCCGCGCGCCTGGCCAGTGACCGAGAGGAGGACGCCGCCCTGCGCCAGATCATGCGCGCCATCGGCGCGACGCTCGACGCCACCTATGAGGCCGAAGGGCGGCCCCACCAACGCGCCGCGTAGCGAGGAGACGTAACGGGAGAGGATAGCAGGTCGCCGGGGTGGGGGGAGCGTCACCCCGCCCCATCCCAATCGAGTAGACAGAGAGCGAGGAGGACACGACGCCATGGACACCACGAGACACGAGCTACGGACGATCCTCGGCCAGGCCATGGCCGAGTCCGTCGCGCTGTGCGAGCAGCAGGAGGCGGCCGGGCTCGCCCCTGTCCAGAGCGCGCAGCACATCCTCCCCTTGGTGGAGTATGCCGCCGATAGGGTCGAGACGTGAGCACGATCGCAGGGCACGGCCACGACGCGGGGGGGCTCATCAGGGCAATTGCATCTAAATTCGCTTTCGCGCTATTGTGAGACATGTTTATCAGGAATGATGCGACCTATGCGGCCGAGAATCCCGCGATTGGCTCGTATAGACACGCGGCCGCGCTTCTACGTGGGACGAAAAGGCGATGCATGACGCGGTACTGCCGTACGACGGCCTAGATGTGGGCCTCTCAAGGCCCGAAATTTAGATGCGATTGCCCTGGGGGGCTCATGACGATACGGAGGGATAGCGGAACCACGCGACCCAGCCGTCCACCGGCCCTCGCGCGACGGTCCATGTGGACACCGCGCGCCCGCCTGCCTACCGCATGGCCGCCGACCCTGGCCGGGACGTGGCGATCGGCGGTGCCGCAGGCGCTGCGCGAGCGGATGAACGATAGGGCGAGGACAACGGCGACCCGCGCCATATCCGTGCCCCCACCCCATAAGAGCGCCGCCACCACCGGCGGCGTCGCGCCCCAGGCTCCAACGCGGTACGATACGCGGAGGAGGGTGCCTATGCATCAGGATGAGGGCCGCTCGTTGTTCACCGTCGCGGAGGTGGCGCGCCAACTTGGCATCTCCGAGAATACCGTGCGCAGCGCGATCAAACGGGGCAGCTTGGACGTGGAGCGCGTGAGCCCGCGGCTGAACATGGTCACCGCACAGGCCATCGAAAAATATCGACAGAAACACTTGGGCCAGCGCGGCGGCTACAGGGGCCGGCGGACATCGTCCACAGACGACCACGCGCACGACGCCGGCGCCGACGATGGACAGGAAAGGAGACCTGCATGAGCCGCATCGTGGCCGTCGCCAATCAGAAGGGCGGCCAAGGCAAGACGACCAGCACCCTCGCCCTGGGCACAGCCCTAGCCGACCGGGGCTACCGTGTCCTGATTGTCGATTTAGACCCTCAGGCGAGCCTCACCAGCGCCGCAGGGCTCGAGCCCGAAACGCTGGAAACCACGATCTACACGGCTTTCACCCAATACATGGCCGAGGCCACCGTCCCCGCCTACGCCAATCTTGCGTACCCCCTGGGGCCGTCGCTCGCGCTACTCCCGTCGAGCTTGGATCTGGCCTTGGCCGAAATGGACCTGCACAACGCCGTCCGCCGCGAGTACGTCCTCGCCGAGATCCTCGCCGTCGCGCGGGACGACTACGACATCGTGCTCGTGGATTGCCCCCCGTCGCTGACGTGGCTCACCATCAACGCGCTCACGGCCGCCCAGCAGGTGCTCATCCCCGTCGTGCCGGAGTTCCTAGCCGCGCGCGGCCTGGGCCAACTCCTGGGCACCATCGGGCGCGTGAAGCGCAATAAGCTCAACCCATCCCTGGAGATCGTCGGCGCGGTGTTGACTATGGTGGACGCGCGCACGGCCCATGGCCGCCACGTCGCCGAGCGTATCCGCGCGTTCCTTGATGGCCAGGCGCCGATCCTGGGCGAGGTCAAGCGCAGCATCCGGGCGAGCGAGGCCGCGGAGGCGGGGGAGTCGTTGCTGCGCTACGACACGCGCGGGGAGGCGGCGCGCGGCTATCGCGACGTGGCGGCCGCCCTGCTCATGGCATGGGGCGAACAGGGCACGCCGGCGACGGAAGCGACGGAAGCGACGGTGGCGCATGGCTAGGAAATCCTTCGGCTCCGATCGCCTCGACCGCATGTTCGGCGCGACGGCCGCTGCCCTCGTCGCCGATGCGCCGGGCGAGGACGACGCGCCGACCATGCCCGTGCAGGTCGAAACGGCGCGCCTGGTCCCCAATCCGTTCCAGCCGCGGACCGAGTTCGACCCCGACAAGCTGACGGACCTGGCCCGGTCGGTGGAACGCCACGGCGTGCTCCAGGCCCTGCTTGTGCGCCGCGCGCCCGACGACGCGGACCTCTATCAGATCGCGATCGGTGAGCGGCGTTGGCGGGCCGCGCAACTCGCCGGGCTGACCACCGTGCCCTGCCACGTCCGCGCGCTCGACGACGACGCCATGGAAGAGATCGCCCTGGTCGAGAACATCCAGCGCGAGGATCTGACGCCGGTGGAGGAGGCGCGCGCCCTGCAGCGGCTCATGACGCGTCATGCGCTGTCCATGCGCGCCCTCTCCGAGCAGCTGGGCAAGCATCATTCCTACGTCCAGGATCGCCTCAAGCTCCTGGGCGATCCCCGCATCGCGGAGGCCGTCGACGCCGGGACCTTGGGGCCAACCGTGGCCGTCGAGATCGCCAACCTCCCGGACGAAGAGACCCGCGCCGCGCTGCTGGACCGGGCCACGCGCGGCGAACAGGTCAAGCTCAAAGATGTCCAGGCCGTACGCCAGCCGGCCCGGGATGTGGCGGATTATCCGCCATCGTCGCCGGTCGCGCCCATCACGCACGACGGGGCCGGTCTGGCGGATAATCCGCCACCGTTGCCCCATGCCGCCGTTACGCGCCTCGCCACATCCCCAGCGACAGGCGAGGCCGCCGAGCGGCAAGTGCCGTCACCTGCCAACCTACACGGGGGCGAGCGGATGGCCGACGAGGATGCGACGCTGGCGGATAATCCGCCAGTTCCAGCCCGTATCGCCACGACCTGGGTACGCGGCGCGGACCTACACACAGTCCTACTCATCCAGGCGGGCAATGGTCAGGCAGATAAGGACGAGGTGAGGGCCGCGTTGTGGGCCGACCTGGAAGCCTTGGACGGGTAGATAGGGTATGGCCTACCTGTACGCGGACAACTCGTTAGGCGACGCCACACCGGCGCACGTCACCCTGACCACCGATCGCGTCACGGCCGACGCCGCAACCCCACTCGTCGACGCCCTGCACGCCGCTGGCGTCGCGGTCGAGCGGCACACCTTCCTGCCCGTGCGCGATGAGGAGCAGCACCCCTGGGGCGTGCTCCTGCTGGCCGCGTCCGGCCCACCCCTGCCCCTGGCCCGCCTCGTCGCCCCCGCCTCGGTCCCACCCGATGTCGCTTCTGCCCTTGCCGGCGCCCTTGGAGTTGGGATTGGGGAGCGTGCGGCACCGGCCACGCTCCAGCTCAAGGCCGATGGCGTGTTTGTCTCCATCAGAGGCCGCGACCTAGTCGACATAACAACAGCGCTCGACGGGCTCCCGGCCCAGCTCGCGCGCCTGGACACGCGCCGGGGGGAACGCCGGCTCGTCTATAGTGAGGGCACCTGGCGCATCGACCCCTAACGAGAGGACACAGGATGGACCACGACATACCAACGGAGAGAGGGCTGAGTGAGCCGGCAGCGACAGCTTCGCCGGAGACAGCCGCACGCGCACAGACCGCACCCACGATGAGCGTGGAAACGCAGGCGCTGGCCGCAGAGATCGCCACCACGCTCGGCGAGACCGCGCCCGATCCCGTGGGCCAGATCGCCCGTGCCGTGGAGCGGCTCGGCGCCGAGCGGGCGCGCGTGGTCCTTGCCCAGGTACAGGAGGTCGAGGCAAGGGGCGGTCAGATGCTCCCCGACGGCAGCCGACGCCGCACCCCTGGGGGCCTGTTCTTTCTCTTGCTGCGCCAGAGCGCGGACGTGAGCCGGAGGGATAAGGTCTACATCTTCCCCCAGCTCTTCCAACAGAAGACGCCGCGCGTGGCGACCGGGGACAGCACCACGGCCGCATCAGCGTCCGTCGCCTGGACCGACGACACCTACCGCGCGCTCGCGCAGCAGCTACAGCAGCACAACAGAGGGAGGCTAACCGCCGTGAAGATCACCGTCATCGGCCGCCCCGGCGCAGTCGCCGAGCAGGGTCAGGCCATCGTTCTCGCCCTCACAAGCGAGAAGGTGCCGGACCTGCCCAAGGGGCTGCCGGAGCCGCCCGCCGGCACGCGCTACACCATCTTCGTCGCGCGCAAGCCCTGGGGTAAGGTTGCCGAGGCGCTGGCCGCTGACCCCGAGGACGCGGCCATCATTGAGGGCTACGCCGCCCTCGACCCGCGCGTGGAGGGCATCGCCGTCTACGCCACCAGCGCCACCACCACGCGCCTGCAAGCCGCCAAGCGCGCGACCCCACCGGCGACGACACCGTGAGGGCCGCGCGCCCGACGCGCGGCTCCTGGTAACGCACGAGCCCAATGGTTACACGAGGGGATGGGAGTGACAGCAGGGCTGCTGACCGCTATGGCTGCAACAGGACCCCATTGGGACAAATCGTGGGTGCGCTGCCCAGACAGGCGGACGGCGATGAGAGGCGGATGCGCGCCACCCGTTCGTCGGTGTAGCGCGGAGGGAAGGCGTGGGCGACGAGGGACCCGACGATCGGGAGCGTGTACAGGCCATCAGGGAGCCTCGTTACCCGTACCCGCGGGAGCTGCTTATCCCAGATCCACACGTTCGGTGTCGCGGAGAGCACGCTCAATTCCGGTGCCCCATCGGGGGAAACGCTGGCAACAGGCGGGCCTCCACTGAAGCCGTAGGAATGATGCGTTTCCTGCGGGGCCAGATAAATCCAGCTCGCGCGGGGGCACGACGAGGCGACGCGCCCGTTGGTGCATACGTTGTACGCGCCGTTGCCGACAATCCAACCGCGCACGTAGATGGTGCGGCCGACCCAAGCGCGAGGCTGCTGTTGCTGTCCCGTTAGCACCTGGGCGAGGGGATACACGGATGGGCCGGCTGCGGCGCGCGAGGCCAGAGCGGGAATAGCGATTGCACCCGCGCCGAGAGCGACAAGGGCCACAGCGCAGGCGACTACTACAAAGAGGCGGTACCTATGACGCATGTTCCGCAGTACAGCAGGTATGGCGTAACGTGTCAACGCCGTGTTGCGCGGCGTCTTAGGGCAGACATCACCACTCTGCACAGCCTCAGTTGCTCAACAGGGTAAGCGTGCGGGGCGAGGGTAACGGAACAGGGCAGGTGTTACCTGCGGCGAGAGAAGGGGCCATGGCACACGACAGAGACGCGGGGCATGGCGGCGCTCACTCGCGATCAGCGATACTGAGGGTGGCGCCCCCGCCGCACCCCATCCCGCTGGAGGCCCACATGTCCCACCCGTTGCCATGCCCGGCGCGCCCCCTACTCCTCGTTGCCGCCCTCCTGCTTGCCGGCGACGGCTCCCTCGTCGCCTCCGCGCACGCCGCGTCGCCCGCACCGGCCGTGCCCGCACCGGCCGCCCCACTGCTGCCCACCGTCG
>JAABUP010011373.1_pt1 | contig 10155 bp, 10 predicted proteins | sample 5559201 | NCBI WGS metagenome assembly JAABUP01 (sample SAMN10711887, study PRJNA513373) | rock metagenome | isolation source: Antarctica rocks | place: Antarctica | reverse complement strand
ATTTTGAGGCTGCCTTTGACAAGGCTTTATAATTGTGCACATCTTTGTGCATGTGCGTGCTCTGGCTGCATGAAGCATCGGCCTCAGGTACCCACCTTGTTTCACTTGCTGTGCAGGCTTCTGTGCGCAACAACTTTGATGCCCTCAAACATGGGGGGCGCTTGGTCCTCAATGACCTTCTGCAGCTTGATACCCGAGACCAGATACTCACTGCATGTGACAAGGCTAATTGCCCAGGGCGTGCAGCAGAGAGGTTTGCAGAAGGGCTTTGCAAGTAGGTTTGCGTGGAGTTGCAACACGCTCAACTCTGTTTGCCTACCAAAACCCTGCAAATTGGTCAGGGTCAAGTTGCTCGCATCAACGCTCAAATGGCAAACTCCGTCCTCCTGTGTGTGACTATGAAGGCCGTTTACTATTGCTGTAGCGTAACAATCTGTGTTTTTGCGGTGCACAAGGTATCAGCTTCATCTGACCATGTCTTGGTGGCTCAATGTAGTACACAGTGACAAGGACTGCCTGAAATACCACTGCCCACAACACTGCACATGAACCCTTACTTGTGTGGCACACACCCCTTGAACAATTCTGCCTAGGGTCCACCCAGTCAATTGTATGACTATGGACATCTTGTTTGTGTGGTGCAGGGCAAAACAGAAGGCAGGTGAGAGAGAGGCCGCCAAGGGAGCCAGGCGCGCTGCTGCAGTCTCTGCAAGTGTGGCCACCTCTGCACCTCATGCAGCCCTTGAACCTCCCTTTGCCAACGGCTGTGCTTCAAGCACCGCCCCTCCACCTCCCCTCATGGCTGGTGGCCCTCCTGGGTTTGAGAACATGGGTGGCAATGGTGGCACCCTCACGGCTGGTAGCCCCCCTCCTGGTTTTGAGCACATGGGTGGCAATGGCACTGGTGGCCCTCCTGGTTTTGAGCACGTGGGTGGCAATGGTGGCATCAGTGGCCATGACAATGGCAGAAGGTTTGGCTATGGTGGTTATGCAGCCACCAAGCAGCTACCTCAGCTGCCCATCACTGCTGAAGAAAGTCCTGGGCTGCCTGTGCCCTCGCCAGCACAGAGCAGTGCTCCAGGTGCGCATATCCCTATACTTACTGGCTAAGGCATGCAGTGCTTGTCATACTTTTCCTGTTCAGGCCTCCTGCTTTCATCACACAACATCACCATGGTCAAGACATGATGTGTATATCATGCAGTACCTGCCTGCTAGCATCTACTGATGACCCAAGCACTGATATTGCTGCTGCTGGGGCACATGCACCATGGCATGCTCAAGGGCAACACTCAGTGCCCAACTCATTGCTGACAGGCCTGCATGGTTTGCGCTCAACCCAAGATGAATGTGATGCTTGCAGTCAAGTCTAGCTGGGCGGCAGTGGCAAGTGTGTCTGCAGCAGCCCAGCCTGGGCCAGTCAGAAGGAGGCAGCCACCCACAGCTGCACAGGCCGCCACACCCCTGCAGGTCTGCTGTGTTCTGCATCTCCATTTCTGCTGTTGAGCCTATATGTGTGTGATGATCACATCGCAGAATATGGCAAGCCAAGCTTTTCTCTGCCCATTGCCTACTCATGCATTCCTTGATCAAAGATTAGCACATGTGTATGTGTGTGTGTGTGTGTGTGTAGGTCAGCTTGAATGTGTGCGTATGCGCGTGTGTGTGTGTGTGTGTGTGTGATGCAAGCATGTGCTTGCTGAAAGAGGAGCTGATCTCACTGGCACAACAGGTACATTATGCTGATTATTTTGGGCAGATCTTGGAAGCATCACTGGCGTGACTCACTGTGGATATACTCCAAATTTGGCTTAAGGCAGACGACACTTGCTGCAGGTCAGGCAGCAGCCCAGAGCACAGCAGGCAGTGGGACAGGACAGGGCAGGTGTCCTGGGGGTTGGCCTGGACACATTGCTCACAGCAACAACTGCTGTGTCAATGTAGTGGTGCAAGTGCTGAAGCACTGCCCTGCTCTGCAGAAATGGCTGCGGAGCGTGGCCCTTCCTGCTGAGTATGAGGTGAATTTATACTTTGTTGTCTGTCTGTTTGCCTGTGCATCTGACAGAGCCTGTCTTTGCTGTGAAGTAGTCCACTGCAAGCAGATTTGCTGACCTGGATGACTCCACGCTCAGTCTCATCTGCTGCTTTGTGCTGCATGCAGCAGGCATACTGTTGTCCTGTTCTGTTCAGACCATATTGGCACCAGTCCATGTAATGTCTCTGTCCGCTTGTTTGAGGACAAGCAACGCCCAGCTGCAGTTGCTTCTGCCCTCAATTGCCAGTCAGCTGCATGCTTGTGAGCGCCAACAGACTCTCTCTGTGCTAACTGTTTTGTGTTATCCACCAAGCAGACTAAAATGCAGTGAGCAAGAGTGCATTCACTATACTTTCCTCATCAATCTACGGCTGACAGGTGCACCTGGCGCTCACAGGGTCAGGAGGTTGTTGAAGAGTTGGTAACACTATTCAACAGCATGGACGACTTGGCAGCCATGCCCCAGTCCATGCATTCAGCAGACCCCCGGGGCTTCAGACGCGCCCTCGCTGCCCTGAACAAGCGCTTCCCCCAGGGTGCGTCTGATTGTCATGGCACCGCGCACATTTGTCTGCAACTGTGCATGACGCGCATATGCTCAAAGACAGCCTTGAGCGCATGTGGATGTGACTGCATGCGTGTCAGCCGTTGATTGATGCATGTGTGCGTGCGTGCTTGTCTTGATGTCTTGCGATTTGCTTGTCAGGTCAAGCAAAGCGCTGTTTGCAGCTCATCAGAGCCGTGCGTGGTTGACAGTTGTGCTCCATTGCATGTGGTTGACAGTTGTGCTCCATTGCATGCAATTGAGCACTTCTAACAAAAGCATGCAGCCTGCATCATGGTTCCACAAAGTGCTTGACAGTGGATCTGGAAGGCTGATTGTGAAGCAGTCAGTTCAAGTCTTGTATGGCGTGTATTGGTGCAGGCCCAATGCTGGATGCGGCTGACGTACTTGAGGTCCTCTATGAGGTGGTGGACAAGCTGGCACTTGCGCTGGGGGGACCACAGCTCTTCCAGTCAGCCTATCAGGTGGGTTGGCACCACTTCATGCACACAGTGTGTCAAGGCATGGTGCTAGCTAGCTACAGTTTGGAAACACGCATTCATGCCTGTGCATACAAGCAGCATAGATGCAGACATGCATGCATCTGGCCTACTTTCTGTGGACTCCTCATGTAGTAAGCATGGAAAGAGGCTGCAGCTTGTCTCCATCTGTACGCGTGCTTCTCCCGCAAATATACATATTGTATGACACAGATCAGCACCATGGCTGATGACTGCAGGAATGTGTGTGGTGTCCTGATTGTCGGAAGCGGACATTTGTCTTCCTGCATAGTCCGTGCTTGATGGTAGCTGACGCAAGGGAGGTGGCGGAGCGCAAGCAGACAGTTCGCCTGGGGCAGCACCTGTTCCAGACAATGAGCACTCAGAAGTCGTGCAACACTGCCGAAGGTACGGCCTTTATCTGACAATGGAGCTGCAGTGGTCTGTCTGCATGTCTGCGCCTGTGCCTGCCGCTGCCGCTTCGCCTGCAGCCCCCCTTGTGATTTCGTCAACTGTCACTGCTTGTCTCTCTGCTTGCGCAAGCACTCCACTGCATATTGAACAATGTTGCATGCATGTTTCAGGTGGCTGTGGGGTCAAGCATGAGGTGCAGCGCCAACTTCGAGGTGCCCCACCAGCAGTGGTCACAGTCCAGCTGCAGTGGCTGACCAGCGGTCCCAACTCCACTGCTGTCCAGAAGATCTTGGAACGCATAGATATGGTATGCTTCTCTTTGCATGCAGCAACACACAGTCAGGCCCCCTGCAGTGTCCAGGGCCGTCAACAGGGTGAAACAGTCTGATGCTGCTTGTGCTGACACCTGTGCATGCTGTGGGCACCACACAAATCCAGCCTTCCGCATCATGCCCATCTTGCAAAGGCCAGGCTATCTTTGGCAGTGCTGTCATACCTGCCTGCACTAGCAGCTGCTTCAGACGCCCACAGTGGCCTGTTTGAGTTGCTGCATCTGCTCACAGTTTATCACATACTTGCTGAGGTGGGCCTGCTGACTGGCAGGTGCTGGACCTGGCTGATGTGTACCCACATCTGCAGCGCAACACCCACCATCAGCTCCAGGAGGTGGTCTGCTTTGTAGGACTACATTTCGTGTCCTACTGTAGGCAGCCCTGTGGCAGGTGGGTCAAGCAGGATGACACGCTCGTCAGGCCCCTGGCTGATTGGAACGCTGTCTGCACAAACTGCACAATGGGTCACTGCCAGCCAGCCATCCTCATGTATGGGATGGTGTGACTGGCTTCAACAGTGTGTGTCCGCAAGTGGTTGATACAGTTGTCTGCCTCTGCACATGTCTGACGGACAGCTTCATGCCAGACGAAAAAGCGTAAATGACAAACTGCTGTTGCTGAAGCTGGCACAGGTTTGGCTGTGTAGGGTACAACGATTGTCAAACTGGTGTAGTTGATGCCAAACATGTTGTATGCAATTGTCTATCTTGCTGGCTTAAGCCACCCTTGTTTGGTGACGTGCCGCTGCTTTGATCAACAGGATTTGTGTCTGTCAGGCCAAAAGCACATCTTTGGATGCCATGGTCTGTTTGTTGCAGCTACTATGCTGCTAGGTCCACATGTGCTGCTGCTACTTTTTGCAGTGCTACTTTTTTCTGTCAGCCGCAGTTGTGCAATAATGTGCCTGAGTTAAGTTACTTGAGTGCTCACAGAGTAGCAAAGCCACCATTGTCCACCAGCACAAACCTTCAAGGTTGTACTACACTGAGCTCTTGAAGAGTCTGCTTAGTACATTGATTTTGCTTAAGCATATTGTGAAAACGCATTAGCTCATGGCCCAAGGAAAATCATACAGGAAGATTATACTCACAGATCTAATCTTACGGAGTCTGCACAAAGACTTCAAGGGTTAGGGCCAAACACCTCCCCCTTTGATCTTGATGTCTGTAGTGCCAAACTTACATGTTGAGATGATTGGCAGATTGCCAGAAAAGTAATGTTAATTCTGATTACATGCATTCCTCAAGTTGCAATGATTCATATGATAGCGCTGTTGAGCTGATGATGCCTCATGAATATTGTATGACAGCCTGGCCCATCAGCAGTCATGCAGTGAAGACTGTTGTACCGGGCAGTCTGTGCACTGTGACTTCACCACCTGCTGCTTTGGTGAATGATCCATGCGCATGTTGAATAAACAAGCACAGCAGCAATCAGATGTCAAACAACTGCCAGCTGTGTATTTGCATTACATATCTTACAGTTTGCTGGCAGCACCAGCAGCAACCTGACCTTGCCAGCCTGTGACTTGTGACTGTGTGCAAGTAGTGTAAAGCTACAAGTTCAACAGCAGCTGTCCAGTGACAAAGTATGATAGAAATCTGAAGCCTTTTGAGTCATGACTGAAATGGTTAAGTTTTGGGCGTGGCTTCTGCTCCTTGAGAAGCTTAACAGGTCTGCAGTGACAACACCGTCTCAAATTTGGTGTCATATTGGGAGTACTGTCACAAGTGTTCTTGTTTGTGTCAAGCGCAAAATGTATGAGTGAAGTAGCTTCTTGCACAAGCCTGTCAATGCACGCCATGCCTTGGCCTTCAAAGATGTAGCTCTGACCCGCTTGCACCCTTTCCACAGTTGCCAAAGAAGAATTTAATCGAGGATCCAGGTACAGACAATGTCAACTTGCACCACGCCTTGGCTTTCCAGTCAAGCTAGCGTTGCCATTGACTGTCCCCGTGTGAACAGCTGTTTGTTTGTTGCTTCTCTTGTCCTGTTTGCATGGAGGTCTTGTATTGCTGCTCTGCTATGCCTTCTGTGCATGAATCCTTGGGGGACAATCTAGCACCATTGCCTGCAGACAAATCCAACTGGCATATTCATCAGAATGTCATTGTTTGCACACCCTGGCACATCCATCAGACTTGTAGGCTGGGCATCAAATTGTGTTATATAGTATGTTTCTCCCTCAGCTTGCAATCAGCACTCATGCTGGCAGTGCCTCTGCTCGACTCATCACAAGCAAATCATTGCCAAGGTGACGCACGCATCAGTGATTGCAAACAGGCAAACAGGAGAAGCAGTGACTCTAGAGTTGAATGTGGCGGAAATTTCGTCCTTAGTGCAGGATCTGTGTGCCATGGTCTGATGACTCACAACTGCCTCCACACACAAGGTACTCAATGATCTGTGTGCCATGGGAGCAATAGCCTGAAATAGCCTGACCGCGTTGAGTCATTTGGATCAGATTGCGCTGAAGCGTCATCTCGAGGAGCAAATGGACAAAACTTCCTGCTGTCGTGGGCACTGTATAATCCATAGATTTGACCTAATTCAATCAGCACAGTCATCAGGTGCTGCTATGAGTGCTAGACTTCTACAACATAATCTTGATGTGTGAAACTTAAGCTGGTCCCGACATCCACGATACCCCTGTCCTAATGAGGCTAGTTAAATGGAACTTTTCTGCAATACATTGCGTCAAGAAGAGAGGCCATTGGAGAAGTAAGCGCGTTGAAGATTAGCTAGCCTGATTGCATGTGGGTGTGACTAATCAGCTGTTCCGAGGTCTCAGCATAGCTTGAACGCAGACCAAAATCGACTTCCGGACCGTAGGTGCAAACGGATCCGTCAAGACAACCGTGTTTCTGGTGTAGTCGCAAGCATTGCAACCAATCAGTTGATGACATCCATGCCGACGCTGCATGATACCACTTTGTGAGCACTGCTTGTACTCAGCGAGTGTTCGCGCAGACTGAGCGCCAGGGCTCCTCGTGGTTGGAGCAGCTCGCGTCGGTCGCAGCTTTGAGCAAGCGCCATGCCGGTATGCCAGAGTCAGGCAATAGACTCCTGGCTTGTCCACCTTCTTTTCATGTTGTTGGTAGCTTGGATCTTTTCCGCAGGAGCTGGACTCGGGGAGGTTAATGGCTGGCGTACGTTCCAAGGACTTGTCTTGCAAGAATAAACTAGGGCACCCGCGATTGTTCTCTTCTCTCTCTCAGCAGGTAGAGCTCTCTATGTTTATGGCGACTCGCTAACCAGGTCACGCCTTACGCGTGTTGTGTAAGACAACTGTCTGTACCAACATATCACATCCACATAGTCTCATCATTGCGGCTCGCTATGTTGCAGTGGGCAAAGTCGGCTTTGCTGGAGAGTTCCCATGGCTTGGAGCCTCTTCACAATGCCAAGCAGGTACTGCCTTGTTCTGGTTTCATACTTACTGACGACAAATATTGCTAGGCCACACCAGCAGATCTCTTCGTTGTGCTGTTACAGTATACAGGTGAGACACTGGCATATCAAGTTTGTAGCGCCGTCTGAAAACAAGCTTTTGTTACAGGCTGCCATGTGGAACCAGACAGTCTGGCCTGTAATTCCTCGCAAACAGCAGGAAAAGGAACAGCCTAGCAATGAAGCACTTATCACAGAACTGTGGAATCAGCTGGTGAGCATCTATGCCCTGTTTGTGAGCATGCTTTCAACATCCTTGTTGGATGTTGCTGACAATGGCCAAGAGTGCCTTGCTCTTCTGTGTTGTATGCAGCATTTGTCTATTGCTGCCGTTGCATAGTTGATGCACTCATCCAGTCATGCCTGACATATGTTCATGGAGGTTGTGCCTGTTCTTCCCAGGCCAAAGTGGATTACTTCTCTCCATTGCTGTGGAGAGTGGATGTGTATGGCAATGTACTGTATCGCTTTGCTGATGCTGGAGCATCTCTCAGCTGGAGTGTGGACCATCACTTCCCCATTGCCAGGGGTGGCTTGAGCAAGATGGCAAACATGCGTATTGTGCAAAGCCATGCCCACATCAACAAAGCTGACAGGTGAGCTTGCCAAGTGCACTCGGCATCTGGACAGTCACCACTTATCCGTGTCTGTGCTGCTCAAGAGCTGGCGCTCCTAGCTTTTGCTTAGCTGCATCCTTTTCGCTGATTCTTGAATACACTGAGAGCCTGCGTTGCTCCACACTGTCATGGAGTGTCACCAAAGACTGTGTCTAGACCTGTCTTGATAATGGCATAGTGTACATATGACTGTCAGCTCTGTACAGCAGCCTCACTCTCTTCTTGTTGCTGTAGTCTGGAGTTTCTGCTGACACGTGACATGGTGTGCACTGGCCTGTCCATGCTGGATTTCAAAATCACAGTCAAGCACAGCCTGGAAGACCTGCTGACTAAGTATGGCAAGAAGGCCTCAGCATTGCCTGCTCAGGCAACAGCACGCAAAGGTGCTGCACTTGATCGGCAGCACAAGAGCAACTCCCAGCGCATGCCACAGCAGGCATATCACAGCGGTGTAGCTGCCGACAAGAAGGATGTCCCACTGGGCTTGAAGGCAACTCGTGTGGCTCATGCTGCTGCTGTGAGCAGCAGAGTCTTTTCGCCCAGCATGCGGTCACCACTCTCAGGGCAGGTTCCTGCACCTGCCCTGCCCTCCAGGCATGAGCTGGATGACGCTCTGGGCTTTGTTCAGCGACAGGGCTCCTTCCACTCCCAGCATGCCATTCAGCATCTCATGACTGATCACCCCCACAGCTCACGCCACCCTCACAAGAAGACATCCCTTTCATCAGAGCGATCCCTGCATCCACGTGACTCAGCAGACTCATATCAGCAGCAGGCTTTTGGTTCCAGGCAAACTATCCAAACAGACACCTCAGACCATCAGTCACAGCGTTCACATGCACCGGCAGCACCTCATCAGCTCAGCTGGCAGCCTCAGTCCTCCCAGCATGGCACTGTTCTCTCAAATTCAAACTCAGCACGGCCACCTCTTGGCAATCACAGGAGCATTGCATCGTCAGCGCTGTTCCAAACCATTCCAGTGTCCCCACGCAATGGAAGCAGCATCCCGGACCAACAGGCCCTGTCTGGTCATGTGACCCACAGATTTCCCGCCGTCTCTGCCCCAGCTGTGGGCAGGCAGGACGTCCAGGCCAGCAGCAGCCAGCATGACCTCTTCCCTGACAGGTACAGCAATGGTCATGCACAGTCAGCACATGCTGACATGCCTGCATCAAGCCATCCTCAATCAGCAGCCCCAGCAGGAGCAGCAGATACAACACCAAGGGATGCTTTCCAGAGTGCTGACAGCTTTGCCAGTGAAATGCTGGATACAGATGTGAATCAGACCCAGCACTGGGGCAAGACTATGCTGGCTCAGTTGGAGCAGGTGCCCGAGGAACCTGTCAATGATAAGGACTTAGTGAGTCAGCAGCAGCAGGTGGCTGCTGCTCTCGGCGTCACTCCTGCAGATGCCTTTCAAAGCGCCGACAGCTTCGCTAGTGAGATGGTGGACACAGATGTGAATCAGACCCAGCACTGGGGCAAGGCCATGCTTGCTCAGATGCAACAGGTGCCAGAGGAGCATGAAGAAGAGGCAGAAAGCTTGCACAGCCGGCCTGCTGTGCACGCTGCGTTTGATCTCAAAGCTGAGGGCATGCTCCCGCCAGATCAGGCGGGCCCTGGCCCACATGACTGGCTGTGGCTGCCAGATGAGCTGTCCACCCTGAATGACTCACCTCTGACATCAGATGAGGATTCCCGCCCAGACATTCACTCTTGGCTGTCGCAGCAGCAGGCTGCCCGCCTGGCAAAGCACACTCAGCATGGTGGCGCCAAATATCAAGGTCAGTGGCAGCAAGCAGTCAGCCCTACCAGTCCACTGAACACTGCTGACAGCATGAACAGCACTTTTGATGAGGGCCCCAAGGCATACAGCAGCTTGCCTTGGGCAGACAGTGTTGTGTCAGCCCTTTCCCCTCAGCCTCCCCTGCCTTCTGCCCTGGACCATGAGCAAGCAGCAGAACCACAGCTGCAGCCTGAGATACGAATGCCAGATCAGACCGATTTTCAGCCAGTGTTGGACTTCAGTCAACAGCTGCAGCTGCAGCCACAGGTGGCAGATCCTGCAACTCCCCAGGCAGAGTACAAGTCTCCATTTGCACACTGGTCGTCCACGCCCATTCTTGGCCCTACGCCAGAGCCACAGCAGGTGGCTGTTTCAACCTTTGAACCTCAGCATGCACAGCAGGCTCAGCAGGTGCCCGTTTCAGTTATTGAGCCTCAGCCTGCACAGCAGCCTCAGCAGGTGGCGGTTTCAACCTTT
>JAABUP010011370.1_pt1 | contig 10156 bp, 8 predicted proteins | sample 5559201 | NCBI WGS metagenome assembly JAABUP01 (sample SAMN10711887, study PRJNA513373) | rock metagenome | isolation source: Antarctica rocks | place: Antarctica | reverse complement strand
TGGCCTGAGATCCGTTTGACACCGCCACGACGCGCAATGCGCCTGAAAGAGCGATTAGCATCAAGGTGCGGACTCTGAGATGATGGATGTATCGCGCGTACCGTATATCGCCTTTCGCTGCAACAGGCAATCGTGATCAGCCACAGCTTCTTACGGCAACATTATGATACAGTGCAGACTCACTAATGCCTCGCACCGAGTCCTTGACTATTTTCCTGTAGAGCGTCAGCCATTCGCCTTACCAGCCATCGAGACCACAGTCAAGCCCGTAGGTGCGCCCTTGTGGGCTTGGTAAAGCTCGAGGCCTAGGCTTTAGTATTGATAGCGCTCTCACATACCGGTGACGCTTGAGTCCTCCTTTACCTAATCCTTTCCCACCCATTCCGTGTTTGCCAGCTCCAATGATGCCTTTCCCGCCCAGTGTCTTCCTCTGAGTGCCTCCTGGGGCGCTGGAGCGAACGTCGACGGGACGGTCACCCCAAGACGGCAGGAATTTGGGGAGTCCGAGGGGCATAGTGGACGGAACCAACTATATTTCGACTGTTTTGAGAATTCGCGTATTGAAGTGCACGCTCTGCTCGAGGTCTGGAGGAGCTATGTGAGATGATGCAGTTTGGAAAGCCGAGGGTGGAAGGTGGAATGTGATTGGGTGCGCGGAGGCTAAGATAGACACGGGCCGTTGGCTACGCGATCATCTTGGCACAAGGGCGTCGCGTTCAGCCAATTCTCACTTGTTCTATGCAATGCCCATACAATTTGAAAGGTGACTGTAATTCTCTATGGATTCGTGCTCAATTAGGTCAAAGAATCCACATCGGAGAGACTACAGATTACGGCCACCCCTCACTTATAAAGCAAGAATAGCTAACATGTGTCGGTCATACACATCGTTAACATACATGACCAGGTCGAGATGTCTGCTGATAGCCAGCCTGGATACGTTCAGTGTCGAAGATTCAGGCTCCTGCCCCGAAGCACATGTCCGTGATGTCTACTCATTGTCCCAGAATTAGCGATCCCCTTGTGCAGATTACATTTTGATTCGTGAGATTTGTTGGAGCGAGTCTCGACCCCGATACATCCATTCTAGCTTGAATCTAAAGAAAACAAAAGAAATCATGACCTGAAAGCAGCATACCTCGCGTAGACTCGCTTCTGCTTTGACGGCGCAGAACATTTCCCGAATGAAGTCTGACACCCAGTGCCACAATAGTCCTCAGAGGTTCCACAGAATCTATGAATCAAATTAGCGCAACAGCACAGAGATCAAGCTTGAGGGATCTTACCCATGAGCCGAACAGCACATGCCTGTCTTACAATTCTGGCCTCCATTACTGCCACAGGTATCAATGGATCCATTAGCCATAGACTGGTCCGATGGAGGTGTAGCTGTGCTACTAGAGGGAGCAGCCGAAGATTTGGGGGGCACATAGGATTGCATTGCCGCCGATGCAGATGAGCCGGCTGGCGCTGGCCCAGAAGGTTGCATAGATCCAGTACCTGTGACAACCTTGGACATGTCAAGCTTCTCCAACGGCGCTGGCATGAAGCTGGACAGAGATGGCGGTCCATTGGGAGAACCAGACCCGCAGGTACCGCGAAGCTCAGTACAGTAGTTTTCCCAATTGTGGCAGTTCTTGCTTCCTGTTGGACCGGCAGAGTTGTAGCAGGTTGTGGTCTGTTCCGAGCAATTCTTGGAGGACTAGATAATCAGTCAGTCAATATGTCTTTGATGCGAAATTCTCCTATCAGGGTACTTACAGTCCAGCAGCTGTTTTGGTCAGTGTATTTTGGAGGCATAAACCCGCACCAATTTCCGTTAGTCATGACGCAATTATCTGGCTTGAGACCGATAATCTGTGTGTTGGCGCGTGCTTGAACATCACGCTTCGAGCTGCCTCCAGTGTACACTGGGGGACCAAAGTCGGGAAATGGTAGCTTCATCGGCACTTGCCAGATGTTGAAGGTCATAGCTGGAGTTTTCATGCTAACATATCCAGGGATCGAGACTGTGTTTGGAGGATTTGCAGAGCCACTACTCGACAGGAAGATCTGCGCACACCCAACATAGAATTGAGGATCTGGTGGAGTCTTGTCGGCTTGGTGCAACGCGAGGAGCTCAGGGCGAACAAGGTAGTAGCCTGCGGCAAGGTCTTTGGGAATAGTAGCAGCCAGGTGACCGTCATTAGGGATGAGCTTCTCGGTGCACCACTTGCCAGCTTGGCTGTCATACCCTTCTTCCATGATCTTGAACCATCCGTTGCCGGCTGCATTGTTGGAGGCTGCAGAGTTGTCGACCTTTTTCATGTACACCGCACAAGGGCCTTTGTGACTGATATCGATTGAGCCTGGCTGGGATCCATCAGGCCAGTCGCGCCACTCGAAAACAAGCGTAGATCCAGCGTTGGCGCCTGCCACACGGGAGACACCCTTCTCGCCGTTGACGCCACAGGCCATGTCAGGACTAGTGATGTCAGGCAGCGGGAAGGTTGCCTTTGCGTTGTTGTTACTCATACGGACCGCAGTGCCATCTCCCTGGTCAACACCATCAACAAAGAAGTTGGTGAAAGTTGTATGAGCCAGGATTTGCTGAGCAGTACCAGCTGCCAGCAGAACGATCTTGGTGGCAGAAAAGCGCATTTCGTGGAATTTACAGAAACTTGTGCAACCCTATTCAGCAGGCGACTCGATCAACGAGTCGTGAGATTTAGATGATGAATTGAAGGATAAAGCTGTCTGGATCTGAATGAGAGTACAAAGATGGTTGATCTTGAAGAGAAAGACTAAGTCAGTGGAGAAAGAAAGGTTGTAGAAGCAAACAAAGAGATTGTTGTTATTGTTTTGGTCGTTGCGGTGAGGAAAATGAACATTGGCGTCTAGCGCGCTATTTCTCCATCACGTGCGAACGGAGAAGTGAATGGAAATAGACCTTTGCGACCGGTACTCCAAGGAACGCAATCTCCTGTAAGTCAAAGTGTTCATTTGATCATTTCGTATAATGAGACAAATGTGAAGTCGAAGTGAAGAATTTAACGCTCCTACATGCTCTATAAGAGGCCTTACCTACTCTTGGAAAACCCCGCATGGATCACCCCATCCCCTTCAGCGAACAACTCCGTTTATGTTTTGTCGCATCTAATTGAGGACATCGACATTGATGACACTTGCAACAGGCTGCTCACGGGGTTGTATGAGCTTCTTGGAAAGATGCGGCGCTACCTAAGGTATTCTAATCCTGTCCGATTCCAAGGTGATTGATGGTCCTCAGTCTATTGAAATGAAATGAGAGGAGCGCTGAGTCTCGCATTTGGTCTCACGTAGTACTGAAACTCTCCAGTGCTATGGCCTGCCGTGGAGCTTGAAACAAGTGGGCGCCAAAAGATCTTGGGCCTTGCATCAGTATCCATACAATTGTCATACCGTTGACGAAGACGAATTCATCCAGAACATGTCATCCGCGGCCACGGGACCAATTTTGATTGGATCATATCCAGATGTCGGAGTTTCTCGCTCCCTCATAACAAAATAGGGAATTATTCCCCCTGAGGTCCAGGAATGGAGTCGAGAACGGCAAGGAATAACTTATACCCGCTCAGCCCTATGACGTCTGGTGGGGGCACGCGGGGTTCTGATTTGCGCGCCCAGAGAAAAAAATCAACATATCCGATTGCCCTGGTGTCTCAAGGCATTGCTCGAACCCAGAATTTCAAGGCCAGGAAACCGTCATCAATTGAAGTGTTGATGCTAAACCTCTCCTTATTCCTGGCCTTCGTTTCTCCATATTTTTACGGTCTACGTCTCAAAGCCTTGTTGAAAGACTCCAGTTATGGCCAAGCGGTAGTACAGCTTGGATGACTGGAGAGATGGCGACCATAGTCTTGGGTAGTCAATTTGGCGATGAAGGTATGATCTTGATAACCTCAAGCCTCGCTCGGTATCACTAAATCTGTCATAGGAAAGGGTAAGCTGGTCGACATCCTTTGCGCCTCTGCCGACCTCTGCGCTCGGTCAGCGGGAGGAAACAATGCTGGTCACACAATTGTGGTAGGGGGAATAACCTACGATTTTCACATACTACCGTCAGGGCTAGTCAATCCGAAATGTGAGAATCTGATCGGCTCTGGGGTCGTGATCCACATACCCTCATTCTTCCACGAGCTGGAGGATCTAAAGCAGAAAGGATTGAACACTAAGGGAAGGATATTCATATCAGACCGGGCGCAGGTCGTCTTTGATCTACATCAGCTAGTCGATGGTCTTGAAGAGCAAGAATTGGGCCGAGGTGCAGTGGGGACGACCAAGAAAGGAATTGGCCCATCCTACAGCACCAAGAGCGCACGATCAGGGGTGAGGGTTTCGGAAATCTTTGACAAGGAGGTCCTTGATCGCAAACTTCGCACGTTAGCTTCCAGTGCCCAAAAGCGTTATGGCGATCTTCTGCATTACGACGTCAATGCGGAGATCGCTCGGTTCGACGAATACCGTGGAAAACTACCAGGATTCATAGTCGACGCAGTGACAATGATTAACAAAGCTCAATCCTCACTGGAAAAGAATTTGCTCGTCGAAGGAGCTAATGCTCTGATGCTCGACATTGATTATGGGTAAGCCACTCGTCTATACGAACATTGGTGGGAGGTCGAACATAAAAATCACAGGACCTATCCATATGTTACTTCCTCCAACACCGGAATTGGTGAGTGAATCCCCTATTAATTGCTACATGATACGGTAGTAGCCGAGAGCACAAAGATTTGTGATAATACAAGTGCGGTGCTAACTCCACCAGGGGGTGTTTTCACTGGCCTGGCAATCAATCCACGCAAGATAAAAGAAATCGTTGGCGTCGTCAAAGCCTACACCACAAGAGTTGGCGGCGGCCCTATGCCCACTGAGCAACTCAACGAAGATGGAGAGAAACTCCAATCGCTAGGTCGCGAGTTTGGTGTCACAACAGGTCGGCGAAGAGTACGACCATTCCACAATTCTCTCAGGCGTTGTGAAGCTGACAACCCCAGCGATGCGGCTGGCTCGACCTCGTCATACTTGAATACAGCGTCGCCGTAAACCACTACACCGCCCTCAACCTAACCAAACTCGACATCCTCGACACATTTGCCGAAATCCCTGTCGCCATCGGCTACCGCGTTAACGACAAAATGCTGGAATCTTTTCCGGCCGACCTCCAGCTTCTCGAACGAGCAGAAGTAGTGTATCATACCTTACCGGGATGGCAAACGTCGATAGCAGGGGCGAAATCGTATTACGATCTACCGCCAAATGCGCAGAAGTTTATCGATTTTATTGAAGGGTTTGTGGGGGTGTCGGTGAAGTATATTGGGACGGGGCCGAAGAGGGAGGATATGATTGTGAGGAAGGATTTTGATGCCGTAAAAGTTGATAGAAAGATTTTGCTTTCGAAAGTTCGATAGATTAGCCATTTGATAGATGAATCTATCTATCTACCACCTTCACACCCCCCACCGCTGTACCCGTACCCTTCGGTCTCCCCTTCCTATCCACCCTCTCATCCGCCGGATCGAACCCCCCATTCCCCCAATTCGCCCACTCCGGCGTCGGCGCTCCCATATAATCCTCCGGACTGAACTCCTCACCACCTTCCAACCATGCAAAGAACTTCCCATAATCAATAAGCGTATGCCATTTCCCCTGCACCAAGAACCGTTTGCTGGCAATCAAAACACAACAGCTATGCGCATGCTCAGCCGCGATGCCATACTCCAACCCCCTTTTCTCCAACGCCACATCCAACGCCTCGACGAAGGTGGTGATTTCTGAATAAAAGGGCACGTTCTGCATCGTCAGTCCTGCACCTGCAGAAGAAGATGTCCCGCAATACGTCACGCCTTTGATCTCCACAAAGCAGGGGAGGCCCCGAGCGACGAGGTCAGCGTACCCCTCGACTTCAGCATCGATATTGAAGCCTTTGACGAGCGTGAGGCGAAACACGGTGCGCATTCTGAAGCGTTTCTCGCGCAGGATGTCGAGACAGCGCTGGAATCGCTGCCAGTAATCTCGATGGAGGGGGCGGTCGATTTTCCGTAGCGACTCGGCGTTGCTGGCGTCGATGGAGACGTATAGTTGGGTTACTGGGTTGAGGGCTGCGAGTTGGTCTGGGTGCTGGGCGTTGCAGACGAGGAAGCTGGAGATGCGCTCGGCGTGGAGGAGGGAGAGGAAGGCGTTGATGTGTGGGTAGAAGATCGGTTCGCCGACGAGACTCAGCGCACAATGGCGAATCTTCATCGCCTCTTGAAACCGTTCGGCTCGGACGCCCGGGACACCTCGCATCATTTTTATCTTCTTGTAGTGGCCTTCTTTTGCGCCGGCGAAGATCAAATCCGGGGGGTCGACTTGCCAGCGCCAGGTTGTGCCGACGGGGTTAGTACCGTGGCGCCAGCAGAAGACGCATTTGTTGCTGCAGGAGAGGGAGGGGGTCGTTTCCATGCAGAGGTGCGATTTTATGCCGTAGAAGCTGTATTTGTAGCAGGAGCCTCGGCCGCGGAGGGCGGATTTCGTCCAGCGGCAGATTTTCACGCCGGAGTGGGTGCCGATTATTGTGTAGCCTTGTTTTGTGAGGGCGGCGTGGGTGGGGGAGGATTTGGGAACCATGGCTTTCGGAAGTTGGGGGTTGGAGGTGGGTGTAGTGACTGTTGTGGTGAAGTCGATGGGAATGGGCGATAATGAGGATTCTTTTCTTGGGCTGTCTTTGATCTGTGCCTGAGCTTTGCCTCCAAGATCTTCCAGATCATCAACGTGCGATGACTTTTGAGGTCTTTTCCGCTTCCCGGGTCTTTGAGTCTTTGAATTAGGGATTGCATCTACCTCTGCAAGACCCTCTTCGTCACTCTCCACTGCATCGCCGCTTCCAACGACGCCTTCACCGAGGCTTCCATACATTGCGATCTCAAGAATAACCTTTGCCACACCGTCTCTCCATTCCTTGAGCCGTCTTTGAGCATCTGACTTGACATCACCCAAGCCCAGTGGGAATGCTCTTTTCCTCCCAGTCAACTTTGCCATCCATTTATCGACTTCAATTGCTTGCGAGCAGAAGCCTTCATCTTCCGTAGCCCATCCTTCGCGGTCGCCAAAGCCAAATACCGAGTATCCGGCAAGACCGGACAGCGGTGCTGTGTCGATCCGGAAGTCATGATGGGTCTCTTGAAGGTGAGCTAAGAAATTGTCCAATGCAGTGTCGATGTTGTAAGAGGGCAAGAGTAGGAGGTAGAAGTACTGCAGGGGCTGACTAGTCTCTTGAGACTTCGGAGGTGTAACGAAGAAGTCATCATAGTCAATGTAGGACAGATCGTGAATTTTGGGTGAAAGTATAGTCGAGCATTGGTCATTCAGGGTATCTCGAAGGTCATTCAGGAGGATTCCCGTGCGCTTCTCAGTCGAACCAGTCAGTGACGAGAAGAATATCAATGGCTGGATTGGGCCATTCTCTGCGCTCCGCGGTTTGGGTCTCCTGTCAATCTTCGAACCTGTCACCCTCTTAGGCCCGAATCGAGGACGGGGGAGAGTCGCGGCATTGTCTGGAATTGCGCTGTCTTTGCTTCGTCTATCAAGATGTTCATTCAATGTCTTTAAATGTCCTTTTTCTTGCAGACTCCCTTCAAACCGACTCTGCTTCTCTGAGGTTGGTGCGGCGATTGGGGTAGTTGCGAGCGGAGACGAAGAGGTCCTGGCTTTTTGCACTCGCCAGCTTTTGTACCCCCGTATTGCGATATAGAATAGGACCGCTAAGGCGGGAAACATGTACCGGTAGGTGTGCCATATGTTGAGGATTCCTGAACGTTGTCTTAGCTCGTCTTGAGCACAGGAGGGGCCCACGTACATACCTTGCAGCACATGCAAATCAGCTATATGCTCCCGTTGCTGAGAGCCAGAGTCCTCCATTGCGAAAGCCCGCCAACATGAGCGGCGCACATTCGAGATCAAAAAGATTGTGGGGTCAAACCAACCAGTATCTCATAGCGCATCGCTTTGGCAGGGACCGAGGGACGGGCCGCGGTAGCGAGCGGGCCGGGTCAGCCACTCGAGCAGGGGGAGAGATACTCGAGGGAATCGTTTGATGGGCCATGCCTGTTCTGTCATCACAAGCCTGTCCTCTCAACTACCTTAGTCTTCTCCTTACTGAGCTCAGGATTGCAAAGAATTGCGCAAGTTTCTGCGAGGACGTAATTGGCCCCTCCGAAGTCCAAGGAATCATGTTTTCCCTTCTAGACTCCAAATCATCATCGCAATACATCTGCGCGTATTGAAAAAATATCAAGTGCAGCATAATGCAAGTATGTCGGCATTGATACTTCAATTGCACAACTTTGATGACGAAACATTATCTATCTACGCCTTCTCTGTCTTCCTATGCAGAATAAATACAGCCGGGGTTTTCTGACAGGGGAAAATTGTGAGAAGTTCACAGGCTACTTTGTCAACATTGCATCAAAGTGGAATTATGCTCGGAAATTGCAAGTTTGTTGCAAGTAAGGACGTGAGAGATTATTGAAAATCTATGGCGATCACCATAATTCTGGCAAGAACCTTTCCAGCAAATAGCCAGATATAAAGGGAAGCACAAAGCCTATACCAATCCGAACAGCCTGCCGGAACTAAAACTGCCCCCATCATGACGGGAAACTCCGAGAAGAGAACGAGACCACGGGTTTCAGCATCCCTGTCTATTACCCCAGCCACGTTGTCCGTTGCCAGATCGCCAGCATCTAACTTGCATCTTACGATAACTTCGCACCACCCGGATCCAATTACCATCTATGCCGATGATCTTTCTCCGAATCTAATGCTCAAATGTGGGGCAATTGTCATCACCAGCTTGTCCACTGGCACCGAGGTCCAACAAAGGAGATCGACACATTGCCGTATCCCACTGCAATCCAAAGTCGCTGTGCCTCTCAACGAGCGACTCTTCTATACTCTCCTGCCCAATGCGCCGCTCACATTTGCGGCCCCTTTCATTCTGGGCTCAACCAGGCGGGGTCTACAAGGCGTCAACGGTCTTGAGTCTGGAGAAGACTACTTATTGACCCTCGCTCGAGACTCGCGGATCCCGTGGAATTCTATTCGATGGTGGGAGTACGGAACAAAGGAGCAGGTCCTGTATGGGGACGATTATGAGCATATACTGGATGGGAGAGCGGTACGGTTCGGTCCCGGTCCGCACGAGGCGATTATAGTTGAATCAACAAGCATTGGAGCTGTCGCGTTCCGGTACTGGGAGTAATCAGATATCCGGAAGAGCGACCAAAAACAATCTTGTCGAGTCTCTCTTCTATGTCTGCCGCCCCCTTCAATAAGATCGGAAAACCGTTTCGATAATATTCAAGGCGTGTGGGTTCTCACTTACCTCAATCGATTATAAATATTGTGCCTTTATTGACCAGACACTGGTGCGCTTAATGCACGCTTACTAAGTGACATTACGTAAAGGCTGAAATGATATACTTCCTCGTAAAAATTTCATGCATTGAGTCGAGAGAAGTATGGATTGCATCCATTCTACCATGTCAGTCGCGAATGAATCGCAGCTTCCTAATCAAGAGGGGCACGGCACAAAATTCTGTCTCAAAGTCTACAGATTAGGAGGTAACGACTGGCAGGATCTGGGCACTGGCTTTGGAAACGTTGTGACTTCAAAAGTCAACCAAGCCTCTTCAATTCCGATGTTGCAGACAATAACGCCCAGCAGGATAGCTTTACTATTACAGTGACAACCAAAAATGATCCAAATCATGTCATCCTATTTGAGGAATTTCATCAGGATGCTTTGTATAAAAGACAACTAGGTGAGCGCGGTGCTGAAAATTCATGGTCATACTATCTGACCATAGTCATAGATACTTTGATCACATGGACTGATGATTCCGCTACGGACATGGCGCTGATTTTTGAAGATTCGACTGATTGCTCTGAGATTTGGTGGGCATCGACTGAGGACGACTGCAAAACCATCTGACATGGACATAGGGACGCTATAAATTCGGTGCAACCTAGACATTGTCCACATGAGACGATTGAAAGTGATACGACGAACATTATATCCGTTACGGTCTAATACCATGAGTGATTGAAAAGTTTTAAGAGCGACAGAGATGAATTTCATGATGGTCAACGGGGG
>JAABUP010011369.1_pt1 | contig 10158 bp, 13 predicted proteins | sample 5559201 | NCBI WGS metagenome assembly JAABUP01 (sample SAMN10711887, study PRJNA513373) | rock metagenome | isolation source: Antarctica rocks | place: Antarctica | reverse complement strand
TGGAAAGGCATGGTGCCTCCGGAGCCGCTGTCCGGAGGCCCCGGGGTTGGCGAGCGGCGCAAAAGGTAGCTGCTGGCCCTGCTGAGCATTGCCGTGACGCTGTGCGCTGACGCTGGCGCTATCGTAGCTTGTTAGAGAGCTTGTTAAACGCTTTTTACTTTGACCAGCACTTCAACACGAACGATATACGGATACAAGCAAATGTTTGCTGACCTGGACTGCGTTCAATGGAGAAAGCAGTTTCATTGTAGGCAGTCATTTGCTTCTGGTTTGATCTTACACTCTACCTACAGGGCACGCCTGGCGGAAATCATGATGCACCTGTCGACCATGACGCAGAGCACTGCCTTGCAAGCAAGCTCCACACACGGCAGAACGCCCTTAAGGCGGTGTCCTTTCTGTTTCAGAAGCAACATCAACACGCAGCGACCGAAATCTGGTATGGCCCTGTTGCTGGACCGCTGTTTGCACCCTTGGGCGGTAGATGCAGGCGTTGCAGTGACCTGCAGGTCCCCCCACCAGGCAGACTTCCCTGATCAGAAGACCAGACTACACTAACGCGGAGGCCTGTGCTACACCGTCCAAATCAGCCAAGTATAACACCTACACTTTTGAAGCTCTCCTGTACTTTTGGGCAGAGCTGTGCAGGTCCTGCAGGCTGTTGTAGCAGTTGGAAGTAGCCTGGATACACGACTGAGCTGTACTGCACTTAGGTAGTACCAGTGCGCACTACACGCGTACGCATCTGGAAACATCAACCTGCCCAATCTGTTCAACATGCATTTAGGAAACCCCTTCATGGCGGGAATAGTCTATAGACATAGCCATGTCTAGGCAGATCTGTCGTGATGAGTTCATGAACATAAGCCTACCACAATACCACAAAAATTCATGCCACAAAAAAATCATGCGTCATGTCAGCCTCTCGTGTAACATGGAGAAGGTGGGCCGCTGAATTGTGACAGCTTTGTTGCCAATGCATTGCTGGACAATTTCTTGAAGTATTCCTACTGTGTCTTTGTCAGACTGCTCATCCGCTTGCTTGAGCCTGGAAACAAGGTCATGCAGCAACAGCCCATATGCACGCACCTCCTGAGCCTCATATGGAACATTTCCTGCTTGGTAGAAAAAAGATGCACCTGCAATGCCATACAGCACTCAACACAGGTTTCCATACAATTTGCTGATCATGCATCTTTTCATGAGCTTGTCCCACCAGCTCTGTTAAGATGACATATTTGACACTAGGCAGCAGTGTGTGTTGATCACTCTAAACTCAAGCTGGTTCAGGCCAATGCACACATATGACACGCCCATGATGTTACAGCCCCAGGCAGGAAGGATGCGGCGACGTTGTGTAGCGTATATACATATGAATGCAATGACACCATGCATGCAGCAAAGCATGCAAAACCTCAGCATATGCTTACCATAGTCGCAAAGCACTGCATTGCCTTCCTCATCTGCCAAAACATTGTGACCATACACATCTCCATGGCATATGTTGTGCTTGTGAAGATAGGCCAAAGCGTTTGCAACAGACTTGGCCACATTCCATACAAAGGCTGTGGTGAATGTTTGCCCTTGTGTCCATCGGCACCTTAGGAGAGACTCAAAGTTGGGTTTTAACGCCAGCGGCACTCCCCACACGCGATCCAGAACTAAGGCATGAGGGTGATCAATGATCCCAATGACCTTGATCAGATTTGGATGATCCACAAAGCAAGTGACAGCTATTTCATCTCTGGCATGGCCATCTGGGCTGCTTTCAGCTTTGAAGATTTTTATGGCAACATCACGCCCCTGGAACTTGGCAGCAAACACATCCCCTGAAGCGCCATCCCCCAAGGCTGTAGCTAGGTCAAGCTGGCCTAACGTGAGAGGCAGAATGTCAGGTCTGATTGGAGGTGCTGGTTGACAAGCTGGGTTGCCAGCAAGGCTGAACCAGGCCAGGGCATTCAGACCTCCAAACTCTGCCGGCACCTGCTGACTCAACTTTATGTCAGAGTGTACAGACAGTCAGATCAATATGCAGACATCCAGACAGCATGCACTTAGGGGCCAAGCTTCTCGCATGGTTTGCAGGCTGAAAGGGTGATGAAGCTGCATCCTACTGACCTGCTCTATGTTGTTGACAGCGACTCTCATCAACTCTAGCTTAGGCAAGTGACCCATTGCTGCAGGCAGCGTCTTCAGTTGGTTGAAGGAAGCCTAAAGATCATGGTCAGCTGGTCAGGAAGGCAACAAATTTGGGTTGGACTAATGCGCGAAAACAGCCTCCAGGCAAAGGCAGAAGATATTCAACCCTGCATCAGATGACTGTGCACTCAATTTAGTGCTCACCTGGAGTTTCACAAGTTAGGGCTCACCTGGAGTTTCACAAGTGATGTCAAGCCAGACATGCCATCCGGCAAGCTGACAAGGCGATTGTCGGTGATGAACAGCTCAACAAGCCCTTTCAGGCCAGCAAATGACTCTGGCAGATTGGTCAGTTGATTGCCTTTGAGGCCAAGCCGGTACAGAGCAGTTAGGTTGCCCAGCTCTGATGGAACATCGGTCAAGCTGTTGTTCATGAGGTTGAGGTACTTCAATGAGAGCAGACTACCAAGGGCAGTCGGCACTGCTTGTAGCTTGTTGCGACCTAAGTCCAGGTCTAAAAGACTGCCAAGCTTGCCAATCCCAGCTGACACAACTGTAATTTCATTGCTCGATAAACTAAGTGTGATCAGGGAAGTCAGTTCCCCTATTTCAGCTGGAATGCTTGAGAGTTTGTTTTTGGCAAGATTCAGGATTGTCAGCGAGGTACACGACCACAGTTGCGAGGGTAAGTCCGTGACCAGCAAATTCTTGCTCTGCAAAAGAACAACTGCTACGTCTGCAGCCTTTGATGTCAGCTGATCAAGCTCATGTACGGGGTCGGTCTGACCGCCTGCCATCTGGTTCGTGATCGATGCAAGCCGTTCAACGCCAGGTGGTGTGCACAGGTGCAATGCCAACGTTTGCCCCAGCGAACGTACGACAAGCACTCTTCTAGCAAATCTGATTGCAAAGCGGTATAGCAAGTGTTATGGTGTTATACCTTCGTCGCGTAAAATGTGAAACGCATCGGGGAAGAGGAAGGCATACTTTTGTTTGAATTGGGTACACAGACAGCATGCGCGATCGCTTAATATCTGTCTGCCGCAACACGGAGCCCCAAGCCCGTGGTCTCAAAGCGCGACCTGAGTCGGGAACGATGCTGGCGTGAAGTGGAGCAAACTCACAGTAGCTGTCTGAAACAAACAGTTTGTGTAAGGATGTTACGACACATACAAGTGGGAACAGCGCAGACGTCGCTGCATCAGACATGATTAGTAAGCTTGCACGAGCGCTGATCTTTCCGGATAACGATGCCCGAGCCAGCTGGTGCTTGTAACACACGTATTGTTTAGCTGCAGCACCGTGTTGCAGGAGACCATGGCGGATGACGACTTGAACGAGAGTCAACAACGCGACAAATTGGCCGGTGCTATCACTCAGAATGGCCTGCCATTTAGACAAATTGCCGCCATAATGTACGACATTGCGATTGCGAATGTCGCCTGTCTTGTGTATATGAGCTGTCAAAGGTACTTATGGCATGCAGCTTGTGCCAGCTAAACGAATCTACGCAAGTGACCATGCCATATACTTTAGCCGTGTACATGGTAACAGACTTCTTGGGTGCAAGCGCAAGTCCTGCAAAGATCAGCCGAATGACAGGATTCTTGGTATGCAGTCAAGCTTATGCAGCACACTGCAAATAAAGCTTCGAGGTGCATCAGACAACACATGTTCCATGTCTGTTGCAGGGAGCAAGTTTTTGCAGTGCTCAGTTTGGGACATCCATGCTGCTCGGGTATTTCAGCGACACATATGGCAGAAAGGTGACACCTCGCCTTACTGGTCGCCCTGGCATCAGCTTGCTTCCGTTGTTGCGCCAAGAGCCTAACAAGGATGCTCATGTGCAGCCAATACTAATCTTGAGCAGTGTGACCAGCATGATTTTCATAGTTGGCTTTGGAGCATCTACCACATATACAATGGCCATCTTGATGCGCCTTGCAGGAGGGCTTTGCAACTTCACCTTTGGGTGCGCTCATCTTCATCTGTCTGTACCAAGATGGATCTGTGCAAGATGCAAACAGCAGCAACGCTTGAATGCAACGCTGTGTTCAAGAAAGCCTTGAGCATGATTGCAATGCATTTGCAGCCCATATGAGCCTTGTGCTGCTGCACTGAATCCAGCAACGACTCATGCACATGCGTCACTGAAGTCGTCAGAACCCCCTCATGGCCCAATGACCTTCTTGGCAGACGAATGAATGAATGAATGCGTGAGTGAGTGATTTTTTACAGGTGCGTCAAGTCTATGATTGGGGAATCCATGGATTTGGGGACTCAGGCCAAGGCCCTGGGCTATCTCAGCCTGGCCTGGGGCTTGGGCACCATACTTGGTAACTCACCTTGCTGTCTCCTCAGTCATCTTGCATCTGCCCGAATTCACACCTGCCACAGTGTTACCCAGTTCTGCTGAGCAAATGTGCTTTCCACACAATTTGCGCCATGCTCAGGGCAGTTTTGGTGCACATTGCGCACATACTGTGTACAGATCATGGCACCACTGGCGGCATATGCCGAGGATGACGACATCTACCAGGATCTGTCAGGCAGATGGACCAAAAGAGTCATGTTCCTGGAAGACTTGAAAGATATTGGCATTTGCTATGAATGCAAGGCACTCTTGTGCAGGTCCACTGCTGGGGGGTGCACTCTCTGCCCCTTGCGAGGCCTATGGCTCAGCTTTCCCATTCTGCAAGCCTGGTCAGCTGTTCATTGCCAGGTACAATTGACCAACATGCTTGCTACAGCCAGCAATGATCATGTCTGCTTGATGCTGCCTTCATGGACAAGTCCTTTAAGCAGTGCCGCTGCCTCACTTGTTTATCATCATGATTGAATCAGTCATTGACTGTCTTTCAATGCCTGCATAAGTGTCTGGACATAGAAGCAAACTTGCTGTTGCTGAGCAGCTCTGTTTCTGTCGAGACTGTTACACCTTACATTGGCCCTGGAGTCTGCTTCCTTTGTGAATGCAGGCCATTCCTGCTACCTTGTCTAGCAGCAGGCGTACTGTCATTCATGGCGTCCCTTGCCAGCATGTTTCTTCTCAAAGAGACTCTGCCCAGCAAGCTAGCTAACAATTACTGTCAGCTGACACAAGATGTTGAGCAAGGGACAGAACTTAGCAGCAACAGCCCAGCAGCACATAAAGGTGCGTCATGATGCTCACCCCGTACACACGCTTTCTACGCAGTGGCATGCCCTACTAAGCATAAGCATGGAAGCTCCAAGTTGTTGTCAATGTCTGACGCAACACGAGGCTGATACCAAAGCTCAGCGTACACATCTCTTGTTTGGGGTATTTCCCCATACCAGCCACAACTACACATGCTGCCAAACTGTTCTGTTGCATGCAGGCATTGAAATGTCTACTCAATACAGCTCACTCCAAGTTGAGGATTCAGCAGCAGACTGGGACAGTGACTCCAATCTTCACACGATCAAGCAAGCAAATAAGGCCAACTGCAACTTGTTGTGTGATGCTCTTCAACAACCCCCCGGCCAGGGGACCCCAGCAGAGCTAGCTGGGGTGCCATATGAACATCATCTGCTTGAGAGGTCTCCAATGTACGGGGTACATGCATCTGAAGCCGACACCAAAAATGCCAGGGATTATCCTGCACATGATCTGGCTGATGCGGCTGATCCTGCCAAATCAGATGATGAGCAGACTTTGCTGGTGTCGGTACAGAATGACAGTGGGCGAGAGCATGCCTCCAAAGCAACAGCTGATTTCACCAAAGACAGTTCAATTGTTTGGTACAGAGAACGTGCAGTCCAGCTGACAGTCATTGGCTATGGGCTCATAGCATTCATATACAACACTGCTGATGAGTTGACTCCTCTGTTTGCTGCTGCATCTCCTGCTGTTGGCGGGGCAGGGCTCTTAGCGAATCAGCTAGCAGTGCCCCTAGGCTTCTGTGGCATTGTCCTCATGCTTTATGCGGTCCTGGGGTATCCAAAGTGTCTAGAGAGGTATGGGGCGGCCATGAGCTGCAGGATAGGGTTGTTAGCGACTGCACCTTTGATTCTTGTGACTCCGGTTGCTTACTATGTGTCCAGTTCTGTTGTAGCTGCTCAGCTTGTGCTGTGTCTGATCCTGGGGATCAGAATCATGGCTGAAACTAATTCATTCAGCTCATCTTTGATTATGGTCAACAATGCTGCTCCAAAGCATGCCATCGGCAAGGTCAATGGCTCCGGGCAAATGCTTGCAAGTCTGGTGCGTGCATTGGGACCAGCTTTGGCTGGTGTTCTCTGGGGCAGCAGCATTCAATTGAACATCCCTGGCCATCAGTTCATTCCGTTTGCTGCTTTGTCAATAGTTGCTGCAGGCACACAGTTTATTTATCTAGTGTTGAAGCTACCGATGTAAATCTTTTGTGTCCACTTCTGTGACCTAGCAGGTTATCAGATACATGAGAGGGCTTGTGATGTTGCTATCCTTGTTGATAACAATTTTCTCAGGGATGCAGCAAATGTCGGTTGCTACCTGCTTCTCCTTTTATGATGAAATCCATTCAACAGCTCACTGCTGCCAGTGTACCTAGGTGAATGGGTAGGGCTGCGTTTGTTGTTGCTCGCACAAACTAGTCATCAACACAGCCTAGCATACGCTAATACAGCATCTGGATGTCCACAAGGGCATCGCTATCGTCTTTCAAGAAAGTCATGATGAAGCTGACAGGCTCGACAGAATGATGAATATATACCGGATCCGTTCTGTGCTTACAGCGCACTAAATTAAATGTACTGGCTGCGCAGAACATCTTTGCAATGGGGGTACCATCAGTGTCTATGTAAACAACCTTGTCACGACTGCACTACAGTATATCTGTTGCATTAGTCTCCAGTGTGCAAACAAAACAATTGCACCACTTTGTCGAAACTGCACTGCACCACAATGAAACATAGTTGCACCAGTGCTCCCTTCATGTGACGGAGGCAAAGCGGCCAACGTGTGACCTGGTGGGATTACTGGCAGAAGTCCAGGCTGCCTGGCCATACAGGATAAGACCTTTTAAAAAGGCTTGCGCACACTGCATCTCGCTGTTGCACTACTCCATCAAACATACATTTCATTGCTCCATGAGTACCAATTGGCTCCTGCAGTGCAATTGACAACATGGTATCAACATGATCATTATTTTGGCAACATAATCTGTCATTGAACATTGTACATGGCTGCTGCCAATTGGTCAACTTGCACGCCACTGCAGATTGCAGAACTGGCAAGAGCAGCACTGACAAAGCACAAGTCACATCATGTTGTGGTGGTGGCTGAGCAGACATCTCACAGCAGTCGTTGGGCAAGGTAACACTTTCAGAACCAGGTGTCACCTTGATCCTGCCTCTGCGGCCATATTTAGTCCACAACTCCAGAGGTTTGAACCAGCGCACATCTTCAGGGTTGTGGAACATCCACCGCACAACTGCCTTCTTCTTGTGTACTTTTACAGGGTACCCTGAAAGGACTATCTTCTTCAACACCACCCTGTCAGGATCACAGCTGCGCAGTGTACCTGTCATCCAACAAATCACAAACATCAGAACCAATCCAGAAAGACTGTAGTGTAGCCACTAATGCTTGCGACAAAACAGTTTCAATGAATAAATGGGACATGTGCTGTAGAAAATGACAGGTCTAAGGGCAATGCCTCAATGTGATGCCATGGCAAATGCAAAATGGTGCAAACATGGCATTAATTATGCAATTCTGGCGCTGATTGCATCAATTGTCACCTGCCATGGCCAGCTGTGGGGGCTGGTCTGGGGTGATCTTGAAGGCCAGTAGGGGTAGAGGGGGGTAATGTATGGGGCCATAGATGGTGGCTACGCACTGACGCTTGTCATGCAGGAAGCGCTCCAGCTTGTGCTTGTCCACATTTGGGTCGTCTGTGGAGTATATGGGCCGAGCAGTGAATGACCTGCATGACAGACACATTTTACGACGTACAACAATTTAAGGGGCTCTGCTGACGCTATGCGATGCTGCCGTGTAAAGATCTGCTGTGACACTGCAGTTGCGGCTTTACAAAGCAGTAATGATGTCCCAACAATGTTGCACAACTTTTACTCTGCAGCATCTGCAGGGTGGCTTCCTCTGATGAGCAAGCTATGCAATGCAGCATGACTGATGCCAGCAGAACCTGCAGCCCATCTGACTGATGTGTCTGTCAGTGATGATGAGCCATTGAGTGAGCTGACCTGAGGCCTGTGACAAACAGCAGCTCTGCCTTGTTTGGCAGAGTCTCTGTGAAATTGGAGTCCTTCTTGACAGCAAAGTTGAGGACTGACAGCTTGGTCTCATGCTGCAGCAGTCCATGCGCCACAAAAGGTGCTGCTCTGCCCTGCAACCATTACCCCCAAGGTGAACTAGGCAGGACCCTCACTTTGACCCCCAAACAGCAAGGAAATTTGTGGGTACTGATCTAGACTGGGAGTCTTTACTAGATACTAAATGCTGCATGGTGGACTTCAGACAGTATGCAAGCAGCCCAGCCTGAATGCCAGCAAGAAATGGCATGCAAGTCTGTGCTGTGTGCCATGCAATCATGCATCCATTAACAAGAATGCTGTTGGATGCATGACAGCATGGTACACAGACTACATGGGACACCTGCCATAACACAGATGCAAATCATGCAGCTGTATCGGATGCTCATAGTCTACATGAGTCTGCATGTGTCTGTTTGCAAACATTGTGACTCTTCGCCAACAGCTGTCAATAGCTGTCAAGAGTGATGGTACCTGTGAGGCAGCCTGCACTCGCTGCACAAGCCTCAGTGCCACATCAGCAGGCACATCTGCCAGGTGGACTGCCACATAGGACCCTGGAGCGGCCCCATTCAGGTCCCGACTCACCCCCTCAGCACCTGCCTTGGCCCTGAATCCAACAAAACTGCTAGTCAGGCACTGTGTAACCCACTACATACATCTGTCTGGCATCCGTGTGATGCCGGAATGTTTTCCAAGCACTGCTCTCATGACAAGCATGAATGCGCTCACCATGCTTTGACCAAAACAGCTATGCCCACATGGGTTGTGACCAGGGCATGGTACATGTAGTGATGCCTGTAGAGCCAGCGCACCCACTAGCGAGGGGTGGCTGGCTGCTGAAGCCCTCAGGTTGATGTTGCATCCAGCGTAACCCATGCCACTGTGGTAGTGTGCATGTGCTTTAGAAGGACGCGTATGTGAGCCTGTAATTCACGGCCATCCAACAAGAGAGTGCTCCCACAATTGGCAGGCTTCTTTGATTGGTCGCCGCTGTGAGGGGGAGTTGTACCAGACCCAAAGTAAAGAGAACTACTGGAAGTAGAAACGGAAGCAATGCTGTTACAGCACATGATTGTCCACCCAACTGGCCAAACACATCATGCCTGCTGAGTTGATGCAAGACAGTGACCTGTGACAACTGACCTTTTGTGCGCTCTCTTAAAGTTTTCAAAGGCAAAGGTGTTGGCGTACTCCTGAGGCAGCCCCTCTCTGGGATCCCAGGGACTGCTGCGCCAGCTCTTCAGTCCCCGATACCGAGCAAATCTGTCTCTGGCAGGCGTGTCCGTTGGCGTGTCAATCTGCACGCCACACACATCTATGAATTTGTACGATGTAGTGGGCTGATGAGCATACAATTGACTGGCCTCTGCTTTTCATCATGTCTGTGACTTCCAAATGTATAGGCTCAGCACACATGTTGACGATTGCTCGTCAACCAGAGCATTTACAACAGCACTTGGTATTTACATTGGACTGCACATCACACCTATCACATGTCCTGAATGGCTTAACTAAGTGGTCACACTATTACACTCCCACGCAGGTGATCTATTCAGGACATGTGAGTACTGGTTGTGTACAATACTGGGTCAGTAACGATTGGGCCCAGCGGGCTGCATATAGGCAGTCCCTGGCAAGGCAGTCAAGGGGTTCAGCAGGCAGACAGAACTCAGCCAACTGTCCAGGCAAGAACAACAGGCTTTGCTTTTATTGCAAGAAGCTTGGAGATCTCAAGCA
>JAABUP010011368.1_pt1 | contig 10159 bp, 10 predicted proteins | sample 5559201 | NCBI WGS metagenome assembly JAABUP01 (sample SAMN10711887, study PRJNA513373) | rock metagenome | isolation source: Antarctica rocks | place: Antarctica | reverse complement strand
TCGACTTCGACGCCGCCAAGGGCGACCCCGCCGCCGACGCCGCCACCCTGTGCGGCTGGCTGGACCACGCCGGGCTCCCTCACCTGCTGACCCGCTCCGGGCCGTCCGGCGGCCGGCACGTCTGGATCGCCCTTGCTGAAGCCGCCGACGCCGGCGTGGTCGACACCCTCGCCCGGCTGGTCCGGGCCCGGCTACCGAGTTTGGACATCGCCCCGTTGTCCAACCCAGTCACCGGCTGCGTACGGCCCCCCGGCTCCCCGCACCGGGCTGGCGGCAGCTCGACAGTCCTGGCCGGGGACCCGGCCGCGCTTGCCGCCCCGACGGCGACGGCAGCGGACGTGGCCCGGCTGGTGGACGCCCTGGCCGCCGGCCATCGGCCCGAGCCGCTCGCCACGATCGACCCGGCAGCTCCGCTGCCGACCGACCGGGCGGGCCGGCTCTACCTGCCGGGGGTTCGCCGCCAGCTGCCCGCGGGCAGCGTCCAGGCCTTGCAGGTGGACGCCGCCGCGGTGGACGCCAACACGGTGGATGCCAGCACGGTGCTGCGCCGGGTACTGGTCGGCGCAGCGGCTGCCCGGTGGCGCTGTGCTGACGTCGCCAGTCTGGTGGCCCACTCCCCCGGGCTGGAGCACGTCCGCTCCCAGGGCCAGGGACCGGGTGTGCCGCGCCGGGTCCGCAGCCCGGGCGAGTCCCGGGCGGTGCTGGCCCGCCAGTGGGACCGGGCGGTGCGCTGGGTCGCCGCCCATCCCCGCGCCAGCAACCTTGAGGACCCGACGTTCGAGCCCCGTGCCGCCGCCCTCGCCGACGTGGTCGAGCAGGTCCAGACCCGCGCGGACGCCGCGGCGGGCAGGTGGGCCGGCCCGGGCGGGCCGGCGGACCGCCGGGTGCTGGACGCGCTGTGCGTGCTGAGTCTGCATGCGATGAGCACCGTCGTGGAGGCAGACATCCGCCGCCTGGGGCTGCTCTGCGGCATCGGCCGGGAGACCGCCCGCACCGCCCTGCTGCGCCTGGCAAGGGACGGCTGGGTCACCCGCCACTCTCCTGCCGACGGACCACGCGCTGCGTCGTGGATCTTGAACGAGGCGTTGTCCACAGCGGCACATGTACCAAGCCGGCCACAAGCAGACCCGCGCCCCCCTGGCGCTGGTAGCGCCGAACGAACCCGGTGGCTGACGCTGCTGCGCACCAAACTCGTAGCCGTAGCCCATGACATCTTCACTCCTGCCGGTGGACTGGGTCATGCCACCGGCCAGCTTTACGCCGCCCTCTCTACCCAGCCCGCCAGCACCACCCAGCTTGCCTACCAGCTCGGCCACTCCCCCGAGGACACGGGTATTCGACTCGGGCTACTTCGAGCCGCACGCCTGGCAAGGCGTACACCAAAGGGGTGGTCTGTGGTTCGAGTCGACCGGCGCGACGCGGCCGCCCTCCGGCTCGGGGTCGCCGGACGGCTGGCTGACCGGGCCCGGCGCTACGCCCTCGAGCGTGAGGCTTTCGCCTGGTGGACCGACGAGCTCACCTGGATGCACGCACCCCGCCGCAGCGCGGCCAGCCGTCGTCCCGGCCTCGGGCAGCTGGTCGTGCTCGACCCCGTCGACACGCCTCCGGCCTGGCCGGCGCATCCCCGCCGGGGCGACGGCCGCGCCGACTTCGCCGCCGCCCGCCGGGTGCTGACCACCGGGGCCGTGAACCAACCACGTCAGCTCCGCCAGCCCATCACCGTCCGGCGGCGGGAGGCGGCCTGACGGTGTAGGACACCCACGATCAGCAGTGTCCCCGCACTTAGCGGCTCGGGAGGCTACTCGCGTTCAATCCAGGCGGATGCCGTCGCCGTCGTCATGCAGGTGCACCGGCAGCGGCACCCACGCTGCCCGGTTGCCGTCGGGGAACAGCTCCTTGAACGTGGGAGGCGACTCGGCGGGATGGCCGACGAGTATGTTGCGAGGTCGCCGGTGAGCAGCAGCTGGCCGGCTGCGGGCACCCGGTCGTGGAAGGTCTGCGCGGTCGGACCGCCGAAGACGGTGCCGGTCCACCACTGCACTCCCCCACCCGAGACCACCCGGCGGGGCTGGTGAGCCGGGTGAAGCCGCGACGCCGGGGCCGGCTCACCAGCGCGGTCAGCACCCACGAGCTCATCACTACAGCCGGGCCCAACCCGTGAACCTAGCGGCGTGGACGCCCGACCCGCCCGGTCATAGACGACGTCTGGCTGAAGTGCCGGACTACATCGCCGGGCGTGTACCGCTCCATGAACTCGTGCATAGCCAAGCGCCAGACCGCACTGTGCGTGAGGTCCAGACGACCGACTGCTGCCTCAATTCGGATCTCGTGAAGGAAATCATCAATCCGCAAGTCGCTGTAGACGGTCTTGGCGGGTCCCTTTTCCCCGGTTGCTGTCACGGCCGTTCGTTCGGCTGGTCCCCTTCGACGTGCCAAAGTCGCAGAGGACGCAGTCGGCTGCCTCTCGGGACTATTCGTTTCGCCCTTCGGCTCTGCGGAGGGGGGCTCGACGGCCGGGGTCGGTACATGGTGCCCCCGCCTCTTTGGCTTCTGAGGCAGGGGAAGAACGCGACCCGCAGGACTCTGCGACCCTGCTGCCACGGGCTCACTACTGGTCACTGTAGGACTTTACGGCCGAAGCAATCGCCCTAAGCTCTTCGACGTAACGGCTCCAACGAGCCGGGGTGGGATCAAGTGCCGTCATGGCGAGGCGTTGCTGGCGCTCACCGAGATCCGCGTACCAGGACAGCACGGGGCCGAGTGGAACGTCAAAGCGCTGCGCCAGCTCCCATAGGCGCCGATTGAGCGACACCGACGGCGATTTAGGAACCATGGCCGGCACAAGGAGGAGCGGGTAATCGGAGGTGTCGGCCAGCATCCCGCCGAGAGCGTCGAGCTCACCCGCTCGCAGCGGTGTAGGTACAACGACAATGTCGGCAGCTGCCATCGCCCCGAGCGTGGATGCGAAGCCGCCCGGGTGCGTGTCAACAACAACCCATGGTCTCCCCCACTCAGCTGCCCACTTGCCAAGTGCCACAGCCACATCCTCGGCGCTCAGGTCGGCGTGACTGAGATCAGGGTGCCCGGGAACCAGGTCCGCCTTCCGGTGCCCGACCAGTGGCTTGGGAGCGCGGCCGTGAGCTAGTGCATCGAGCAGCGGACGGGTATGCGCTCTTTCGTAGCGGTAACCCCACCGCCTGCTCGCTCCCCCGCTGTCCCACTCAAAGTCGACTAGCGGCGCGTTCAAGAGGTACGCCAGCTCCAAAGCGAGGGTGGTTTTGCCAACGCCACCCTTGTAAGCGGCCACAGTGACGATCTTGGACATGGTTGCTGATTATGACATCGGCACGCCCCAGGGTCGCGCAGGCGCGCCGTCGCAACGCCGCACCGGCACCAGCCCGGAAACGTACGCCAATGCACCAGCAAACCTCTGGAACGCAGCAACGTTAGAGGCCTGCACCGCCGCACGGTTCTACCAAGGCAACCAGACAACGGTGTGGCATGGTGCAGCCGCACCAGTCCAGCCGTACAGCGCTACAGCCGCGGCCAGTTACGACGGCGTAATCCTACCAAGGCCCGGGCGACCGGGGAAACGGGACAGCCTTCCGGTGCCTGAGTAGTGGCGCGCTTGGGGATCACGCGGCCAGGAGTTAGCCCCTATGCAAGGTTGTGGCCCTATGCGCCTGGACCCCTCTGCCGTTACAGGCCCGAAGCCGCAAAACCCCGCGACAGTGCACGGCCGGACAGCTGCGGTCGTGTGGCTTTCCGGCAGCGCAACGCGGGAGGGCCTTGCTGGGGCAGCCGCGCGGCCCTGCAGCGTCGTAAAATTACGCCGTTGTAATCCCCTGTTGAGCCCCTTGCTCACGTCGGGCTCAAGCCATAGGAACTACAGCCTCCGCTCGAGCAGCTCGCTCTGCCGAGTCTCACGAGCGACGCTGGTCGGCAGCACCCCGAACAGCACCGGTCGGACGTCGGGGGAGCGCTGCGCCTGAACGGAGGCGGCCAACGCGATGGTCCGCGGCAGCCCTTCGAGCGCGTTCGCTGCCGGCTCACTGACCAGCAGCACCGCGTCGGCGGCGAACATCGCCGCCACGAACAACCCGCCCAGCGTCGGGCCGCAGTCCACCACCACCAGGTCGTACGGCGGGCTGGGGGAGTCGAGCGCTACCGCCAGCCGCCGGTCGGCCCCGACGAAGCTGTCCACGTTGCGGGGCCGCCAGGTCCTGTGATTGGCCGGCGCGGCGTGCAGCCGAGCCGACCAGTGCTCCCCGGCGGCGACCGTGACCTGATACAGCGTCCCCGGCTGTACGGCAGCGGACTCCCGCTCCTGCGCGGCGTGCAGCGCATCGAAGACGGTCAGCTGCTGCGCCTTGCCGAACGCCCCGTCCTCATAGACCCGGCGCTGCGCGTCGGTCAGCGCGGTCGCGTTGGCCTGCGGGTGCAGGTCGCCCAGCAGCACCGGGACGCCCAGCTCGGCTGCGGCGTGGCGACGTTGGCCGCCGTCGTCGTCTTGGCGACCCCGCCTTTCTGGTTCGCAACCGCGAGCGTATACATCAACCCTGCAGCGGGGCGAGCCGTCGTCTCACCAGCGCCTACGCGGTGGGTAGCCGCCGCTGTCTAGAGCACTAGCCGGCCGTTAGTCGCACCTTCGACACGCCCTCATTTGCAGGGCGATCGGGCCGGTGGCCTACGGTCGCGTCCATGCGCATAGTCGGCCTGGACGGACTGGCCCACCGTCTCGAGGAGGTCGGCGGTCCCCCTACACGCGCCGTATGTGCTGCTCACCCGCTGGCAGGTCCTCACCGCAGGCCGCAGCCTGCTGTTCTTCGACGCCCATGCGAAGTGGGCCGGGCTGCCCGACACCGCGAACCGGACCCGCTACACCTTCGCCGGAGTGTCGGACTCCGCCGTCCACGACCTGCAAGCCGAGCACGCCCGGGACGACTGGGAACACACCAACTCCTCGTACCGGAACAGCGCTACGCGACTCCCGCCTTACTCACCGCGTGGAGCCTCCCACTAGCCCGCGTGACCGAGCTGAAGCCGGCGACCGTAGCGTGCTTGTGCCGCTGCCATGGGCAGGCCGAACAAAGCGGCAGCGGCCGGACATCACAGCGGTGTTAGACCGGCTGCGCAACCAGTGGGCGACAGGAGCCTGACCGCATGACGGAGCCCGTTTCGCGTCAGCAAGCGCAGCAGCAAGACGGCGGCGATGACCCAGTCACCGACGAGGAAGCTGTCGCCGCTCTGCGCGACGGCACGGTGCGCATCGGCTGCGTGCGCGGAATGGCGTTCGAGGACGTCCCGCCCTCGGCGCTGATTGCGATCGCGCGTACCGCGCTCGCCGCTGGACCGCCGTCCGCCGGAGGAGAGGCCTGCGGCGCTTCCGCGGTCCTTGCCGTCGGAGCCGTGGGATGGCCAGCAGTCCCGGCCCCGCGCAGAAAGCCCGATGACCGAACTGGTCGCCAGACCGCGACCGGACGAGCGGCGCCGGCGCTGGCGGTGGCCGTTCCCGCGGTAACTGCAGCAGTGTCGCGCTGGCGAGCTGGGCCCCGCCGACGACCGGTGATGACCATGGCCACGAGATGGCAGCCGGTCGCACAGGCCGGACCGACCCTCGGCGTCCACAACCGCCGCTCGGCAGGACGGAAATGTCAGCCAAGCGTTCTACGCTGGTCCCGTGTCGATCGCCGTGCACCTGCCCGAAGAGCTGGCCGCGCGGCTGGCCGCCGAATCGGCCCGTCGGGGGATCAGCGTCGAGGAGTTGACCGCCGAACTGCTCGGCGAACGCCTCCCCAGCACCAGCCCCGACAACTCCGCGCTGGACGCGTTCATCGGCGGCGGTTCCTCCGGGCACCGCGAGCCGTTCGACATCCACCGGGCCCGGGCCGAGCTCGCCGAGCACCTCAACCCCGCCGAGAGCGCATGACCTGATGGCCGTGTGCTGGTCGACACCGGCGTGTTCGTGTCGGCCGCGGACACCGACGAACCCCGGCACGCTGCATGCGCGCAGCTGCTGCGGGCCCACCGCGGCGAGCTCGTCGTGGCCGCCCCCGTCGTCCCCGAGACCGCCTGGCTGATCGAGTCCCGGCTCGGCCCGGCAGCCGAGGTCCGCTTCCTGCGCCTGGTCACCAGCAGCGAGCTCCACATCGTCGACCTGACCCTGACCGCCTACCAGCGGTGCATCAACCTGATCGAGGCCTACGCCGACATGGGCTCGGCCTCGTCGACGCCAGCCTGGTCGCCACGGCCGAAACGCGCGGCATCACCACCATCGCCACACTGAACACCCGCGACTTCCACGTCGTGCGCCCCGCCCACACCGACGCGTTCACCCTGCTCCCATGCCCCCCACGACACCCGCGATCGGCCCGTCCACGGCCCGCCCAGGCCTCACGCCGGACCCGCTTGCGTGTTCCTCTCCTAGCCGCTCTCGCCGCGTTGGCGGCAGTCCTGCTCGGCTCCGGCACGGCGTCCGCGACACCACCGTCCGCACCCCAAACATGAGCGACTGGCGGCGCGTTGCTCGGGATTTGTCGGGGCAGGCTCATAGCCTGCGGCGCATGACATCGCGTTCTGGCAGTAGTGCGGCGCCGCCACCGACCGAATGCGAGGCGCCTGCGGTGGGTGCGCGACTGCGCGACCTCCGGCTGCTGACCGGGATGACCCAGACCCGCCTGGCGGAGCGACTGGGGACGACCCAGTCCGCCGTGGCCAGGCTTGAGGCAGGCCGGCAGCGCCTAAGCCTGAGCACCCTCCAGCGGGCCGCGCACGCGCTCGGCTGCGACGTGCAGTTGGTCATCGGCGAGCGGCGGGCAGACTGATGCCGCGAAACCCGCAGCGGTATGCCGCGGTGAGTCTGTTCTCCGGGTGCGGCGGGATGGACCTCGGGGCGGAGCGGACTGGCCGTGCGAGAGTCGTGTGGGCCATTGACAATGACCATTGGGCGGTCGAGACGTACCGCCGCAACCTGGGCCGACACATCGTCGAAGGCGACATCACCCACGCTGCTGTGCCCGGCGTGCCCTGCGACATCCTCCTGGCCGGCCCACCTTGCCAGGACTACTCGACGCTGTGGAACCACGACGGCCTCAAGACTGCCCGGGGCAACCTGTTCCGGGAGGTGGCGCGCTTCCTCGACCGCTTGCGGCCGGCTGCGTTCGTCCTGGAGAACGTCCCGGGCCTGCTCTCGGCGAACCGGGGCGCCGCGTGGACGCTCGTGCGCCACGCGCTGCGGGCGCCCAGCAGCTTCGCAGGAGCGGGCGGCGATGACCCGGCTGTCCGCTACGACCTCAGCGCGCAAGTCGTCGACATGGCTGACCTGGGTGTGCCGCAGCAGCGTGAGCGGCTCATCGTGATCGGGATTCGCCGGGACCTCGGCGTGCGGCCCCCGGTCATCCCGACGCCGTTCGCCGGGAACCCCGTTACCGTGCGGCAGGCCCTCGACGACGACCCGCTGCCCGAGCACGCCCCCAACCACGAGCGCGGTCTCGACAGCCCCGATGTCGTGGAACGGCTCAGACTGATCCCGCCGGGCTCGAACTACGAGGTAATCCCCCCCGGCCACCCGCTCGCCGTGAAGGGGCTCATCAGCCACGTCTACCGACGGCTGGCACCGGACAGGCCCTCCTACACGATGATCGCCGGAGGGGGAGGCGGCACCCATGGCTACCACCATGCAGAGCCCCGGCGGTTGAGCAACAGGGAAAAGGCGCGGCTGCAGGGATTCCCCGACGATTTCGTCTTCGAGCACGGATGCGGAGCCGGCGAGGGGGAGTCTCGCTCGATGTATCCCCGCGTGCGCCGCCAGGTCGGCAACGCCGTGCCGCCACCGGCCGCCGCCTTGATCGTGAGTGTGCTGGCGGAAGCGCTGCTGAAGGCCGGGGTACCGCCGCGCACCGCCCGCGAGCTCGCCGCCGCGCGCCGACTTCCTGTTCGTTCGGGAGATCTTCCGCCCCTGGCTCTAAGGGCAGCTGGGCAGTGACCGGCGCTACCGGCGACACCCGGCCGGAGGAGCTCGCCGCCGTGGCCGCGCTCCGGTCGCTGTCCGTGTTCAGCGCGGAGCAGGCCGGGGCCTACCGCGAGCACTTCGCCGCCGTCGCGCTCGCTCTCGGAGACGACGTGGAGACCAAGCTCGCCCGCTACGTGGCCGAGTGGGCCCTCGGGGGGCTCGCCGGGGCAGTCGTACTCACCGGGAACGCCGGGACGGGCAAGACGGCGGTCGCCGAGGCTTACTGCCGCGCCGTCGGCGCGCCCCTGCCCCGCGAAGACGCCATGTTGGACGTGGCAGCCGGCCGGCGAGTGATCAAAGACCTCTCTGGGCTTCCGGACCCCGGCGCCCGTGCCTCCGCGCTGCGCGAGGCGCTGAGCTCAGCGGCCCACCAAACGCTGGTCTGTGCCAATGAGGGAGTCTTGCGCGACGCGCTCGACGACCTGGGCGACAGCGCCGTGGCCGACGCGCTCGAAACCGCTCTGCGCCGCGGGGCTGCACGCGCCGGGAGCACGACCGTCGTCAACGTCAACCGCCAGCGGCCGACCGGCGACCGGCTCTGGAACCAGATCCTGAACTACGTCAGCCGCGAGGACCTGTGGGCGGGCTGCCGCGACTGCCCGTTCGAGTCCGGAGGCTGCCCGATGCGCAGCAATGCCGCCCACCTGCGCACGCCCGCCGTCCGCGAGCAGCTCCGCACCCTGTTCCGGCTCGGTGCTGGCCAGGCGGTACCGACCCTCCGCGAGGTGTTCGCCATTCTGTCCTGGGCTGTGGTCGGAGGGGAGGCCTGCGAGCACATCAAGGCCCGCAACCGCGACCTCGGCCAGGCCGCTTTCACCGCCACCGACGGGTATTTCACGCGCGTCCTGGGCGGCGGCCTACGCCCCGAGGCGGTGGAGCGCTCGCCCCTGCTCGCTGGCATGCGCCGAGCCGGCCTCGGCGAGGTCAGCGACCTTGAGGTGGACGGCTGGCTGCGGGACACCACGGGAGCGCCGCAACGCGTCCGCGAGATCGCCGGCGACCCCAACACCCGCGAGCGCGACGACGGCGACGGCCTCCTGAGCCGGCGGAAGCCCGAGCTGGCCGGCTCCCGCTCACCCCTGGACCGCATCCGCACCAAGCAGCACGAGATGACGTTCCACGCGCTCGGGGAGATGGTGAGCACAGACGAGGACCCGATCCGGGTGGAGGACGGTCTCGACGCCCTGGTCAGGGGCGACGGGGCGACCAACGCACCCGCACAGACACTCTGGCGCCAGCGCCTCTACTTCGAAGCCGCCGACGACCTCGGGGGACCCGCCGCAGCAGCCCGGCGCCTGCTCGACTACCGCCACCTGCCCGACCTCGTCGAGCTCGCTCGCAAGGCTGCCCGCGGCGCCGACACTGTCATCGAGCTCACCGGGCTTGTCTGCGGCCTCAACTTCCTCGTCACCGGCTTCTCTAGCCCCAATGAGGGACTGATCGTGCCGGACCCGGCGTGTCTGTTCGCCCGCGACCCCGGCTCATTCCGCCCAGCACGCCCCTCGCTGGTCCACAGCCAAGTCGCCCTGGATAGGCTGGCAGCGACAGTGCCAGACCGCGGCCTCGTCGAGGAGCTGCTCGACGTCGACCACGTCGACGTCGAGCTCGTCGTGGACGGCGACCCCGGACTGGCGCTGCGGATCGGCCCCCGCATGCACGAGGCCATCCGCGAAGCCGCCGAATTCCAAGGACCCGTAGGACAGGGCGTCGCGGAAATGAACGACTTGCGAGGCTTCTACGGCCGGCTCGCCGCCAGCGCAGTCGCCGACTCCGCCCTGCGGGTCGCCGACCCCGAGTCCCAGCCGCCCGCACTGGTCAAGATCGCGCTGCCCCACTTCGTCGCCAAGGGCGGCCGCTGATGGCTTCCAAGCCCCGCCGCCTCGCGCCGGGCGAGATCGCCGAAGAACTCTTCTGCCTGGACCCCGACCGGGACGAGCGCGCCCCGCAGCTGTGCGCCGAAACTTTGCTCACTCTCGTCCAGAACGGCTACCGGGCGCCGGCGTCTCCACAGGAGCTCAAGAGGAGCAATAGTCAAGACCTGTGGATGAAGATCATTTAGGCGGCGTCGGGCACTGACTCGGCAGCCGCAGGGTCGGGTTCGTTGGCGGACTGTTCGTGGGGTCGTTCGACGAGTTGGCCGCCGGAGAA
>JAABUP010011366.1_pt1 | contig 10161 bp, 11 predicted proteins | sample 5559201 | NCBI WGS metagenome assembly JAABUP01 (sample SAMN10711887, study PRJNA513373) | rock metagenome | isolation source: Antarctica rocks | place: Antarctica | reverse complement strand
CAAGCTGCTTGCATGCCCAGGCTTGTTTGAGACGGTGCTGTAAACCGGTTGATCACACGCCCGGCGACACCGGACTTCCAGCGTTCGACAAGAACTACAGTTCCATATGGTGTGAAAGGATGCAGGCGTTGGTGAGGAGAAACAGCAGCCGGAGATGAGATATGTGGATGAGAGGGAGCTCTAGTGGTGTGTGCAAGTTATATTGATTGTGTGCAACTATGGCACACTAGCGTGGCTCTTCCTCGCAGCCTGTGGTATCGAACTCGGGGGTATATCGCAAGTCTAAGATTACACTTCCATCGTCTCGTCGTGCAGCTCGCAAGCCGTTTCCATTTGACCATCGCTGTTTCGAGACTCCATCGCTATGCCAAATAAATCTTTGTGCGCCTTGTAATGCTGCTCCATTCCGGCTCGTAACGCAGTAGCTTCATCCTGCAACACCGCTTGCAAGCCTCGCTGGCCAGTACACCTCTTCCCGTATGTTTCCAGGGCCACCAGGATGGCACCTATTCCAAAGGCTATGCTTCCTCGCTGGTCTCGCTCGCACCGCCTTTAGCTCCCCTGCTGAATCCCGTCTGGGCGTAGAATATCGCGAAGCCGACGAGGGCGAGAACGACGAAGAGGATGATGACGATGAGGAAGATGACGATGTTTCCTTCCATCTTGGCGGGTGTGAGGTTTGCGTTGGTGGGCTCGCGAGCCTGGAGGTGATGTGATGTGGTTGTTGCGCTGTCGTCGCTTGTCGCAGTGTGCTCGTAGTTGGTCTTGGAAGGCTAGGTCGTGGGCTTGAAGGTGGTGGCTAGAGTGTACAGACTGGAGGAAGTCGGATTGGGATATGGTGGTGGTGCGCCTGTTGAGGACAACTTGGTGGTAGCGTTGTCTTTTCGTTGCTATGGCGTCGCAAATGGTCAGACGGAAGCCCAAGCTTTCTATATTTCTTTCGAAGCAAGGGGATGGTATTGGACGTGTGGTCAAACAAAAGCTTTGTGGGTAACAGACATCTCGTCAGCTCAAAGCGCGCCGCACGCATCTTTTGTTCTACGATGTGGACGTGGTTGGGTCCCAGCCCGCATAAAGCGAGGCTGGCAGCAGCTGATGAGGTGGCGGGAATCTCGAAGCGCACGAACCGTGTGCCAGGCCAGCGCACCATGACCAATGTCACGAATTCGATTCATGCGATCAGGCACAACGATATCGGGCGCGCGCGCGGGATACTGCGTCGTCCATTTCGACAATTTCACATGTGTAAGGTAAGGTACATGTAGTGAGTGATGCATGTGACAACAACGACGGACTGGACCTGGCGCTCGCGGGGCTCGGCTGGGCCCGGGTCCCTCCCCAAGCACCCCAGGCCTCACTTGACACACCGTTGGAGCGTTGATGCAAACACAGGGCAATAACGACAGCCGAGAGGGTCCATCATTCTTGTGGCAATAGCGAGTACATGTCTATAACTACATAGCTGACGGCATCCGGAGACATCTTTGACAGCGGCAGGAAGTCGACAATGGAGGACTCTACACCAAGCGAGAACGGCGATAATAACACAGTCGCTCTCATCGACCCCCTCATCGAGCAAATGAGCAGCATTCTCCGCCTAAGCAGTCCACTCGTTGCTGCCCAGGCAAACGGTCAACGAGCGCGTCGATTTTCGGATGCAGGCAGCGTTGCGCACGATGATCCCGTTACGAATGCCACGCCCGTCGCGATCAGGAGCCACGACGGGTCACGATGGCTTCCAGCGCCAGTCGAGGAGAGCCATCGATATGGGTCCCCATCGAATCACGACGCTGAGAGTACCGCAACGGAAGACGCTGAGGCCACCCCACCAGTCAAGCCGCATTCGTGCGACGCAGCAGTCTGTGCTCTGATGGAGGTCCTCGCAACCACGGAGCTCCTCGAGTGCATTCTGGGCCACTTCGATACCGCCGATATCTGGAGGCATCGACTCACAAGCCCTGTTTGGTACGCCGCGATCAACGCCTCGCCAGAGCTGCGACTCCATCGATACGTGTATTCCCAATTCACGCGCCCGTCCTCCGCATTTCTCTTACTCCCACTAAGTCTACAGGGTCTGGTCATCGAACTCGGAAAGCCATTGGACCTCGGTCAGTGGATCAGCGTCACATTCACTCAAGAAGCAGTGCGGAGGATTTCGCCTAAAGTGAACCCTGGTAGGAGGGTACGGTCGCGTTCGATCTTCGAGGGGCTCCGCGGTGGACTGGGAAGTAGGCAGGGCGGATCGAACGACAACTGGCCCGCGCCTGCACTTCTGGATACCAAGCCGACGAATCCGAACGGCACCTTGCGTTACAGTAGTCTACATATCACACAACCTCCTACACTTGGTATGCAGGCCTTCATTATCGACCCTGTCACTTCACCGGATCCGGAGAGCTTGGATGACAAAATCGACTTCAAGTTGCCGGCCCCATGCGCGAAGCTGTCATGCGACGCGGGTATCACTCTTGGCTTCCTGGCGGAGACGGCGGAATCACTACTTCCTCCAGGAAGTGAGAAACGTGTCATGTTCAAGGCCATTGTGTCTTTCAGCAAACTTGAACCCGTGCCTAGCGTGGCGTTGCGAGAAGCGTCACGAAGATCGGGTACATGTAGGTGGCCAGAAGGGTTGGGCAGACGTGTGGCAACATTCATTCTGCATCTGGCAGCTACGTAGCACAGTGGATTGATAGGTACGGCTCACATCGCAAGCAAGGCTACTCATTGAGGACCAGTGGAAGAACAACGTCTGATCCTTAGGTTTCGCCGCTTCTTGTCTCTACACGAATCCTAAGACCTCCAGCTTGCGATCCACGCGCCCCAGCGTGACCGCACTACGATTTCCATATCCTACACTCCAATATCTGAAGCCATCCGGTGAGTTGGAGTTGATGATAACTGTGTCTTGTCAACAACGCTCAAGCTTTGACCGAGAGATGCTTCACATACCCGCAATTGCACGGTGTCTGCAGCTTCACCACTCGTCTACTGCCGAGCAGCTTCTCCAGGTCGAACGTCTTGTAGCTTTGCGAAACGACGAGCCGCTCTTTGGTTGCCAGTAACGGGAGTTGGTCGTCGCTGAGCCTAGCGTAGGAGGTATTGGCCCAGTTGATCATTTTAATTGTTCGCAGCAACGACTACCATTACCGGAAACGAGGACGACGAGGCAGCATATTTGTAGTATCGTTGTCTCGGGGGTCAATGTGCCCTACATCTTCACAACATAGAAGTATTCCAACATGGCATATTTCGGTTCACCACCTGCGACGTCTTCACGCTTCTCCTTTGGGCTTCAGCAGCTACCGCAGCGCCACCATACATAGATGCGACTCTTCTTTACCAATCGTCAAGAACGCTTGAGAACCTCAGCGAAGCTGCCATGCCCTGAGGCTTTGAGCACGCGAAAGTTGATTGAAGGAATCAAGAGGCTCTCGAAAGGATCCCACGCGCGAGCTGACGCGAGGGCTGGCTGCGCGACTGCTGTCGGCGATGTTGTGCGGCTGAACATAATCGTCACCTCACTCATCGATCTCAACATACCGCAATGATTCGTAAAGCCGCACTGTGAGGTCTGCTTACACCTGACTTCCAGTCAGCCACCTGGTGGGTTGAATGCTATGTTTGCTGTAGTCTCGACAGCACGACGGTCCGCACGCATAACGCCTGCGGTCCACACATCGTGATTACTCCGCTCTCCAACACAGCAGTGGTCAAGTCAGACTGTGCACCATGCCCTGCTCAGCTGGAAGTCCTCATAATCACCGCTGGCGGAGGATGGCGGTGTCTCGACGCTGCGTTGTTCAGCCATAAGTAGACTCCGTACCCTGCGCGCTCCCAAGGGGGCTTGTCACAACGTCGAAGACGGTGAGCCAACGACAGGCCTGGGAGACAGCTCGAGCGCTGGGTCTGCGCAGATCGTCAAGTCCCATCTACTACGGCTCGAGACTTGGTGGTGTTGGTCGCCTGGTGGGCCACCGCGGACTCATCTTTGCTTTTGCGATGCGTGGTGCGTTTGGTCCTCTCAATCGTTGCGCCTTTACAGCAGGATCGTGGTTGTCACTGAAAGATGGGTGATACCGAGCATTTCTCGTGGGGCAACCATCGTCCAGAAACTCAGAAGGACGGTTGCCATTGTGGTGGAAGAGAAGCCGGCTGAGGATCGCTCCTCGTCGTAACCCCGCTCGGATGAACGACGACGGCACATCGCTCAACTTCACCCATAGTCATCTTGTGCGTGGTCTTGCAAAGCCCTTGGCCGTCACGATATAGTGACACCAACCCTACATTCCCATTCTGTCAAGACCTGCAAAGATGTCAGAAGTTCACACAATTGCTGTACTGTCACCCAAGCCCGACAAAGTTCAACGGTAAGGCAGGCTTGGGAGACCCTGACTGTCAACAGCACACTGACTTGTAGAAAGCATGAGAGAACTCCTGACAAACATGTGTAAAGAGGTCGGTTCTTCCGAACAGCATTGCAAGGTCCTCACGCTGACGGCTGTTCGACCTCAAGGTCCACGCAAAAGAAGTGACTGACATACGATGGAAGCATTGCAGCCGTGACCGGACTATCGCTGAGCACAAAACTAGGACTACACGCTTCGCTACATGATGACCGAGCAAGTCGATACCGAGACGCCTGATTTCGTCATGGTCGAAACGTGAGTTCCCTTCTAATCCGTGCGCATTTCCAATAATGGCCTGGCATTACAACAGAGTGATCTGACAAAGGCGGCAGATACAAGTCCAAAGAAGCAGCTCAGAAGCATCCTCAAGAGCCTCACTTCAAACATCTCTTCGGAGCATTCGAGAAGGAAGGGCTCTTTGCGAAAGCGCCATATCTTGCCCACACGACGACGAAGGCGGGATTCGATCTGGACCGCTCGCTCCTGTGAGGAAAAGAGTAGGAAGGTTGCGAGTCGAGACCTGGTCTACGTCGGCAATTGGGAGAATGGCCACTCGTGCGTATAGCTGGGACTGCGCAGCCTAGTGTGTGCAATCTCGTGCAGCGTAGCTGGAGCTCTTGCTCGATAGTGACACTCCTGCTCATCAAGTCATGGGCGGCTTTCGCGACCACACCCGGTCCAGAGTCGAATCGACTTTCAGTACCCCGAATGCGTAGTCCGGGAGGCTGATCTCAAGCTGTCCCAAGTCTCGCCCGCGAAAGCTGTTCGAGCGTAATGTTTACGATAGTAACATACAGCCAAGACGGTACGATGTCCCTCCCTCATCGCCGCACCAGTTTCGGATTCGCAATCTCGCCCTCAATCAGCCCCACCAAAGCAGCATGCACAAAAGGCTGATTACTGCTCTCATACGTCACGCTAATCTCCCTCGTCACATTAATGCCTCCTCCGCCGAGATCCCGCATCGGCACAGCGTTCTGCGGCATGATGGCCTCCTCGCTATCGACGCGGGCCAGTGTGGAGCGGGCCCCTTTCTTCGCTATGAAAGACCCGAATGTCGTCGATGAGCCCCAATTCGGCATCGGCTGCTCTTCGGTCGCTCGGCGCGGCCTTCTTCGTGTGAAGATGGGTCGCATCAGAGGCAGGGACGAGACGATGATGACGACGTTCAACTCGATGCTGATCCATATGACCAATGACACAAGGTCGTACGTGTAGTCCAATGGCTCCGACAATGCCTTCGAGTAGTATGTCTTCACGATCGAAGCGATCATGGCGCTAGGATGATTGATTAGTATGATCTTGGATAGTAGACGCTTCTGGAGCTCGTACATTGCACTCAGACATAGCAGAAAAGCCAAGCCAATCTTGGTCTTCAGCGACCGCGAGGTATGCTGGATCAGTACTGCCGGCATCAAGGTGAGAAACGCATCCGTAACGGTGTTGAAGGAGCCTTGGAAGTAGCCGTAGTCGGTCTGCAGCACGGCTGATGAAGGAAAGCGCAGTCAGCCAGTGGTCTTCGTGCGCGAGCCAGGAAGAACGTACGATTGCTGCATTTCGCATAGTGCTCTGCCAGGTTCGCCGCGCTAGAGAGGGCACCCCAGAGTAATTCCAAGTCACTGCCGCATTGCCTGCAGAACAATAGGTGGTAGGGTCAGCGAGTGTCTTGGACATCTTCAATGGGTCACACCCACGTATAAAACACAATTATTGCGGAGACGTTGACCTGGAATATGTCAGCGCCAACTTTGCCGCCTTGGGAGCCTTCCGCTGGAATCCGCAACTGCCACGCACCAGGAGCTGTCCAGCTACAAAAAGAATGACGGGCCATCGCTTGACCCGCTTGTCTGTGCCTGCTAGGTAGTAGACCGTGACGAGGAAGGCTGTGCGTCCAATCATGGGGCTCAGGAAACTGCTGAGTAGTGATAGGACGCCGAGTCTGATGGTTTGCTCCCGCTGATCCGTAGAAAGGTATTGCATGTGGCGGCCGAGGCCGTGAATGACGGCCGTTGTAATCTGGGTTGCGTGGACAAGACCGACCAGCTACACCATGATTCAGTATATGCAACGTTGTATTGTCTTGCTGATATCCTACCCATGCCAGTACGATGAGCCCATCATCCCAATAGAGCCGATGCGTTTTCCGCCATTTTGTCCATAGCCTTGCCACGAGGAACACCCCAGAGATGGCCAGATTAACCCAGACAACTCGATCCAGTAGAGGGCCTTGGTTTTTGTCCGGCGGGAGGTTCTGATCCTGACCACCAACTCCGAATGCTGCCAGACCTGCCAACGCTGCTCCCTCGCTACCCATATCAGGTATTCGTGGGGATGAAGCTGGTCGCAAGCCAACCCGGGCGTACTTTATTGCAAAGGAAAGACATTCTGGCGAAGCAGACAGCTGGACGACGAAGCTGATAAGGCGAGGAAGGAGGCATGCGCAGGATCTGGGAGGCGCACAGGGATTACAGCGGTGCCTTTCCCAATGGTCAACACTACGGATGCTTCGGTCCTCGGATGGCATGTTCCATAGCCGAAACACATATTATAGACCAGGGGGGAGCTGCCGAATCGCCACCGCATGGACAGCAACGCCCGGTAAGCCCAGAATCGTTTCACCGAAGCGTCTGCGCCATGGGCGCTGTAGGTTTCGCATTGATCATCAGCGTCTTCGATCGAGGCAGATTACGATGGCGAGCGCCGAGCGCCGAGCGGTGTCGGTCGACATGCCCCTGGCCCTCTCGACGCCCCGACATCTTCAGGTCGCGTCGGACCGGCTGTCCCTATCATCAGTCGGCAGCCGGCTTACTCGCTAGCGCTATAGCGATGTGCGATTCCAAGCTAGCCGTCAGCCTCCCGCCCTGCCAAGATGCGACTTCGCATTCTTTCCATGAGATTGAATGATCTAGGGTTGTATAGGTTGATCTGCCCTCAGCCTGTGTGTAATAAAACACCGCTGATGCCACATCGGAGGATCCTCGATCCAGAGTGGTAGCCGACCTACAATGTTGGCGGCGCTGCCGACAGACGGCTGCCGCTGCGATCTGACGAACGCCCCGAGGCTCAATGTCAACTAGTCGGGTCGGCATCGGAAGGCCGGACTCACGCCGTTAAGGGAATCGACAGAAGCGAGGTCGTGAGCCTCGTGACTCCGTGAGGGCTGGCGTCTGGAGCAGTGCCAAGGCCCAAGTGAGGTGTCAAACAGAGTTTCGAGTCTTGGCAAAACGACGACCTCCACGCGACGCCTCCGAGCCGCGGCCGTTGAACGAAAGATGGAACCGGAAGACCCTGGAGATCCTCCACTGTCTTCCTAGCCCCGTTTCATCCCCCACGCCTATATAGTGGCGGAGGAGTGTGGCCACACCCCCTTCCAACCACGTGGATGAATTGGCGGTGCTCGTTGCGTGTTGCCGCTGCTGCGATCGATTGGCATTACGGACAACGTCATGTCAGCGAAGATATGGACAGTGGAAACGACATGAGCCTGTGCAGTGTGAGGGAGATACCCGTTCCTCAACCAACGACGACAACAAGGTGGTCAGATCCAGGCACAGGCACCCAGCCTTTACCACCTCTGTGAATGTGCAGCCTGGAGATACATCGTGCTTTGGCCCTTGATGGCAAAGAACACACCCGAAGTCTGCCAGACTGCTTGCTTTTGGCCTATTTCCGCCATATATTACACGAAACCGCTCCCATTTTTACATCAAAGCCTTTTGCCACCCTGCCCTCCCTCTTTACACACCGCAAACCCTCCGCTTTGCACTCGACACCCTCTCGCGAGACTAGTGTGCCCTATGACCATCTACGACGCATTCCGTAGAACCTCCAAGATCGCATCCCTCGCACTCTCCACCCCGTCCTTCGTGCCCGTGATCTGAATCGCCTCGCCCCGCGTCTGGTCCTTCGGGACCTGGATGTTGGCGCCGGACTCCTTTCGGATGCGGTTGATGACGCTGCCGCCCTGTCCAATAACATGGCGATGCGCGCGCGGGTCGGGCAGGATCAAGAAGCCGATGCTATCCTGCTTCTGAGCTTCCTGGAGCGCACGCTCGAGCTTGCTGCGAGCCGCGGCGAGGGCTTCGGGTGAGGGACCGGAGAGCACCCATGGGATCTCGCCGTCTTCGGCTGAGGAGTTGAATTCGTGCAGCTCCCAGTGGTGGTTGTCGGCCTCCGCAGACGGGTCGTCGGTGATCAGCGGCATCGCGGCACCGGCAGCACGGTTCGGTGTCGGAGTAGAGGGCTTCGCCGGCGGTCGCTGCCCTGCGTGGTCTACAGTGACTTGGTGGTTGTTGCGCAGGTTGCGGAAAAACTGGCCATTGTTCGCCACGGTGTGATGGAAGCGACGCGGGACCGCCATGGTCTCACCTTCCTGGTCCTTCGTGATCTCGAGGATGTGAGCCTTGCACTTCTCGACATCCTCCGGCTGGCCCGCGATACGCACAGCGCCCTGCTCGCCTTGGCGTGGAATGTTGATCGAAACGTTGAAGCGCTGCTCGAGCTGTCGCCTCACCTCGCCACCCTTGCCGATCAGCATGCGGTGCTTCTCTTGCTGTACGTCAGCATGGTCCGTCGCCTGCGACTCCTGCTGCTGCACGAGTGCCTCGATCGCAGCGCAGATCTGCTCAACTACGGCCCGTTGGCCCTCAATGCGAATGTTGCTACCATCTGCGTCGGTCTTCGGGAATCGGATCATGCGGTTGTACATCCGTGGCTCGTCCGGACCGCCGGCTTGCGTGATGATGTTGCGGAGATTGGTGCCTAGGTAGCACCTGTTAGTGATTGCAATTCGCATATGCAGCAGAAGTAAGCTTACCTTGTTGACCAATGATGATACGGTGGTACCGCCTATCCACATCGAGATTGCGAGTGATAGTATCATCGAATTCCTTCGACTTGGCCTGGATGAGCTTCTTTGCCGCCTCAACGGACTGCTTCGAGCCTCTCAACTTGACTTCAACGCGGCCGTCGGATCCAGCAGCGTCGCGCGCGTTCGGTACGTCAATCTGCGCGCCAGTCTCGGAGCGCAAGCTCTCCATCTCCTTACCACCCGCGCCGATCAGCGAGGGAAGCTGACTCTGCGAGACAGACACAGTATCGGAATGCGAGTTGTCCTTGAAATACTGCAACAAGCTAAGCAGCTCATCCCGGCAGCCGTCGGCACCTCTGGTCGGTCCCTTGACAATCACCACATTGGATGCTTGCTGACTACGACGACCAGCTTTGGCATCTCCTGCATCCGATGCGCCGTCGTCCGCCTGCTTCCGTGGGAAGTCGACGCGGACGTCATATCGGTCTTGCAGACGGCGAAGTTGAGCGCCCCCAGACCCGATTAGGTCCTTATGATACTGCTGCGGTATGGTGAGTTGGTGTGTCGCCTCGTCGTCTAGCTTCTTGACCATCTCCAGGAGATGCTTCTTGCACGCATTCGCCTTGGCTTCCGGGCCCTTTAGCGTGCACTTCCCGTCATCGACCTGGATATCAACGTCGAATTCTTCACGAAGCCTGTTGATATTGGCGCCTCGCTGGCCGATCAGGTGGCTGGCGTACTTTTGCGGGTAGTCGAACGTTAGTGTGAAACCGCGTTCAAGCTCGTCCTGCTTCTCCTGCTCGATAAAAGCGAGCATGCTTGCATTGAGAGCATCAACAAAGTCTTGTGGGCCGCGAAGCTGCACGTTCGGTGCATGCGCTTGCGTCTGAGTGGCTTGGCGCGAGCCGCCGTAGTTGACTTGCACGGGTATTTGACCCTGTGGTA
>JAABUP010011365.1_pt1 | contig 10161 bp, 17 predicted proteins | sample 5559201 | NCBI WGS metagenome assembly JAABUP01 (sample SAMN10711887, study PRJNA513373) | rock metagenome | isolation source: Antarctica rocks | place: Antarctica | reverse complement strand
TACAACCTTCTCGACTTTGTTATTTTTTCGAAAGCCGATTCAAGCCTGAGGGCTTCGCCAACAATCCACGTTTATACACTTACGTACACATGATGGAATTCCTTTTCCTAAGATTTCTGTGCGAGTTAGCCGCAACCTTCACCCAACCTTGGCAGATGGCACTGCATAGCGATACCATCGTTCCCACCATGATCGAAGTGCCACGAGGCATTGCGAGGGCTTTCATAAGCGGACTTAACGTCGGCGTCGGAGTTGTCGCTTTGACACTTCGTGCGCTGGACTCACAATTCAGTAGGAGCATGAATGAGCGACCGAAGGAAGACGTCGTCTTCGAGGCGAGGACAATGCACGGGAAGCTTGAGTTTGAGCGTCTTGCGAAACAAGCTGCAAAAGGTGCCGAACTGGGCGACTTTGTAATTCAGGCGTGGGATGCAAGTTTAGAAGCATCCAGGGCTGCTTGAGCTGTCTAGATCACTCGTGTCAATCCGTGGAACAGCATCTTACGTGAATTGAAATCTTTTCTGTTCCCTTGTTTCTCAAGTACGTACGGCGCACCTTCGATATCACACGTTCGATTATTAATCGCCAAGTGACCGAGTTAATGTGACTGTTGTGATCTCTCGAAAGTCGACGACCTGCGTACCTTGACACTCACCTGCAAGTTTACTCTCTCCGGAAACTTCGGTACAATGAATGTTCAAGGCTTAAGAATTATAATTAAAGGCTTTACTCGACCTCGGTTCTTTCTGTTTCCTTCCCTTCCTGCCTTCCAACCTTGTAAAGCTGCGCATGCCAGAAGCAACAAAGGTCTAAGGACCTCAAAATGACAGCAGCAACGACAGAAATCTCCACCACGGCCATCATTGTCGGCGTCCTCGGCTCTCGCAAACCTTTCATCAGTGCGCAGTTACATCTAAGACCTGAAGAAAGCGGCAAATGTGCTCAGATATCAGGAAAAGAAATCACAGCCAACTGGACTCTCCAGTCAGAAGGCCGGAAGGACGAGCAATGGCGGTGATACAGTCTGCTTAAGTATATGGGTCCCGTTTTTTGAACATTGCTGAGCACCGAGATGGTGAATGAATAACCTTAAGCTTTACCCCGTGCCTAGGTAATTATCGCTGACCGTCGTCTGGGCGGTCCTGTCCCCGATTATGCCGTCGTTGTCGACTTTCCTACTACCGAGTTCAAACCTCTTTAGACATTCCCATACCTATGCGGTCGAGTTCCGGAGGAATGTATACCCACTAAACAGCCATAGTAAACCTCAAATGTTTGTGGGAGAAGGATGAGTACTGTTCAGGGCCGATGGATAGAGAAATAAGGAGCAAAGCTGGGTGTAGAACTGCAGAAGCGTCATGGATAGGCCCCTTCTCTCGGCCCGCTCGACGCTCGGCTTCTGGAGGACAGCAGCATCCAGCCAAGCTATATATAGGTAATGCACACACAGGCACTATCAGTCTGCTGGAAAGTCTGCTGGAAGCCATGTTGTAGCGTCAATACATAGCACATATATACAACGCATAGTAACTATGTCGACCAAGCGTTGACTCTGTGGTCACGTACAGTGTTCTCTGCTCAAGAGTTCGCTTTGTAAAGAATGACTCTTCGTTCTGATGATAGTTCCCCTTTATAAGACGGTTTGTTGGTCTATTCGACTTGGGCAGAGTTGAAGGCAACACCACAGCACGATGTACATGGGATCGCTATAATGCTGAAGAGTTCATTCCAGAGAGACCGCTGCGAAGAAGCAGAAGATCCTTGTTCCATCCCCAGTGTATGCGTCGACCCTTTCGGTATAATTGCCCTACTCTACTTAGCAATAACGTTCGAGGCCCTAAAAGAACTATTCGGCACTCACAGGAGGCATCATCAGCTCGTCAATGTATACCGTTGTTGTCAGGATCGCCTTTCCCTTCTTCGGCGGACAGACCTTGGTCTGGTTTTGAATGACATCGACGTGGTCACAGAGATGCTCCACTGTGTCGATCGAACGTACGTCTCCGTATGTCGCGTTTAGGGTAAACTTGGGGACTGCTCCAGTTTCTTCTTTGAAGGTTCCTCGAATATCAATAGTAAAGTGGCTGCCGCTGTAGAAGTATTAGCATTTTAGATAAGAAGACATGGCACTTCCTCGAACGCACCGTTTCGGTGGGTTAGGATGCAGATCTACGCGGTCGACAGCGAAGATATTCTCTTTAGGGTCCCTTCCTCCGCAAAATTGCACCGGCGAGTCTCCTGGGACCTTGTGCCCACTAAGAGCCTCGGGGTCTTGTTGAAGTAAGGTCTGTGATGCTCGATACGCAGGTAGAGAAAGCGTCTCGCAGGCAATAAGCAACGAGCTCAGTAAGAACAGAGTTGTTCCGCTGTTGAACATCGTAGCAAGTAACGAGTCGAGTTGTCCAACGCGACTGGTGGTTTCCAGATGACTGATGAAGATATTGGTAGAGGATCACGATCAGCGAAGCCGTCAAATCGCATAATGTACGGTTGGAGGCGAGGGCATGTTGGGGGCTTGAACAGAAACTGCTCAGTCTCGACAAGGGTTGCCCTAATGTTTTGATTTGACACAGCCGATAGGTCGATGCTGTCACGTACTGCTTTCAAGGACTCAAGGGAAACAGTAGTACAGAAGTATTAGTGTAATGAGCAATTTACTCACGCTTCGTACCCGGTTCAGCTCGGGGGCCTGAAGGTTCTGTTGAAGATTAGAACAACCGCGCCGCAGGGCTGAAACCCATCCTTTACCTGGCGACAGAACGATTTTCTCATATTTGTCTACCATGTAAGGTATTTGAAAGTCTGCTTCTTGGACGATAGGCAGCTCTGCTACTGAATTGCTTGGGGCATATCATCGATCGATCGATGAAGAGGTTTGCATGGACACAGCACAGGCATAGAGCCTCCACAAAGTGGGAAGAAAACTCCAAGCTTTATTCCCTCACACTGGGGGCCCGATTTGTGGCTGCTGTGCCATACAATGCGCATCTTCTGAAACAGCTGAACTCAATGTCGAGTTCGGTAATATTATTATTGTTATCACATACAATATGCAAGGCTTCCAATTGACAAGCCTTCGCCGCCTCCGCCGCCTCCGCCGAGAGATTCAAATGTTTTATCTTTCTGTTAATTTGATCCATTGCGGAAGTTATATGGTGTACCTCTGTCTCTTATGTTTCTCAGCATCACAATCCGACCATAGTGGAAGTGTTCCGATTTCTCCTCTACATCAGCGCATCTGATACATCGCCCTTTCTTCTTGTATTTATATAGTGAATTTCAAGCCCAACATGAGGGCCTCGAGTATCTTTTCATTGCTCTCTAGTTCTGGTCTGGCCGCTTCAATTCCTATGACCACATTCGATGGCTACTCGCTGCCGACTGTATATTCGCGAGGACTTGAAACTCGTGCTGGCCAGGCTGTGAAGAAATGGGCGGCGATGGGTGACTCCTATGCCTCAGGTATTGGAGCTGGGGTACGTGGAATCAACAATGGCGACACGACATGCTCCCGTTACACTGAATCCTACCCTAATGTGATGAACGTCGTCTTGGACGGTACTGGCCCAATCAATCGGCAATTTCAGGATAATGCATGTAGCGGTGCGGTTAGCACAGGTTAGTCTCTATCATCAAGATGACTCTTCATTATAATGACCCGAATGTTGTAGTCGTCAAAGACACCCAAGCAAATGCGTTCGACAAAGACATCGATATAGCCACATTGACCGTTGGAGGGAACGATATTGGTTTCGCCAACCTCATCAACAACTGCATTTTCCAATTTTGGATCACAAAGTCATGCCAAGACCAGATCAACGAAGCCGCAGCCAACATAGCAAGTCAAGACTTTCACACCAATCTTGACAAACTCGCTTTTGAAATTCTTCAAAACGCAGGAGCTCCGCAGTTCAAGCTGTATTGGACGGGCTACGCCCACTTTTGGAACCAAGACACGACTCAATGTGATGATGTTACGTGGAGCTACTGGACCCGCGACAACCCTCCCAAATTAACACAGGATCTGCGCAGGCAGCTCAACGATTTGACCTCTCAGCTGAATGGTGCCATTAAAGACGCTGTAGATCGTGCTAACTCAAACGATCCAAGAAAGCCTGTAGTCTACGTCGACTATACCAATAGCTTCAGTACCCACCGCTACTGCGAGGATGGCGTCACCGAGCCTGATCCTAACCGCGCCGACACATGGTTTTTCGAGTGGGACACAACGGAAGCGTACACGGTAACAGAGTCGCATGCTTTCCCCCAGGGGAGTTTGGAAAAGCAAATTCAGGACTGGATTGATCAGCAGGCCGCTGCCGACGGCTCGCTGAAACCTGCATCGCAAGGTTCACATTGGATCGCGGACAGCCTTGCTAAAATCTTCCATCCGAGGATCGATGGTCATAACGCCATCAAGGATGCTGTCTTGGCCTCATACGCTGCAAATCCCCCTAGTAATCCTTGGGGTAACTACGTTCCTGGCTGGTGCGGCATTCACGTCGTCCAATACCAGAAGAATGAAGCGAAGGGACCAAATGCTGGAGGTCCAAACTACCTGCTCGATGTTAACATCTACGACGCCCGGCAAAACTTGATCAACGCCGATCCTCCTGGCAGCGGGTCCGGCGTTCGCTTCGTTGCATTGACCAACGTGCCCCAAACGGTCGATAGTGCTCTACCACTTGGTTTGAATATAACTGTTGGCGCAGTGGATGACGATGCTGTGTCCTTCCAGTATGGAGACCAGAACTGGGGCAGCAATGATCAAGCTCATCACAGCAACTTTGGCAGTTATGATAGCGGTTCGCGTAGCGGAGATACAGGCTTCAACTGCTAGATTGGAGTAGATTAGCATTTTCTCAGTCAGCTTCACTATACCTTGTTTATTCCAGTTTCAGCTATTCGACGTCGTTCTGTAAATTTTTTGCGACGGATAAACTTATGACTTTTGCAACTTAGAGATAGGAGACGGCGAGGTGAAGACGTCTTCCAATAGATTTTGAACCGACAATACTAAAGATCAGCAAGTAGGATATCATCATTATAGTCATTTGTTCAGGGATCCCCAACCCTGCACCGACCTCCGATGCATCATCTTCAGGCTTCACGCCATCGTACTCCACGATCTCATTTTCCCGTAACGTTCATCCTGATATCTATATATGGTACGATCACTTGGAAATCTCTATGCTTGAGCATAGGCGCAGATAAGTGAAGCCAGTCCTGTTGTCGCATGACTTGTGCATACTGAACTGCGAGCACCCTTTCCCCCTTGGCCGTGTATTTCGAGAGCGAAGATTTTACTTCCGCGCGATGGCCTTCTGTGCCAGAGTCCGGACCATTCCAGCACCAGGGATCACCACTCCAGACGCCGCGAGTATAACGTCGCAGGCACCTCGACCCCAGCATCATGGCTCTTTGAAAGTCTCCCCACATCCACCAATTTAGCATCGAGGCATGTCTTCAAGCCAACCACGAGAGACCCACGCCATTTTCTCCCTTGTTTTATGGAATGTAATTCAAAAATCTCAGCACGGTGGTTTTCATCGAGTATCTTGATTATATCCAGATGTTGCTCACAGTACCGAGTCACGACCGTATAAGCCCGGAGGGCGCTTGCCGAGTCATCGCTGTGCTCTCTACTCCCTTTAAGGATCTGTGTCAAGCGGAGGCCGACTTCTACACTGTAAAGAGAGGAGAGCACGATCTCAACATTCTCCTCTTCGACAGTGATTGCATTGTGTGGGGACTATAAGGTTGCTTAGATGTTTCGCGGGCTATAGTAGTCGGTAGGGTTATTGATATCTGCAACAACGCAGCTGAGTAGATCAAGCGCTTGTGAGCCTGGAAGGAGCTAGGAAGGGGGAAGGATTGCCCAGATTGATATACGGCGTGGGGAAGGCATATTTGTTGCTTGAGCTGTATGAGCTGGATCTTAGCATATGAGCGCAACTTATCTTACTAATCCGGTAACAGATCACGTGGCCTTAGATTATGATACAAGGTTTACTCGTGTCAAGGTAGCATAAGCAGCCCCACCAAACACGCTAATTCTAGCCCCTACTACTGCATTTGTTTACCTACCTTACCTACTCTTGGTATACGAGGACACGAGGGCAGAGAGGCATGTAGATATATTGACTGAACTATCTAGTAGGTAGGAACTATGGAGGAAGGAAGAAGTGGGCGAAGGGTAAATACCCATCCACTAGCGCCGGACTAGCGCCGGATGAATGCGAAGATTACTAACCATGGGGGTAACAGTACGTACATACTGTTCCCTATTTCCAACACCTACCTACTACCTACTACCTACCTATCTACTTCGTACCTACCTACTACCTACCTATCAAATCAAAATATGGCTCCACGAACCCCGTCGCCCAGACCTTCTCGTCGTCAAGAAGCTGATACTATTCGCAAAGCTTGCTTTTTCTGGCACGCTGTTGATAAACGACAGAACAAATCACTAATAACAGTGATCAAAGAGAAGGAGATACCTCAAAACACAGGCTTTCGTTAGCTACGTCAATAAAGAAACATGAGCTTGTCAGCTCAAAGAAGGATAGGAAAACATCGAACCGGTCGATCTTCCAAGCTCACTGAAGAGCTTTTACAACGTCCAGTCGATCCTGTCACAAATCACGTACGGGATCAAGTTTTAGATGAAGCTCGATTAGCTCATCATCAGTTATCTTTCAGTCTTTGTACACTCAGAGAGCACTGTGTTAAACATAAATCAAGAATTCTAATGAGAAGAAGATCTGCAGTCAAGCTAATCAGCTTCGCAAACAAGAAGGCTCGTGTTCAATATGAAAACGACTATGAATCAGAACCGGTGGAAAGCTTTTGAACTTATGTGACTTTTACGGATGAGGCACATGTTGATTCGAATCAGGTGCATCGAAGATGTACACTCAGATAATCTGCAAGAAATTCCTGACACGCTGAGACGGATTCAAACTGCACATGGCTGGCTTCGTGTCATGGCACGCCAAAGATTCTCTGATTTTCTGCAACGATGAGAACGATCCTTCGGCTATGAAGTCAGTCAAACAGAAGCTCAAGCCTCGTCGAAGCAAATATCTAACGAAAGAAAAGTATCAGAGACGAATACGCGACCGAGAGTCGCGAAAACCTCACGATTCAGAGGTTAAGCCAAAAGGAAATTTCATGACTAACAAGTACTACACGAAAAAGATATTACCTGAATTGCTGAAGGTCGTCAACGAGCATAAAGCAGCTGGAAAATGAGCTATTTTACAGGAGGATAACGATCCGAGCCATGAAACCAAAGGTCTAAAAGACAATTTAGTCAAAAGCTTCAAACGAAACAACAATATCGAGCTTCTGAAGCACGAGCATTCAGCTCAGTCGCCCGATTTGAATTCACACGAAGGAGTATGAAACATACTAAAACAACGTGTTAGGAGGCGGGAATCCGAATGACACACAGCACACTCTGAAGGAGCTAAAAGAGATAATTCTCGAGGAATAGGATCGAATTACAATAGACGAAATACGAGCTAGAATCAGCAAAATGCCTTGGCGATGCAAACAGCTAATTAAAACGGGTAGTAAAGGTATCAAGACGGATTTATGGTGATTGTTCAATGTAAGTGGTCAAATTGGGGGGGTTAGGGATACCTTGGTTATGCTTGGCCGCTTATGCTACCGTGACTTCTCGCACCCCCTGGTGGTACTGGAATAGTCACATACTCCTCCAAACATCATTACAGTAGGTCAGATGGATCTTCATTACACGCTAACTGCTCAGCGATATGATCCAGAATTCCAAGAATGGACCGTGAGCCTAAGTGGTGGCCCGAAAAGGCTCAATTGGGTGGCTGCTACAAAGAACCCTGTCAGCGCCGCGGAAGAGGGGCCATCTGGCGTGGTACGTTGAGTGATCCTTTCGCAAGGAAAAAAGCTAGGGAGGTCAGCCAACATTTACATCGCTACAGCAGGAGTCGCCAGGCTCCTGTGGAGTCACTTATCACGACAGCAAAAGCTGAATGTGATGTCAATGATTCTTTGCGGGCAGTACGTCTTTGTATCGAGGATACTGTTGTTGGTACTGCTCTGCAGAATTTGCATCGGGAGCTTCTGGGACGTGAAAGTGCATGGCAAACACTTAGGAAAACCGGTATTGATATTTCGGCTTGTCGGCGCTCGCACAGAATTCTGGAAACCATGGAGCCGCCTCCAAAATACACAATATCTTACCCGTCTCTACAAGACCAACGCAACGAGATGATCTACCATATCGTCTCAATAGTCAATCTATTTGGAGTCTTATTCAGAGCTATTAGGACCTAAGAAGACAAATGTCGATGCAATTCGTCAGACCAGGAACATGGGAAAAGACCAGAGCCATGTTGAAAGGTTACGAGACGGGCCGTTTCTCTATAGTTCATTTTGATTTACATAGTATGATTCATAAAGGAAGGCACGCTCGACAATTCTCTCTTACTCGATACCCAACTTATTTTCATTGCAGGGCCGGGCTATGCTTTTCTCCGTCGAGCACTCATCAACATTGTAGAGTCCTTTAGACACACCACAGATTGCATCTGCGCTTGCTGAATGAGATGTTGGTTCTGTGATCTTGAATGCTTGTGACTCGGCCAAGATCTCGTCATCCGAATCAAGCAATCTGGCAAAGGTTTTCAATCCCCACGGGATTGATAATGTCGTTGCAATGTCATATGGTTTGATTTCTCATAGTGCTACTATTTCCATGAACGAATTCTACACTTGCCTTCTTTTGAAGCGCTACGATCTCCAACGTGCGGTCTTTACTGCCCAGCTACGCCTCCGGACAGATCCAAACCGACTTGCTCGTCACACTACGAGTGTGAGGTCGAAGATGATTTCGTATTGGCTCTATATCAAACCCATAGAGCTACAGTGTTCTTGACTGGTGAAGGCGCCCTCAATCCGGATATAATTGACTTCTCTGCTCTTAGTATAATGTCATCCGCTTCTGAGTTACCTCGGAACACTCCGAGCACTGTGCTGACTATTCTGGGTCGCGACACGAACATGCTTCTATTAGAAAGTATTCTCGAAGAATTCAAGGTCGTAAACCTGGTCGGCGGTCCAGGTGTCGGCGAGACTACGTTTTTAAAGTACCTATAGGACTGGTAGGCCTTATCAGGGTTTGTAGAAGAAAAAAATCTACATTGGCTGCCAGAAAGAGTCAGGTCTATGGTATGATTCGGTGATCTATGAGAAGATTGCAAATGAGATTTTCATAGGGACATGCGATGATATTGATCGAAAGACAAACATACACAGAGCACGATATATCGTTCTCCTTGACAACGTCGGGCCACCGCTTGCGCATAACAAAGGCTTTTCAGGTGACATTTCTTCTACTCAAGAACGTAGCTTTTATTGATTTTTTAGAGAGTTTGGAAATTCTGGTGAAGACTATCATTGCAAACTCATTTTCTCATCCCGGAAAGCGCCAGAGATGGAAGCACCTATAAGAGTACAAGAGGTGATCCTTAAGCCTGTGTCGATAGTTGATGCTATGGTGTGTGCCCAAGACGTTCTTGCGAGCCATGATGTCTCATTAGATCAAGGCAAAGAAACAAGCCAATGATTAGAAGAGCTTCTTCTATTCCACGAGAACAGCTTTCTATTCCTTAACACTTTTCTGCCAACTTTGAAAGACGAGTCAAACAAGCTTGTAGTCTTTCGTTTCACCTCACATATCAGCCTCCTGGCCAGCGATTCTGAATCTCTCGATCTCAACCTGGCATCAACAATACTGGACCATCAGACGACCAGCCAAATGTGAATATCACGAAACCAAATATTATCTCCAGCTTTACGTTCTGATTGATGGAACTTCACGAAAACTATCCGGGAACGTGTTTTATTAGACATAAAATCATGCATAGGCCATCGGGTGACGGCCAAAGTATTCTCGACCAGCCTTATACTATATTCCGGGAATATCATAAGCTTCGCTCTCAAGGCTTGTTGATTGTTGATCCTCGGATAGATATTGCCAAGGAAAAAATGTCCAAAGAGCGCATCAACGTGCATAATGCCATCAAATATCGCTGAAGATACTTGGTATCATTAGCGCTTCGTTATACGTAGAATGAAATGAGCTATGTCAGGTTTGCCAAGTTGTCGATCAAA
>JAABUP010011362.1_pt1 | contig 10162 bp, 8 predicted proteins | sample 5559201 | NCBI WGS metagenome assembly JAABUP01 (sample SAMN10711887, study PRJNA513373) | rock metagenome | isolation source: Antarctica rocks | place: Antarctica | reverse complement strand
CCTACCCTGTCTTCCCCCTCGGCGACGAGGCCATCGACGATGCGGACGGCGCGATCCGCGGCGGCGGCCACCGTCGGGTCGTGCGTGGCGATGACGAACGTCGTGCCCGTGGCCGCGCGCAGGTCGTGGATCAGCCGCAGGACGGTCTCGCCGTTGGCGGTGTCCAGAAGGATAAATCTACTGAACGGTTGCAGAAGCGTTAAGGGGACGCTATAATCGACAGCATCTATGGCCCGCGTGTAGACAAGGAGGCAGGACGTATGACTGTCGATCCGGCGCGCACGTCTCCCGACAAACCGTCCGCGGCGTCCGGCGGCCCCACCACGACCGAGGACGTCTCGGGCGCGCATCAGCTGGAGAGCCTGGGCTACCAGCAAGACTTGAAGCGTGCGTTGAGCGTGTTCGGCGCCATCGCGCTCACCGTCTCGGACATCACGCCGACCGCCTCGCTCCTCATCATCGGCCCGGTCGCCATCGCCACCGCCGGTACGGGCGCGTTTTGGGCTTATGTCGTCGCGGGGCTCCTGGCCCTATGCGTGGCCCTCTGCATGGGCGAACTCGGCTCCATGTTCCCGGTGGCCGGCGGCCTGTACTCGATCGTCACGCGTGTCTTGGGCCGTCCGATCGGCTTCCTGGCCCTGCTCGACTACGTCGGGCAGGCGGTCTTCCTGCCCGCCAGCATCGCCCTGGGGATCGGGACGTACCTCACGGTGCTGTTCCCGTCGGTCAACACCAACCTTGCGGCGCTCATCGTCATGATCGCGGTAACGCTGATCGCCGTGTTCACGGTCTCGGCCAGCGCGCGTCTGACGACCGTGTTCCTCGCGCTGGAGTTGCTCGTCGTCGCCACCCTCGCCGTGGCCGGGTTCCTGCACATGCATCAGTCGCTTGGCATCCTGATCAAGCCCGTGACCGCCACGGCGAGCGGCGTGACGAGCGCCATCGGCCTCGGCATCGTGTTCACGGCCGTGGCCACGGCCCTCTTCTCCTACAACGGGTACGACAGCGCCATCAACTTCTCTGAAGAAACGGAAGGCGCCGCGGCGCACGTCGGGCAGGCCGTCGTACGCGCGGCGATCATCGGCGTCGTCTTCGAGGTCATCCCCCTCACGGGTGTCCTGCTCGCCGCGCCGCGCCTGGGGCCGCTCATCACCGGGAGCTCGCCGTTCACGTACGTCATCACAACCTCGCTCGGCGGCACGATCAACACGATCGTGACCCTTGGCGCCATCGTGGCCGTCTTCAACGCTTGCCTGGCCATCACGCTGCAGTTCGCCCGCATCCTCTACAGTTCGGGACGCGACCGCGCCTGGCCTGGTCCGGTCAGCGCGGCGTTCGCGCGCGTGCATCCACGCTTCGGCTCGCCCTGGGTCGCCACGTTGGTCGTCGGCGGCCTCGCCTCAGTGCTGACGTTCTTCTCGAGCCTGGTGGCCGTCGTCACCTTCACCTCGGTCTTGATCATCATCCTGTACGCGCTGATCGCCATCTCAGCCCTGGTCAGCCGCACGCGCCAGCCAGGCGCCACCCGCCCGTATCGCATGCCGTTGTGGCCCCTACCGCCGATCGTGGCGCTGGTGGGCGTGGTCATCGCGATCACCCAGCAGAAGGGCAGCGACCTGCTCATCTGCGCGGCCATCTTTGTGGCGGGTCTGGTGTACTACGCCGCCTACCTGCGATCGCGTCGCGCAACGCATTGGGCCGTCAGCCCGGTTGGCCCGGTCGGCGCTGCCGCGCCGTCGGCGTCGCCACGAACAGCATTGTAGATGTATATAGGATAGGAGAGGAGTCCTCACTATGGCGGTCCGCTCGATCCACAGCGTCGGCGAAGATCAGTACCAACACGTCTGGGACAACGGCGTGCCCCCCGTGCTCACCGTGCGCGAGAACGAGCCGGTCACGCTACAGACGCGCGACTCCGCCAATAACCAGATACAGCCGGGCGACGGCGCCGAAGCCGTGCTCAACCTCGACTTCGCGCGCATCAACCCGATCAACGGGCCTATCGCCGTCGAGGGCGCGCGGCCCGGCGACGTGCTACAGGTCGACATTCTGGAGATCGAGACGCAGCCATGGGGCTGGACCGCCAATATCCCCGGCTTCGGTCTGCTCGCCGACGAGTACCCCGAGCCCTTCCTGCACACGTGGGAGTTCGACCCGGAGCGCGGCGTGGCCGCGTTTCGCCCTGGCATCAGCGTGCCGCTCGACCCCTTCATCGGCGTCATCGGCGTCGCTCCGGCCGAGGCCGGCCAGCACGCGACCCTCCCGCCGCGCCCGGTCGGCGGGAACATGGACATCCGCTTCATGCGCGCGGGCACGACCCTCTACCTCCCCGTAGCCGTCGAGAACGCGTTGTTCTCGCTTGGCGACGCGCACGCGGCGCAGGGCGACGGCGAGGTCTGCGGCGTGGCGATCGAGACGGCGGCCCGCGTCACGGTCAACTTCACGTTGCACCGTTCCTTTGCGCTGGCGTCCCCGTCCTACGACGTGGCTGGCGCGCTGGTTGGGCGCGTGCTGGAGCGCGGCTACCACGCCACCACCGGGATCGGCCCCGACCTCATGGAAGCGGCGCGCGAGGCGGTGCGGGGTATGATCGCGCATCTCGGGCGGACGCGCGACCTCTCACCACTCGAAGCCTACGCCCTGTGCTCGGTGGCCGGCGATCTGAAGATCAGCGAGATCGTCGACGCTCCCAACTGGGTCGTCTCATTTTTCCTGCCTAACCATATCTTCGAGCGGTAAGCAGGCCGCTATCGATTGGGGGAGGCCCCTGCTTGATACGGCGCCGGCCCTCGGCCGTAGCGTCTCATGGCGTCGAGCAAGAGGTCGGGCTCAAGGGAGTACGCGGTGATCCCGCCGCGCCCCGTCATCGTTGCGGCGGCCAGCAACGCGTTGACGATCGCCTCCTCTGTCGCTTCTACCACGGCGTCGAAGAGGCCGTCGATGTACGTGTTGGACAGCATCGTCAGCGGCACGCTGACCGGGCCGCCCTCGCCGTAGTCGCTGGACGGCAGCCCGCGGTTGGCCGTCGAGAACGCAATGAAGATGTCGCCGCTCCAGTGCTCCCCCACACCACCCGTCCTGGCTATTCCCAGGCCCGCGCGCTGGGCCAGCCGCGCGCACTGTGTCGGGATCAGCGGCGCGTCCGTCGCCACGACGACGATGATAGACCCGCCCCCGCGTCCGGACGCGGGGACGCCTGGCAGGGGAGTCCGCCCGGAGGGTATCTCCACGCCGACCGGGACCCCATCGACCCGCAGGCGTTCCCGCCGTCCGTGGTTAGCCTGTACCAGGACGCCGACGGTATAGGCGTCCGGCGCATCGGTCGTGTCCGGTGTATCCGTCGCGACATTGACTACGCGCGACGACGTGCCAATCCCGCCCTTGAAGCCGTGGCAGATCATCCCGGTTCCGCTCCCGACGTTGCCTTCCGCCACGGGACCGTCGGACGCGGCCTTCAACGCCTGGGTGACGTGCTCCAGCTTGACGTGCAGGCCGTTGATGTCGTTCAGCACGCCGTCCCACGTCTCGCCGACCACGGGCAAGGCCCAGAAGGGGTCGTCCGGCCCGTGGGCGGCCACGGCGTCGGCCACCAGCGCGTCACGCACGACGCCGACGCTGTGCGTGTTGGTCAAGCCGATCGGGGACATCAGCATGCCCGATTCTCGCACCCACTCCAGTCCGGTCATCTCGCCGTTGCCGTTGAGCCGGTGGCAGCCCGCGAACAGCGGCTCTCTCCAGACGTTGCCCTCGTGGGGGATCACGACGGTCACGCCGGTGCGGATGGGTCCACGACCCGGCGCCGACGGGCCGCCTTCATCGATCAGAGTAACGGAGCCCACGCGCACCCCCGGCACATCCGTGATGGCGTTGACGGGCCCCGGCGCCAGGGTGCCGATGACGATGCCCAACTCGCGCGCGCGCATAGACGCCTCCCTATCCTGTCGGGTGCAGGCCGGCCGCCGCGAGGCCGGCCAGACAGCACGCTTCATCCTCTTCCGGCGACCCGCCGCTCACGCCGACTCCGCCGACGAGGCTCCGCCCGCTATAGACGGGAACGCCGCCGCCGAACGTCACGATCCGGCCCGCCAGATTGGCGAAGATCCCGTAGAGAGGGCCGCCGGGCTGGGCCTGCCGGCCAAGTTCCCGCGTGGACATCTTGTTCGATAGCGCGGTGAACGCTTTGTCCTGCGCCAGCGCGATACTCGCGATCTCGGCGTCGTCGGCGCGCCGGAACGCCACGAGGCGGCCCCCGGCGTCGCATACGGCCACCGATACGAGGATGTCGAGCGCGGCCGCGTGCACGAGAGCCGCGCGCACGACCGTATCGGCTCCGTCGCCGGAGAGGGTTGCGATTCTCCTAAGCACGCGCCGGCTCCGTGTCGAGGTCGCCCTCGGCCAACATGGCGCCCGCCCGCCGCAACGTGTCGGGCCGTGTCCGGGCGAGATACGCGGCGATCAGGATGCCGACGCCAATGTAGACGATCAGGATATAGGGGAAGTAGTTGTACGGCGCAGCCGGGATCGGCCACACGCTGCCGTAAATGGGGATGAGCATCAGCAGGCAGCCGAGAATCGGCAGAATTGTGTGCCGGACCAGTGACGCCTCTCGCGGGTACTCACGGCGATAGAACCGGATGCAGGCGATGTTGACGAGGATGTACACGGGCACGATGCCTAGGGTTAGCATCGCGCCGAGGTAGGCGTACGCGTTGAGCGGGCCGACCCAAAACCCTACCACCAACGCCACGACGATGGAGATGATCGACTGCACGACGATCGCGGCGTGGGGTGTCCTGAAGCGGCGGTTGACGCCGCCGAGTCCGCGCGGCAGCAGTCCCTCGCGGCCCATCGCGAAGATGATACGGACGATGCCGTTGTGCGTGTTCATGATGACGGCGAAGATGCTCGACACGCCCGCGAGATCCACGAAGATGCGGAAGCCGGGCAGATACGTCGTGGCGAGGGTATCGAACGGCGCGGCGTCGCCGGTGAGCTTGGCTATGTTGTGTACGCCGAACCCGATCATCTCGCTGAAGGTGGCGATGATGTAGATGCAGGCCACGAGCCCGAGAGAGCCCATGATCGCGCGTGGGACCGTCTTGCGCGGCTCCTTTGCCTCCTCGCCGAGGGTCGCGGCGCCCTCGAAGCCGACGAACGATAGAATCGCGAACACCGAGCCCAGCATGATGCCCGATATGCCCTGCGGTGAACTGGCGGGGTTGAAGGGCTGGGCCGTGATGCCGTGGGCGCCTCCCTTGGCCAGGATGACGACCGACAGGATGAGGATGATCGCGACTTCGAGCGTGAACAGCACGAGGGCGGTGCGCAACGATCCCTGGATGCCCACGAGCGAGAGCGCGTAGGTGAGCAGCGCGAAGAACAGGGCGATGAACGCCCAGTGGACCTCTAGATGCAGGGTGCGGAGCAGGATGTCGTGCAGATAGCTGCCGATCAACGCAAGCTCCGCCGGCACGAGCAGTGAGTAAGCCACGAACATCAGTAACCCGGTCACGAACCCGGTACGCGGCCCAATCCCGCGCGAGACGTACGTATAGAACGCGCCGGCGCTCGGCAGCTTGCGCGCCATCTCGCCGAGGCCGTTTGCCGCGATGGCCACCGCTATCAGCGCTATCACGAAGACGAAGGGCACCGCGGCGCCGGCGAAGCCGGCCGCGAGCTGCGGATTGAAGTAGACGGACACCGCCGGCCCCATGAGGGCCGCGGACATAATGACAGCGCCGGTCGTACCGACGGCGTTTTGTTTGAGCCGCGGTTCGGCCAGCTCGACGAGGTCAGACTGCTGCGCGTTTACGGGGCGTGTGCCGGCGCTGGCCATCAAATCACCTCTGGGGGCTGCACTGTCTGTTAAATAGTAGAAGGACGGCGCGCGCCGTCGTCTCTCGGTATCGGCGGCCGTCTCGGTGAACAGAAGACCCGTCTGTCCACCGAGACGGCCGCCCCTCGCTCAAACGCCGACCGGTTGCGCGACCGTGGCGAGGGCCTCCTCCACCACGTCGAGGGCGTGGCTCAACTCCTCCTGGGAGATTACCAGCGGCGGCTGTACGCGCAAGACGTTCCCCTCTTGCCCGCCGACGCCGATCAGCACGCCGCGCTCGCGGCACAGGCGCCGGATCGCGCCTGCCTCGGCCGACGCCGGCCTCTTGCTCTCACGATCGAGGACGAGCTCCACGCCGATCATCAGGCCCAGGCCGCGCACCTCGCCGATGAGCTCGTGCCGCTGCGCCATCCCGCGCAGCCGCTCCATGGCCCACCCACCCAACGTGGCGGCCCGGCCCGGCAGGTTCTCCTCCGTTAGCACGTCGATGTTGGCTACGGCCGCGGCGCACGAAACCGGGTTGCCGCCGAAGGTCGAGAGGTGCTCGCCCGGCTGGAACGCGTCGGCGATCTCGGGCGGCGCGATAAAGGCCCCGAGAGGGAAGCCGTCGGCGATACCCTTGGCCATAGCCATAATATCGGGCTCCACGACGTAGTGCTCGATCGCGAACATTTTCCCGGTGCGCCCGAAGCCGCTCTGTACCTCGTCGGCGATGAATAGGATGCCGTGCCGATCGAGGATGCTCTTCACGCGCGCGAAATAGCCCGGCGCGGGCACGATGATGCCCCCCTCGCCCAGCACCGGCTCGGCGATGAAAGCCGCCACGTCGGCGCTCGTGTCATAGCGCACCACGTCCTCGACCGCGTCGGCGCAGGCGAGCGTGCAGGAGCCGTGGCAGTAGCGGCAGCGGTAGGCGTAGGGGGCCGGGGCGAACGCGACCCCCGGCTGGTAGGGCCCGCCGCGTTTCTTGCGCGCCGCGTTCCCCGTCACGACCAGCGAGCCCGCGGTGCGGCCGTGGAAGCCCGTCTGCAGCGCGATGAACTCGTGCTTCCCCGAATAGGCCTTGGCCAGGCGCAGCGCCCCTTCGACCGCCTCGGCTCCGCTGTTGCCGAAGAACGACTTTTGCAGGCGGCCGGGCGCGATCGCGGCCAGGCGCTCGGCCAGGTCGGCGACCGCCGGGACATGGTATACGTATGAGCAGCAATGCACGAGGTGGTCGATCTGCGCCTTGGCGGCGGCGGCGACGCGCGGGTGGACGTGCCCGGCGTTGGCCACCGCGATGCCGGCGAAGAGATCGGTGTAGGTCGCGCCGTCGGCCCCGGTCACGGTCGCGCCCCGCGCGCGCTCGACCACGATCGGCTCGATCGACGCGACGAAGCTCGTGTTGACGTAGCGCTTGTATTTCTCGACGGTATTCATCAATCCCTCCCTACCAGTGCGATCCCGCCTCGGCTCCCTCTTCGTGGAACCAGCGACGGATCACGATTTTGCGGTCGCAGAAGAAGTCGATGGCGTCGCGGCCCTGTCCGTGCTGCGTGCCGAAGAACGACTCGCGCGCCCCGCCGAAGGGGAAGTAGGCCATCGGCGCGGCCACCCCGATGTTGACCCCGACGTTGCCGACGTCGCAGCGGTAGGCGAATTCGCGCGCCCACCCTCCGTGTTGCGTGAAGATGCTGGCCGCGTTCCCATAGGGCGTGCCGTGGACATAGGCGATCGCCTCGTCGAGCGAGGCGGCCGGCATGATCGCGAGGACGGGACCGAAAATCTCGTCGCGCGCCAGCCCCATCTCGGGCGTGACGTTGTCGAAGAGCGTCGGTTGGACGTAGTAGCCGTCGGGGTGGCCCGGCACGTCGGCCGCCCCCCCGCCGGTGAGCAGGTCGGCGCCCTCGGCCTTGCCCCGCTCGATGGCCGTCAGGATGCGCTCCCTGGCCGTGGGCGAGATGACCGGTCCCATGGCGACGCCATCGTCCAGGCCGTTGCCGACCCGGATAGCGCGCACCGCCGCGGTCAGCGCCTCGCGCACGCGTTCGTGGGCGGGACCAACGGGGACGAGTACAGAGCCGGCGAGGCAGCGCTGTCCGCCCGAGCCAAAGGCCGAGTTGACCACGTTGGCGACCGTCTTGTCGATCACCGCGTCGGGCATCACGGCCATCATGTTCTTGGCCCCGCCGGCCGCCTGCACGCGCTTCCCGTTGCCCGCGGCGCGGGCGTAGATGTAGCGGGCCACCGGGGTCGAGCCGACGAACGAGATGCCCTTGATGATCGGGTGGTCGAGCAGGGCGTCGACCGTCTTCTTGTCGCCGTTGACGAGGTTGACCACGCCGGGGGGGAGGCCGGCCTCGTGCAGCAGCTCGAAGATAAAGTTTTGCGTGAGCGGGACCTGCTCGGAGGGCTTGATGATAAAGGTGTTGCCCGTGGCGATCGCGTAGGGCAGGAACCAGAACGGGACCATGGCTGGGAAGTTGAAGGGGCCGATCGCGGCGAAGACGCCCAGGGGGCGGCGCACCGCCTCCTCGTCGATCTCACGCCCGGCGCCGTTCTCCAGCCCATAGCCCATCATCAGCGAGGGGATGCCCGCCGCTACCTCGACGTTCTCGACGGCGCGCTGCACCTCGCCGCGCGCGTCGGGCAGCGTCTTGCCGTGCTCAGTCGTGATGAGGCGCGCGAGCTCCTCGCCGTGTTGCGTCATCAGGTCGCGCAGCGTGAAGAGATACTTGGCGCGGTCGAGCGGCGGCGTGTCGCGCCAGGCGGGGAAGGCGTCTTGCGCGGCGCGCGCCGCGTGGTCGACCTCCTCCGGCGTCGACACGGGGACGCGGGTGATGACCGCGCCGGTGGCCGGATTGGTGACATCGACGACGGTGGACGCCGCCGGGGCGATCCACGCGCCGCCGACATAGTTGCGCACGGTCTGGACGGGACCGCCGGTTTGTTGTTCACGTGGACTCGCGATCGCCATGCGACTAGCCTCCCTTTTACCTACAACACTACCTATTCTAACGACGACCCGGCTCCTGTACCATCCGTCATCGGGCTAGAACGTGGGGGGCGTATTGACCCAGAACACGCGGGTGGGCGCCGCGCCGTGATTGTGCCAGCGGTGGCTCTGCGTGCTGCGGAAGTAGAGCGTATCGCCGGTCTCCAGGTCGCAGCGCTCCTCCTCGTCGAGCCAGACCTGCAGCTGCCCTTCCAGGACGAACAGCGCCTCCTCCCCCGCGTGGGCGTAGCCGCCGCCGCTGCCCCCTCCCGGCTGAATCGTGAATATCTCGACTTGCAGCACGGCGTCGGGGAAACGCACCAGATCTTCCATCAGCACGCGATCGAAGCCGCGCAGCGTGCGCCGCTCGCCCGCGCGCACCACTTTGCGCTCGTTGTCGGGATCCGTCTCCTTCTCCGGGTCCGATCCCGATCCCGCTTGGCCAAAGAACTCGAGCAACGTTCCACCGTAGGCGGCCGCGATTCGCTGGAGCAACGACACCGTCGGCGTGGCCAGGCCGCGCTCCACCAGGCTGAGATAGGCGCTGGACACACCGGCGGCGCGGGCTGCCTTGCGCAGCGAGAGGCCATGTCGCGTCCGCACGGTGCGCAGGCGCGCCCCCACCAGATCCTCCTCCGGCGTCGTCTCATGCGCGAGCACGCGACGCAGCACGCGGTGGCCGTAGCCGCGTTCCAGGAGCGCGCGGGCCTCGCGGAGGCGCGCCACATCGTCGGGCGTGTAGCGGCGGTGATGTCCGTCGCCGCGGTCGGGGCGGACCAGTCCCTCGCGCTCCCACGCGCGCAGCGTCGATGGGCTGACCCCGACCAGCCGCGCCGCCTCGCCGATGCGCAGCGAATCCCCTCCCTCGTGGCCCGCCTGGCCCACCTGTGCCGCCATCCGCCGGTTCACAGCCATGCGCTCCCAACCCCACTTCAGCGCCCGCGTCGTCCCCCGTCTTCCGCCGGCCTCTTACAGCAAGACGGCACACCCTGAGCGATCCGGGCTAGGGGCCGCCGACGCCGTGGTATCCAGCGTACAACGCTTCAGCATCTTTTGCAAGTGTTCAATAACTTTATCATTTAAGCGTGGGGCGCCGTGAGAGGGGCGCCGTAACGTACATGCGGCTCTGTTCCCAAAACATGCCGAACGTTTGCGGCGCGAGGGGACAGGACTTATACTCCTTGGCTACAGGCGCCGGTTAACGTGATGGAGTAGGGGTCTGACAATCATTGGACCCTTGCGACACGAGGTCGCCCATGTAGCTGTTAGGAGTGAGCGATCATGATCTAACGCGGGGTGCTGCCCCCGATGCCCTACCGAGACATGCGTCGGGCGCAAGCCCGAGGTGTGAA
>JAABUP010011361.1_pt1 | contig 10164 bp, 13 predicted proteins | sample 5559201 | NCBI WGS metagenome assembly JAABUP01 (sample SAMN10711887, study PRJNA513373) | rock metagenome | isolation source: Antarctica rocks | place: Antarctica | reverse complement strand
AAGCAGAAGCCCTGGCCTTTGGGGAAGGCGTCTGCTCAGGGGTGGTGGTGGGGCGGGCAGGCTTGGAGGGGGAGGAGGGGCTCTGAGGCTGGGGGTCTGAGGGGGGCTTCTTCCAACCATTGGTCTGGGCATCTGGCACAGCTTGCTTGGATGCCTGCAAGATGATGAAAGGCATTGCATCAGCCCATGTACAATAACCCCACAAAATACTCAGAGCATGATGAGATGCATAGTGGGAATGGTTGTGGCAATGTCAGGATGTCTATTGACCAGCATGTTACTAAAAAGTCACACTTGCAAGGTTGCCTGAATATAAGGAGCTGCACAAGAGGAGCCTGTACTGCAGATGCATTCAACCCTGCTAACTACACTTGTGCAAATCAGATGCTCACAGCAATATGGTGCTCCTGATGCACAGGTCATTGCATGCATGCACAGAGGCGTAGCAGAGAAACATGGCTTGCTGCAGCTGCGCCTCCACATCACTCACCTTCTTGGTCAGGCTGGCAACCTGGGCCTTCAGGTTGTCACGCTCTGTGGCTGCTGTCTTGACAGCCTCTTCTGCCTCTGCATCCTTGCCAGCCTTGGCCTCCTGCAGTACCAAACCAGACTTGATACTCTGTAGGGTAAGCTGTGGTGCCTGGTGTGCAGGTGCAACAGCTTTATTCCTGTAATAGAATTTGTTATAGGTCCATCTAACCTTCAGGGTGTTTCAGCATACAGTGATCTTTGATGACGGCCCGAAGATACTGTGTTGTCAACTGTCCATTTTACAAAGCTATGACTGTCCAATTTAGAAAGCTAGGAACACAGAGGCGTAGCAGAGAAACATGTGCACCAAGACAAGAATCTTCTGTTGCCTTGATGTGATACCACATGTGGACGCAGAAGACTCCAGGCCTTTGCACAATGTCTGGATGATACACACTGGCAGTCCTGTGTCATACGTGAATAAAGCGCAACAAGCAAGCCAAACTGGTTGAGCTGAGCAGAGGATATTTTAGACAGGTCACCTTTGCAACACGGCTTACGCATTGCATGCTTGTGGCTAGTGTTACCTGTTCGAGACACCTGCTGCTCAGGTAGTCTTGTTGCTTGTTGTGTTTTGTACACTGCATACTTGCACATGCAAGATGTCCTGTTCACGCATGTATTGGCATCACTTCAATGTTGAGGCGGGAGAGAAGGACATCAGGGCTTACCTGAACTGCTGACTCAGCTTTTGTCAGCTGCTCCTGCAGGTCAGTCACCTGCTTCTGCAGACCGCTGCTCTCCTTCTTGGCAGCATCCAGAGAAGACGTCTTCTGAACCTTCAGTTCCTGCAGGCCAAGTTGCTAAGGTCATGCAGAGTAGCAACATTGGTGACCATTTTTGCAGGCCCGATTGCTCAAGTCATGCAGAAAAGCAACGGTACACTTGTTTGTTTTCATGCCCAACACAACAGTGACGAATTGTACATACACCGCAAAGCCTGGTGACTTCAAGGCTGGCTTGCATGGCGACTGAGTGACATGGAACTGAAAGTGGTGTGGTAGCAGGCACAAAGGCACTCATCCCGGTGGCAAGCCACAGTGGACTGATGGATTAAGGCAAGCTCTGGGTAATCTGTGGAGTAAACTGCTGCCACAAGCAGACACACAATGCATGTGGTATCACAAGTAATCATGGCATGCCAGGTGTGTTTGTAGGCTGTAGGTTGATGCCTTTGACAGCACTTGCTGGTCGAGGATGGACATCTGACCTTTGACAATACAAAAGGTACATGTCAATGGTGACTTGACTGTTGCTTGGCGTGCAATGGCAGCACTGACCTGAAGCTTGCGGTTGGCCTCCTCCAGGGCATGGTGCAGCTCTGCCACCTCCTGCTCCTTCTGCTCCTTGCCTGCCTGGGCCTTCACCAGAGCACTTGTGGCAGAAGACTTTGCCTGGTTGTGAGCCTGCACATGCATAACAGCACGTGTCACACCCACACGCCTCTTATACATGCAATCGAAGCTTAGGCTGCAAGAGCTAATCTCTAAACAGTCTCAGTCTTGGGGGATAGCAATTGAGGGCATGGGACATCAAAAGTGACTGGAGCTAGTGTTGTCTGAGGGCAAGCTTGCATCAACACATTGAGTGCAACCCAGGCATGTGGACTTGATCATTGCATGGCATCTGTGCCTACAATGTCCAATATGAGTATGCAACAAATGGACATCTCTCTCCTTTCTTCATGAGGAAACTCGGTGCATTCGGCTTGCTCAAGCATGAGGCACACAGCACGCTCAAGCCTGATGCAATCTCAGGCAGATTGACTTTGCGCCAGGGCATATCCTGTACGTACAACTCTGCACAAGATCAGCTCAAAGAGGGATGTTCACCTTGGCGTCCTTGAGGGCCTTCTGCAGCTCTTTCTCCTTCTCCTGCAGAGCCTTGCTGCTCTTGCCCACAGCTGCCTGCTGCTCCTGCACCCATCCAGCTCAAACTCATTTCACAACAACGCACTATGCTGTACAGCATTGCAGTCAAGCTTGCATGGCTACAGACCACATCAAGTGCTGCAGCACTTGCATAAGTCAGCAGGTGAAGTTTCCGTGATTGGTGTCAGCAAGGGATGCACCAGGTGCAGGTGGACTTAGTAACATTGTACACATTGCAAGTGCTATCGCATGCTCCTGTCTAGTGGTGACAGTTGTACCTCTACGTCACGCCTCAGCTGAGACACCTGCTCAGAGTCTGCTTGGCTCTGCTGTGCAGCAGCCACCTTCTTCTTCTCTTCCTCCAGCTGCTGCTGGACCTGCATGGCAGTCAAGCTTGACATTGTAAGAGCATACAGGGTGCGTGCTAACTTTGAAAGAGTGCAACAGTACAGCTCTGTAGCAATGGTGGCACAAGATCCCCTAGAGCAGCAGCAGCAGCAGCAGCATTGTCAGTTAATGACTCACTACATCAGCACAAGCAATGTGTAGCTTCTGGCACAGATGCATCTGCTTGCAGCCTGTCAGCTAAAAGGCACTACAATCTCACAAGTGTACAATCAAATGTACTGTGAGCTGCATGTGGTTGTGTCATCTTACACCCAGCCATTTGCACATCTGTGAAATGATGAAAGTGGCCAGCAAAGCAAGAATCTAGGATGTGGACAGAGAGTAAGGCATATACACTACCTCAGCTAGGCTTGACTTGAGCTCATTGACCTCTGACAGCTGCTGCTGCTGACTCTGCCTCTCTGAACTCAGTTGCTTCTTGACCTCAGCAAGCTCAGTCTTGAGCGAGGAGCTCTCCATGAGCTGAGCCTCCTGAGCCGTAGTCTTCTCCTTCTCAGCGTTCAGCTGCTGCTTGATGTCAGCCAACTGACTCTTCAATGAAGAGTTGCCTTCACCCTTTGCCTGCTGTGCCTCGGCCTTCTGGGTCTGGGCTCTCACCTGCTCCTGAGTCTCTTCCAGCTGAGCCTTGAGCGATGAGATCTTCTCGCCTTCGGCCTGATGTGCATCCATCTTCTTCTTCTCCTCAGTCAGCTGCTCCCGCAGGGAGTCGATGGTGATCTTGAGGTCTGATGCTTCTGACTGAGCCTGATCGACCTCCTTCTTCTTCTCCTCAGCCCGCCTGTTGGACTGCTGCAGTTGCTCCTGTGAAAAAATCTCACTCCTTTCAGCATGATGTAGCAACCAAAGCTTGGACCCACACAGAACACATCAGCAACATGCATGTACTGAACTGCTTTTGACCATTGCAACCTGCAAGTAGTATACACCTGCCCTAAAGTATGTCAATCCTGGTCCAGTATTTGTGAAACCCAGCATGCTTGGGGTTAAGGGGACATGTGATCCAAATGTGCGCAGTCAGGTTCTGCAGCTCCACTAAAAAGCATGCAAGGATGATGATGCTGGTGACAGTACCCCAACTGCCCCCACCCCTAACTGCTTGAGGCTGTCAGTGCACAAACGTTTAGAGGGGAGGGGAGGGGAGGGGAGGGGAGGGCAGGGCAGGGCAGGGCAGGGGATGGGAGGGAAAGACTACACCTTTAATAGCAACGTTCCAAACAGCAGCAGCCACCGTCCTAAGAAAGGCACAATCTGCAGTCCCTTGTTGTACATGCGCTGTGGCATCTTAAGTCAACAATCAAAACAATCAAGCATCAGCTTGCTCTCACCATGAGATCCTTGACAGCCTTCTCAGAGTCCTCCAGAGCCTTAGACTTGTTCTGCAGGGTAGCCTGGGTGGTCTTCAGGCTCTCCTTCACAGTAGCGGCCTCCTCCTGAGCTGTGCTCACCTGCTGAGCCATTGCACGAGCCTCCTCCACCTCACTCTGCATTCACCACTCCAAGTTGTCAATGCACATGATGCCATCTAACTTGCATATCTAATGATACTAGAAATAACAGCGGTAACAATATAAATGGTGATGATGCCTCCTCCACCTCACTCTACGTTCACCACTCCAAGTTTGTCAATGCACATGATGCTATCCAATTTGCATATCTAATAATAGTAGTAATAATAACAGTAACAAAAGTGATGATAATGATAATGTACTGCTTTCCAGCTCACGATGAGCTAGGTGATTCAGGACAAGTCTTGTCTCTCCAGAGCAGCCTGTCTTGTGTATATCTACATACAAAGGATTGCTGGTATGCAAACATGTACCAAGGTGCATTTACCACCCCAAGTTGTCCATTCGCATGATGCCATCCAACTTGCACGACTACATACAAAGTATTGCTGAGTACGCAGACTTTTACCAAATTGCTGTCTTGCAGATCGTCCAAGATCAGCATTACTGACAGACTGTCAGCCATCACTCTCACCTGTGCTAGATTGTAGACATTCATAGTACAGGTGAGAAAGACGGCTGACAATTTGTCAGTGATGTTGATCTTGGACATCCTGTCATGTGAAGTATTCATGTGCAACAAATCTGTGCATACCGCTACACATGCAGCACACAGTGTATTGTCACAACCAGCAGAGCAGAGCTCAGATCTAGTGGGCACAATATGAGTGTGACCAGGTCAGTCCAGCTGAGGTAAGTTGTGCTCTTCGATTTTGACTTCATGCATGGCATACGGCCACAGACAATGTTTGTCACTGCACACAGTAGTGACGCTTGACAAATGTGCTGAGGGATCTGGACACACAACTGTATTGCTGCGCGTAGCGTAGCGTAGCATAGCACAACACAGCACAGCACAGCACAGCACAGCACAGCACAGCACAGCACAGCACAGCACAGCACAGCACAGCGCAGCGCAGCGCAGCGCAGCGCAGCACAGCACAGCACAGCACAGCACAGCACAGCACAGCACAGCACAGCAAGCACGGCGTGTACCTTAGAGGTGGCAAGGGCTTGCTCAGCCTGGGAGGTGAGCTTGCGCTGCTCCTCCAGCTGCTCTGTCAGGGACTGCAGCTCAGCTTTCCTGGTCTCACCCTTCTCAGCTGCCTTCTGCGAGCTGCTCAACTCAGCCTACACATACAGCAAACATCACTGAGTGTATACATAGTAGTCATACATGGCTTCAGTGTAAACAAACTTTTGTGATGTGGGGGGATCTAAGTGACCAAGTACAGCAGTTCAAATCTCATGGTTATGGTGTGTAGAGCACATAACACATATGCCAGATACCCAGGCTTGCCACTAGGCAGGTATGGTCACGGCAATCTCCAGGTAGTGATGTACACTTGCCAACTGCAGACAAAAGCGTAAAGCATCAGTATAGATGTTTTGGACATCAACACTGCAAAGTCACTAATAAACACCTGGGAACCCAATGGCAGGCGTGTTTGCCACATCTTGAAAAGTGGCTTGCGTGCAAAATACGCACAACACACATGGGCAGTTAGACAGATTGGGTGAGCGAAGGTTCCAACACGTTAATGCACATGCCTTGATAGACTCCAACTCAGTCTGGCGGTCATCAAGGGTCTTGCGCAAGTCTGCCACCTCCCTTCTGAGCTCCTGTGCCTCAGCAGCCCCCTTCTCGGCAGCCTGCTGGCCGGACACAGCCTGCTCACTGGCACTCTTTGCATCTGCCAGAGCCTCCTGCAAGTTACTCACCTGCCCTTCCAAGCCTGCAATGGCAAGGAAGGAGGTGTCAACAGTCCCTGCTGCCTCAATGACGTCACCGTAGTCACATGTGCTATACAATTGAAGTTGGCACCCACATGAGGTCACAAGCAAGAAGGTGTCAGCAGCCGTATAAGCCAAGTCCCTGCAGCATTGCTGCCTCAATGACGCCATTGCAGTCACATGTGCTATACAATTGAGGTTGGCGTCCACATGCAGTCACAAGCACAAGTGTGAAGTAGAGTTCTACAAATGCATGCTTCCACACTTGAGCCTTGAAGCTTCCACAGTCAGTTGCAAAGTGCAGCAAATGGCCCACCACATGCATCTGACCCAAGAAACATCTGCAAGCTTGTAACAGTGGATGGAACGCAATCACCATGAGGTGCCTTGTGTTACAAAAACAGGCAATTGGTAATGTTGTTGTAAGCAAAGCATGTTCACAGGTCTCACTAATTGCCTTCATGCTCTGCGCCCAAAGAGGGAATACCACAAGAGGGCATACTAAAATTGGGCATACCAGAAGAGGGCATACCAGAAGAGGGCATACCAAAAGAGGGCATTACAAAAGAGGGCATTCTAAAATTGGGCATACCAAAAGAGGGCATACCAAAAGAGCTGAACACCTTTGCAGCAGGCAGTGACTGGCACATCAGCTGCAGGAAGTGTCAGAAAACCCCCACAGATCACGGCGCAAAGCAAACACACACAGAACATGGATGTCTTGACAGCCCTCAATTGGCTGTAGTAAGATTGGTCTCACCTTTGTTCTTGTCTGCAGCCTCCTGACAAGCAGAGCTGAGTCTGGTAGCCTCTTGGCTGATGGTGTCAAGAGAAGCATGTGCGCTCTTGGCCTCCTTCTGGATGCCCTTCATCTCATCCTCCTTCTTCTGCACAGCTTGCCGCAGCTCCCTTGCCTCTTCCTCAGATGCCTCCCTGGCAGATCTCTGGGTGTCTCTGTCAGCAGTGATGGTTTCAAGCTCACTCTGCACAGTGGTGAGCTGAGCTGCAGAGCTCTGAGCAGCTTGAAGCTCATCTTGGGTTGACTGCAGATCTTGAGTAAGGGTTGTGGCTTCACGTTGGATGTCATAGCTACTCTGTTCCAGCACCTCTGTGCGTCTCTGTAGGCAAGAAGTCAAGTCAGAAGCAGCAACAGACTTTGAGGCACACATGCTAAGACCACATATGAGCATGCTTGTTGTCTTAAGTGTGGCAAAGCAGCATGAGAGCGCCCTCTGCACATTGTACATACGGGCATGCTTAACATCCAAATTACAATGATGCAGCAGCGTCTTGCACAGATCATCTTGAGACAACGACATGACAAACGGCAGCAACCGCTTGTGCATCAGGGTGGCTTTCGCCAGGATGGGTTCTGTGGCATATCAATGATGTGCTCCGGTAAGAAAACTAAAAGACATGCAGCACAGTGGCCTGCATGAGCCTATGCAGCTTATCAGGGGGTGATATTTGGCTGTGAGAGAGGTCAGCCCAATGATATGGCGTTTGCCAATGAGTTCACCTGGGCGTCAGACAAGTCCCCCCTGGCCTGGTCCACCTCCCTCTGCTTCTCTCGTAGCTCGCTTGCGTGAGCTTGTGCATCCTGGTTGAGGGCTGCCGCCTGAGCCTCAGCTGCATTGGCACGCTCTGTCTCCTGCTCAGCACGAGCCTGCAACATCCCAGCAGCCAGCTTTGCTGTACAGGAAGACTGCTACACATTAAGCAGGAGAAAGCTTTGTGTGCCTGACTCAGTGTGCAATGCAAGTCAGCTATGCATTTGCCACGCATCCAGCACCTTAAGCTGTCCTTCTGAGTCATGTCTCAAGTCAAAAAGTAAATGCAAGTAGGATGATGCTGAAGAGAACATACTAGAAAGGAAGAGAGCATGAACAGAAGTTTTGTGACGGCTTGGTGCAGACCCAGAATTGCCGACAAGGCAACATGTGCGCTTGATGGCAATCACCATATGGGGTGCCTTATGCTGTCTGTTAAGGTCATGACACCAAGAAGAACCTAACATACATTGAGAAGAACCTAATAACCATCAAGCTAATGAGACGAGGGTGGACCCACCTGAGTGTCATCAAGCCTCTGCCTTGTGTCAGCCACTCTTTGCTCACTGGCTGCGACGTCGTTCTGAAGAGTCTGTACTTGATTGGCGGCTTGCTGTGAAGATGTCAATGCAACCTGCACAGTCAACCAAAAAGGCGTGTCACAAAAAGCAGATGCAGGAAAAGGTATTGCTTCAATTGCCTGCAGTTGCAAGATGTGTGGCAAGAGCATGGAATTCTGTGAGACAACAAGACAGCAATGCATGTGAAGTGGGCATGTAACTGGACCTACAAACATGGTGATTTACCTGTACTCGAGCACGGTCAGCAGCAGAGTCTCGCAGTTGCTGGCCTTTCTGCTGGATCTCCTGGTTGAGATTGGCAATCTCCTGCTGCAAACGGGCAATCTCTGCAGCATTGCTGTCTAGTGCCTGCAAGGACAATCACATTGTCAGCCACGGTTTGAGACAGAGAAAGTTGCGAGTTGGAATGAGGAAGTGCTAAGCAGGACTTTTGATTGGAGCGAAATGATGCACCTGGTCTTCTTCTCCAAGACCAGAACCTGCGGCTTTGAGCCGTGCCAGCTGCCCCTCAAGATCCGACACTCTGCGCGATACCTGCAAAGACAGTGGAGCAGCTTCTCGGTTCTTGCCCTTGGATCGTACACTTGACCCTTTGCAGAACTCGGTAAGTGCGTACCGTTGAGTGATACGAACAAAAAGCTATAAATCCACTGCCCAACGCTGCGGCGCCCGCGATGGCTCCGATGACTTTGTTGGAAGGTTGCGCCATAGTTGACTGGCTTGCGAGTGCAAACCCAAGGTTAGATCGTTGCCACTGACACTCGCGATGGATTCAGCATGCCGTCAGGGAGGGAAGCAGAAGTTGAGGGGGATTTAAGATTATTGCTACATGTAGATCGCCGCTTTGCACAAGCAGTCCGGAATAGTGCTAATGGGGTGGTCTCGGTTGACAGACACCCACGTTCTGTCTTGTATCCTGCGCTTACGCAGCTGCAAAGATGATTATCGAGTTTGCTTCTGCTGCTCGAGCCTCCGAACAGCCAGAAGTTGCCACAACTTTTACGCAGCGGCCTTGAAAACTTGTTTAGTAGACCATGAGCCCTAACCCTAATCAATTATGCGACGCGAAACGCCAGCATGAAACGCTTGATCAGCCCACTCCACTAGCCCATGCAAAGACTCATTTAGCAATTGCGATGCCAGCGCAATGATTATAAGTGGATTTATTGTGACATCGCTGAGATAATTGTGACATTGCTTAGATGACTTTCCTTTGCAAAGATCCAGATCGCTCCAAGAGAGAGCATTTGTAGTTTCCAAACCAGAGCATGATTTCTAACAACAATAAATGGCAGCAAAACTGATCCAATGCTCAACTGCAGACATAGAATGAAAGAGCTGAACGTTCAACATATGTATATTTCAAACAATCATTTGCTCTTGCTGCAAACAGGACTCAAACAGTAAGATCAAATGGCATATCTCAGGCGTTGTTTCCTTATGAATCCTGCATTGTTGACAGCTTCAGCCTATAATGCAACTCGGCTTGCAATCATGGTCTACCAATATGCTATGACCTCTCTGTTGTGACTCAGACAAGCTGTGACAGCAGCCCTACTCATCCATGCCTACATGGAAAAAGTGTGATGCATTGTCCTCAAGGAACACAATGAAATCCACCAAGCCAGCTTGCAACCTGTCCTGGCTGGGAGCTGACAGAGTCTGAGTTGGCAAAATCTCTGGCAGCTTGACCAATAGACGCAGCAAATGGCTCCCCCCATACAGACTGCTTGGCAATGTACCATCTGGAAAGCTCTGCAGTTCAAACATATCAGGCTCGCATCCAATGCATGCTCAAAGCAGCTAGGTGGCAACAGGCAACCTTGGACAGTATGCGTCACTGAGAGTACTGCATCAAAAAAATATGGTAAGAACAGATGGTAAAAGCAAACCCAGCAGAAACAGTTGCAGGAGCTTACAATTTGCTTGCTCAAGTCTTGCTCCTCCTGGTACAATAGGACGTGCTGTAGAGATTTGTCAAAAT
>JAABUP010011360.1_pt1 | contig 10164 bp, 12 predicted proteins | sample 5559201 | NCBI WGS metagenome assembly JAABUP01 (sample SAMN10711887, study PRJNA513373) | rock metagenome | isolation source: Antarctica rocks | place: Antarctica | reverse complement strand
GCCGCTGGCAATGCCGCCGTAGGCGATTGTTGCGAGCAGGGCCGCGGTGGCCGGCGGAAGCCACTTCTCCAACAGCCGCAAGCTGAATCGGTAGGACGAGGCGGCGGCCATCACCGCGCAAACACCGGCGACGGCGGCCAGGCCGATGGCCGGTGCGGCGGCCTTGGTCTTGCCCCACATCTCCTGCTGGGCTGCGTCGATCTCCTCCCCGCACCAGTAGGCGGGTCTGCTCCGATAGGTCCCCGAGCGCCTCAGCGATACCCGCCTGCGGTCTCTGCTCCGTCATGTCGCCGCAGTAACCCGCTCGCCGCGTGGGAAGCCTCCCAAAAAAACGCGCCTGGGCGGGTGTGCCGCTGTCGCCCGCTCCCTGAACTTGAAGGACCAGCCACGGCTCTCCCGGGACAGCGAGCACACCCCGAACTCCCGTTTCCATGGGTGTCGGCGGTCTCGTTCAGCAGAGACGGCGACACCGTCCTACGGTAGGCAGCGCGGGATGGTCCCGCCCCCGCCGCCTCTTTGTTGACCGCTTCTCCGCGGGCAGCCGCTCGTCCTGTCGCCGCGGGGTCCTGATCCGCCGCCGGGAGGCCTGATGTTTCTGCACAACAAACGCATGATGTACACCGTCCGCGTCGATGCCCCGAATCCGATGTTCGCGAAGATGCTGTTGGAACAGTTCGGCGGCCCCAACGGTGAGCTCGCCGCGGCAATGCGGTATTTCACCCAGGGCTGGAACGAACCCGACGGGGCCCGGCGCAGCATGCTGCTGGACATTGCCACCGAGGAGCTGTCGCACCTGGAGATGGTGGCCCAGTCGCTGCACCTGTTGTTGAAGGGCTCCCCCGCCGAACTCGTCGACCAGGTCGAGGGCAACTACCTGGGCGACCTGTTGAACGGCCAGATGCCTGACTACATGAACTTGGCGCTGAACAGTGGACCGAACCTCCTCGGGGGTGGCGGTCCGCGGTTGACCGACTCGATGGGCGCCCCGTGGACCGCGGCCTACGTCGACACCCTCGGCCAGCCGGCAGCCGATCTGCGCTCCGACATTGCCGCCGAGGCCCGCGCGAAGATCACCTACGAGCGGCTGATCAAGGTGTGCGACGACGCCGGGCTGAAGGACACCCTGAACTTCCTGATGAGCCGTGAGGTCGCGCACCAGAAGATGTTCGAGGCGGCACTGGACTCCCTGCAGGCCAACTTCCCGCCCGGCACCCTGCCCGGCGAGGAGAAACTGAACCACGCCTACTTCCAAGACGCCGCCAGTTACGGCACCGAGGGCGCCACCGACGCTGCCGAGGGTTTCGACCTGGTGCAGCAGCAGAGCACGTGGGGCTTCGAACTCGACCAGAACCCCGCCGCCCACGCCGGCGAGCCGCCCGCCGCGAACAATCAGGGCGCGCACAAGCAGGGCGCGAAGAACGTGGTGGACAAAGTCAAGGACACCCTCACTGGCCACTGAGCCGACCCGCACGGCGAGGGGTCACAGTCCCGTGCCGCAGCCGGCAGGCAGGAGGACGAGGACTGATGAGTGAGCACCGCATGCCGCGCCCGGTGGCACGGGTGCAGAGTTGGTTCCGCCGCGACGTGCAGGACAAGCTCCAGGACACCGTGGGCGGGCCGCCCGGCTGCGGGTGATTGTCCTGTTGGCGTGTGTGCTCGCGCTGGATTCGGCGGACAAGGCCACCATCGGCGCGACCGCGGCGCAGCTGAAAGCGGCGTTGCACATCGGCAACACCGACATCGAGTTGTTGGCGGCCGTGTCCACCGCGGTCGGGGCACTCGCGACCCTGCCGTTGGGGGCGCTGACCGACCGGGTCAACCGCACGAAGCTGCTCACCGCGGCGATCGGGGTCTGGTCGGTGGCGATGGTGCTCAGCGGCGCCTCGATTCCTTCCTGATGCTGCTGCTCACCCGGGTCGCGCTCGGCGCGGTGGTGGCCACCGCCGGACCGACCGTGTCGTCGTTGACCGGTGACCTGACTACGGGGAGCGTCACCGAGCCGGAGAGACCATCTCCAGCTCCTTCGTCGAGTCCGCCGTGAACCAGGTCATCAGCAAACGCATGGTGAAGAAACAACAGAACCCGCGTCGTGGTGCGGCGGCAGCCGCTCCCCCGCGTGCAGCAGGCGACTCTCCAACAGCAGAGGAACCAACCCACTGACCGCAGGTACTCCAGCCCCGCTACCGTGGCGCCATGATCTCGGCCGCTGGTGGAGCCCTTGACGACGCAGCGTTTGTGGTCAGCGTATTCATCGCGCTGGGAACAGCCGGCGCGGCGAGTGTTGCTCTGTGGCTGGGCCTCCGCGCGAGAGGCGACGCTGTCAGGAACACTGAGGACGCCCGGCGCATTTCCCGTCGACAAGTCATCGCCGTCTATCGGCCCGCGCCCGGCACCACCCGTCGATTCGCCAGCCCGAGTCGAAGTCGTCAATGGCAGTAGCGAAGTCATCAACACCGTCCGGGTACAGGTCTTCTTCCAGTCGTGGGCGAGCGGAGCGAACAACACGAGCGCTATGTGGGTAGGTAGCGGTGAAGGCTTCGCTCCCTATCTGCTCAGCGGGACCATGCACGCCGAGCAGGGCGACTTCCGGCCGCTCGATCTTCACTCGCGAGTCGACATGACATCGACCGTGCTCCCCGAGTTTCCACATTCGACCGTACGCATTCAACTCACGTGGATCGATTCTCGTGGCATGTACTGGGCGCGCAACAACTCGGAGGAGCCGTACGAAACGGACGGAGCAAAGCCCGGGCGTGATGTCGCCCAGTTCCGAGATCCGCCCGTCGGTAGGCTCACCCGACTGCGGCGTAAGTTTCGCCTCGGTCGCTGACACAGGTGGCGGTGATCGACCGGTGTGCCGATGGCTGCCTCCGGCAACGTCGACCAGCGCTCAGCCGGCGCAGGACACCAGCCAGACTGTTTGACCCTGCGCGGTTAGTTGCCGTGCCGTTACCGTGCTGGCGAGAGGCGGTACGCGGCACTGGAGGTGCGGGTGAGGCTGCGCACCGGTCGGACTGTCGGTGTGCGTATCGCCAAGCGCGAAGGCGCCAGGGTAGCGTCCGGCCACTGGAGCGTTCACGGTCGCCGCGCCGGAGTCCAGGCCTCAGCCGGGTGGTGGGGTGCCGAGGATCTGTCGGTAGGCGGTGATCCAGTCGGTGGCGATCATGTGCTGGGCGGCGGTGAGGGTGATGCGGTGCGCGCAGAGAAGGTCGTGCAGTGCGCTCTCGAGTTTGTCCTTGGGGTTCGGGGAGGATCCCGGCTCTGGCCAGAGGTTCGCCGCGCTGTTGGGAGTGCCCCCCAACTCGAGCGGCACCAGGTGGTCGAGCTCGTATGCCGAGGGCCCGTCGCTCTGCCCGTAGGCGGTCTGAGCCAGACGTTTCTCACTGTTGGTGACGCTCGTGGGTGGCCGGACGGTGGAGGTGTAGCCGCCGCGTCGGCATACCGTGCTCTCAAGCGTGGCGTCGGTGACGTGGGGGTCGACGGCGCCGGGTGTGCAGGTGGGGTCCGGTAGTACGCCGTTGGCCGCTTGCCGTGCGTGGCAGCTTCCCGCGGCAGGGAAGGGTTGGACCGCGTTGTGCGGCGGGTCGGTAGCCAGCAGGCCGCCCTGGGGTGAGCCCGAGGTGGATGCCGGCGCCGTAGATGTCGCCGACGCTCCTGTGGCTGTGGCTGTGGTCGTGGTCGTGGGCGCGGCGGTGGTGTCCACCGGCGAGCCGGTTGCGCCGCAGCCGACGGCGAACAAGGTCAGGGCCGCGAGCACGGCCGTCCGACGGGTGTGTACCCAGGTGCGGGCTGAGCCGTGGTTCATCGGTTCTCCTCGTATAGGGGTGCCGGTAAGAATGCTGTCACCAGCCCCAAACTGCGGTGATCTGGCGTTCTGCGGCTGCCCGTTGACGGTGGATATAGCCCTGGCAGCAGGATGGGCTGGGGTGGGACGATCGCCGGTGGAAGTGGATGAGCTCGTCGAGCACTGGACGGTGCTGGAGGATGAGCAGCAGCTGGTGGCCGGCAAGCGTGGTGCGACGAGGTTGGGTTTCGCGCTGCTGCTGAAGTTCTACACGCGGTCGGGTCGGTTTCCTCGGGGCCGCTCGGAGCTGCCCCAGGAGGCGGTGGACTTCGTCGCCCGCCAGATGAAGGTATCGGCCGGGGACCTGGGCTTTTACGAGGTCGGGCGGGCCCAGAAGACCATCTTCTGCGCCTGCTACCTGCGCCTGCGGGACCTGCAGCGCGAGATCGAGGAAGGTCTCAACGTGATGGAGTCCTCCAACGGTGCCAACTCCGTCATCGCCTACGGCAAGGGCGGGGAGATGGCCAGTAACCGCCGCGACGAGCAGGAAATGTTCGTGCTGTGCCTGCGGATCCTGCAGACCGCCCTGGTCTACGTCAACACCCTCATGCTCCAAGACGTCCTCGCTGAACCCGCCTGGGCGGACATTCTCACCCCGGCGGACCGGCGCGGGCTGACCCCACTGTTCTGGATGCATTTGCTGCCCTACGGCGAGGTCCGCCTCGACATGACCACCCGCCTTAACCGCGGCGCCGGTGGGGGTGCCTGAGCGCTCGTAGGGTAATCCGACGGCGGGGAGAGCCAGAGGCCCCGAACCGGGTACCGGCGCAAGCAGCTGAACCACCGCAACCACCAGCATATCGACTGTTAGGAAAATCCATCTGAGCGGACTTGACCAGGTCAGGACGCTCGCCACGGGCGCCCGGCGCGTGGCCCGTCCAAGGTCGGCGGGTGGCCTCGTGCCCCGGGAGGAGTTGGCGGCCTGGGCTTGGACTTGGGGTTGACGACCAGGTCTCGGTAGCGCACGGGCTGGTGCCCGACGGCGAGCTCAAGCACGCGGTAGAAGACCATCCCCCGGCTGCGGGATCCTCGCCGGTTGAAGCGGAACGCGAACTCGTTGAGGTAGCTGTAGGTGACCGTCGTCGACGCGCCCTTGATGGGTGCCGAGCAGCCATCGCTGCGCCAGCGAGGCGACGCGGTGTACGCCGGGTAGCAGTGCTCCGGCGTCCTCGCCACGGGCGCGCGCGGCTCGCTGGCTGCGTGCCTCGCGGTGGTAGCCGAGCTTGTCGGTCCCGGCGTAACCCTGCCAGCCGTCGGTGATGACTGTCGCCCCTGGCTCGACGTTCTCGGTGACGAAGGGGTGCAACGAGGCAGCGGACCCGTCGCGCAGGATCGTCATCCGGCACCGGCCGTACCCGCGCGGCTCGATGACTTCAACGGCCACGCCGACCAGGGCTTTCTTGCCCTTCGCCCGGCCGCCGGCCAGTCCCGGTTCCTCGCCACCGATGTAGGTCTCGTCCACCTCCACGGTGCCGGTCAGCCGCTCCCGACCCGGACGCACCAGCACCGACCGCAACCGGTGCAGCATCGCCCAAGCCGTCTGGTACGAGCCCATCTCCAGCGCCCGCTGCAGGCTCAACGCCGAAACCCCGTCCTTCCGCGCGGCGAACATCCAGCAGGCCGTGAACCACACCGTCAACGGGCTGCGTCGACGGTCAAACAGCGTCCCTGCCGTCACCCAGGTCCGCGACCCGCAGCTGGCGCACTTGTAGCGACCGTCAGCGACGGCCCACCCTCCAGGATGCCCGCACTCCGGGCACACGAAACCCTCGGGCCAGCGCAACCAATCCAGGTAGTCCAAGCAGTCGGCATCGCTCGCGAACCAGGACTGGAACTCCCCCGTGGACCGGGGATAGTGCCGGCCCACCTGCGGTGTCCACAGCGCGACCACCCCCTCAGGATAGTCCGGTCAGATGGATATCCCTTAACGCGCGTAATGGTCTAGCCGTGAGCGCCGTATGAGCTTGTTTCGTGTACGCAGTCTAGTACGAGGCTGGAGCGGATCAAGCTGGCCAGCTCCACTCTGTGTACACATAGAGCGGCGCGTGGGAGTGGCGATCAACGCCCGAACGCTCCCTGGCTCGGCTATGGTGCAGTGGCCGAGGCCGATCCAGACCACCCGCCGAAGGAGAGAAGTGACCGCGAACGGGGCCGTTGCTTCACGCGTCTACGACGATCTGAGAGCGCGTATCGTGCGCTGGGAAATCGCGCCTGGCGAGACGCTGCGAGAGTCGGACATCGCGATGGAGCTCGACGTGAGCCGCACTCCGGTGCGCGAGGCACTGCAGCGGCTGCGGGCCGAGGGGCTCGTCGCCGCCAAGGGGCGCAGAGGCAGTGAGGTGCCAGTCTGGACGCGTCAGGAGCTCGACGACTCGTATCGAGTGCGTGCCAACCTCGAGGCGTGGGCCGCGCGGCTGGCGACCGAACGCCGCGACAACCTCGACCTTCCGCGTCTGCACAGCTTGGCCGACGAGATGACCCAGCGCTCACAGGAAGCGGACGTGGATCTGGACCGCATCGCTGAGCTCAACATCGAGTTTCACCAGCTGATCAGCACAGGGGCGGGCAGCTCTAGACTCGTACAGATGCTGTCGCGGGTCGTGCACATGCCGCTGCTTTACAAGGTGTTCCACACCTTCACTCCGGCCCAGGTCACGATGACCTTGCTGGAACACCACACGATCTTGATGGCGATCGATGCTGGAGATGTCGAGTGGGCAGAGGCGATCACCAAGGCTCACATCCTTGCCGCGCTGTCCTCACTGATGAGCGCAAACGAGATCTTCGAGCCTGGTCCTTCCCGGTAGAAACCTGTTCATTGTCCCTGTTCCGCTTTGCCCCACTGCAATCGCTAGTTCACGTCGAGCGGTGGCCCGCGTGCTGGCGCAGCTGCTGACTCCCGAACGCGTTCTACTGCTGACCGTCCGGCTAGGTGGCTGGTGTTGAACAGCTGGGTCTGCCCTCGGTTTGGGTGACTGCGGCGGTCTCACCCTGAGGGAGCGCCCGGGTGAGCCGCCTGGCGGTTTGAGTCGCGATTGATCGTGGAGAGCTGATCTGTGCTGGCTCGTGGTGACGCCTTCCGGCTGCTGGTTCAGGGGCTTAGGCTCGCTGTGCTGCTCAGTAAGCCGCTGCTGACCATCCGGGACCGGGTGTGCTGGCCACTGCGAGCACACTGATGCGTGCGGGTTGACTGCGGCGGCGAGTAGAGCGAAGTCGGCGGCGATCTTGGTCTTGCCGCGGACCCGGGCGCGGCGTCCCCCGTGGTGTCGGCGCATCAGGTGCCCGATCTTGCGTTCCACCTTGGGTCGGGTGGCGCGGTAGCACGCGACCCAGTCCGGGTCGCGTTGCCGGGCCCGGGCCTCGGTGAACTGTTGCTCGTAGATCCCGACCCGGTTGCTGCGCCCCATGGTGGCCTTGGTGCACTGCTCGCGCAACGGACAGCCGGTGCAGGCGGCACCGAAGCGGCCGGCCCCGTCGGCGCCGCGCCGGATCGGCGCGGTCTTACCGGCCGGACAGGTCACCGTGTCGGCTTCGAGGTCGATGTCGAAACGGTCCTTGGCGAACAACCCGCCGGCCGCGACCGAGTTCTGGGTCTTGCGCATCGACTCGATCCCAGCCTGCCCCAACAGGTCGTGGAACGGCCCCGTCCCGTAGGCGTTGTCGCCGAACACCGCCGCGGTGCACTCGCCGTCTGCGCCCTCGCCGGTGACCTGGACATCAGCTTGATCTGTCTCAGTCTCGGCCGAGGCCCCGGCGGGGCTCTTCTCAACGCCGCGGCGTGGAACGACCACGCCAACGGGATCCTCTCCCGCTGCCACCGCGACACCCAACCGGTCACCGTACTGTTCTGTGACCTCGACGAGTTCAAAACGGTCAACGACACCCACGGCCACCTTGTTGGCGACCAGGTCCTCGTCGCCGTGACGGACTGCCTTCGTCGCGAACTACGCGGCCACGACGGGCTCGGCCGTTACGGGGGCGAGGAGTTCGTCATCATCCTCGACCGCCTCGACATGGACGCCGCGCAGCAGGTGGCCGACCGCCTACGCGCTGCCATGAGCTCCCTGCACGTCGTGGACGGCCTGCAGGTCACCATGTCCATCGGCCTTGCACACCACCAACCCGAGCACGGATGGTCCGACCTGAACCAGCTGATGGCTCGCACCGACGCCGCCCTCTACCATGCGAAGTCTTCCGGCCGCGACCGCGTCCAAACAGAGTGACCAGCCGACTTTTGCGGCATCCCTGTTCGCCGGCGGGGTGATCAGCCGGCGAAGACGAGATCGCCGCGCGGTTGGGCTGGTGACAGCACTCTTACCGGCTTGTTTCCCGTGGGTTCACCCGAACTGACGCCGCCACCGCCAGTTGTGGTGTGGTCTAGCGGTGCTGGCCGCCCCGGCCCCGGTCGGGTTTCTTCCCGCCCTGGCCTCGATCCGCCCGGGTAGTGCTGGTGGCGGCGGTGTCCACGATTTGGCGGATCGTTTTGGTGCGTCGCCCGGCCATCACGTCGCGGACGTTGCGTTCCGCGTCGGTCAGTCCATCCGGTGCCGGTGCTGCGGGCGGTGGTGTCGCAGCCGCGGTCACGACCGCATCCATCCGACCGGCGTACGCCAGGACCCTTTCCGCGGCCTGGGCGGCTGCTTGGGTTTCCCAGGCCGCGGCGTGGTGGCTGCGTTGCGCGGCGGCGACCGCTTGGGCGGTGCGGGCCAGGGCGTGGAACACCGCGACCCAGCCGGCGTGCTGCGCTTTGCCGGTGGCGGCGCCCAGCAGCGCCGCGCTGGTCAGACTCATCCTCGGGGCCGCCCTGGCGGGGATCACCTCCCCCGTCCTCGGGCCGCTGCGGGGGTCTTGGGCGCAGCGTGCCATCCGCCGGGCCGCCGACCCGACTGCGCCGAGCTGCCGCCAGGCGTCCACGGCGGCGCCCTGCTGCTCCGGTGTCTGCCCCCACCGCTCACGGAGGGCGGGCAGGCTCAGCTCGCTTCCCAGCTTGCCCGCCCCGTGCCAGTCGAGGGTGTTCCCAGTGTCGCCGGTGGACAGGGCCACGCTCATCCCCACCACAGTGGTGGAGTCACCGGTGGCGAAGCGGGGGCGTACCACCACGCCTTGGGCGTGGAGCTGCTCGAGGAACTCTGTCTCCCCGTTGGCGGCGTGCGCCGCGGTGCGGACCCGGCTCTCCAGGTCCGCCGACGCCGCTTCGCCGCCGGGTGCCTGGGTACGCTCAGCCGCCTCGGGCACCGGGACGGCCGTGTCAGCCTTCTTCGTGCCCTCGACTCCGAGCTGGTGCCAGACGTCGACCGCCGCGCCCTGCTGCTCCGCGGTCTGGCCCCACTGTCTGCGGATGGCGGGCAGGGTGAGGTCCTTCGCCAGCCGCCAGCCGCCCGCCGCCGTGCCAGATCAGGCTCTGCCCGTCGCGCGTGGGCATGGCCACGCTCATCCCCACCACCGTGGCGCGGTCGCCGGTGGCGAAGCGGGGCCGCACCGCCACCTCCTGCTCCTGCAAGTGGTGGAGGAAGCCGGACTCGTCGGTGGCTGCGCTCGCGGCGGCTCGGACCCGACGCTCCAGCTGCACCGTCTCCGGTTCCACCGCCTGCACCGACGCGACTGGCACACCCTTGTCGGCGGCGGTGAACTGGCGTTGCTCGTCTGATCGGCGGGCCTCGGTCTGGGAGTAGGCGCCCAGTCCGGTGCCTTTGTCGTGGCCGACCAAGCAGCAGCAGCGGCCGTCGCCAAGACACTGCTGGCCGATCGCATTGCCCTGGTGAACTCCCTGGGTGATGCCCTCGACGTCCACCGCAAACAGGACACGGCAGCAACCCAAGCCCGCGACGCCGCCCACCAAGGCGCCGAATCCGCGCGCACCGCCTACGCCGCCGCGCTAGCCGGAGGGTGGACCGCACAGCAACTCAGCGACGCCGGACTCCGACCGCCGAAAGCACCACGCATCCGCAAACCCCGCCCCGAACACACCCCCGTCCCGGTCGAGAACAACCACTCACCGGCGGAGCCTGCCGCGCCCACTGTGGGATGACCGATTCGCCGACCGCGACTTACCGATCGCGGTCGGCGTCGCGGTGCCGGTCCTCGGGCTGCGGTCGGGTGCGACGCCCTCCCAGCACATCCTCCGCCCGCCCGATCGGCGCGGTGTTCGGATTGCCCTGGCCCAAATAGGTCAACCGGACGGCCCGCGGCACACCCGATGACCCTCCTCCCGCCGCCGGGTCACCGGGTCCCGCACCCACCCCGGCGCCCACCAACCCCCGGGTATCCGAGCCACCGCCGCCGTGCCCCGCGCGGCAGGCCAGCTCCGCGTCCCCGAACTC
>JAABUP010011359.1_pt1 | contig 10165 bp, 9 predicted proteins | sample 5559201 | NCBI WGS metagenome assembly JAABUP01 (sample SAMN10711887, study PRJNA513373) | rock metagenome | isolation source: Antarctica rocks | place: Antarctica | reverse complement strand
GAAGGGAAAGAGGAAGAGGAAAAGAGCGGGGGCTAAAGGGGTAATAACCGCCCCGAGACTAACCGCGTAAACCTAACTACCTTACTTACTCTACCGGCCGTAAAGCGGTAGTTTAGACTATAACTTATAATACGTAAGAATAGGAACTAACGTAAGTTCTTACCGTAGTATAAGGGACCTAGCGGTACCGCCGTAGGGTTAATAATTAGTAAATTATATAGATAAGAGGGAGTTTTAGACTAGAGCGTAGGCTCTAACGGTTTCTCTAGCGGCTAACGAGTATATCTAATACTCGGAGGTAAAAGGTATAAGGAATACTCTTATTAGTAATATAGTCTTACTAGAGTAGGAGTATAAATAATTAAATTAAATTAAGTACTTAGGGTTAAGGATTATTATCTTAAGGTACTTACCCTTAGGGGTACTTAAAGTATTATAAAGCTTAGTTATTTAGTCTAGAGACTTTACTTCTAAGGTATTTCTATAGAGTTAATTCTTAAGGAGAGGAGTATTAAGAATAATAAGGCGAAGTAGACTTTATTAAACTAGTCTAGTATAAGAAAATAACTTATATTTAATATCTAGGAGATAAATAGTTATTATTAAGTTCGTAATATAAGTTAAGTATAAAGCTCTTATCTAGAAAGTAACGCTATCTATATACTAAAGAGATATATACTAAATAGTTTTACTTACTCTTATTTACTCGACTTATTTACGCCGAGCGCTCTCTTTTATAGTAATTTCGTTAAGTACTCGTACTAATTACTACTTAAGGTAGGCGCTAAGACGTGCGAGTATAGCGAGCCGTTATATAACCTCCCTAGTACGTGCTAGTAGCCTATATAAGCTTCGTACTCGTAATACTATACCGACTACCGAGTCTACTCCCGATAAATATTTAGGGATATCTTAATTCGCGATTAGTCTCTTATTACCGTTAACCTTAGCCTAGGAGGGAGAACTAATTAGACTTAAGTAGCCCTAACTTAGGCTACTAGGCCGAAAGATATAACGAGAGAACTCGGGTTCCCCTTAAGTCCTAATGTATATCTCGTTATTCGGTTTATAGCGACTAAGAGCTCAACTTTAATACTTTTGGTAAGAGAGCTAGGAATATTAAATGATTAACTTATTTACACACGGTTCCAGCCGTCCCTTTGGACAGCTATGCCGTAATGGCCAGCTTTGGCATCAGTTGCCGAACTGGGTCTACCTCAGCAAACGCACCTCACTTCATCGTACTCGTGTGACCAGCAACCTCCTCTACTAAGCGGTCTGGCTTCTATCTACGCATATATCGATAGAAGTGCTTTGTTTGTGATTTTTGTATAAGGCTCTCTCTCGTCCAAACCGCCCCTTCTATGCTTCCGTAACTCCAAAATCACAAAGACCCTGACTCTCCCTAAATCGTGTGACTCTGTGTGCCCTGTGTGGGCCAAGTGCCTGCTGTGTGCTCTGTAAACTGGTGATGTCGTTTTAATGAGGGTTCAAGAATCTGTCAGGCAGGATCGCGGTTGTATGAAGTGGTGATGCTCCCCAGATCTACAGAATTGTGTGTGCTGTGTGTTTGTTGTGTTGTACTGTGTATAATGTTACCGCATCTGAGATCTGGGTGGTCCGATTGAGGCCTTGTTGAGGTAGGAAAACCCTGAGGAGTTGCTGCCGGCTTGCAAGAACGCTTTATTATAGCCACCTTCCTCCTATGCGATCACCGCCCTAATCGCTCCCCAGCACAATCCTATCTGCCACTATGCCCGGAGCCGCGCGTGAACTGTCAGGCCCTAAGGACAATCTGAGATCGAGTCGCAGTCGCTTTCGAGGTTGCTGTCGTTACTTGCAAATCTATCGTCCTACTAGCCACGCTGTTATCTTGAGCATGATGGGTTGGCAGCCGCATGATTCGGACCTACCAGCACAAGCTGTCTTCCTCAACTCTGGTGGTGAGAAGAGTATACACAGCAGGTGCTCACCAGAGAGGCAGTGCCAGCTACCTCTCCAGCCGCCAGAGAGCCATGAATAAGGACACATGTAACGACAAATGGGTTGTATACATTCTCCAATCAAAATGGGTCAGGACTGATGATTTGGGGTTTTCCGCTTTTTTGGTTGCCCCGGGAGCTCAATATCCGATTGGTCAAACAAACAACCTTGAGACGTCAGAGGTACGAAGTACATGTGGTCATGCTATGTCGAACCGCTAGTCAAAAAGAAGAAAACAATATCTGGTTGGCCAGGACATGGGAAAGTGGATTGATCTAACCTGAAATGGACACCAATATCTAATTGGTCCATTTGCGCCCAAAGAAGGATGCAAGCCCCGGCTTCAAGGACCCTGAATTCCCTGGGACATTCCGAGTTTATTTGATCACAACAATACCCCAATCTTCAGCTCACCTAGAGTTCCTTTCTACGCCTTGGTCCTTGACGACAAGCTCAGCGGCATAGTCACAGCACAGGCAAGATGGTGATGCTCCGACTAACTGCCGAGCAGTACAGGAATCTGCCTATCCTGACAAATGAGTCGACTTGCTCCGGGAAAACCTACATAGTCACGGGCAGCAACTCCGGCCTGGGCCTGGAGACTGCACGGCATCTGGTCGAATTCTCGGCCTCGTGCGTTGTCCTGGCGGTGCGGAACCTCACGGCAGGAGAGACTGCAAGAATGGAGATTGAGGAATCGACGGGTCGCAAGGGAGTCATACAGGTAAGCACGCTGTAAAAGTCCCAAGAACGGTTCCTGGACTTATACCTGTAATAGATCATGCAACTCGACATGGCATCGTCTGCGTCTGTTCATAGCTTTGCCAAGAAAGCATCGGTAGAACTGGACAGGATTGATGGTCTCGTGGCTAACGCTGGCGTCATGATAGACGCATGGTCAACTACCGAGGGCATGGAGACCAGCATCACCGTCAATGTCATCAACACCTTGTTTTTGGGGGCTCTGATGATGCCCAAGTTGAGCGAGAGTGGACGCAAATTCGGGATACACCCCACTATAGTCTTCATCGTCAGTGTTCTAGGATATACCGTCAAGGGCGAGATGGACAAAAGCCGCGAAGGTAGTGTCTTTGATGGACTTAACGACCAAAAACGGGCTAACATGGACAAACGGTAAGAGAATAGCTGCCTTCGCACACACTGTGTGATCTGCTACGTGAATAATGGAATGCGAAACTAACATATGATCAAACCAGGTACGCTCTCACAAAGCTCGTAGAAGAGTTTGCCGTTCGCCAGTTTGCAGCATTGAGCCCTGTAGAGCGTACAGGCGTGGTTGTGAACATGGTCGCCCCTGGTCTCTGCTCGACTGGCTTGGGCCGGGACGCAAGAACTTTCACCAAGATTATACATGAGACGGTTCGAGCCATGATGGCACGAACTGCAGAGGTGGGGAGTCGCACGATCTTGCATGGCTTGGTGGCCGGCGAGGAGAGCCACGGAAAGCTACTGTCGGGTTGTAAGATCAAGGAGTACTGGGTGCCCGATTGGGTCAGCAATGCAGAAGGTCAACGCTTGCAGAAGGATATCTGGAAGGAGCTCGTTGCCAGGCTGGAAGAGGTACAGCCTGGGTGTGTCTCGCAGCTCTCGCAGACTTGATTTCCTTTGGACTAGGGCTTTGAAAGGCGAATAGTTTATCCCTTTCCTTGTGAGCGGGTGGCTAACGCTAAACACTAGCTTCCGTGCTTATTAAGCATATTATGATTGTTGGGATTATATTGCCTCAGTACCTCAGACGTGCCAAGCTAACCCGTTCCGGGTTAGTAGCAGAAGTGGCTGACTATTCTAGTTTTCTATAGCACGTCTGAGCGTAGAACTCTAGATTATAGTTAGATAATTACTAACTTTTTTTACGACGAGATTTCGAAGTCGAGAAACTACCACTTAACGATCGAAATTCTTCGATTTTTCGATACTCGGGGCTAGGGAATCGATAATCCTACTTAATTAAGACTTTTCCGCCCGAAATTTCGTGCGCGCAGTAGGTTTATAACGCGTAAAGTAAATTTACGACCGAAACGTTATTTTCGTTAACGGGTTTCGCGATTTCTATAGCAAAAAAAATAGAAACCCCTATACGAACTTTTTAACTACCACGAATTTTCGAAATTTACGCATAGAAACCCCCCGTAAAATCGGAAGATCTCGCGCCGAGAAGACTAATCTCGAGTAAGTAGGTCGTAGATATAAAAGTCGAAAAAAAACGTCGATAGTTAAGGTATTTCTAGTAAAAATATAGGGCTTTGTACTCAGACGTGCTGCGCACCGGATTTTATATAAGCAGAAAGCCACTTGTGGCTTGGCACGTCTAAGGTACTGAGGCAAGGATTATAACGTCACATTATAATGGTGGGGCGATGGGAAACCCCACCTTGCGACAGCGGCCTCGTGCGACAGCGACACTCTCTATACGATATAGTTAATAGTTAAATAAAGCTATTTATCAGCCCTTCTGCTAGCTATTATAATATTTTGCTATTTACTAGTTACCCTACGTTAGAGTATTAATAACCCTCGGAAATTAGCGTAAATAGGGGTAAATCGTAGTATCCCTTTCCTTATATACGGGAGGTACACGCTAAGCTTTAGCGTATCTAAGGACATCTTAATATTATAATTCGTCTATTCTATAATCTATAGATAACTAATTATTCTGCCAAGAGCTGAGTGATTTAATTAGTAGAGAGATAAGATTGCTTCGGATACGCTAGTGTTTAGCGTGTACCTCCCGTACACAAGGAAAGGGATAAAAAATTCGGATTTATTCTATCTAAAATTAAACCTTTTGCACCCCGTAGTTATAGTTCTTATGGCCTTTTAAATTATCGTTTTTTGTATGAGGAGTTGGTGGAGCGGGCGGAATCAAACCACGCTAGTACAGACTTATTGCAGGCACGATAAGCGAGACAACCCTGCCAAGGGTCTAGGCAGCTGGCAGTAGAACTTTCAGTCTACTCGTAAGACTACTATATCGCACTCACGATGCGATAAGAATAGCTCAATATGACGGGCATGACGCTGCAATTCATCCATCAGGGTGTGCTAGGGATATGTCCGTCTGAGTCTGACCGGCGCATCATTCGTTCCCATGTTATGAGAGGCAAGAATGCGGGCAGACCACGCCAGTCGACGAGAAAACAAACAACCATCGTTCGTGTCAAACGCATTCCGGCCTTCCCCCGTATACTAGGATCAGGATACTCGAAACCTGGACGACAGCTGCTCTGGAACGATCTGTGTCTTACATCGTTCCCTCAACAGCTTGACTCTGAATCTATCAAACTCATGCATCGATGTACGTACAGTGTTTTGTTTTCAACCCATCAACTACTTCCTTCGTCTTCGCTTATATGCTTCCCTCAGGGTTCTTTGACATTAGTGATGCGCTGTTTCCGCCCCAATTCTGCTCGAAATTCGACATGATCAAGTCGATTTGGGTTAATTATGTCCTGGCAGATGAGGCATGTGAGTAACGTAAATGCCACGTTCATTCAGGGACGTTAATACCTTACCCCCCAGACTTCCACTGCACATTGGCTATATCAGCGTCCTACGTCGACTTCTTCGAGCGTAAGCCTAGAATATCCTCCAAAACCTTATATCACATCTCACAGGCGTATGCGTTGGTCAATCTAAAGCTGTCGGGCCCTGATTCTGTTTCCGACAGCGCCATAGCTGCTGTGGTTACCCTCGCCATCTACCAACAGATACATCATCTGCACTCTATTGGCTTGATACACCTCAACGGGCTTTATCGAATGATCCAGCTGCGGGGAGGAATCGCCAGACTGATGAAAGAGAACCGTGCATTGGCGCTGAAGTCGTTGAGGTACGTGCATGTGCTTGCGTCTGCGGCCCCTTTTTTTTCCTTTTTTTTTCTCTTGCTTTTTTCGAAGTGGAAAGTCTTACGATTACCAGGCTCGACGTCGAGTTGGCGTTGCAAACCGGGTTACCTACTCTGTTTCGCAGCGATGCAGTAGCACCCGCGAACGGCGTCTCAGGCGAGTCTCGCGTTATCAAAGAGCAGCTCCCCAGCACTGCCTCTAGGCTTTCACGTATCATGCTCAGTGTCGTCAGCTTCGCCGGCCTCCTCAACGGCGGGGAGAGGGAGGGGCGAACGAAGCTCGACCCGCTGAGTTACACGGAAATGCTAGTATCGCTCCTCTATCGTCTGATAGAGGTCGCTCCTCTGGGGCAACTACGCTCCATGTCGGGAGGACTCTATGACGATGTGGCACATCTGGCAATGCTGGCATTCGTGACCACCCTGCTTCCGAAATACGCCCGTGACGACTCCAGTCACCTTCTTTCTGATCGTCTGGAGAGCGCCATTCAGGATCTCCATTTCACGTCCGCAGACACTCAGGACAGCGGGTTCTCACTACTTTTGTGGACTCTGTTCATTGGCGGCGTCTCATTTTTGAAACGCAAAGACCATCGGTGGTTGATCTTGGAGACTTGTGAACGACTGGACCTACATGATTGGCCAGCTGTCCTTCGTCAGCTGTGTGGGTTTCCTTGGATACATACGCTGCACGACGTTCCTGGCCGATGCCTGTGGGAGGATGCCCAGCGTAGGAGCACTGAGATTTCACGAGAGTTCCTACAGCTAGAAGCCTGATCATGGCAGGCTTCACCCCTAAATAGTCGTCATTCAAATAGTACACGTACGCGTCACTTCGAAATATTATGATTGGTTCAACGAGGATTTGAAATTGCCCGGTCATACTTGTCAACCGTATTAGGAAGGCCATGGCCAATTCTTTGTATGAGTTGCTTACATCCATCTCCGAGAAGATGCCGAAAGAATGATTCGCAAGCCTTCACGAGCCTCTTCGCTGCGTCGTAAGCTCTGGGAATGGAACGCAGGTTGGATGGGCCTTGGTCTTTCTCTCGCCATCGCCTTCTTGATCATTAATGGCACCAAGAACCTCGTTGGCAAGCCCAGACCGGATCTTCTCGCTCGATGCAATCCAGATCTCTCACGTACTCTCAACAGCACCGTTGGAGGCGTTGGTAATCAGGTGGATGAAGGCATAAATCTCGTCTTGTGGACTATCTCATTTGCCATTACCACACCATTCCTGAAATACCAGAACTTGGGTTCAAAAACTTTTTCGATAAACGCAGACGAGCCATTGCCTCCAAGAAGCCAAGCAGCGGCACCACCAATCTACATTCTGGTCTTCCCACTGATTCCTACATGTGCTGCCATATACATCAGTACGACAAGGTACTCATCCTTCTACCACCACGGGTTCAACATTATTATAGGAGCCATTTTGGGGATTGCGAGCGCGTGGCTCGGGTTCCGCTGGTACCACCTGCCCATTCGCCGAGGCCGGGGCTGGGCGTGGGCACCGAGAAGTCCAGACCAGGCTTTCAGCAGAGGCATTGGGCTCCTGATGTATGCGAGTGAGGGAGTGGCAGAGGTTAGGAGAAAGGATCTGGAGAGCGGGCGACTCCATGCTAGAGGCATTGGCGAAGCAAGTACGCTGGAGCATCCAACCAGCAGTGAGGGTAGTCAGGGTATTGAATTGGGGGACATTGGCGAGGTGAGAGGCTATGGACATGGAAGGGCGAGTGAGTCGAGTCGAAGGCCGCTGAGATGACGCAGTGGTTCTGGTTGGGGCAAATAGTGGTATCTGTTGCGGATGCCAGATCTCTATTCCACAAAAACTAGCTGGTAGTAGATACGTAAGTCGCTTGAGAGTTTTTAAAAAGGTAGATGATGAAATGCTTGCCCCGTAGAATAGATCGAGATGGAATCTTACAGACATTTTCGAATCGATGAAGATATGAACACGCTGGATGTGGATATCGGAACAGAGCTACCGAGCTATGGGAACAAAGGCTACGAAGTCTGCCAGTGTCGAAAAGGACAGCATTCATGATCACACAGTTGTTTTCTCTTCGGAGAACCACTTGTGCTAGATATCTTACCGGCTCGATCTGTTTAGGTGCTCAATGTCTAGCCTCAGGGTGCTGTTTTCTTTGTCGTCCTGGCGATTGATGAAGTAAAAAATCATCCTTCATGCATCAGAACATGCCCTCCCGGCAGAAATTACTAGAGTCATACGAGTCTTGTCCGACTCGTGGTATACCGGTCTGCCGCCCAGGTCATCAAGCAAAGTCGGCATCTGGCTCTCCCGTCCCTAGGCCTGTCCAAGGCACACCTCAGATGGGATCCTCGACGAGCGTCAGCATCATCAAAATCATCGCCGCAGTCACCGCCAGATGCTAAATCGTCACCGCAGCCTCTGCAGTCGAGGCAAACCTTGCCTACGTTGGACGTCAAGCTGGAAGACCATACACACAAGATGAGAGCACCTCCTCTCCCATCTCGGCAGCAGCAACAGCAGCAGCAGCCGTTCCAGAACATGAACGGCTATCCGAACATCAGCCCTTTTATCGCATTGCTTCCCACCGAGTCACAGATACGGCTCGGCTCTGCATTCGATCCCAACGATCCAATGACTGTTATGCTGGTGGCAGGGAGCGGGCATTTACCACAGCCAAACAACTACAACTTTTCGTCTTCGCTTTCAAAGCCACGAAGCTTCCACCAATCTTTTGATGGCGTTAGTGCACGGTCGCACCTAGTGCCTTAGACATATCACCTCACAATCAGAACTACAGCCAGCCTCCAGCTACCATGTCCATGGCATCTTCACCCAGCCCAGCTTTGCATCTCGAGTTGGATGAGTCTATGCCTGACATCTCCCAGGGTTCACATGTCCACGAGCGATAATAGTTCGACAGAAAGCCGCAGAGTCATACCAGATATTGACGACTGCTCGGACGCCTTCACCAATAATAGTTCCTGGGCGGAGAATATTTCCAACACGATCATGAGGAGTTAGCATCTTTAATCCACTTTACTTTGATCGTCGTTCATAGAAGGATTCACGGGCCTACTGTACGCACTGGCCAACTGTACAGCCCTATAGGGCTGACTGGGTGGTCCCGAACATCGCTTTTAGAAAGTGGTTTTGAGAATTAGTTTTGAATATACAAGCTTTTCGGATGCTAATTTAGAGCATATTTAATATGTGACAAGTCTTGTCATGATGTGTGGTTGTTGAGTTATCTGGCTTTGTACACTTGGCCAGTGCGTACAGTAGGCCCGTGAATCCTTCTACCGTCTACAGATATTTGAGGGAGACTAGAAACAGTTGATTTTAAGTACACTCTAGAAAAGCTTGACTCGGCGACAATGCCCCTGCCGGGCCATCAGAGATCCGAGGCTTAACGTCTAACCTGATCGAGGGCTCTTAGTGCATGGCTGCCATCAAAGGAGGCCGTTTGTAGTCTAGCCCTGCGCAATAAAATGCGCCACCAAATCCATCGTGCGTCACCATTTGAAGTTGACTGGTATATTCACAACCATGCCAACAAATGTCCAAATCGACAAATCCCATGTCAATCATCGAAATTTCCGACGACCCTCCGGACTTCATCAATCAATATACCCCTCCGTGCACCCGGCTATGAATCTATCCGCTCTACTGAAAGCATCCCATGCCTACGGCGGCCCCTATAAACTCCTCCTCCTTAACCTCCGCGGCGGCCAATTCATAGGCGCCATCCTCGCTCTCTCCTGCTACGCCTGGCTCATGTCCGCGCTCGCGTCGGACCATCTCGCCATCGCCTCCAGCAACAAAGCCATCGTTGGCCTTGGAACCTACCTCTCCATCTATATCTTAGCGTCCATGCCGGCAATCTGGCTGTACTTTGAGAAAGCCTGGTTCGGATGGGCGAGCATGAGCGGGGATGTGCTCGGCGTCGCGGGGAGCATTGTGATTGCGGTTCTCACGAGGGGATCGACGAGTGCTTGCAGCGGGCTGTTTCTAGCGGGAGAGGAAGCAAAGGTGGGAATGAATACCGTGCAGCAGGCGTGCAAGTTGCAGAAGGTCGTGTTCGCGACGGGGATCTGTAACTCGTGAGTCTTCCGTCAACTTTTGGATTCTTTGATTCCAGTACTCTTGAGTAATCCATGAGATCAATTGTGTAAGCTGATGATTGAGGATAGTTTAATGCTCTTTATTACTTTTCTGCTCTTTGCCGCTTTGAGCAATGGATTGTTGAATAGAGATGCTGGAAAGGAGACAAAGGAACAAGAAGTTGATAGGAATTGCGACGTTGAGAAATCATCAGAATC
>JAABUP010011357.1_pt1 | contig 10167 bp, 16 predicted proteins | sample 5559201 | NCBI WGS metagenome assembly JAABUP01 (sample SAMN10711887, study PRJNA513373) | rock metagenome | isolation source: Antarctica rocks | place: Antarctica | reverse complement strand
CGTGCGGCGAGGCTCGGGGTTGCCGTGCCCGTGGTGACGGACATGGGGACGCCGCCACGGGCGGGGAGGCCCGGGCGGCGCGTGGTCCCCTGGCCGAGAGTCGGCGTTGGCCCGCGCCGCGACCGGCGGCAGCAGCGGGGCGGGGCACGCCGCTGGTGAACGGGGAACGCGCCGAATTCACCGCGCCGTTCACCCGCTATTGAGAAAATATTGAGCACTACTGCCGTACACTTGCTCGCGGGACAGGCGTCCCGCGAGCAAGTGGGGCTCGCTCGTCAGCGGGGCGACGCACACGCGTTGTGCCGACACCCGGGAAGGAAGTAACCATGTCCGCCGCGAAGAGCAGCCACCCGTCGCACGAGAGCCACCACCAGGCCGCCGCCCACCACGCCGCCGCCGCGCACCACCACCAGGAGGCGGCCCACCACCACCAGCAGGGGCAGCACGAGCAGGCCAAGCAGCACGCGACCGCCGCGCAGGAGCACAGCGAGCAGGCGCACAAGCACACGCAGACCGCCCGCGAGCAGTCGCACAAGTAGGGGCCGCGCCGCGCGCTACAGCAGGGGGCGGGGCGGGGCATGTGCCCCGCCCTGCCCCGCCGTTATGCCGTCATACGGCCGGTCGTGCCGCGCGACGGCCTGCGCCGCGCGAGTCGCCTGGTGTGCCGGGCGCGCGTCCCGGGACGTGACACACGTCCTGCATCAGGGCTCCCGAGACCGGGCGCGCCGGTTCACCCGCCGAGCACCGGGCGACGAGGGCCGAATACCTGCGGGTGTGGCCTGCCGTGCCCCCTCTGGGCGTGTCGTTCGGTCGCGTGCCCGGTCCCCCTTTGTCTCCGGCCGTCCCCCGCCCGAACGCCGCGAGCGGCACGTCGCCCGGCGTCGCCGCAGGCCCCCTCGCGCGCGCGATCATTTCCGGTGTAGATTTGTGTCATTTTGGGCAAAGCCCGGCGCGCGGGCCATGAACTCGGCCGTGATCTGGGCGTGGTACGCCGCGCGCACCGCGTCCACCCGCGCCGCGAAGTCGGGCCGACGCTTCCAGTAGCCGAGCGTGCGCCGACAGATCCCCACCTGCGCCGCGATCCGCTCGTCCGTGAGGTAATCCCCCGCCACGTGTTGCGCCGCCTCTTCGCGCTGGCGGGCGCGCTTTTCTGTAACCTTTTGTATCATTTTGTGCAATCCCCCCTGTGCTGCCCCCCCTGGGAGCGCCTGCACGCCCCGTGTGTAAGGGTAGGCTGTGCCTATTGTCGGGCCGGTGCGGCTCATCGGTCGGCCTCCTGCCGCGTCGTGCCTTGCCGACGCTCCTGCGCGGCCCGGGCGTGGGCCAAGTCGTGGCGCAAGGCGAAGTACGCGGCCATCAGGGTACGCGGCTGGACCGGGGGTGCGGTGCGCGCCCGCACGGCCGCTTCGAGCGCGGACAGGGCGTCGTCCGGGTCGGCGAAGCGGAAGCCGAGCCGCCCCCCCGCCGGGGCGATCCCCCGGTACGGGCACCCGTAGACGAGCAACGCGGCGGCGCTGGCGATGCCGCGCGCCACGAAGTAGCGCGCGGGCCGGTCGAGCGGCGTACCGGTGGGGGTCAAGGTGACACGCGTCGTGTCCATCATCGTCCTCCTCGACATTGAGGATGCGCGCGCCCGCGTCGTCGCGGGCGATCAGGGGGTGTCGCGGGCTAGGCGGCGGGGAGCGGCGCGTCCGCCGCGATCAGCCGCTCCAGGCGGTCGCGCAGCGCGCGCCGCTGACGGGCCAGCTCCTGCCGGCGGATCGCGTATACCTGGAACTCTGCCTTGGTCACGTTGTAGCGCCGCTCCGCCTCGAAGAAGGCGTCCCGCGCCGTCACGCAGGCCGCCTCGGCCTGAGCGGTCACGGCGCGGTGCGCGTCCTCCGCCGCCGCGATGGCGACGGCCTCGGCTCTGAGCGCGGCCAGTTCCAGCGGCAAGAGCGCCTCGGCGGCCCTGCCGATCAGCGTCGGCAGCATCGTCTGGCGGGCGGTCAGCGCGGACACGCGCGTGCCGTCTTCCGCCAGGATGGCGATGCGGATGTGCCCGCCGATCTCCGCCTCTTCGCGCTGCAATTGCGCCAGGCGATCGCGGCCGGCGCGGAGCTGCGCGGCGGGGTCGACGGCGGTCGGGGTGGTCGGGGTAGTCACGGTCTGCGGCATGGTAGGGTTCCTTTCCTGTCACTCACGGTCACACGTTCGGTCGGCGTGGCGTCGGCGGCGGCGATCACCCAGTTCGTACGCCATTCTCAGGGCACGCCAATTGGCGTAGGCGTGCCTTGAGCCCGCACGCGGACACCATCAGTCAGCGCCCGCCGCTGCGTAGGCGTACCCCAGCCCCTCGGCGCGGCGCTGGTTGGTGTCCCGGTGCCGCGTGAAGTGCGCGAGGCAGTAGCCCCCGATCGCGACCGGTTGCCCACAGTCGGGGCACCCGGTCGGGGTTGCCCCCTCGGCGGAGACCTCGGCATCTTGCCGACTAGTATTAGATATATATATGTCGGCATCTTGCCGAGGTTCGGCGCGGTGCTCATTCGCGGGTGTTGCGGAGACCTCGGCATCTTGCCGAGGTTCACGATCAGGCACGATGCGGAGCGGTGTCTGCACAGTCGGGCGATACGCTGGCGGCGGTGCCGGTTGGTAACCAGCGCGCACCCGGAGCGCCTCGATCTCCTCGCTGGTGCGCTGCTCACCCTGCGCCGTCCAGTAGTCCTTGCCGAGTTCGATCGTCTGGGTGGCGAGCTTGGCATCGCTCAGCGCGCTGTACCAGCGGGTGACATGGGTCCGCTCGCGCCGCACCGGGTGGTCCTGCTGCGCCACCTCGGCTGGTACCGCGATGATGCGGCGGCCGCCGTGCTTCTTCTTCGCGGTCGGCGCGGGGAGGATCGACAGCACCGCCGCGCCGCGGCGCTCGCGCAGGTCGGGCGGGATGTGGATATAGGCGATCGGCACGTCGCCCTTGTAGGTCGGGGTCTCGATCCGTTCGGTGCGGGTGAAGGCGTCGACCTTCCCGGCTTCCTGGATCGCCTTGAAGCCGCGCGCGTTGGTCTTGGCCGAGCGCCGATCCTCGGACTTGCTGAAGGGCACGCGGGCGTAGTCCTTGCCGTCGCGGGTCAGCACGTCGCCCTTGCTATAGGCCCGGTTGGCCGCGTCCAGCAGATCCAGTGCCCCGACGCCGGCCGCCTGATCGGGGTGGCGCATCGCCGCGTCGAGGGCGGCGTTCTCCGTTTCCTGCTCGGTGAGGCGCGCGTGGTCGCGGGTACGCTCCTCTTCCAGGCGCCGCACCTGGTCGCCGAGGCGGGCCACGTCGGCGCGCAGCGTGGCGATCAGCGCGTCGCGCTCGGCCAGCAGGCGCGGCGCGTCCGGCTCGGTGCTCGTCTCCCCCGGTGGGGTGCTGGTGCCGCGTGTCGGGTTATAGACCTCGTGCGGCTCGCTGAGGGACTTCTCGATCGAATAGTCTAGCCAATCCCCACCGCCGCGCCGGGTGTGCCACTTGTCCCGCACGCGCCCCGAGGCCAGGGCGATACGTCGCATCCGTCCTGCATCGCCCTGGGTCCAGAAGCGCAGCGCGCCGAGGTAGGCGAAGTCGTCATCGCTCTTGTCTTCCAGCAGGTAGGTGCCCTGCTGGCGACGGTAGAAATCATCGCCGTTCTTCGCGGTGAAGGCTTTTGCGAGGAGTGCCGCGTCATCGCCGGCCACCGGCGCCGGTGGCGTTGTCGGTGCCGACCGCTCGGCCTTGGGCGTCATATCCTCGGGCCACATCAGGGCAAAGACCCGCACCATCGTCTCGGCGTCGACCGGGCGGATCTCGTCATAGCCACGGAAGGGCCGGAAGGTCAGCGTGCCGAAGTGTGCGCCGCCGTAGATCTCGAAGCCGTCCTTCTTCTTGCCCTGACGGTCCTCCGGGATCAGCGGGCGGGGCAGCTCGCCGAAGGCGACGATGCGGATCCCGGTGTTCGAGGGGGATGGTTCGCTGTAGCTGTTGAGGAGCGCCATCGCGGCGCGAGCGATGGGGGCGATCTTCCCGGCCGCGTCGATCACATTGTCGAGATCGAAGAGGAGTCGCCCCTCGCCCGCGTGGAACTCGAAGCCGACGCCGGTGAAGCGCCCCGCCTCCACGGCTGCGAGCGCGGTGTCGAGCTGCCCCCAGGTGGCACCGTCGCCCGCCTTCGCCTTGACACGCATGCCGCCGGTTGACGGCGTATAGGGCACCTTCGTCGGCTTCGGGTCACCATCGCGCGCCTCGAGCTGCCAGTTGACCCAGTTGGGCGCATCGGCCAGTGCAGACAGGCCGGGCGGGAAGGCGGGCATATCACTCATCGCGCCGCCCCGAACGCCGTGCCGCACCGCACCGCCGCCTCCGCCGCGACGAGCGCCTGCCGCAGCACCTTCAGCTGCTTCGCCAGCTCCCCGCCCTGCTCATAGTGCGCGTTATTCTTGGCGGTGACGGTGAGCCCCGGCCAGAATAACCTGGCGAGCGCCTCGGTGCGCGGGCCGTATTGCCAGCTCGTCCACATCGCGCCGGGGTTGGCGGGGGCGTCCTGCTCGTAATCGATCATGTCGGCGGGGAGGTTCAGCGCGATCACGCGGCGGAACGAGCGCACCAGTTCATCGCCGCCGACCGGGTCGCCGGGGAAATCGAGGTAGAAGTCGCCGTCCGCTTCATAGCGACCGATGGGGAGGGCCTGGACGGCCTGGGTGCGAAAGTAGGCGATCTGGGCCTGCCGGGCGATGTCACCAAGACGCTGCGGGCGCTGCTGCTGCGTAGTCGCCATAACCAGTTTGCTCCATCGGGCGTCCTGGGACTTTACGGGCACTGCCGGAAAGTGCTAAGATCGCTCCTGAAGATGAACGGCGAGGCCCTCCCCCGCCTGGGGCGATGAACGGGTTGAAGACGTTCGGTGCACAACAGCGCTTGATGTTGGTGGGGGCCTTCGACGGCCAATCAGAGACCCCACAACACCGGGCGCTGTTGTCGTTATGTCAAGCCGCCGCAGCCTTCTCCTCGACGCATCGCGCCATCGGGGGCACACTCAGCGGTGCGATACCGCCATTGACCGGCACACCAGCCTGCTGGATCAGAAAGCGCACGACACCGGACTCGGTACGGCTCGTCTGTGCGGCCAACTCGCGCAACCGCTCGCGCTCGCGCTCAGAGATGCGAAATTCAAACCGCTCGCTTGTCACCACAATCCGCTCCTTCCCGCGTCGGGATACTGTACGTACCACTACCACAAGCATAGAGAGCACCACGTTCGATTGCAAGATTTTTGTTGCCCTAGCTGGGAATTGGGGGAATCGTGCGCACGATTCCCCCTCGCCCTCAGCCCTTATTGAACCAATTCTCGATGGTGTCAGTGTCACGATTCAACCGTCGCGCGATCTCGGGAAACGTCAACCCTTCAAGCCGCCAAGCGATCGCCTGTTCCCGCACGCGTTCTTGGATCACGGTGCGGGTATCAACCACATGCTCTCCTGCCTTCTTCCCGCTGGTGCTCAACACATTACCGAGGAGCGCGTAGCCAGCCAAGCCGACTGTCCTGAAGAGCAACACGAAGTGGAGATAGCCGTGGAGGGTAGGGGACGCGTACGAGATAATCAACCGTCCCGCGTCATCGCGCACCAGGATCGGCGTGACGAGGCCGAGGGTGATGAGGATTTCATTGAAATCCTCGATCGTTTCCTCGGTCGCTGCCTCAGGAATGCGGAGGTCGGCCCGGATCAGGATTGCCCAGCGCTGCACGTGGCTGAGCACGTCCGGTTCACGCAAACCACAGCGAGTATGCTGACAAACCGCGAGCCGGAGCGCTTCGGGCTGCCCTTTCGTCTGCCGACAGCGCCCACAGTAGCTATCGCGGACGACCTCGCAGGCAACCGTGTCGCGCGCGTCCAGCGCCAAGAAAGCGTCTAAGAAGAGGGCAGAGCTGGGCGCTTCTCGTTCCTCTTCGCCCATCAGAACGCCCCCGCATGCTCGACGCACACCCGCGCCGCCCGCAGCTGCGTCACCGGGATCAGCTCGTCGCCATCCACGATCGCCCGCCCGCAGAACCGGCAACACGGCACGTCGCAGCGGTCCCGCCAGAGGCGGAGGATCGTCGCCTCACGCTCGGTCTCGGCGCGGGGACGGCGTACCTCGGTCGTCCGACGCTGGCCGCGCAGGTAGGCGGCGATCACGGCGTGCAGCTGCTCCATCGCTACCCGCGCTCCTCGATCTCCTCAGTGGTCGGCGTGATGGCCGTATCCTCATCAGCGGGAATGCCGCCACTGATCCGCAGCGACTCACGCAAGCCATCCAGCGCGACCGCATCCCTTGTCGAAAGCGCCCCCTGACGTTGCTTCGCCAGGAGTTCGCGATAGACGGTGATCTGTCCGGGACGCAGCGCCAGCGCACGCGCGGCGCGCTCTTCGCTGCGTTGCTGCGCGTGCGGATTCATCGTCACTACCCCCTACGCCGCTTTCCTGCGCCCGCGCTGGTAGAATCGCTCTGCTCGCCGGTGGTCACTAACAGTCGATCTGCTTGATGATCGTCAGTTCCTGCCGGGTCGCCCGCCACGTAAAATACCCTGCGGGCGTGAAAGTATGGATGTGATAGCGAGAGTCACGACCGCCTTGCTCAGGACAATCGCAGCCTTCCAGGACGTAGACCGAGAGTCGCGCCCCATGGGGCGTACCAAGGGTGGAAGACTGACGCGCGATCACCGCCGCTTCTTCGGCATCCACTAGGGCCTGGTTACGATCGTTCCTCATAAAGCCCCCTACGCCACTTTCCTGCGCCCACGCCCCACCTGGTCGTTGTAGAGCACGATGCCGGCGGCTCGGGCGGCGATCGCGGCGTGCAGCTCCTGCATAGCGTTCACTCCTCACCCACGCCGCGCGCGGCGCTCGCAGACTGGCGCACCATCTGCCGGATCAGCCCACGGCAACGATCGAGGAGTTGCTCGTCTTCGATATCCGTGCTGACCTCGTCGAGCGCGCCGATCGTCTGACAGACGTCGAGCCAGCGGTGGTGCGGCATACCCTCGTCGAATTCGAGCCCGGTCGGCCGAAAGCGGACACCGCCTTGCGCCTCTTCGTGCAGGATCAGCAGGCCGGCCGCGGTCGGGCGACTGATGCCGAAGGCGGCGGCGGCTCCGGCGAGCCCGCCCGTCCCCACGCGCTTCATGTATGCCGACACGAGGTGCGCTTTCGCCGCGTGGGCCCGGACGGCCATGTTCGCGCTGAACGCGCCAACGATCAGGAGGTCGCTTTCCGGGAGGCCGGGGATCAGCGCATCCAGTCGTTCCCACGCGGGCTGGGTGCCGGGCGGGTCGAGCACGCCCTCGGTGGCGAGGGTGTCCATCAACTCTTGCACTTCGTGGCGCGTCTCGGCTTCCCGGAGCGTCTTGTCGGCACCGTTCGGGGTCACCTCGCCGGCGTCGAGTGCGGCGAGCTGTTGCCGCGCCACGGTGCAGATCGTCTCGGGGCCGGTGGCGTCATGGGCGGCCTCGTACACCCGCCGCACCTTCCGGTACGTGTCGCGCTTCAAGCCGAGTGCCTCGGCGACCTGGCTATCGGTGCGCTGATGGGAAGCGTTACCCTCGTCCGAACTCAGACGAGGGTCGGCCTTGCCGGCGCGCATCCGGGCCTGATTCTGCGCGCCGACGATCCGCGTCAGGTGGTCGGCCTCGCGCATCCGTTCGGAATAGGTCTTCTCGCGCTGGCGATTGCTCTCGATGAGCAGGTGTTCGGCTTCGAGGGGATCGGCGACCGGGCGCACGATGACGGGCACCCGATCGAGGCCGGCCGCCCGGGCCGCTTGCCAGCGCCGGTGTCCCGAGAGGATGGTACCGTCCTGATCGATGGTGAGCGGCGAGAGGATGCCATGTGCGGCCACGCTGGCGCGGAGTTCCTCGGCGTCGCGATCGGCATCGTACACCTGCTCGTTGAGCGGGTGGGGCCGGAGGCTGTCGGGTGCACGATAGGTGCTACTCATCGGATATACTTCCCCCGCTCGCCGGTGCGATCCACCGCGAGCCTGCGCCGCCTAGCTAACCCCTAGGCGGCTATTTTTGACTGTGAATCACCTCGGTCATCAATCGGCACTGGTTCCCGCAACCCCACCATGTCCACTCGCTTCATAAGCGTTCTACGCTCGCCAGGCTGCTTGTACCGCGTTATCCCACGCTGCTTGACCAGACGCCACAGTAACGCCCGGCTGATACCCAGCTCCTTAGCAGCATCATCGAGCGCTATATACGACGCGTGCTGATCCTTATCCATCGCCACAATACCTTTCCGTAGCCAAGCACGCTGTTCTGTATACACTATACGGCCTAGTGTCCAAAAATGTCAACCATTGATTTCTTTACCATCTACACTATTGATAAAGTGTCTACGATCGTCTATACTCTATAGTGTCAGAGGGAACAGTCCCCCGGACGCAAAAGGGCCTCACCGCCACGCCCTGGTAAGCAAACGGTGAGGCCACAAGGGAGCCGGAAGGCTCGGAGGTAGTGTACGACATGGTTGCTCAGACGGTTACACGCCAGTTCGCCAAGCCGCTCGAAGCGCGTCAGGTCGAGGCCCGCAGCCGCGCCCGAGCCAAGGGGGTCCGTGTCGCGGTCGTCTCCGTGGCCCGCTCCTACGTCAGCATCAGCCAGTCCCAGCCCGGCATCACCTATCGCATCGAGCGCGACCGCCACGGCTGGGGCTGCGAGTGCGACGGCTATCGCTTCACCGGCATGTGCAAGCACCTTGCCCAGGTGCAGCGCCGCAGCGAGCGCGAGGGCTGGGTCTTCGGCCAGGTCGCCCCGCTCGACCGCACCGCACCGGGGGTGTCCACCGTGGACACCCCCCCGTCCCCCGCGCCGATGATCGTCTTCCCCGCGCCTGGCACCCGTCGCACACAGTCAGCGGCGACCCGCCGCGCGAACGACGATCTCTTCGGGGCCTAGTCGCCGGGGGGGTGTCCAGCCTGGACACCCCCCGCCCCCTGTCGCGCCAGAACCCCAAGAGAGACTGTGGTACGACCCTGTGACAACGCGGGGACACCCCCCCTGTCCACCGTGGACACCCCCCCCCTGAAAGGAGCCTCCTACGATGATGACGATCAATGCCCTGCTGCTGGCCCTCGTCGCCGAGCTGCGCGCCGAGGGCGTGCCGGACCCGCTCAACGAGCGCTTCACGCTCGCCGCCGTGTGGGCCGACCTGGCCCGGCTGGCCGGGGAGACCGTGCCCCCGGCGCTCGTCGCCGCCCTCGACGGACCGGTGCCGCTCGCGCCGCCCGTGCCGGTGCGCCGTGGCTCCTACCGGGACCACGCGGCGCAATTCCCCGAACTGTACGCCATCCCGCGCGGCGAGATGACGATCACGGAGATCATGGCCCGCTGCCCGCACCCGACCCGCCGCTGAGGCGCACCGTACCCCCCGTCCGACACTACGCCTCGCCCGCCGGGCCGAGGAACGTCCCGCCGACGGTTGTCGGCGAGGTATGGAGAGCGCACGATGAGCATTCAGGGACAGGATCGTACCTTCGCCGAGGTTGCCGGCCGCTTCGTCGCGTGGCAGGGCTCCCAGGCCGCGAGCGTCATCGAGCGCGCCTGGCGGCGGCTGGGCTGGCGTGTGTCGTTCGTCGCGGGCCTCGCCGAGGCGTGTGCCTGCTGCGTCTCGGAGGATCTGGCGGTGCTCTGTCTGCCCGACTGGGCCGAGACGGCCCCGCCCGGCGTCCGCGAGGCGTTGATCAAGGACGTGCGCGATCGGTGGGAACAGGGCGCGCACGCGGCGTTTTACGCGTCATGGGCCGACCGACTGTTCTATGAGGTGGCCGCCGTGGTCACCGAGGATATGGGGGAGGCGTTCGATTGACACGATTTCGTGTGACGATCAGCAGGGCCGGGGCGTTGTGTGGGCGACGCCCCGGCCCACCACACGCGCGGGCCTGCCGCAGATGACCACGCACCCGGACTGCGCGCGGCCTGTGCGCGCCGATCGTACCGCCCGGATGGCCCTAGGCGCACACGCGCGTGCGCGGCTACGCTTGGAACCCACGGGTTCCATTTTCCCCACGACCGGGCGCACACGCGCGTGCGCGGCTACGCTAGGGGGACTGCACCTCTCCTCATTCCTCCCCATTCCTCCGCTCCTCGGCCCCGCCAGGTTGGCACCTGGCGGGGCTCCTCTTCGCGCGACCGCATGTGC
>JAABUP010011356.1_pt1 | contig 10169 bp, 14 predicted proteins | sample 5559201 | NCBI WGS metagenome assembly JAABUP01 (sample SAMN10711887, study PRJNA513373) | rock metagenome | isolation source: Antarctica rocks | place: Antarctica | reverse complement strand
GGCATCCAGCTGCAGCCCTGCCCCAGCCAGCTCTTGCATAATGCCCTGGTTGATCTCATAGGGAGCTGACGCCGCTAGAACTGAATGCAGGTCATGGAGCACAACCAACTCCTGATCTGCTGTTTCCTGCAACAATGCTTTGTTTATGTACGCTTCAACAGTCTGAGCAGGGTAGGTGAGTGATAGGTGGTGGATGCACATGGGTGCTGTTTTGAGGTTGATGTGCTTGTAGTACTTAGTGCAATCTGGCGCACAGCAGCAGTATGTTGAGGGAACGACACAGGTGCATCCCTCATACAGTATCACTACTATACCTGCAGTATATAGCTGTGTCACTCGTATGGGTATCAAGGATTCACGAAAACATAAAGCTTATGCATGGCATACATGCGTAGGTGGGTCACACAATCTGCCACGCCAGATCTGTTGGTTAGATCATGCTTTACAGCAGAGTCAGTGCAATCAAACTACCTGCACTCTGTGATCTGATCTGCACATCCAGATCCGATGCATGATGATCGAAGCTTACATGCACATCAAATTCCACGTAGGCCAAGGTGGTGAGACCGCCTGGTGTGTTGTTGTCTCTCTGGATCAGGGCTGTCACGGCTTCCAATGTGTTCTCAATGTGCTCTCCTACAAGCCATGGCACAGCATAGATTTGCTTGAAATGCTTCCAAAGCAATGCGCATCGTTACCAGTCATTGTGATGCAACCCTGCATGTGTTACATTGCAGATGACACCTTGTCCTATTACCAAGGGCGCATGATGATAGCACAGGCAGAAGAGCATCACGCAGCTGAAACAATGTGGCTTGTCAGCGTAGGCGCTTGCCGGCAAACCCTTTTCCCCCTGCTCTATGGCCAGCGTTGACTTCTGGTGTGGAGGCTAGCTGTTTGGCCAACGTGAGGATGAGTGCAAAGACCACAAGGACTGTTGCTGTGAAGAAGCCAAATTGCCAGCTAGCAAGGGCAAATGCAGCAAGCAGGATGGCTCCCTCTGATGATGACCTGCAAAGAGCATCCTCGCAGTGTGTTCAAGTCATTCATGAGGCAGAGCAACCAGTCAGCCTGCTTGCTGTCTTCTGCATGCAACTCGGGTCTGGGATATAAAGCTGCAGCTGACCTGATGAAAAGCCTCCAAGATCGGGCCAGCAGCAGAAGCGATATCAATGTCATTGCTGCAATGCGTATGACCCTATAAGGGGCTGATATGGAGGTGTTCCACAAATAGGTACTGTACTTTGATCTGAAGCACAGGTTTCCCAAGTATTGCGAAAGTCCGCCTTCCGCAGCATCTGACGGGGATACATTGGCAGCTGAGTGTTTCGGCTGTGCACAAACAGGTGCCATAAGACCGGTGAGCCAGCCGTGTTTGGTGAATAGTATTCTCCTCGATGGCCAAGTTCGGGTGATACACGAGTAAGTACATGAACCATAATACGGTCCTGTCAGGGGGTACTGTTAAAACCGTAATGTGGTCCTCTCGGGTACCAGTCTGGCCGACCGGGGCATCGCATAAATGTTCGCTTTCTGCGTTACTAGTCGCTGCAAACCTTCAGTCCAACTTGTATTGGGTCAGGGAACACACTTTCGCGTACCGTTGGCACAAGAGCCCCTCGTGTTGAGTCAGCGTGCGCCAGCATGGAAGGGAGCAAGTATAGTAAGAGAGGTCGCCCTCCAGGCCGCCGATGCATTGATACCACGCAATAATACCATGCAAACATCATACGACAGCCTTTGTCGCCGTTCAAGGTGCAGAAGCTGACTGCCGGGCACGTCAGCACCACTGATCAGCAGAACAGCCTGCCTGATCTGCATAGGCACCTCGTTGGTGCCACTGCCACGCAGCCTCGTTCAGTTGACGACATAAGTAGTCTTCCTCAAAGTTCTGTGGCTAATGACCCGCACGATCCACCTCTTGTTTCCCCTGCTGCTGCAAACTCACCAGAGGCTACTGAACCAGAGCAGCCTGATGTAATTAGCTATGCTCGTCAGCTGCCAGCTTACCTGGGAATTCAATTCAGCCAATACACTGCGCTCAGACGTCAGGAAATCAGACATATTTCTGCCTGCCTGACTGGGTACCCGCAGCTTGCAAGTTGAGTACCAAGAAATTCACCTGCCAGGCATTCGCATGATTTTATTGGAGGACAGACAGCAGCTTACATGGTAATGCAACTGCCATCACACCCTCGAGAGTGCACGCAGCATGCTTGCCAATGCTGAGTTTCCAGAGCCGCCGTCAGAGTGGTTTGAGGGCAGAGCAGATAAGTGTTGCAATTTCAGGGCTCTCAAGGTGTGGCATGATGCAATGCACAGGTGACTTGATTTGCTGCACCATTTGTAATGAGGACTTCTGATCACTAGGTCCTCTGCCGGTGGCAGCACACATGCCTGATGGACGCCAGGCAGCCAGCTGAAGACCTGAAAGCAGAGGGTAGCTGTGACACTGTGCTTTTTCCATCAGCATAATGCCAGAGCAACTGCAGGAATTCACCTCTGTCTCTCCTGTTGGAGACCCTTGCATGGCTGGATTTGTAGCAGTATACAAAGCGCCTGGGCTGCTATGCCTCACCTGCCTAACACAGAGAACCTGCAGACATGTCAAGGCTATTCAGGGTCAAACAGCAACAGAAGCTGCATCTCTTGGAGACAGAGAAGAAGCCTGATTGCTCAAGTTTGGCTCCGACTTTTGCAGAAGCACTGCGCAATGGCATGTAAACAGCATCTCACAGGTGAGGTTCTAATGTATATGCTTGTGCTGTGCACATGCAATGCTTTCCCATGTGCTGTTCATGCTATTGGTCTCTGCATGTGTACAGGCTCCAATTGCAGAGGCTCTCTGATGCACTAAAGGCAGCTGTCATGTCTGACAGAGCTGATGGCCCCTTTGCCTTGCCAGTCATCTGCTGTCCTTGCGTCTCTAATCATGTCAAGTGTGGTTGTGGTACTTTGTGGAGTGCTGCTACTGCTTGCATAGCAAACCAAACAGAATGTCCAATCGTATGTTTTCCATATAACCAAAGTACAGCCAGTCACCTTGCTTGTTATTTGCATGCAATCTGCACACCTCACCCAGTGCTACCTGATGCAGCTTGATGTGTTTGCAGGGATGCTGCAGAATCGTGTTGTTAGAGTACAGTTTCCATGTGCGCCACGCAGCAGTGTAAATTCAAACAGCTCTGTTCTTTGTCTACTGCTTGCACTGCAGCACCTGTGTTGGATTTGTTGCTATGAAAGATGCAGAATCACCACCTGCAATGTCTGAGGCCATACATGTACATTGGCCGACTCTCCCACAACAGCTGTCATGCACTGACATATGCGCTTGATTGTGAGCCAGAGTGGTTCAGAGCTGCGCAATAGGTCATTGATGCTACCCACTTCCTTGGGCATACTGGATGTGCTTGTGCATTTGACATCAAGAGACAATTGTGTTTGCCTCGCCTCAACTCTCAGATTTGTGAGCAGCAGGCATGTGTTCTGGCTAATTGTGCTAGCCCGCTTTGTTTTGTACCTTGGCATAGGTCATTATCTTCCATCTGTATCACAACATAGGTCATTATCTTTCATGTGTGGCATGCAGAATTCAGTTGGCACTGGTGCAGAAGCAATGTTGATGTGCTTTCATGAGGCAGCTGACATTTCTGCCATATATGTATGTACATCAGATAGTATGCTTATGGCATTGATGTTGCACGTCACCTGCTCTGGAAGCAGATAATTTCGTTCTGCGTCTCTGCATAGCAGTAGTACATAAGGACTCCAGTGGTTTCACCCCTAGTGTCTTTGAGTAGGCGTCTGTATATGCAGCTGCCTATCTTACAACGAACGACGTGTGAAGTGCAGTAAGAAGCATCAGAGCAATGCAACGTTTGCATGTGCACATACTGGACAGCCGCTGCTGCAGCCATAGTAAAGGCTAACACCCATGGGCCAATGTAGCATGCGTGTAATCATCTGTAAATGCACATGTATAGTCGCATAAGCTCTGCGTACATGTGCACCTGCATGCATGCGGACGTCCATATGGTCTGTCACAGTGTGACAACAGTTGTTGTCATGCATGTCATCATTGATGACAGTGAGTCATCTGGCTATGACTCCTAACAGCCATACCATAATCATAATGATCGACGTTTCCTTGCTCATATTAGATAGCATCATGCATATAAAAAAGCCACAGCTGCTGCATACATTGAGACGTTCTCCTGGATGATGTCATATCTCACACTCCTTGGACTGTATTGCAAAAGCCGCACCTGTCCTGGGAAATACAACCTTCGACCAAATCGACTGTGACAGTACCAATTGTATATGTAGTGCATCCCATGCACATTTGTGGACCATGTTGATTGGCCATATGGACTATGCATGTGTGTTTACAATCATCAGACAGCCGCAGCTGTTCCTTTCAGTGAAGAAACTCTTCATTGACATTGAAATGACTGTACCAGGTTTTCCCATGCTGTGGCTTGACAGATGCATATAATACGGCATATCGGCAGACACATGCATGCGTTATACAATTATATTTACACATATCTGTGCACGCATGCATCCACATGCCTGTGTATGCATTCATTATGCACATGCCTGTGCATGCATGCATCATCCACATGCCTGTGGGTGCCTGCATCATGTTATCTCATAAGATGTCTGCTTGTTCTCCTGATAGGTTGAATCTCGGATACATATTCCTAAGGATGCACTGATTTGCAGAGGCCGGTGAATGCCTGGATCATAGCTTGTGTGTCAATACACTAGTGTATCAAATACACTAGTGTGTCAAATATACCAGTGCTACGCAGTCATGCAAGGCTGTTCAGGCTGCGCAATGCATTGAACTACTTGAAATGCATCTCGGAGGCTGTGTATACTGGGAAGTAGAACTGCTGATGTTGAAATCTGCTGAAAATCAATTGTAGCGTCTGCTGCTGACTGTTATGTCGACGCTGACAGTACAGACAGCCGGCCACGATCTCAAGCACACCGCATGTAAAGCTGAGGTTGGACGTCATGTCAATATTCACACCTATATCAGCACAATAAGCATGCATGTCATGTTCGCAGCTGTGATGCATCATGCTTAATGACTGGATCGCCCATGATGAGCTGTTCAGCTGTCAGAACACTGTTTGTGAACATGCACACTTCTTCCACATCTGCTTCTTGTTGGGACGTGTGCCCTTTGCATGCACAAGCTTTTCCAGCACAGGTATTGCTAGCACATGCGTTACTGCCACATGCTTTGGTAGCACATGCTTTGCTGGCACATGCTTTGAAGGCACATGCTGCATGGTGAGCTGCCAAGCTCTTGGCATCCATAGACCATACAAACTGTATTCTGTTTGCCTGTGCTCAATTAGGGTCCAGAAACTGCTGCAAGGTCTGTAGATCCTAGCTGTCAAACCTGCAAGGTTAAAAGAAGCGTTTGGAGGCACTGGTGTGTGTTAGACGCACCTGCCAGGGCACCTGTCAGCATAGCCAGATGCACTCTTTTGGATCCTCATGCAGACAGTCCACAGGCCAAGCACAACTCAAGCACAGCAGCAATGCAAAAATGACAAATCAGAAGGATGACAGAGCATACCAGTTCCTGTCTCTGCATGGCTCTCTTGAAGTCATCTAGCTGACCAGTTCACAATTTGGCATAGTTCAGGAGGGCTCTCAGCCATGCTCATCTGCAAGCTCATGGATCTGTTTGAGACCGCCCTTCTTTTTGAGTGCTGCATCAACCTTTGAAGTTGCAGCTACATTGACTGGCCCACGCTCAGACTGATACAGGAGGATGCTGCTGCATGGTCTGGCATGGCCACTGTTCTCATGGTCTTGAATCTTCTTGAGTGCGCTCACAGTGCTGGCTTTAGCATGTCTGACCTGTCGTCCTTGTTCTTGTCATTAGCAGAGGCATGGGCTGCTCTGCTGTCAGGCGCTGAATGACTTGACTTAGCAGCTGTGCTGTCTGACTGTGAGATGCTGTCTGGCTCTGCAGCATGGCTGTCTGCCTCTGCAGGACTGGTAGCTGCCACTGCTCTGGCTGCTGCCCTGTTGTCTCATGCCTGAGTCTTTCAAATGTGATGTTGTCTGCATCAAGTAATCACAACAAGCCAAGTAACGCCGCAACAGCTGTGGACTCAAGTCTGCCAATACTACCTGGACAGCGAGCTGCTTTGCTGTGTGAGGCGCCAGACCAAGCGGCTTAGAGTTCGAGTCTACATGTTCACCAGCAGACAAGTGTTAGACAGAGTTTAGGCTCGCCTGTTTGCCATGCCGTTTACGCACTGAGTTGACAGATCAGCCCAGAGTTGTACGAGTTTAGCGGCATTTACCTGGGCCGAGTGGAGCCGTGCAGCTCGTCGAACCATCCGAAGCTAAGAGTGAAGTTTCAGCATTGCGTGCCGGCGCCAAAGCAAGGTAAGCAACAATTTCAGCTGTGGATGAGTTCAACCATGGCAGGCTGGCTTTTGCACTCGAACGCCCTTGCAACAAAGCTTTAGCGCTTGCACAATGTGCTCACATGTAGACGAAACGTTTGCGGGCGTGCCAGTGCAATAAGACGTTGGTGTATTCGACTTAGCGTTGTTTGTTATTGCAGCCAGACCGGGACCATATTACGGTTTTAACAGTACCCCCTGACAGGACCGTATTATGGTAACCTTACTAGCTCGATACACGCAAACTGTCTCACGGGAGTGGGCACACTCTGCCAGTCGTTCTTGCTAGCAGGCTGGAAATCGTGCTTGCAAGTGGCTATAGGTACCGAGCGAAGGTTCATGCAGGCCTCAATCGAGCAGTGCATAGCAGATGATTGGCACTCGACTCAGCAGACCCTGGAGCATGTGAAGGCAGTACCAGGGGCCGAGGGCATTTGCAGATCACGTATTGCACCCTTGTCAGAGCTCAACGTGCCCCTTTGGGCTCACTTGCAGCTGAGGATCAGCTGACTACTTGCCTTCGTTCCTTCTTGGGAAGCTGGTGCAACATGAGTATGACCTGACGCGACATCTGCAACTAACAATCAACAGACATGATCTTCACATTCCCAGCTGGGCCGCTGGCCAGCTTCTGCAGACGTTTATAATGGGGCTCACCGGTTAATAGTCAATGGCTTTGTCTGCGTGTCATTAGTGCATGGCATTGCTAGCACATGCTTTGCATCATCACCAGAATAGTTGAGCAGTAATGAGGCTGAATGGAAATGACATCTGATTGTGCTTTGTAGCATGCAGATGGCTGTGAAAGCCCATATGGGCTTTGATGCATCAACCAGCTTAGCATGTGTGCAACCACTGCCAAAAAGTGTCAGTGCTTGTTCTTCAGAGCCTCCGTAATAATAATAACAACAATAATAGTGATAACAACAATCAATAATAGTAATAACAATAATAATCGCTTTCTGGCTCATGACGAGCGAGGTACTTGCGGGACAAGTCGTGTCTCTCCAAAGCAGTCTGTGTTGCGCATCTCTATAAGCCTCTATGATCATTTTCAAACCTCAACGACACCGCACATGTACATGCATCTGTGTTGTTGTCAGCATCTGTTTGCTGGCCGGCTGCCTCCAGGCTGCAAGCGACCAGCTAGCATGCAGCTGCATGTTAAGCTGCACCATTCATCTGCTGGAGCAGTATGGTGTCTTGACAAATACGCGTATACAGCTTCATCTGTGAGCTGCTCTGCAATGTCATCCGCTTAGATACTTTCTTTGCATTTGGTCCATCATGTATGTGTGAGCAAGGCATTCATACTGCTGGAGTGCCACAGCGCAGCTGACTGTATGTGATCAGTCCCAGTTCTGATCAGGGGCCCCTCTCACTAGGGCCAGTTCTGCTCAAGGGCCCTTCTGATCAGGGGGCCAGTTCTGCTCAAGGGCCCTTCTGATCAGGGGCAGTTCCGCTCATGAGGCTCCCGTCTTGGCACACCAAGAAGCTCCATGATGTCGCCTTCATCCTTCACAACCCTACCCCCATCCCCACCCCAGCCTGGGGGCCACCATGCTTTCCCATTCCTGTCATAGGGGGGTCCCTCCTGAGGAACTACACAGGACTGCTGTCCTTCCCTTCGCATCAGCCTGCAAAAAAAGGAAAAAATTAGACTGCGGAACAGAGTTGATCAAGGTAAAGCCTGCAAAAGAAGGAAAAGAAAAGACTGAGCCTTTCAGCGCTGATCAAACAGAAGTCCCAGCTTGAGGTTTATTGGGCTTCCCTTTGGGGTCAGCACGCTGGCAATGCCAGCTGCACCTTCATCAGTTTGCTTTCCGCGTAACTGATACTTGTGAGCTAAGCACGCCTTGGAATCATTGTCAACACAACTGTTGCTGCTGTTGCTGCTGTTGCTGCTGTTGCTGCTGTTGTTGCTGCTGCTGTTGCTGTTGCTGCTGCTGTTGCTGTTGCTGCTGTTGTTGCTGTTGTTGTTGCTGTTGTTGTTGGTTATTTGTTGTATTGTTACTTGTGTCAATGTCATCAGTAGTATTGTTGGGCCAAAATCTGGGCAGTACTATTGTTGGGCCAAAATGTATGACAGCATAATTTGTCTGCCTCACCAACAATGCATACTGCCCTTAAATTTTCAGCTTCCATGTGTGGCTCTGGCAGCAAGTACAATTTGTATTGGGACGCCCCTGACTTGTTGTACATTTAGGCGCTTGTCTGAGCCTATACAATCAGCCTACTGGGCTGGCACTTACCTGTAACTCTGTCTGTACATGTGCTCTTGGCAAATTACTAACCACACATTGTGATGCTTCATAAGGTCAGGCAAATGTCGGCTATAAGAGACTCATGTCAAAAAAAGCCCGAGGGTGAGGCTTTGGGCAAGACTCATGTGCATGCCTGTGCGAGTTGAGGTACATGTTGCAGTTGCCTGCATGCTGCCTCAAGAAGCGCAGGTACTGTTTGGACCCCGTCCACCCCAGCAGGCAGAAGGGGTACTCCTCAGGGGGGGTGATGATGAGGTCCATGCGCCGGACTTTGCCATTTTTGGTCATAAACATCCCAAACACCTTGTCAAACCTGAGAGAGCAATTTGCCTTTATGTGTAAGCTGAACAGATGCATGGAGATTCCAAACGCCTTGTTGGTCACATTTGAGCATACAGTTGAGCTTGACATGCAAGCTGGACACACATGTGAAGCACAGGCGCTGGCTAGGTTGTCACATGTACTCATTATGTGAAGAATGGACGATCGGTTTGTGCATGAGTAGCAGCTGTTGCAGGGCAATTGCAAACTCAACACACAGCTGTATATGCTTGGTGACTGGCAGTGCTTGCATGACACCATTTGCAGCGCATACATCTTGGAAAAGACACAGTAGGCTTGAAGCATCAGCACCATTGTGAGCATGGACCAGCAACAGGGTGATCTGCTGGTGTCCTGAACCTTTGGCTGTCAACCAGTAGAACTTCAGAAAGCACTCTAAACCCTTTCCCCCTGTTTTCTTACCCTGGGCTTTGAAGAAAGTGTTGCCAAGTGAACTGACCTGTCAACAGCAATGTTGTTGCTGTTTGTGGTGGTCCCATGCACCACATGCTCTCTCATGTGGTCAAGATGAGCTGGCATACGCCCTTCCTGCGCCATCACAAGCTTTTCTTTCAAGTTTCCAAATGGGCATTCTGTGACCCCAAGAACAAGTGTTTTACGTAAACTCTCAAGGGAAAAGCTTCTTGACGAAAAAGTGGCAACAGAAGAGCATCGCATGTGCAGGAGGCATTGGTATGCTGTAGCAGTGCATGCATACATTTGAACAGAAGCAGAGACATGGAGTTCCAAAGCAAAGCTGACAGCTACGAGGCGTATGCCGGGTATTTGCGCAGTCAGCACCAGGTGAAGAAGACTGACCGAGATGCGGCACATGGCTTGTTTGGCCGGCACAAGCCTTTTCTGATCTACCAGGCGCTGCACCAGCAATCTGACAACCCCTTCAGTTGTCCTGCATGCATTTCATGGGACATGTGACAAGACACTTTCGCAGCTGGATAGTTTGAATTATGCATGAGAAGAGGTAGAAGACGGGAGGAGATGGGTAATTCAAGATTCAAAACTTATGGAGAACTGCTGCCTGGATGACACCTGTCTAGGGAGGTAGTTAATCAGGATAAACTTCTTCTAGCCAGTTTAGGGGCCATTGGGAGGGAAAGGGGAGAAGGGGGGGGGGGGGGGGGGC
>JAABUP010011355.1_pt1 | contig 10171 bp, 9 predicted proteins | sample 5559201 | NCBI WGS metagenome assembly JAABUP01 (sample SAMN10711887, study PRJNA513373) | rock metagenome | isolation source: Antarctica rocks | place: Antarctica | reverse complement strand
TGGTGGGGCGCCTGCCTCACCCCACCCTCTCTCACTTCCTGCCCTTCTCCGCCACCCGCCTACCTCCCCAGCGCGTCCGAGCTCGCCGTGATGGCTGGTCAGAGGCCGGCTGGCGCGCCATGGCCCATGCAGTGCTGCGGCAGGGTCACGGACGCGGTAGCGCCCGGCCGAGCGCCGCGGCCCCCGCGCGCCTTTTTGGGTGCGCACGCTGCGCGGCGCGCACGCACGCAGGCCAGGCACCAGGCCCGCGCGGCGCGCCGGACGCGCGCCGCGCGGTGCGGCGCGGCCGCCGGGCCGCGGCTAATGGCCGCACCAGCGCGCCAGGACTTCACGTGCGCGCAGCACAAGCCGGAGACTTTCGAGAGATACCCTATGCTGACGGGCCGCGCCGGCGCGCCAGGACTACACATGCGCGCAGTACAAGCCGGAAACGTTCGAGATGCTGGCGTACACGCTAACCATTGAGAAGCTGGTCACCGTGTTTGGCTACCCCAGCGTGCGCGCCCATACCCTAACCCTATCGCTGACCATCGAGAAGCTGGTCACCGTGTTCGGCTGCCCACGCGTGCGCGCGCGCGCCCTCAGCATGCGTCCGGCTGTGCTCAGCATGTGTCCGGCTGCGCCCGCCGTGTTTTGCGGCCCGAGCGTGCGCGCGCGCGCCCTCAGCATGCGTCCGGCTGTGCTCAGCATGCGTCTGGGTATTCTTGTCGTGTTTGGCGGCCCGAGCGCACGCGCCCGCCTGCGGGCCGCCCGCATGCTCCGCATGGGCCCGGCGGTGCTCCCCGCGCATGCCGGCACAGTGCAGATGGTGCACCATCTGGCTGCAGAGCATGTGGGCCCCCATCTCGTTAGGGGTATGTGCGGGTTTGCTCTGGACTGATCAAAGACGCCGCTGCTGCCTGTTTGGCCGCGCGCGGCAGCGCAGGGCCCAGCAATGCAGCGCGCACGCGCAGGTGCTGTACGACTTCGACTTTGACTGGCGGTACATGGTGCGCGGGCTGACCATCGACAAGCGCCGCGGCAACGTGCTGAAGCTGGACCGGCACAAGTACGTCAAGCTGGCGTACCACGGCTTCCGGCCGCTGTCGCGCGAGGAGCGCCTGGCCACGTACGCCAACGCGCTGGTGCGGGCGCGCCCGCATAGGGACAGGGTTGGGCTACCCTCCGCCGCGCGCGGCCCGCGCGACGCGCGCGCCGCCTCCCCTGCTGACCCTCTCTGGCGCGCAGCCGCCCATTCACCTGATACCAAGGTTGCAGGCCTCACGGGGTAAGAGTCGCCTGGGTATGCGCGGGAGCGCAAATGCGGCCCCGCTGACGCTGCGGCGCGCCGCCTATCGTGTCCTTTGAGAGAAGAGTTCGGACACACGGGGTTTGCTGACACAGAGAGACCTGTTTCGTTCGCTGCAAGAGGGCACATGGCGTGGAAAGAGGTACGGTTGGCTGATGAATCGCACAGCATGGCTTGCAACAGTCTGGCGCACCTGATGCGAGCGGGCGACGTGGGTGGAGATGAGGAGTGCAATCGGGGGCGGCGCGCCGCCGGCAGGAGCGCAGCGAGTTCGACGAGCCTGACTACGCGCTCATCGACACGCTCTTCAGCCTGGCCGAGGCGCACCTGTTCATGCAGGCGCGCCCGGCCTGCCGGCCGGGGCCGCGGCCGCGCTGCCTTGCTCAGCGGCGTCCTCGCGCCAGCCGCCGCCTACATGCATAATCGGTGTGTGGCCATTTGCAGCGCAGGGTCTGGCTGACCCCGGCCGCCCAGGCGTGCGCCACTGCCGCCCTACGCTCAGGGTAGACAGCAAACTGCACAGCGCTGAGGCGTGAGCCACACACCCCCCCGCGTGCCCCTGCAGCACATTCCCACGCTGGCTGCCGCCCGTATGGCCTGCGCGCGGGTGACGCCGTGCCCGCCCAGGCGCAGCTGGTGGAGCTGCAGGGTTAGGGCAGGGTCGCCAGCATGACCTGCGCGCCGGGTGATGCCGCGCCCGGCCGCGCGCAGCTGGTGGAGCTGCAGGACGCGCAGCCGCACGCGCTGCCGGCTGGCAAGGCGACCGCCGACCTCTACAAGTGCGCCCGCGCGCTGCCGCCGCAGCTTACGGCCGCGGCCGACATGCGCCGTGCCTCTGCCCCTGTGCTGCCTCCCACTGTCTCGCGCGCCGTGTCAAGCGACGCGGCTTGCCTGCCAGCCTGGAAGCTGCCCAAGCGGCTACAGCCTGACGGCGGCTAGGCCTGTCGGCGCCCAGCAGTACGCGTAGTGCTGCTGCTGTCAGTCAGCGCTGAGCCTTGGTCCCTCTGCCCCGGCAGCACACGCAGCGCTGCGCTATTGTCGTCGACGGCAGACGCACATTCGTCGGCCGCAGCGGCGCGCCGGCGGTGAGGCCGGTAGCCGCGCGGGGCCGCAGGGACGTGCGCGCCGCCGTGGACCTCTGCCACCGCGACGGCAGCCTGAAGCGCTCGGTGGCCGCCGACCCGGGGCGCTACATCCACGAGGTGCGCGCCGCCGCGCGGCCCCTGCACGGCCAGCACACGTCTGCCGACCCTGACACCGGATGCCCGTGCGGGCTGTCCTGCGCACCGCATCAGTCTCGGAGTATGCTTGGTCCAGGATGTGAGTGCGCCTAGCTGCGCCATGCTCGGCCCGCGCCCTCTGGGAGGCCGGCGCATGGCTGCAGCATTGCACTCAAGCCACACTGTCCACGCTGCGCCTTGGGGTCACCCTCACCATGAGCGGTGACCCCCGCGCATGCGCCCAGGCGCCCCAGGCCCTAGGCCCCGCGCGCGCAGGACCTGCGCCTGGCGCCCATGCTGGACACGCTGCGCGCGAGCGGGCGCCAGGTCTTTCTGGCCACCAACAGCCTGTGGGACTACACGCACATCGTCATGAACTTCCTGCTGCACGGCCGCACGGGCGCCGCGCGCAACCACGACTGGCTGGAGTACTTCGACGTGGTCATCACCGGCGCGCCGGCCCCGCCCGGCCGGCGGCGCACAGCTCGGTCGCCCAGGCCTGTTCTCCGATGCGCCGCGAGCCAGGCCGCGCACATGCCCATGAGCGCCGCCGCCCACTGACGCACCGCGGCGGCTCGGCAGACGGGCTGCGCCATGTGGCCTGCAGCCCTGCAGGCCGGGCGGCTCACGTGGGACTACTGTGAGGGCTCTGACCCATTCCTAACCCTACACGGCCTGTACGGCCCGGCGCGCAGGCTGCGGCAGGCCAGACTTCTTTATCCAGAGGAAACTGCTGGTCGGCGTGCACCTGGACACGGCAATGCTGTACAGCACCGAGTGCGAGGGCCCTAACTCTAACCCTAATCCTGCACGGCCCCGCGCGCAGGCTGCGGCAAGCCGGACTTCTTCATCCAGAAGAGGCCGCTGTTCGGGGTGCACCTAGACACGGGCATGCTGTACAGCACCAAGTGCGAGGGCCCTAACTCTAAGACTAATCCTGCACAGCCCGGCGCGCAGGCTGCGGCAAGCCGGACTTCTTTATCCAGAAGAAGCCGCTCTTCGAGGTGCACCTGGACACGGGCATGCTGTACAACACCGACGGCGGCACGCCCATGGTCCGCCCGCGCCCGCGCGCGCCCCGGCGGCCAGCGCGCCCGCCCCTGTGAGCGCGCGCCTGCCCCTGGTCTCCTGCGGGGCCAGGGACGGCCGCCCTTGTCAGCCCCCTGCGCCATGGCGTGAGCCGCGCGGCCAGCTCTGGCCGTGCCGGGCGCCACCGGTCCGGCAGGCGCGCGCGCGCGCCGCGCCATGTGCGGCGGTTGGGCGCGGACGCGGGTATAGGGTTAGGTTTAGCATGGCCGCGCGACGCCGTGCGAGTCCGCGCGCGGCCGGCAAGCGCGTGCTCGGGCGTGCCGCCAGGTGCCTATTGGCGAGGAGGACCTGCCGACGCCCGCGTTCACCAGCAGCGCGCCCGTGGTGGGCGGCGCGGGCGCGGGCCGGCGCGGGCGCGTGTTCCAGGGCGGCTTCTACCGCGACCTGCACCGCATGCTCGGCGTCGCGTCCGGCACCGAGGCGCGGCGCGACCAGGGCGCCCCTGATGCAGGAGTGGTGGCACATAGCTTGCTGTGAAAACAAAGGCAGCGCAAGAGGCTGTATGTGTCACGGCCGCCCGTGGACCGCAAGCGGCTCTGGACGGCCGGCGCCGCAGCCTGCTGACACTTGAGAACGCCGGCTCGGAGCCCCAGGGGCGCCAGTGCCCCACCGCAACGCCCTACGCCGGACACACAGGCCGGCGGGAGGCGGCCCAGACGAGTTGAACAGGGGACCTGTCAATGTCCTGTTGAACTGGGGACCTGTCGACCGGAGCGCGCGGCCGCGCGCGCAGGTGCTGTACGTGGGCGACCACATCTACGGCGACATCCTGCGCAGCAAGAAGACGCTGGGCTGGCGCACCATGCTGGTCGTGCCCGAGCTGGAGGCGGAGCTGGAGGTGCAGGCGGCGCACGGCGGCGTCATGCGCGAGCTGCGCGCGCTGCGCCAGCAGCGCGATGGGCTCGAGGATCAGCTGCAGCGCCTGGAGTGGGGCCTTGCGCACGGGCCGCGTGCGCGCGGCCCGCCCGCGCTGATTACCTATATCTTAGTTTTACCGTATAGGTTTACCCTATCAGCCGGGGCCTGCGCGAGGGCGGCCTGGCTCCGGAACCTCCTGAGTGGCCGTGCGGCGGGATCCGACCGAGGTGTTGTGGCCGTGGCCGTGCCGCCGGTCCAACCGGCACTGACGCAGAAATGTGCACCTTCAGCCTGGTCGAGCTGGGCGGCGCATGGCGGAGTGTGGGGGCGTGTGCAGAGTTGGGGGCTGAGCTCGCCAGGGGCTCGATACGCGCATGCTGCGAGCCAGGCGGCGCGCCGCGGCGCTGAAGCGCGCCGCGCGCGCGCAGCGGGGAGCATGTCGGAGGGCGCGCTGGGGCCGCCGCCGGACGGCGGTGCGTCGCCGGACGGCGAGGAGGACCTGAGCTCGTACATGGACGTCATTGCCAACCTGTGCGAGCAGCGGGATGCGGTGCACGCCCGCGCCAGCCCTCATGACTTGTGGGCGAGATGCCAGGCGCTGTGGCGCCTAGCGGTTGCCTTCCTGTTGCTGCCCTCACCTCGATGCAAAGCTGTCTCGTATGGCAGATCAAATGCTGTATGGCAGATCAGATACTGAGAAATGCCATGTATGGACAGATTTCAGGAACCCTTCCAGCATGCAGCCAGCCTGGGTGATATTATTGTCGATCGTCGGGGAGAGGCCCTGCCCAAGCGGCCCAGCGCCGCGCTCGCTGCCAGCATCTGCAGACGCGCACCCGGCCGCTGGGCGCTCGGCGGTGCGGAGCTGAGCCTGCGCGGCCGGGCGCCGCGGCAGGTGCGCGAGAAGCACCGGGCGCTGCTCGCGCGGCACCACGAGCGCTTCCACCCCATCTGGGGCCAGCTGCTGAAGACCGGCTACCAGAACAGCCGATTCGCGCACCAGGCGCGCGCCGCGCCGCGCCCACGTGGCCGCCGCCTGCGCCTGCATCGCATGCATCTCACAACGCCGCCGGGCGGCCCCGCACGCCCCACAGCCCTGCGAAGTCTGCGTCTTTACGGCCGCGCCCGCACGGCCGCGAACGCCTCTTCTGAGCCGACCGTCCTGGCGCCGAGCGGCATGCTCTGGGTGCAGCGTGCCAGGCCCTCACCGTACCCTACGATGGCGCACAGGTCAAGCGCTTTGCGTGCCTGTTCACGTCGCATTGGCCAACCTGCACTTCTACTTGCTTGATATGTTCTACCCCGGCCGCAAGCCCTAATCCTACCCCGCGCCGGCGCGCAGGTGGAGCGCTTTGCGTGCCTGTACACGTCGCACGTGGCCAACCTGCACTTCTACTCGCCCGACAAGTCCTACCCCGGGCGCATGGACCACATGGCGCACGAGGAGGAGCCCGTGTTCGAGGAGGCCGCGGCCTGCCTGCTGCCGCGCGCGCGGCGGGCCTGACGTGTGACGAACGCCCCAGCGCTGACAGAAAGTAAGACCCCGCGGCCGCAGCGGCGCGCACTGCGCAGGCTACCGACGGCGCGCGGCGCGCTGCGTTCAGCCTGCGAGCATGCGCACACGCTGCGCATGGCGCGCTGCGCGCATGCGTGCCAGGACGGAGCCCAGCCGCGCATCATGCAGCAAGCGGGTGGCGGCGCGAGCATGCCCGAGTCGAGAGCTATTGTTCCGGTGTGTCTGTATTTTGGGTCTGGAAGTGTGCTTGCTGGACCGTTTGCTGGCTGACACCCTGCACCCAGCTCACGCAAATGCCCTTTTGAGTTTGGCTGTAGCCATCATCGTGAACATTTATGTGGAGCGGAGCGGGGGTCCTGCTTAGCAAAGAGAGGTTTCTGCTGCGCATGTCTTGGCAGCAGGGGCCTGCGCAGGAGCCTCGCCGTGGGTGACAGGAGAAGCTATGCCACTGGCGCTCGTCTTCAGTCACTGTGGCAAAGCAGGCAGGGCTGTGCCCTGATCTGTCATACGAAAACAGTCCACTGACGATGTCGTCATTTTCCAGTCTCTCAATCTCTCAGGCGCCCATGAGCGCTCGGGGCGCCCCTGAGCGCTCGGCCGCACACGCCGCACAACCCACAAAACTGCAGCCGCGTGCGCTTCGACTCAACAGAATCACGCAACTTCACGGCCAGCAACAACACAAACCGCGCCCAGGAGCTGGCGCTGCGCCAGCCAGCTCGTGCACAGACTCGTGGCCGGGGCGCGCGCGCGCGCGCGGTCACACCGAGGGCAGCTCGCGGTTCTGCATGAGCCACAGGCCCGCGCACTCCTCGGCGTCCCCGTCCTTCTGAACCACCAGGAAGTGCAGGCCCCTGCGCGGCGCGGCGGCCGGCCGCCCGTCAGCCCGGGCCGAGCCTCTGGCGCCGCGGCCGGCGCTCTGCAGCGAGCGCTTGCAAGCTGTGGCACGGCTGCTTGAATGTGCTGCACAGGCGCAACAAGTACCCGCACGAGATGGGTTCTCACCCCTCCACAGCTTGCGAGGGCCGAGGCCGACAGCCTCGGGACGCGGCCCTCTCCGGACCTGCTTAGGCGCGGCCCGCGGCCCAGCCGGGCGGGGCGCGGCCCGGGCGCGGCCGCGGAGCGCGCACCTGACGGCAGCCTTGGCGTCCTAGGGTTTAGAGTTAGGGCCCTGGCGCGGCCGCGCGGGTGGGCGCGCCTGACGGCCGCCTTGGCGTCCTGCCACGCGCGCGCCTCGGCCGTGTTCTCGGGGCTGCGGCGGTAGCTGCCGTAGCGCCAGCGCTGGTTCACGCCGGTCTCCAGCACCAGGCACGCGCGGTCCGCGTCGGCCGCCAGGTTGGCCAGCTCGTAGCCGGCCGTCCAGGCCGCCAGCGGCACCGAGCGCGCGCTGTACACCGCCACGCCTGCCGCCGCGGCGCACGATCATGAGCGCCTCTGATTACGAGCGCCTGGTCGGATGGCGCCTCGGGGCATCCCGGACACAGGGCGCACGCCACGTCCAGCAGCATGCAGCGCCCTGCGGAAGCGCGTGTCACTCTAGTCCGGCCTGAGCTGCGCACGCCTGCGCTAGCACCCCACTCGATCCGCCGCCCGGTCGCCCCTGCTGCCGCGTCGGGCCGGCGCACCGGGCACAAGCACGTCGTCGGGCAGCTCGCCCAGGCCGGCCGCGGCGAGCGCGAACGTCGCGCCGAACACCTGCCCGCGCTCCACCGCGGCCAGCTCGCCGCGCAACACGCCCAGCGGCAGCTGCACGAACGACCACGCCTCGCCGCGCAGCGCGTCCGGCAGCTCCTGCGCGCGCGCGCGGCGCGGTGGGCGGCGGCGCGTGACGCGCGGTGCTGCGGGCGCGCATGCAAGGCTGAGCCCCAGCAGCCCCTTTCAAAGCTACCCTGCCCCACCCTTCACCCCACGGCGCACCCCTCACACCAGGGCCTGATGCGGCAGAGGGCACACACTCTGCATGTGGTGAGTGCACTCCTGGACGCGCCCCGCAGCACACACGCAGCGCATGCGCGCCGCAGGCACACAGGGCAGCCAAGCCGCAGCGCCGCGCGCGGCTGCTCGCGCCCGGCGCGGCGGCGCGAGCCGCGCGCGCACCCGCGGCGAGCCCAGGTCGAGCAGGAATAGGGTAGGGTAGGGAGGGGTAGGGTAGGGATAGGACCCTAGCCCTGGGCACCTGCGGCGAGCCCAGGTCGAGCAGGAAGAGCGAGGTCGCCGTGGAGCTGTACCCGGCCTCCTGCTTGTACACCTGCTCCACCCGCTCCTCCAGCCAGCCTGCACACGAACGAGCTCACGGTCGGGGCTGGCGCACACGCGCACAGGCGTGCCAGCCACGCTCGCAATATCATCGCGGGCCCGCCGCCGCCCCTGCACTGGCGCCCCAACCTGCTTTGCCCTGCGCCCTCCAAGACACCTGAGAGGTTCCCTTAAGCAGCCTGCGCGGCTAGTTGCGCTGTGCCTTCCGAGCCCGCCGCAAGACAGTCCAGCAGGCACCAGGCAAGGGTCTCGACACCACACCCGCTCGTCAAGCAAACTGCAGCTGCTCCCTCCAGCAGGTCCTGCAACTGGGTGTAACCCCGACTTCCAACCACTGCAAGGGCTATCACTGGGAGAGGAGGGTGGCCAGGGCAGGCGGCAAGGCGCACCTATCAGCGCAAAGCAGCGCCGGCTGGGCAACGGCTTTATCTGGAGCTCGGTGAGGGCGCGCGAGATGATGGTCTGCATCTGGCCGCGGAAGAAGCGCACGCGCTCCGGCTTTACCGCGCCCGGCTGCTCCAGAATCTCCATCAGCGCCAGCCGCAGCTGCAGGCACCGCACAACAGCCTGTTAGAGCGGTGGTGTCGGCTTGTACTGAGCGGCGGGTGCCGCCTCACGCTGTTGCCGTGCCGCACGCCTGCACTGCCAGCACAGCGCAGAGTGCACCAGCACAGCACCTGGCAGGGCATGTACTGAACAGCACACAGCATCCCTAGCAGGCCCGCTGCCGGCGCGCGCGCCTGGGTGCTGTTTATCTTGTTGTTGGGGAAGTACTTGGAGTATGTCCAGGCCCTGTCCGAGTCGCATATGAGGAGCTCCCAGCGCTTCTTGCCGCGCGCGTCCAGGATTGGCCGCGAGGAGAAGTCCAGCTCCCAGGTTCTGGCCTTTGGCGCCTGCAGGGCGGGCTCAGCGGCTGCCGCAGGCCCGCTGCGGTCCACGCCGGACGTGGAAGCCTCGTCTGGGCTGGCCTCCACCGTCTCGGCGCTGCATACGAGCCTGTCTGCCCGGTGGCGACGCTCCAGGGCTGCACACCGCCTCCTCCGAGCGGCCGGGGGGGCAGCTGCGACGCCTTGCCTGCGGGCAAGGAGCCTGGGCGGCAATCTGCTGCACGAGCAGGTGTGCTCGGACGGGGAAGCAAGCGGGGCCTGCATCGTAGATGGTCGAGATGCTCGACAGGACGTTGAGCACACACCGATGAAGAGCAGACTGCGCGGCAAATTGGGCTCTTCAGGCTTGCAGCTTGATGCACGAGCTCAGCGAGCACAGCTTGTGCTGGATGGACCGGGGTAGGGCCGCAGGCCCTGAAAAAGGGCACCCAATGCTGTTGGCTCGGGATGCCAAGCTGTCACAGGAAAGGAGCAGGGGAGGGGCTGTGCATACCTCTTTGCTTGTTTTGACCTCTTTGGAAGGCTTTTCACCCACTGCACCGCTCAAGCAGCAGGCCTGCAGCGCTTGTCCTCTTGTTGAAGGGTCGCAGCCTGCTGATAGACATCCAAGAGAGTTACCAGGCTTTGTGGTTGGACCGGTGCGCAGGCGTCCCTCACGCAAACTTCCCGTTGAACTGCCAAGGCCAGGGAGCTGCGCTTGTCCTTGGCTTGCCGCTTGCGTTATGACTTAGGCAGGCTTTCTCGCAAGCAGTGTGGCAGCAAGGAAGCTTGCCAAGAACATCTTTGCCACTCACTGCTGCAGTGCTTGCAGCAGGCGCCCACGCGGTGGTTATTGGGCTCGCAGCCGCAGCACACGCGCTCCGGTGCATTGCTCGGGCTGGCCCACTCGGCGGTGAGCGTCCCCGCCTCAGCTGCTGATGGCCAATTACATAAGTGCATGCTTGCCCACGAGCGCCTCGGGTGCTGCCGAGGCAGTAGCCAGTGCCCTGTCTCTGACACAGGCCGCGGTGTTCTGCATGCTAGTTACCTCGCACAGCCGCTGGGGCTGCAGCAGCTA
>JAABUP010011354.1_pt1 | contig 10172 bp, 9 predicted proteins | sample 5559201 | NCBI WGS metagenome assembly JAABUP01 (sample SAMN10711887, study PRJNA513373) | rock metagenome | isolation source: Antarctica rocks | place: Antarctica | reverse complement strand
ATCACCTGCAAGCCCAGTCTGGACATGGTGCTGCAGATGGCACTTCTACAGTCTTGAACATATCACATTAATCATCAGCATGCAAGCCCACATGCATGCATGTATGCATCTGTACATGACAGTCTCACCAAGACAGCGCCAATCTCACGACCCCAGCTTTCCAGCACCATGGCCACTTCCATAGCCACAGCCCCACCATAGCTATGGCCGCCCAACAGGTAGGGCCCTTCAGGCTGCACCTTGACAATGTCTGATGCATTCTGGCGTGCCAGCTGTGCAATGTTGAGGTCATTGTCCTTGTCCAAGACATAGATAGGCTGATCACTCCACTGCAGGAACTGACTGAAGCTGAAGTAGGCAGACTGAGCATTGGCCACGCCTGGGGCGGCTAGGAACAGAGGCCTCTGTGTGGCTGCACCCCTGTGACATACAACTTCAAGGTGTTCAGTAGCTCTCATGACGACTTATGCTTGCTGGAAGAGCTTCAGCTGTTATGGCAACATCTGTATCACGCTGCCTGGCACAGGCTTAGTGCAGTACCCTTACTGGCAATCCTGCTCAGCAGTCAAAATTGCCGATAAAGGGACTTTTATGCACTGCAGTGTGAAACGGGCAATGTTGCCAGCAAATTGCCGAAGCAATGGTAAAAACTTATAGGGACAAGCTGCACCAGCACGTGCTGCATTGCATATCGTACCTCAGAGTCTTCAGCAGCTTTGACGGCTTCTCTGCAGCTGCCTCAGCCAGCGTCGCCACGCCGCGCCTGGCAGGCCCCGCCCTTCCCTCCTCTTCTTGTTCATCACTCCAGTAGGCCTCAGCCTCAACACCATCAGCAGCATGAGCTTGAGCCTGAGCCTGAGCCTCGATAAGGGTGTTGATGTAAGTCACAATGGCCAAGATGGACTGGTAGTCATACAGCAGGGTGACAGGCAGATCTAGGCCCAGGGTCTCTCCTAGGGCTCGCCGCAGCTCCATGCCCCCCCGGGAGTCCAGGCCAGCTGACATGAGGGGCTCTTCTGGGTGGATGCTGTGACCCACCATGGCACGCACCTCTGCTGTCACCTGAACAATGCCACAGATGGCTTTTGTTAAGTCCTTGGTGACACCCTTAACAAGGGTATTGGGCAAGATGAGATGTGCGTATGCCTAGAAGGGTGTCTGCAATGGCTGTTGGTCACTGCAGAAGTCATGCATGCGGCAGTAGCTGCATACGCTGCAACGCATCCTTGTTCATCAGACAGAGTGCGCGCTTTTGCCATGTCACTGTAATCTCCGCCCTGTGCCTGCAAGCTGGCGTCTAAATGCAAGTATGCACCGCATCCCAATCTGACTTTAGATAATTATGGTAGCACTGATGAAAACATGGCTGATACCTGAGCCTGTATGTACAGCTTGCGCTCATGAGCACCCATTCGCAACATTGTATTGTCTGCTGGTAGACCTCCCTCCTCAACAGCCTCTTGAGAAGCTGAGATGCCCCTGGTAACTTCAGCCACCATTGGTGCTGTAGGTGCTTGCCCAGCAGCAAGCACCACCCCTTCTTGAGACAGAGCAGGGTGATGGCGGGCACTGACGACGCCACAGGCAATGGTTTCGTACTGCTCCAAAGGCGACATAGCTGTGAAGCTTGTTGCCGCTGTGGGCATTGCAAACACAGCAATGGCTGCTGCGGACTTGAGCCAGATAGGTGCTGAGTCTGTCTGTGCGGTGGTGAGTGCTCTGAGGCTGACATGTGCTTCCAGCATGGCAGGATGGAGAGCGTAACCTGACTGATCACTGCCTGCAAGTTCAACATCTCCAAAGACAGCTGCTTGTGGTCCAGCTGTTGAAGGCGGGATGCTTGCACCAAGCAGAGCTGTAACTGCCTCAGGGCTGAAGCGTGCACTGCCATGAGACAGTCTGTCTGTGCTGCATGCTGTGTCTGTGCCAGCAATGACAGTCTGCATCTGTGATGCACCATTGTATGTGATGCTCACACAGCCGGACGCTACTTCCAATGACAGCTGTACCACTGCACAACCAGGATTCCGCTGCATCTGACTAACTCCTGGCAGCTGCGGTGGACCCATGACAACAGTGTCCACGAGCACAGCGGTCACTCCAGAGCTTGACTGTCTGTGTGACTGTGTGTCTGGGGCCAGCATGCTGGCAGCAGAAGCAGCCATGGGGAGCAATGCTGAGGCTGTGAGATGAGGCTGCATGGCGAGGGTCAAATCCCAGAGGCATGCAGTCCTTGGGTGGCTCAATTGAGTCTCAAAGATGACTTGCATCTGACTTGGCCGCCTAGCACGTGCTATCCTGACACTGCTCAGTAGCACCTGCAGTGTGCGTATGGTACTCATCTGATGACCTCTGCAAACAACTGCTTTTGCGGAGCTGGACATGACCGATCAAGTTGTACATTGAAATTGAGCTTTCATTTAGGATGTCACAAGTCAAGGGTGACACCAGAGCATCACAATGCAACTGCTGCACAGCTTTGCTGTGTGTCATTGGAAAGGCGAATTTCAGTCTTTTGCAGGTCTCAGCTGAAGTGGGCTGAAGGGTTGGCTTACCTGCATTGCAGGGGCTACCCAGCACCTGGCTGTTTGCAGCAGCACTTCACCTCTTCTGCCAGAACTCCCCATTATGTCAGTACTGCGTCTGACTATTGCATGTGCGTTGGTCCCTTGAGCTCCAAATGAGCTCACTCCAGTCACCAGCAGCCCATCAGCTGACACCTGTCCCATAGGGGCAGGGCCACCCCGGGCAATGCCCACTGCCCTGCCTTGTAGAGTTGCGGCCACATGGGGGTTCAGGGTGCGCAGGTGTAAAGCAGGAGGAACGCTGGCATGGGATACTACATTCAGGGCTTCCATGAGGCCTGCCACACCTGCCCCAGCCTCTTGATGTCCGGTGTAGCCCTTGACAGTGGCCAGAGTCAATGGCACCTGCCGTGCTTCCATATTCTGCATTCAAAGGAGAGCGAAGGACATCAGACCAATGACCTAAACTACACAAGCTACCACATTCCAGGGGCACATCATATGAAGTAAAGTGTAGTACGCAGCATTGTATGCAGCATAGCTTTACTGGTGGCAAAACAAGTGCATGAGGGTATGAAGGGCCCTCATGGAGGACCACTCTTGCGAGTGAGCATGACAGCATGAGCATGATCCAAAGTCGTAGGCCAACATATTCTGATTTGCCAGTTGGCAGGTACTGATTTGGTTGCGTATGTTACAGTTCCTACAAATTGAATGAAATTCTGACCTGTAAAAGCACAGCACTGGCAGCCCCAACTTCAATGGGATCTCCCAGGGGGGTTCCGTTGGAGTGCATCTGCAGCGCATTCATGGCCTGCGGATCCAGGCCAGCAGCCTGCAAGCATGATCTGAGCAGCAGCTGCTGTGATGGGCCATGAGGGGCTGTCAAGGCACTGGACCTGCCATTGGCATTGACTGCTGAGGACAGCATGACGCCCAGCGTGATCACCCCACTGCTCATACCTGCACCAGGAATAGGCATGTCTCAAACTGCAGAGGATGTCATCAGCGGCAATGCACTTTGAGGGCAATCAGCAAACCACATGCTACACTAAGCTTCGTCTGTTCCAAGCTTCTATCCACATCACAACTTTTCCCCACAATGCACTGACAGGGCATGCACACACTGTGCATACTTATGGGTAGACAGGGAACGAGGTGGGGGAGTTGTGAAGAGTCAGCAAGAGCCAGGGTTGTTGCAGTGTCTTACCTTTTGAGTGAGGTGGCATGAGGTACATGGTTCGGCATGTCTCTGCTCTGACGTACCCATCAGCTGCCGAATCCAGGGTCTTGCAGCGCCCATCTGGAGCGATCATGCCTGCCCTTTGCAACATGCCTGTGGATTGAGGCACCAGGCACAGCAGCACTCCAGCCACTAAGGCACCCTCCACACTGTGATCCCTGTACATGCATTCTTGGCCTGAGCCTCACCTGTCTCGTCTGCTGATTGTTGTGGTGTGCAGAAGAGCCAAGGTGACCCTGCAGGACGCTCACAGGATGCAAGGCAACAACAACGCAGGTATGCAATAGCTTGACAAGGGAATGCACAACAGATGTGTATGACAAGGGCCACATGGTAGCAGATAACTACCTCCTGCAGTTGACTTAACATCATGATTGCAGCAAGTAGAGCCATGCTGTCAGATGACACGTCGTAGCTGCAGCAAACTCCCATTTGCAGAGTAAACCCACCTGAAACTTTGACAGGCCATGTGAGCAGCCACCAGGGAAGCTGAACAGGCTGTGTCAATGCTAGCAGTGGGCCCTTGGAGTCCAAAAGCAAAGGCCAGCCTGCCACTTGCTACACTAGCGGACCCAGCTGTGAAAGAGAATGCATTGAAGGGCACTTGTGACTGCTGCATCAGCGTGTTGTAGTCTGATGTCCCAATGCCGACATAAGCTCCAACAGCCCTGCCCCTGACACCGCTGGGGCCGCCGGGGATCACTCCAAGGGCAGTTTGCAGCAAGAGACGCTGCTGTGGGTCCATGGTCAGTGCTTCTGAGGCCACGATGCCAAAGAGTGTGCTATCAAACTGATCCACATTGCTCAGGAAGCTGCCAAACTGGGGGGCAAGCGTGTCAGCTGATCCACTGGTTTTAGCTTGCTGGAGTGTGTCCCAGCGACTGTGAGGCACTCTAGTAATAGCATCACCGCTTGTCCACTGCTGGAGAAGCTTCTCATCTCCAGCCACACCAGTGATCAAAGCTACATCAGACCCAGTGGCAGCTTCAGGGACGAGGGCCATTCCTGGCAGCGCAACAGCCCCAGCCTGTGCATAGGGCCCCTGTTGCGTGCTGTGCACCAGCTGCTGGCTGATGAAAGCTGCCATAGCTGCAATTGTGGGATAGTCAAAGACCATGGTTGCAGGCAAGCTGATGTCAAACACTGACTGCAGACTCTGCACCAGCTCAGTTGCTCCTAGAGAGTCCAAACCTGCTGCCATGAGAGGCTCATCCTGCCCAATAATGTCTGTGTCCAACAGCCTTGTGACACTGCTCAAGATCTGAGCCTGTACACTGACCAACATCTCGTCTGCACTGCTGCCAGCCAAAGGTGGTGACTCTGTATGCTGTGCTTGATCCACTGTTGAATTGGTGTCTATGTCTACAGGCATCTGGATTTCTGGCAGCTCTCCACTTGTGTTGCCAGACAGCATCTGTCTGAGCTCAACACCTTGTATGGACAAGGCTGCGGCCGGCCCAAACAGCAGTGTGCTGCTGACCACACGCTGCTGATCAGCTTGCTGCATTGTAGCAACAGCATGCAGCTGTGCGTCTGATGCTGCTGCTGAGGTTTGCACAGCGTCCCACTTGGCAGCATTTGCAGCCATCATCTGATGTTTTGAGCTGACAAACTCTAGGTTAGCAAGCTGCAGACTGGCGTCTGTGCGTGTGATGGTGAGCTCAGCCTCAGACGCAGTGTGCAGTGGCTGATGCACCTCAGCCGTGACAGCTGCAGAAGACATGTGCTGGTCTGCTGAGGGAGACACCAACTGGTCCAGGATCAGACGCCTCCATGCAGCTGGTAGCTGCTGTGCTGCTGGGATGCTGCCTGTTGCAGATGCCGTTTTGGCTAGTCGGCTGACGGATGCAGTTGCATGAAGTGACTGCCTGCTATCAGATGGCACTGAACTGATCTTGACAGACCCTCTGAGTGTATCAACCATGATGTGCACCTGCAGATATCTCACGTAAGTAAGAGCCAAGCTTCGGTTTTAGGAAAAAACAGGGCAGAATTGCGGCAGTATCAAGATGAAGAACCAGATGCGCTTCTGCATTGCCAGCATACATGCGCTGATGGTAATGCTGATGATGACGATATACGGTGCCCATGCAGTCCATCCAGTTCAATTGTGAGGGGCAGCTGCAATGCTTGAGTGCATTTAACGCATCATGCATGTCAGTAATAGACCTTTGTAGTTACCTTGTTTGCACCATGCATTCTGTGGGTCAGAGGCAGCAAAGCTGGCAGCACTGCATCCTTGATCACCAGTCCTGCCAGTCACAGATATTTTGGTTAGCACATTTGATCAAGACAACATTGATGCCCACATTTTGAAAAATGAGTGATCCCACTGAGTGTCATCACAGAGACAAGCACATTGCAGGGTGACATTGGGATGTACTTCTGACTGTATTACATGACTGTACTACTGGGATGTATTACTCCTATACTACTGGGATGAATTATTGGAACGCACTTACAACCGCAACACATATTAAGCACTCAATGCCATGCCAACCCATGTTCATGCTTAAGCAAATGAAGAAGATTCTTACCTGACACATCTTTGTCAGCACTCAGCATCGCAGCAGCGCTGCTGCACAGCTCTACAAATCCAGCAGCAGGGAACACTGTATGCTGCATGAGACTGTATTCCCTCAAGAAAGCAGCCCTTGAGCTTGTTAGGTCCACTTCCATCACCACCACTCCACTTCTGCTGTGACCTCCTCTGGTCCCTAAGGCTAGGGCAGTATCAGAAATTGCCCCAATGATTAGAGCAGACACAGGTGGCGCCATCCAGTGACGCTGCCTTTGCCATGCCAGTGGAAGGGCAAGAGTCTGCCTGTCTAGTTTGCCTATCGAGGGGCCTTGCTCCTGTATGATGTGAGCGTTGGTCCCTTGGAAAGCAAAGGCACTGGTTCCACAGATGGGGGCTTGACTGGCAGCTTGTGGCAAGGCGCTGCCCACTCTTGGCAGATGCCACTGGCTCAGCAGCTGCTTGGGGACAGGGTCAGAGGCTCCTGGGACTTGGGGGTTGACTTGTGTCAGGTGCATCACACCTGAAGCAGTGACCCTTGTTTAGTGCCAAGATCCACCTATGCACCTAATCAGCGAGCAAGAACATGCGCAGCAATGTTCAAGCTTCGTTCAATTTTGGCATTGCATTTGCCAAATGTACATTCATACTATGCTGTTAGCTGGCAGAATGGTATGGGCACGCTTGCACAATTGTTATGATGACATTCCACAGAAGATTTACCTGGGGCAATCAGTTGTTGCAGACCCAAGGCTGCTTGCAGAAGTCCCATGACACCTGAGGCCGCTTCTGTGTGTCCTACCCAAGACTTGGCAGCAGCCACTTGTAAAGGCACTGCCCTTTGGCTGCTGCCCATCAGTACGGCCTGGATTGCCCCAAGCTCAATGGGATCTCCCAGAGGAGTCCCTGTGCCATGCAACTGCACGCCTGTCACATTTTGGGGCTCCAGAACAGAAGCCTGCAGGGCTTGTCTAATGGCAGCCTGCTGGGAGGGGCCATTTGGAGCAGTCAGGCTGCTGCTGCGGCCGTCCTGGTTCACTGCGCTGCCTCTGAAGACAGCCAAGACATCTGCAAGGTCTGCGTGATCAACATTCGCTTCTTGCTCTTGCAGGAAGATCACGCCGCAGCCTTCTCCCCTGACGTAGCCGTCGGCGGCCGCGTCGATGGCTTTGCAGCGCCCATCAGCCGACAGCATACCAGCTGTCTGGAACATTGCAGTGGTGGTGGGTGACAGCAGAACGCTGACGCCACCGACCAGGCCGGCAGACACCACATTAGAGCTCAGATGAGTCATGACCAGGTGTGCTGCCACCAGGGAGGAAGAGCAGGCTGTGTCGACACTGCAGCCAGACACTAAGGTCGAGTCAGCATGTAGCTCATTGAAAAATCACCAGCTGTACCTTGGTCCAAGCACATGTGTGTCTAGACCAGCACTCAACATCATGCATCACGCTCTAGTCCACCTGTGGTGCATGGCATGACACCATAGCTGATGAGTGCTGCGGTATTGCTGATGTCCAAAGCACACTGAAAGCAAAAGTCCCATCACCAGTCACATGCACAGGCCATCTACAGCATCACTCACCTCATGGCTGGCCCCTTGAATCCAAAAGTGTAAGACAGCCTGCCACTGGCAACGCTCAAAGCACCCCCTGTGGCACTATATACCCCGACTCCAGGTGAATGACGGGAGACAACATAGTTGTTGTACTCTGCACTGGCAATGCCAATGGCAACTGCTGTGCGTGTGCCTGACAACTGCTGCAAGCTTGACCTCATAACCTGCAGAACCACAAGCATCCAAAGTCAGTATTATATAGATTTTATACTTGTACACATATGTCATTATTGTATGATATATACATGCAAAAGTCAGTATCAAGTAACCTACATATATACATATACATGGACTATAAGATGGTCTCAGTGACTGATGCTGACTGTGCCAGCTGTCGTAACAATGCTGCATGCTGATGTCATCATTTGTTATATTTGTTCCTGAGGAGGTGCTGGTAAATACAGTACAACCACCAGTTTGCAAGCAGGGTATCAAAAGTATGCACAAGCTGGATGCAAGCGAGCTAAGGGGCCATGACTGTACCTGATATGATGTTTCAAGCAGCATGCGCTGCTGAGGGTCCATCAGCTCTGCTTCGTTTACTGACAAGCCAAACAGGCTGCCATCAAACAGCTCCAAACCCTCCAGGAAACCACCAAACCTGGCAGCCAAACCTGCCCTGCCATTGCCCGACTGCCCTTCCACATCCCAGTGGGTCAGAGGCACTGGAGTGATGACATCAACAGCTTGAACGGATGCAATGGCATCTCTCACACTTCGTGACGCAACCCCTGTGACAACTGTCAGGCTGTGACTGCTTCTGTGACTGAGCTCTGTGCTGTGTGGGATGCTCACAGGCACGCTGAGCTGCTGCTGCTCTGTAGCAGCCAAGTCTTGATGAGCAGCCGCTGGCATGATGCTGTTAACGTAGTCAGCAATGGCGTTGACTGATGGGTAGTCAAAGATGAGGGTGCTGGGCAGTTCCAAGCCCAGGTGGGTTTCCAGGGCGTTCTTGAGCTCAACTGCACCGAGTGAGTCCAAACCTGCTGCCATTAAAGGCTCAGTTGGCGGCACTACACTGCCCAGAACACTGGCAACTGCTGAAGCAATTTCAGATGTCAAGTGGGCAAGCCGCTGCTCTGTTGTCAACGATGTCATGCTGTGTGCTGAAGCTGACAAAGCTGCTGGGCTGGAAGCAGCTGCTGAAACAGCTGACAAGGGCTGTGACTTGCTCTGGGGCTTGACTAAGGATGTGAACTCATCAAAGATGTTGGCAGGCTGTGCTTGGCCAGAAGATGTCAAGAACTTATCCCAAACGAAAGGGACAACTGTCAGCTGTGCAGGCGGTGCAGCGACCACCGCAGATGCATTTTGCAGTACACCTGCTAGGGCTGCAAGTCCTTGCTTGGGATCAATCAATGCCATGCCCATGCGAGCTAGCCTGGCAGCAGTGCTGGCATCAGCACCAGCCATGCCGCCCCCTGCCCAGCCCCCCCACTGAATGCTGCTCACCCCGGCTCGCCCCTCATTCTGCCATGTAGCAGCCAGGTTGTCCAAAGCTGCATTGGCAGCTGCATAGTTGGCCTGTCCCATACCTCCAAGCAACGCTGTCACAGATGAGAACATGATCTGGAACGCCAATGGGGTCTGTTGAGTGCTGCTGTGCAGCTTTGCAGCGCTGTCAGTCTTGGGTGCAAAGGCTTGGCGTAAGGAAGCCAAAGACTGATTAGCAAAGGTGGCATCAGCCAGAACCCCACCAGCGTGCATGACGCCCTGCAGCTGGGGCTGGTGCCCTGGGGCACTTCCAGCCAGAGCTTTAGCTTCCTCGAGGCTGCTGGTGTCAGCTCTGTGTATGGCAACTTCTGTCTGTGAGAGTGGATGCTGTCCATCCACAAGAGCATGAGCCATGTCTGCGCTCATCTTGCCTGTACGTCCAGTCAGCTGCAGGTGCTGCACATGCTGCTGACTCAGCCACGATGCAACCGTCGTTCCCAAGCTGCCAAGCCCACCCGTTATCATGACTGCACCCATGTGGCTGCTGAGTGCATTGTCCTGCTGAGTGCTCCTGACCACAATCTTGCCCACATGACGTGCTTGAGACATCTGTCTCAGAGCTGACTGCTCACTGCCAGTGTCATGCACTGCTTGAGGCAGAGGGCGTAAGGTTCCAGCAGCCAGGGAGGTGGACAGTCTCAACAGCCCTGACTGCAGGGCAGAGGGCGGAAGGAAGTCCACAGCTAGGAGGGAGTAATGCAGGTCGGGGCGGTCTTGGGCGAGGCGGGCGGGGCTCCAGATGTCCCTCTTGGAAATCTCCACAAAGCGGCCCCC